>JAEAMF010001648.1_pt1 | contig 15124 bp, 10 predicted proteins | sample 8958721 | NCBI WGS metagenome assembly JAEAMF01 (sample SAMN16933255, study PRJNA681124) | bioreactor sludge metagenome | isolation source: anaerobic bioreactor treating anionic surfactant - SDBS | place: India: Bengaluru | collected 2019-02-28
AGTGTCGCGTGCTTGACCGTACCGGTTTGATTCTCGATATCTTCGCCCAGCGCGCACGTACCCACGAAGGCAAACTGCAGGTTGAGCTGGCTCAGCTAGAGCACATGAGCACGCGCCTGGTACGCGGCTGGACCCACCTCGAGCGACAGAAGGGCGGTATTGGTCTGCGAGGCCCGGGTGAAACCCAGCTGGAAACCGACCGTCGCCTGTTGCGAGTCCGTCTGCGGCAAATCAAGGCACGCCTGGAAAAGGTGCGCAGCCAGCGTGAGCAGGCGCGTCGTGGACGCAAGCGTGCAGACATCCCGTCAGTCTCGCTGGTGGGGTATACCAACGCCGGCAAGTCGACCCTCTTCAATGCCCTGACCGCCTCCGAGGTGTATGCAGCCGACCAGCTGTTCGCCACCCTCGACCCGACCTTGCGCCGCCTTGAGCTCGACGATGTCGGGCCGATCGTGCTGGCCGATACCGTGGGCTTCATTCGTCATCTGCCGCACAAGCTGGTTGAAGCTTTTCGAGCTACGCTCGAAGAGTCGAGCAACTCTGATTTGCTGTTGCACGTGATCGATGCCCATGAGCCGGAGCGCATGGCACAGATCGAGCAAGTCATGGCCGTGCTCAGTGAGATCGGTGCTGAAGGCTTGCCGATACTTGAGGTGTATAACAAACTCGACCTGCTTGAAGGTGTAGAGCCTCAGATTCAGCGTAACCAAGAAGGTAAACCGCAACGTGTCTGGGTGTCGGCACGTGACGGACGCGGTCTGGAGCTGGTCGGGCAGGCGATTGCCGAATTGCTGGGGGATGACCTGTTCATCGGTACCTTGCGCCTTGAGCAGCGCTATGCGCGATTGCGTGCGCAGTTCTTTGCGCTCGGTGCGGTGCAGAGCGAAGAACACGATGAAGAAGGTAACAGCCTGCTGGCGGTGCGGTTGTCGCGAATAGAGTTCAATCGACTGGTCAGTCGTGAAGGGATGAAACCGTTGGATTTCATCGAGCAACACACTTTGCAATAAATGCCAGGCCTAGCGGTCAGGCAGCCGTGACAGGCATTCTGTAGCATTGGACGGCGCGCCGTGAGCGCGTCTTTGCTTTATCAGATGGAGAGCGCTATGGCTTGGAATGAGCCGGGTGGCAACTCGAACAATCAGGACCCTTGGGGTGGCCGCCGTGGTGGCGACAAGAAAGGGCCGCCGGATCTCGACGAAGCCTTCCGCAAGCTGCAGGACAGCCTGAACGGTATGTTCGGCAGTGGCAAGAAACGTGGCGGCGACAGCGGCACCAGCAAGGGCGGTGGTTTTGGCCTGCTGGGTGTCGGTCTCGCCGTGTTGGCGGCTATCTGGCTTTACAGCGCCGTCTATGTGGTTGACGAGCAGGAGCAGGCAGTCGTTCTGCGCTTCGGCAAATACTACGAAACGGTTGGCGCGGGCCTGAACATCTACTTCCCGCCGATCGATCGCAAGTACATGGAAAACGTCACCCGCGAGCGTGCCTACACCAAGCAGGGGCAAATGCTGACTGAAGACGAGAATATCGTCGAAGTGCCGTTGACCGTGCAGTACAAGATCACCAACCTGCAGGATTTCGTGCTGAACGTCGATCAGCCTGAAGTCAGCCTGCAGCACGCGACCGACAGCGCATTGCGCCACGTGGTGGGCTCCACCGCGATGGATCAGGTGCTGACCGAAGGCCGTGAACAGATGGCGGTCGAGATCAAGGAGCGCCTGCAGCGTTTCCTCGACACCTACCGTACCGGTATCACCGTCACTCAGGTGAACGTGCAGAGCGCGGCAGCCCCGCGTGAAGTGCAGGAAGCTTTCGATGACGTGATTCGCGCCCGTGAAGACGAGCAGCGTGCCCGTAACCAGGCTGAAACCTACGCCAATGGCGTGGTGCCGGAAGCCCGTGGTCAGGCGCAGCGTATCATCGAGGACGCCAACGGTTATCGCGACGAAGTGGTTTCTCGTGCCAAGGGTGAGGCGGATCGCTTTACCAAGCTGGTGGCCGAGTACCGCAAGGCGCCTGAGGTGACCCGTCAGCGTCTGTACCTGGACACCATGCAGGAAGTCTACAGCAACACCAGCAAGGTGCTGGTCTCTGGCAAAGACGGCCAGAGCAACCTGCTCTACCTGCCGCTGGACAAGATGATCGAAAACACGCGCAGTAGTGCTCCTGTGAGCAGCGTGCCGGTCTCGGTCAATGATGCAGCCAACCGTGCTGCCACTGACCTGCAACAGCAGCAACGTGAGTCGCGTTCTAGGGAGAGCCGCTGATGAGCAATAAATCGCTGATCGCCCTGATCGTTGGCGTAGTGCTGGCGATCGTGGCCTGGAACAGCTTCTACATCGTTGCCCAGACCGAACGCGCCGTGTTGCTGCAATTCGGTCGTGTGGTGAAAACTGACGTTCAGCCTGGCCTGCACGTGAAGGTGCCGTACGTTAACCAGGTGCGCAGGTTCGATGCCCGCCTGATGACCCTCGATGCTCCGACCCAGCGTTTCCTGACGCTGGAGAAGAAAGCCGTGATGGTCGATGCCTACGCCAAATGGCGGGTCAAGGACGCCGAGCGCTTCTACACCGCTACCTCGGGCCTGAAGCAGATCGCCGACGAGCGTCTGTCGCGTCGTCTGGAAAGCGGCCTGCGTGACCAGTTCGGTAAGCGTACCCTGCACGAAGTGGTGTCCGGTGAGCGTGACGCCTTGATGGCGGACATCACCGCTTCGCTGAACCGCATGGCCAACAAGGAGCTGGGTATCGAAGTCGTCGATGTTCGGGTCAAGGCCATCGACTTGCCGAAGGAAGTGAACCGCAGCGTGTTCGAGCGCATGAGCACCGAGCGTGAGCGTGAAGCCCGTGAGCACCGTGCCAAGGGTAACGAGCTGGCTGAAGGTATCCGTGCCGATGCTGACCGTCAGCGCCGTGTGCTGCTGGCTGAAGCCTATCGCGAGTCGGAAGAGGTGCGTGGTGATGGCGATGCCCAGGCAGCGGCCATCTATGCCAAGGCCTACGGCCAGGACCAGGAGTTCTACGCGTTCTACCGTAGTCTCAAGGCCTACCGTGAGAGCTTCGCGAACAAGAGCGACGTGCTGGTACTCGACCCAAGCAGCGATTTCTTCCGCTTCATGGGCAAGACCAAGCCTTGATGATGTACCCCGCCGGGCGGCTAATACCTCTGGCGGGGTGATCCTGCGCGAAAACGGGTGTATGATGCGGCAGCCGGGAAATTCCCGGCTTTTTTGCGTCTGCATGTTTGATCAGCAGCGCAGCAAGGTTTTCGAGGGTATCGCCCCGGCTTGAAGCGCCTGTACAGGCGGCGTCAGGCGATACCTGCTTCACTCAAGGCGGGCCTGCGGACAGGCCGTCGGGACCCAAGGGGAATGGCGTAATGGCAACGGTAGACCGCTGGCTGCTGCCAGATGGCATCGAAGAAGTACTGCCACCGGAAGCGGCGCGCATCGAAATCGCGCGTCGTCAGGTGTTGGATCTGTTCCAGAGCTGGGGCTACGAGTTTGTCGTAACCCCTCATATCGAGTACCTGGAATCGCTGCTTACCGGTGCCGGCCAGGACCTGGACCTGCGTACCTTCAAGGTCGTCGACCCACAATCCGGTCGGCAGATGGGCTTCCGTGCCGACATCACGCCGCAGGTGGCGCGTATCGACGCGCACACCCTGCGTCGTGAGGGCCCAAACCGACTGTGCTATGCCGGCAGCGTGCTGCATGCGTTGCCTCGGGCGCTTTCGACCTCGCGCAGCCCGATTCAGCTGGGCGCCGAGCTGTATGGCGATGCCAGCCCGGTCAGCGACGTCGAGGTGATCAGCCTCATGCTCGCAACGCTGCAACTGGCTGACGTGGCGGACGTCCACATGGACCTCGGGCATGTCGGTATCTACCGCGGCCTGGCGCGTGCCGCCGGGTTGTCCGGTGCGGTTGAGCAGCAGTTGTTCGACGCACTGCAGCGCAAGGCCGTCGACGAAGTTGAAGCACTCACGGCAAACCTTCCGGCAGAGCTGGGCGGCATGCTGCGCGCCCTGACCGAATTGTGCGGCGGGCGAGAAGTGCTGGAAGCGGCGCGTGTGCGCCTGGGGCGTGCACCTGCAGCGGTACTGGCTGCGCTGGATGATCTGCTGGCGATTGCCGAGCGCTTGTCCGCGCGTTATCCAGACCTGCCGCTGTATTTCGACCTGGGTGAGTTGCGTGGTTATCACTACCACACCGGCGTCGTGTTCGCCGTGTTCGTTCCGGGTGTCGGTCAGTCGATCGCCCAGGGCGGCCGCTACGATGATATCGGCGCGGATTTCGGTCGGGCGCGCCCGGCCACCGGTTTCTCTACGGATTTGAAGACCCTGGTCACACTGGGGCGAGCCGAAGTCGTGTTGCCGTCTGGCGGGATCTGGATGCCCGACAGCAGCGATGCCGCGCTTTGGCAACAGGTCTGCCAGTTGCGTAGCGAAGGTCAGCGTGTGGTTCAGGCATTGCCTGGGCAACCGTTGTCCGCCGCCCGCGAGGCAGATTGTGATCGGCAATTGATTCAGCAAAACGGGCTTTGGCAGGTTCTGCCACTGGCCATTTGAGTTTTCCCGCCGGCGATGCCCGGCGCCAAGTTTGCGCGAATGAGGACAAGTGTTATGGGTAAGAATGTCGTAGTCCTGGGCACCCAGTGGGGTGATGAGGGCAAAGGCAAGATCGTCGATCTGCTGACCGAACATGCTGCCGCCGTAGTGCGCTACCAAGGCGGTCACAACGCCGGTCACACCTTGGTGATCGACGGCGAGAAGACCGTGCTGCACCTGATTCCATCGGGCGTACTGCGCGAAGGCGTGCAGTGCCTGATCGGCAACGGCGTGGTGGTTGCACCAGACGCCCTGCTGCGTGAAATCACCAAGCTGGAAGAAAAAGGTGTACCGGTGCGTGAGCGCCTGCGCATCAGCCCATCCTGCCCGCTGATCCTGTCCTACCATGTAGCGCTGGACCAGGCCCGTGAAAAGGCCCGTGGCGAGCTGAAGATCGGCACCACTGGTCGTGGTATCGGCCCGGCCTACGAAGACAAGGTTGCCCGTCGCGGCCTGCGTATTGGTGACCTGTTCCACCGTGAGCGTTTCGCTGCCAAGCTCGGCGAGCTGCTGGACTACCACAACTTCGTGCTGGTCAATTACTACAAAGAGCCTGCGATCGACTTCCAGAAGACCCTGGACGAGTGCATGGCCTTTGCAGAAGAGCTGAAGCCGATGATGCTCGACGTCACTGCCGAGCTGCATGCTCTGCGTCGCGACGGCAAGGACATCATGTTCGAAGGTGCCCAGGGTTCGCTGCTGGACATCGACCACGGCACCTACCCGTATGTCACCAGCTCGAACACCACTGCTGGCGGTATCGCCACCGGTTCCGGTTTTGGCCCGATGTACCTGGACTACATCCTGGGCATCACCAAGGCCTACACCACTCGCGTTGGCTCCGGTCCATTCCCGACCGAACTGTTCGACGACGTTGGTGCTTTCCTGGCCAAGCGTGGCCATGAGTTCGGTGCTACCACCGGCCGTGCCCGCCGTTGTGGCTGGTTCGACGCCGTGATCCTGCGTCGCGCCATCGAGATCAACAGCATCTCCGGCCTGTGCCTGACCAAGCTGGACGTCCTCGACGGCCTGGAAACCATCCGTATCTGCGTTGGCTACAAGAACGAGAACGGTGCCGTTATCGATGCACCGACCGATGCCGACAGCTACATCGGCCTGGAGCCGGTCTACGAAGAAATGCCGGGCTGGAGCGAGTCGACCCTGGGTGCCAAGACCCTGGAAGAACTGCCGGCCAACGCCCGTGCCTACATCAAGCGTGTGGAAGAGCTGGTCGGCGCGCCGATCGACATCATCTCCACCGGCCCTGACCGCAACGAGACCATCGTGCTGCGTCATCCGTTTGCCTGATATACGTTTGCGTTAAACACAAACCCCCGCTTTTTAGCGGGGGTTTTTTTTAAGCCAAAGACTGGTGCTGATCCCACAGGAAGCGCAGTGCTCAGGCATTTTATCGGGAGTGCGGCATGGGGATTGCTAAGAGAACCGTTACAGGTGAGCCATCATTTTAATGGCGCCAGAAAGTAGAGGGTTCTTTCGTGTCAGCCGTTCTCTCACTGTTACGAAGCCGCCTGTTGCGGCCTGTCTTTGTTGCCCTTGGTATCGCTCTTTTGGTGCAAGTGCTGGTAGCGGTAGCGCTTACCCGGAGCACGGTGACCACGCTTGAAGCGGATTTGGGTAATCGTTTGGGGGTCGACAGTCAGAAATTGTCGGCTGAATTGGAGCGTGCGGAGCAGGAGGTCAGCTCCGGTCTGGACAGCCTTTCGGCCAGTACACGTCAGCGCCTGACGGGCGGGCTCTCGGCTCGCCTGGAAAGCGAGCAGGCGCAGTTACGAGCCACCCTGGAAAAAAACCTCAAGGACTCGGCCAATGACATGGCTGAGTTGCTGGCCTCTGTGGCGCCAAGAGCGATGTGGGACAACGATGTGCCGACCCTGTCGGAGTTCTCGCGACGGGCCCAGCGCAATCCCAATGTGCTCTTTGTGGTCTACGACGATGCTCAGGGTCAGCACTTGACTCGTTACCTGAACCGGCAGAACCCGATCAACCAGGCCTTGCTGGAAAAGGGTGAGGGAGAGCGGGCGCTGGACAAGGTGGTCAATGCTGCGCGCAACGATCCGTCGGTGTACTTCGTCGAGGCGCCGATCAACCCTAATGGTGTCGAGATCGGCAAAGTGCTCATGGGGGTATCCACGTCGTCAGTCGAACACGAACTGCAGGCCTTGGATCAGCGCTTCGCGGCGTTGATCGCCAGCGGTGATCAATTGGTGGGTGAGAGCCTGATGGGGGCTGCGGCAGACAGCACCAAGGCCTTGCGTGCGCGTTTGGAGGCGGCTCAGGCCAGTGCTGCAGGCATGCAGGCGAACACCTCGCAGAGCGTTCAGGAAGCCGCTGCTACGTTGCGTTGGAACATTGGTCTGGGGCTGGCGTTGGTCGGTCTTGGCGTGCTTCTGGTTGTGGCGGTGGTGCTGGGCCATCGGGTCGTCAGCAAGTTGCGTTTGCTCATTGCCGCGCTTAACGACTTGGCCGCTGGCGAGGGTGATCTGACCAAGCGTGTGCCGATTGATAGCCGTGACGAAATTGGTGACATGGCGACGGCGGTCAACCGCTTTGTCGACAAGTTACAGCCGATTGTTCGCGAGGCGGGTGAAGTGGCACAGCGTACGGGCATCGAAATCGGTGTCATGGCCCAACACAATGCCGGCGCCGATGCTGCGGCCGAGTTGCAGCGTGATGAAGTGGCCGAAAGCCTGCGTGCCTTGTCGGCCATGGCTGATGAGGCGCAGAACGAAAGTCAGGTAATGCAGTCTGCCCTGCAACAGGTTGTGGACATTCGCCAGGCCACGGATGAAGGCAGCCGTACCTCGGCTCAGGTGGCCGGCCTGATCGAAGCCTTGGCCGGGCAGGTGCAGACCGGCTCGAAAGTGATCGAGCGACTGGCTGAGCAGAGCGAGCAGATTGAAGTGGTGTTGACGGTGATTCACGGTATTGCCGAGCAGACCAACCTGCTTGCGCTTAATGCGGCCATCGAGGCGGCTCGTGCGGGTGAAACAGGCCGGGGCTTTGCCGTGGTCGCGGATGAGGTGCGCGCGCTGGCCAGCAAGACTCAGAGCTCAACGGGTGATATTCAAGCGCACATCGGGGCCTTGCAGCAGGGCGCGCGGGAGGCCGTTGCGGCGATCAGCCAGGCAGGGCGTCAAGCCAGCGAGGGGTTGCTGGTACTGCGTGACAATGCGCGGGTACAGCAGGCCGTACAGGCCTCGGTCGAGCAGGTGCATGCGGCCATCGGTATGGCGACCCGTGCGGCTGAGGAGCAGGCCAGGGGGGCGCAGGCGGTACGTGGTCGAGTGGAAACCATTCATGAGCAAGCGGAGCGCGCTGCCAGGGTGGTTCAGCAAACGACGGCCAGCAGTAAAGTGTTGGACGATCTGGCGGCTCAGCTCAAGGCCAGCCTGGGGCAGTTCCGTGCCTGAACAACTGATCGACAGCCGCTGATCGATCAGCGGCTGTCGGCAGTGTCAGGCCCGGTTCAGGTACATGCGTGTGGTCAGCAGATACACCGGCAGGCCCGAGACAAGGATCAACAGGGCTGCATAGGGCGCTGCTGCCGCAAACTCGACGTTGGCGGTGTGTGCCCATACCTCGGTAGCCAACGTGGTCATGCCTGTCGGGCTGAGCAGCAGGGTTGCCGTGAGCTCTTTCATGGCATCCAGAAAGACCAGCGCAAAAGCTGCTGCCAGTGCCGGGAAGATGATCGGCAGGGTCACCCGGCAGAAGGCGCCAAACGACGTTGCGCCAAGGGTACGTGCTGCCTCTTCCAGTTGCGGGGAGGCCTTGTTCAGTGCTGTGCGCACCGGCGCCTGAGCCAGTGGCAGAAACAGCAGTGCATAGGCCAGCAGCAACAGCCCGGTGGTCTGGTACAGGGCGGGCACGTAGTGCAAGGCGAAGTACACCAGCGTCAGGGCAATCACCAGCCCCGGCAGGGCATGTAACAAATACGGCAGGCGCTCAGCCCAGACTGCCAGGCGTCCCTTGTAGCGCACCACCAGGAAGCTCACTGGCAGCGCCAGCAGCAGGCTTACCCCGGCACCGCCCAGCGATAGCGACAATGAGGAGACCAGTGCCCGGCTGATATCGGCGACCGGGAAGGCTGCCGAAGAGCCGACGCTGAGCCAGTATGCGAGCATGCCCAGCGGAATGCCGCTGCCCAATAACATCAGTATCAGGCAGAACAGTTGTGCGATGGGCGTCCATACACGCAGGCGCACGGGAGCCGCACGACGTGCCACGCCTTGGCCGATACGTACATGGCGTGCCTTGCCGCGCACCCTCAACTCCAGCCATAGCATCAGCAGGCACATGAACAGCAGCACGGCTGACAGCATGGCTGCATTGGCATTGCTGAACTCCAGCTCGAATTGCTGGTAAATCGCCGTGGTGAAGGTTTGTAGCCCGAGGATCGACAGGGCGCCGAACTCCACCAGCATGTGCAGGGCGATCAGCAGGCTGCCGCCGAGAATCGACGGCCAGAGCAGTGGCAGGGTGATTCTGAAGAACACTCCCCAGCGATTCTGGCCCAGGGTGCGTGCCGACTCTTCCAGGGAGGTGTCGAGGTTGCGCAGTGTTGCGGCCACCGGCAGGAACACCAAGGGGTACTTGGACAGCGCCATCACCAGAATCGCCCCGCCCAGCCCCTCGAAACGCGGGCTCAGGGATACCCAGGTAAAGCCGCTGACAAACGCGGGCACGGCAAATGGCAGGCACAGGACGACGCCCCACAGGCGCCTTCCCGGCAAGTCGCTGCGTTCCAGTAGCCAAGCCAGCGCCAGGCCGAGTATCGCGCACGCAAGCGTAACGCCGACCATCAGCAGCAGCGTGTTGCGCATCAGGCCCCATACAAAGGGTCGCCAGAGCAGGCGCAAGGCTTCGTGCAGCCCGGCCTGCCAGGCCTTGAGCCCAACATACAGCAACGGCAGCAGGCTGAGCCCGACCAGCAGCAGAACCGGTAGCACCACCCAGATCGAGGGGCGCTTTCGTCGCGGTACATAGGCGGCCGAGGCCGCCAAGGGCAGGGCGGCGCTCATCAGAGCAGGCCAACTTCGCGTTCGAGTTCCAGGGCTTCCTCGGCGTTACCCAGATCGGCCGGGGTGATTTTCGGTGGACGCAGGTCTTCGAATGGCTTCAGGCCCTGGTCAGAGACCATACCTTTGTGCAGCGGGTATTCGGCGGTGGTTTGTGTGATCACCCGTTGGCCTTCTTCACTGGCCATCCAGGCCAGCAGCGCCTGGGCTTCCTGTGGGTGCTTGCTGGCCTTGACCGCTGCTGCGCTGGAAATGGTCACCAGGCCGCCGGCATCGCCATCGGCAAGGTAGTAGAGCTTCGAGTCGAGCTGGCCGCGCTCTTTTTTCAGGGCATACCAGTAGTAGTTGTTGACCAGTACCGCAGCGACTTCACCATTTTCCACGGCTTTGAGCGCGACCATGTTGTTGGTGTAAGTCTTGCCGAAGGCTTTCAGGCCGGTCAGCCATTCCTCGGCGGCTTCGCGGCCGTGGAGTTTGAGGATTGCAACGGCCTGTTCCTGGAAGGCGCCGCTGGTAGGGACGAAACCGATCTTGCCGTCCCATTCCGGGTTGGCGAAATCCATGACCGAAGGCGGCAGCGACTTTTCGTCGATCACTTTGGGGTTGAAGGCGACGACGCGCGTACGTGCGGTTACACCCATCCAGGTGCCATTGTTGGCAACGTATTCCTTGGGCAGAACCTGCAAGGTTGCATCGTCGATCTTGGCCAGCAGGCCGAGTTCACCCAGGTTGTTCAGGGGGGGCGACTCTTCGGTGTAGATGACGTCGGCGGGTGAGCGATCGCCTTCTTCGATGATCTGGCTGGCCAGCTGGTTGCTGCTGCCCTTGCGGATATTGATGTGAATGCCGGTCTTGGCCTCGTAGGCTTTGGCGATGGCTTCACCGATTTCCTTGTGTTGGCCGTTGTACAGGGTCAGCGACACGGGGTCGGCGGCCATGGCCGGAGGGGTACCCAGTGCCAGTGTGAACAGGGAAGCGGCCAGGCCGCGCAAAATCGGTTTGATGCGAATCGTCATGCGGGTACTTCCTCGCTTACGGGTACAAATCTGGAAACAATAATAAACGATATTGTTTCTCAAGTACGCCTGTGAGGAAAAATTCATGAGCAGGCTATCGTTGCCATTCGCCTTTACTGAGAGGGAGGGTTTTAGCTGAAGGCGGGGGATAAGTGCTTTTCGCGAGGCATAAAAAAACCCGCTTTCGCGGGTTTCTTTAGAAATATGGTGCCCAGAAGAAGACTCGAACTTCCACGACCGTAAGGTCACCAGCACCTGAAGCTGGCGTGTCTACCAATTTCACCATCTGGGCAAAAGTAAAGCGTTGAAGCATGAAACGGTGTAGCGTGTTGCATAAATTCCAGATGCGTTACGCTAATCTGAAATTTGAAATTGGTGCCCAGAAGAAGACTCGAACTTCCACGACCGTAAGGTCACCAGCACCTGAAGCTGGCGTGTCTACCAATTTCACCATCTGGGCATTTCGTTAAGGTCACATGATGCTTCACATCACGTTGCTTCTCAACTATAACGACGGTGTCCGTCGCTGTGGTGCGCATAATACGGATGCTCAAAACGGCTGTAAAGCCCTGTTTGGAAAAAATCTTAAAAAATTCAAGTTGTTGTCCAATGACAGCACTTATAGCCCCTCACAGGGCTCTGGCGGGGCTGTCCAAGGCCGAAATTTCCGGTTTCAATACGCCTATGCCAAACTAACCCTTATATAGACAAGGTGAACCCCTCCTAATGGCCGATTGGCAGACCCTCGATCCCGAGGCCGCTCGTGAAGCGGAAAAATACGAAAACCCCATCCCCAGCCGTGAGCTGATCCTGCAGCACCTCGCTGAACGAGGCTCGCCAGCTGCCCGTGAGCAGTTGGTGGAGGAGTTTGGCCTGACGACCGAGGACCAGATCGAAGCCCTGCGCCGCCGGTTGCGTGCCATGGAGCGTGATGGTCAGTTGATCTATACCCGGCGCGGCACTTATGCCCCGGTGGACAAGCTGGACCTTATCCTCGGCCGCATCTCCGGCCATCGCGACGGTTTCGGCTTCCTGATCCCGGATGACGGCACTGAAGACCTGTTCCTCAGCCCGGCGCAGATGCGTCTGGTGTTTGACGGTGACCGAGCCCTGGCTCGCGTTTCCGGCGTTGACCGCCGTGGTCGCCGCGAGGGTGTGCTGGTCGAAGTCATCTCCCGTGCCCATGAAAGCATCGTTGGCCGTTACTTCGAGGAAGGCGGCATTGGCTTCGTAACGCCGGATAACCCGAAAATCCAGCAGGAAGTGCTGGTGACCCCGGGGCGCAGTGGCAACGCCAAGATCGGCCAGTTCGTCGAGGTGAAAATCACCCACTGGCCGACACCCCGCTTCCAGCCTCAAGGCGACATCGTCGAAGTCATCGGCAACTACATGGCGCCGGGCATGGAGATCGACGTCGCGCTGCGTAGCTACGACATCCCGCATGTCTGGCCGGAAGCCGTCATCAAGGAAGCCCGCAAGCTCAAGCCGGACGTCGAAGAGAAGGACAAGGAAAAGCGCATTGACCTGCGCCACCTGCCGTTCGTCACCATCGACGGTGAAGACGCCCGCGACTTCGACGATGCGGTCTATTGCGAGAGCCTGGGCAAGCTGCGCCTGTTCTCCGGAGGCTGGCGCCTCTATGTCGCAATCGCCGACGTGTCCAGTTATGTTCGCCTCGGTTCTGCACTGGATGCCGAGGCGCAGGTGCGCGGTAACTCGGTGTACTTCCCCGAGCGCGTCGTGCCGATGCTGCCCGAAGAACTGTCCAACGGGCTGTGCTCGCTGAACCCGCATGTCGACCGCTTGGCGATGGTCTGTGAAATGACCATCAACAAGTCTGGCCAGATGGTCGACTACCAGTTCTATGAAGCGGTGATCCACTCCCATGCGCGTCTGACCTACAACAAGGTCAGCAGCATGCTTGAGCATTCGCGTACGCGTGAGGGCAAAGCCCTGCGTGACGAGTACAGCAACGTGGTGCCGCACCTCAAGCAGCTCTATGCGCTGTACAAGGTGCTGTTGACCGCTCGTCATAGCCGTGGCGCGATTGATTTCGAGACTCAGGAAACCCGGATCATCTTCGGTTCCGAGCGCAAGATCGCGGAAATTCGACCGACTGTGCGCAACGATGCTCACAAGCTGATCGAAGAGTGCATGCTGGCGGCCAACGTTGCCACTGCCGAGTTCCTCAAGAAGCATGAAATTCCGGCCTTGTACCGGGTCCATGACGGTCCGCCACCGGAGCGCCTGGAAAAGCTGCGTGCCTTCCTCGGTGAGCTGGGGCTGTCGCTGCACAAGGGCAAGGATGGTCCGTCGCCGAAGGATTACCAGGCGCTGTTGGCACAAATCGCCGACCGTCCGGACTTCCACCTGATCCAGACCGTCATGCTGCGCTCGCTGAGCCAGGCGGTGTACAGCGCCGATAACCATGGTCACTTCGGCCTGAATTACGAGGCGTATACCCACTTCACCTCGCCGATTCGCCGTTATCCCGACCTGCTGACCCATCGGGCCATCCGCAGCGTGATCCGTTCGCGTCAGGACACCCCGCACGTCAAGCGCGCCGGGGCCATGAGCATTCCGAAGGCACGGATCTACCCGTACGACGAGAACACCCTGGAACAGTTGGGTGAACAGTGCTCGATGAGCGAGCGGCGCGCCGACGAGGCGACCCGCGACGTGGTCAACTGGCTCAAGTGCGAGTACATGAAGGACCGCGTGGGCGAGAGCTTCCCGGGCGTGATCACGGCCGTGACCGGTTTCGGCCTGTTCATCGAACTGACCGACATCTACGTGGAAGGCCTGGTGCATGTCAGTGCCTTGCCGGGCGATTACTACCACTTCGATCCGGTTCACCATCGGTTGTCTGGTGAGCGTACCGGTCGCACGTTCCGCCTGGGCGATACCGTTGAAGTGCGGGTCATGCGTGTCGATCTCGACGAGCGCAAGATCGACTTCGAGATGGCCGAGAAAACCCTCAGCGCGCCGATCGGTCGCAAGCAACGCTCGGGCTCCGAGCCTGCTGCCGAGAAGGCCGCGGCGCCAGCGCCAAGCGCCGAACCGTCGCGTCGCAGCAAGAAAAGCGAGACCGCCGAGGCTTACTTCCCGTCCCATGCGGCGGCGAAGAATGCCGAGGTGCGCAAGAGCCGCGAAATGAAAAAGGCCTTGATGGCCGACGCCAAGGGCAGTCACGCCGCTGGCAAGTCGTCGTCCGGCAAGCCTGCGGCCAAGCCAAGCAAACACCGCAAGGGGCCGCCGAAGTCTGGCGCTGCTCCGCGTAAGAAGGGCAAGTCATGAGTCAGTTGGAAAAAATCTACGGCGTGCATGCCGTAGAGGCCCTGTTGCGCCACCATCCCAAGCGGGTCAAGCAGATCTGGTTGTCTGAAGGGCGCAGCGAACCACGCATCCAGGCGTTGCTGGAGTTGGCCGGGCAGAACCGCGTAGCGGTCGGTCAGGCGGAGCGGCGTGAACTGGATGCCTGGGTCGAGGGCGTTCACCAGGGTGTGGTGGCCGAGGTCAGCCCGAGCCAGGTCTGGGGCGAGAACATGCTCGAGGAACTGCTTGAGCGTACCGAGGGTTCGCCGTTGATCCTGGTGCTCGATGGCGTAACCGACCCGCACAACCTGGGTGCCTGCCTGCGTACCGCCGATGCGGCCGGTGCAACCGCGGTGATCGTGCCCAAGGACAAGTCGGCGACCCTGACGCCTGTCGTGCGAAAGGTGGCCTGTGGTGCCGCCGAGGTTATCCCGCTGATCGCGGTGACCAACCTGGCGCGGACACTGGAAAAGCTCCAACAGCGTGGCTTGTGGGTCGTTGGCACGGCCGGCGAGGCCGAACAGGAGTTGTATCAGCAGGACATGACCGGCCCGATCGTGCTGGTCATGGGTGCTGAAGGCAAAGGCATGCGTCGCCTGACCCGCGAGCACTGTGACTTCCTGGTGAAATTGCCGATGGCCGGCAGTGTCAGCAGCCTGAATGTCTCGGTGGCTACAGGCGTCTGCCTGTTTGAAGCTGTGCGCCAGCGCCGCGGATGACGGTCTATCAGGGCCCGCGTCTACAGCGATGCTGCAGGCGCGGGCCTTGTCGTTAAGGGCTGTAGAGCGTCGCGCTTCTCTTGCGCAACGTTGTTCAAATAATCACCAATTACCTTGCTTGTCTGCGGGCGCTTCTCTACAATTGCGGCCCTTGTCGTGTTGGCAGGCGCGCATGTGCCTCTTTCCAAGGCAGGACATACAAGTGTCATTCACTCCTTGTCTGACCACTCTGGTGGCAGACTACAACCCGTAAGGAGCATTCATGCGTCATTACGAAATCATCTTTCTGGTCCACCCTGACCAGAGCGAGCAAGTCGGCGGCATGGTTGAGCGTTACACCAAGCTGATCGAAGAAGACGGCGGCAAAATCCACCGTCTGGAAGACTGGGGCCGTCGTCAACTGGCCTACGCAATCAACAATGTTCACAAG
>JAEAMF010001649.1_pt1 | contig 15119 bp, 16 predicted proteins | sample 8958721 | NCBI WGS metagenome assembly JAEAMF01 (sample SAMN16933255, study PRJNA681124) | bioreactor sludge metagenome | isolation source: anaerobic bioreactor treating anionic surfactant - SDBS | place: India: Bengaluru | collected 2019-02-28
AACTGACGCATCTGAAACAGCTGGAGGCGGAAAGCATCCACATCATCCGCGAGGTGGCCGCCGAGTTCGACAACCCGGTGATGCTGTACTCGATCGGCAAGGATTCCGCCGTGATGCTGCATCTGGCGCGCAAGGCGTTCTTCCCCGGCAAGCTGCCGTTCCCGGTGATGCACGTCGACACCCAGTGGAAGTTCCGGGAGATGTATGCCTTCCGCGACAAGATGGTTGCGGAGATGGGCCTGGACCTGATCACCCACGTCAACCCGGAAGGCGTGGCGCAGGGCATCAACCCGTTCACCCACGGCAGCGCCAAGCACACCGACATCATGAAGACCGAGGGTCTCAAGCAGGCGCTCGACAAGTACGGCTTCGACGCCGCCTTCGGCGGTGCGCGCCGCGACGAGGAGAAGTCGCGCGCCAAGGAGCGCGTCTACTCGTTCCGCGACAGCAAGCACCGTTGGGACCCGAAGAACCAGCGTCCCGAGCTGTGGAACGTCTACAACGGCAAGGTCAAGAAGGGCGAGTCGATCCGCGTGTTCCCGCTGTCCAACTGGACCGAGCTGGACATCTGGCAGTACATCTACCTGGAAGGCATCCCGATCGTGCCGCTGTACTTCGCCGCCGAGCGCGAGGTGATCGAGAAGAACGGCACCCTGATCATGATCGACGACGAGCGCATCCTCGAGCATCTCAGCGATGAGGAGAAGGCGCGCATCCAGAAGAAGATGGTGCGCTTCCGTACCCTCGGCTGCTACCCGCTGACCGGCGCCGTGGAGTCCACCGCCGCCACCCTGCCCGAGATCATCCAGGAAATGCTCCTGACCCGCACTTCCGAGCGCCAGGGCCGCGTCATCGACCACGATGGCGCCGGCTCCATGGAAGAAAAGAAACGTCAGGGCTACTTCTAAGGTTTCCGCATCATGTCGCACCAATCCGAACTGATCAGCGAGGATATCCTCGCCTACCTGGCCCAGCACGAGCGCAAGGAACTGCTGCGTTTCCTGACCTGCGGCAACGTCGACGACGGCAAGAGCACCCTGATCGGCCGCCTGCTGCACGACTCCAAGATGATCTACGAGGACCATCTCGAGGCGATCACCCGCGACTCCAAGAAGGTCGGCACCACCGGCGACGAGGTCGACCTGGCGCTGCTGGTCGACGGCCTGCAGGCCGAGCGCGAGCAGGGCATCACCATCGATGTGGCCTACCGCTACTTCTCCACCGCCAAGCGCAAGTTCATCATCGCCGACACCCCCGGCCATGAGCAGTACACCCGCAACATGGCCACCGGCGCCTCGACCTGCGACCTGGCGATCATCCTGATCGACGCCCGCTACGGCGTGCAGACCCAGACCCGCCGACACAGCTTCATCGCCTCCCTGCTGGGCATCAGGCACATCGTCGTCGCCGTCAATAAGATGGACCTGATGGACTTCGACCAGGGCGTGTTCGAGGCGATCAAGGCCGACTACCTGCAGTTCGCCGAGCGCATCAACCTCAAGCCCAGCTCGCTGCACTTCGTGCCGATGTCGGCGCTCAAGGGCGAGAACGTGGTCAACAAGAGCGAGCGCGCGCCCTGGTATCAGGGGCCGACGCTGATGGAGATCCTCGAGACCGTCGAGATCGCCGCCGACCGCAACCTGACCGACATGCGCTTCCCGGTGCAGTACGTCAACCGGCCGAACCTGAACTTCCGCGGCTTCGCCGGCACCCTGGCCAGCGGCATCGTGCACAAGGGCGACGAGGTCGCCGTGCTGCCGTCGGGCAAGACCAGCAAGGTCAAGTCCATCGTCACCTTCGACGGTGAGCTGGAGCAGGCGATCCCCGGCCAGGCGGTGACCCTGACCCTGGAAGACGAGATCGACGTGTCGCGCGGCGACATGCTGGTGCACGCCGACAACCGCCCGCAGGTCACCGACAGCTTCGACGCCATGCTGGTGTGGATGGCCGAGGAGCCGATGCTGCCGGGCAAGAAGTACGACATCAAGCGCGCCACCAGCTACGTGCCGGGCAACATCGCCGCCATCGAGCACCGCGTCGACGTCAACAGCCTCGAGCAGCTGCCGGCCAGCGAGCTGAAGCTCAACGAGATCGGCAAGGTGCGCGTCAGCCTGGATGCGCCCATCGCCCTCGACGGCTACGCGCACAACCGCACCACCGGCGCGTTCATCGTCATCGACCGCCTGACCAACGGCACCGTCGGCGCCGGCATGATCATCGCCGAGCCGCTGGCCGGGCAGAACACCGTCGGCCACCACGGCCGCCTGGCCCACGTCAGTGCCGAGGAGCGTGCCGCGCGCTTTGGCCAGTTGCCGGCCACCGTGCTGTTCTCCGGCCTCTCCGGCGCCGGCAAGAGCACCCTGGCCTACGCCGTCGAGCGCAAGCTGTTCGACAGCGGCCGCGCGGTCTACGTGCTGGACGGCCAGAACCTGCGCCACGACCTCAACAAGGGCCTGCCGCTGGATCGTGCCGGCCGCGCCGAGAACTGGCGCCGCGCCGCCCAGGTGGCCCGGCAGTTCAACGAGGCGGGCCTCTTGACCCTGGCGGCCTTCGTCGCCCCGGACGCCGAGGGCCGCGAGCAGGCCCGGGCCATCGTCGGTGCCGAGCGGCTGATCACCGTCTACGTGCAGGCTTCGCCGCAGGCCTGCCGCGAGCGCGATCCGCAGGGCCTGTACGCCGCCGGCGAGGACAACATCCCCGGCGAGTCGTTCGCCTACGACGTGCCGCTGGATGCCGACCTGGTGATCGACACCCAGTCCACTCCGGTGGAGGAGGGGGTCAGGCAGGTGCTGGCGCTGCTGCGTTCGCGCGGCGCGATCTGATCCCGGCAGACTGAAACAGCAAGGCCCCGGCAACTGCCGGGGCCTTGCTGTTTTCGGCAGGCAAAAAGAAGCCCCGCCTGGGCGGGGCTGCTCGTTGACGTCGGGGTCAGGCCTTCTTCAGCACTTCCTCGTCGCTCAGTACGCCGGAGTGGCCGGGGGCGTAATCCTTCGGCGGCTCGGTGCTGGCGACGCTGGCGATGCGCTCGCGGGCCGGCTGGGCGGACTCGCTGAGGGCGGCCAGCAGGCGCTGGCGGGTCAGCTCGTCGAGGGCCAGGCGGTTGGCGCCCTCGGAGAGGTGCGACTGGATGTCCTGGTAGTTCTGGGTGAGCTTCTGCATCAGGCTGGCGGTGGTGTTGAAGTGGCTGACCACTTCGCTCTGGTAGCTCTCGAAGCGCTCCTGCATCTCGTCCAGCTTGTGCTGGACGCCCCCGGGGGCGGCGCCGGGCAGCAGGCGGGCCAGCAGGAAACCGATGGCCACACCGACGACCAGGGCCAGGGCTGGCAGCAGCCAGGCAGCGAATGACTGTTCCACGAATCCTTCCTCTATAGACGGGATTTGCATTACGTTAACGGCTTGTGCCTGCGCTGTATAGCGCCGGCGGTGCAATGCTAGACGAGTCCCCGCGCGGCGGGGTCACGGAGTCCCTGTGTCTTTGACCGAAATTCCCCTGCTGCTCGACGGGCCCTGCGGCGCCCTCGAGGCCCTCCATCTCGATCATCCCGAGGCCCGCGGTGTGGCGCTGATCTGCCATCCGCACCCGCTGCACGCCGGCAGCATGCTCAACAAGGTGGTGGCCACCCTGCAGCGCACGGCGCGCGACGCCGGCTACGCCACCCTGCGCTTCAACTTCCGCGGCGTCGGCCAGAGCGTGGGCGAGCACGCCCACGGCGAGGGCGAGATCGACGACGCCGAGGCCGCCGCACGCTGGCTGCTGGCCAGGCACCCCGGCCTGCCGCTGACCCTGATGGGCTTTTCCTTCGGCGCCTGTGTGGCGGCCTGTCTGGGCGGGCGTCTGGAAGCGCAGGGCGTCGCCGTCGAACGGCTGTTCATGCTGGCGCCGCCGGTGATGCGTTTCGCCGTGGATGGCCGGCTGCCCCGGCAGGGTGCGCTGACGGTGATCCAGCCTGCGAGCGACGAGGTGGTCGAGCCGGCGGCCGTGCATGCCTGGTCGGCGCAGCTTTCGCGTCCCCACGAGCTGCTCGAAGTGGCAGAATGCGGGCACTTCTTCCACGGCCGGCTGACCGAGCTGAAAGCACTGGTCCTGCCGCGCCTCCAATCCTGATGCAGCACGACAAGCGATCGACCATGACCACCCGTATCCTCACCGGCATCACCACCACCGGCACCCCGCACCTGGGCAACTACGCCGGTGCCATCCGCCCGGCGATCATCGCCAGCCGCGCGGACAACGTGGACTCCTTCTACTTCCTCGCCGACTACCACGCGCTGATCAAGTGCGACGACCCGCAGCGCATCCAGCGCTCGCGTCTGGAGATCGCCGCCACCTGGCTGGCCTGCGGCCTGGACCCGGAGCGGGTGACCTTCTACCGGCAGTCGGACATCCCCGAGATTCCCGAGCTGACCTGGCTGCTCACCTGCGTGGCGGGCAAGGGCCTGCTCAACCGCGCCCACGCCTACAAGGCCGCGGTCGACCAGAACGTGGCCAGGGGCGAGGACCCGGACGCCGGGGTGACCATGGGCCTGTTCAGCTATCCGGTGCTGATGGCCGCCGACATCCTGATGTTCAACGCCCACCAGGTGCCGGTCGGCCGCGACCAGATCCAGCACGTGGAGATGGCCCGCGACATCGGCCAGCGCTTCAACCACCTGTTCGGCAACGGCCGCGAGCTGTTCACCCTGCCCGAGGCGCTGATCGAGGAGAGCGTGGCGACCCTGCCGGGCCTCGACGGGCGCAAGATGAGCAAGAGCTACGACAACACCATCCCGCTGTTCGGCACCAGCAAGCAGCTCCGGGAAGCGGTGGCGCGCATCGTCACCGACTCGAAGCTGCCGGGCGAGCCCAAGGATGCCGAGGGCTCGCATCTGTTCACCCTCTACCAGGCGTTCGCCACGCCCGCGCAGAGCACCGAGTTCCGCGCCGCGCTGGAAGGCGGCCTGGCCTGGGGCGAGGCCAAGCAGCGCCTGAGCGAGCTGCTGGAGGGCGAGCTGGGCGAGGCCCGCGAGCGCTACAACGCGCTGATCGCCCGCCCGGCCGATCTCGAGGACATCCTGCTGGCCGGCGCCGCCAAGGCGCGCAAGGTCGCCACGCCGTTCCTCGGCGAGCTGCGCGAGGCGGTGGGGCTGCGCTCGTTCCGCAACGAGGTGCAGGTGGCCGGCGGGGCGAAGAAAAAGGCCGCCAAGGGCGCCCGCTTCGTCAGCTTCCGCGACGACGACGGCAGCTTCCGCTTCCGCCTGCTGGACGCCGACGGCAGCCAGCTGCTGCTCTCGGTGAGCTTCGCCGACGGCAAGAGCGCCGGCGCGGCGAGCAAGCGCCTGCAGGCCGGCGAGCTGGACCTGCGCGCCGAGGGCGAAGGGTTTGCCCTGTGGCTGGACGACGCGCCGGTGGCGCACAGCCCGGCCTTCGCCGAGGGTGCCGAGCGCGAGGCCGCCATGGCGCGCCTGGCCGAGGCGCTGGCGCCGCAGGACGCCTGAGCCGTGCCGTCCGCCCGGCGGTAGCCTGCCGCCGGGCGCAACCGCTACGCCCGGGGGAGGCGCCTGCCTGCCTTCGGTCCCCGCAAGAGGGCGTCCGTGCTGAACGCTCCGAGTAAATTGCCAACCGCCGAGGCCGCCGCTAAAGTGTCGACCCCGTTTGCCTAACCCGACGCCGCCATGACTCCGCTCGAACGCTACCAGGCCGATCTGAAACGTCCCGACTTCTTCCACGATGCCGCGCAGGAAAACGCCGTGCGTCACCTGCAGCGCCTGTACGACGACCTGGTCAATGGCGGTCAGCAGGACTCCGGGTTGCTGGGCAAGCTGTTCGGCCGCAAGAAGCCGCAGGGGCCGATCAAGGGCATCTACTTCTGGGGCGGCGTGGGCCGCGGCAAGACCTACCTGGTCGACACCTTCTTCGACGCGCTGCCGTTCAAGCAGAAGATGCGCACGCACTTCCACCGCTTCATGAAGCGCGTGCACGAGGAGATGAAGACCCTCAAGGGCGAGAAGAACCCGCTGACCATCATCGCCAGGCGCTTCGCCGACGAGGCGCGGGTGATCTGCTTCGACGAGTTCTTCGTCTCCGACATCACCGACGCGATGATCCTCGCCACCCTGCTCGAGGAGCTGTTCAAGAACGGCGTCAGCCTGGTGGCCACCTCCAACATCGTGCCCGACGGCCTGTACCGCGACGGCCTGCAGCGCGCACGCTTCCTGCCGGCGATCGCCCTGCTCAAGGAGCACACCGAGATCGTCAACGTCGACAGCGGCATCGACTACCGCCTGCGCGCCCTCGAGCAGGCCGAGCTGTACCACTTCCCGCTGGACGCCGAGGCCGAAGAGAGCCTGAGCCGCAGCTTCCAGAGCCTGCTCACCGAGAACTGCCACGTGGTGGAGAACGAGGTGCTGCTGATCGAGAACCGCGAGATCCGCGCGCGCAAGACCGCCAACGACGTCGCCTGGTTCGAGTTCCGCGAGCTGTGCGACGGCCCGCGCAGCCAGAACGACTACATCGAGCTGGGCAAGATCTACGGCGCGGTGCTGCTGGCCAACGTCGAGCAGATGAACGTCACCAAGGACGACATCGCCCGCCGCTTCATCAACCTGGTGGACGAGTTCTACGACCGCAACGTCAAGCTGATCATCTCCGCCGAGGTCGAGCTCAAGGACCTGTACACCGGTGGTCGCCTGGAGTTCGAGTTCCAGCGCACCCTCAGCCGCCTGCTGGAGATGCAGTCCCACGAATTCCTCAGCCGGCCGCACAAGCCGTGAGGGAGTAGGGGAGGGCGCCGGCGGCGCCCTCGTCGTTTCCGCCGCCGCCGCGGCTGGGTATACTGCCGCGCATTTCCTGTCCAATTCCCGGAGAGATCGACATGCTGCCCCGCCTGCTGCTTGGCCTGTTCGCCGCTGCCAGCCTGACCCTGGCCGGCTGTGCCCACAGCCCGCAACACCTGAGCCTGCAACCGATGGTCACCGCCCAGCTCAACCCGGTCGGCCAGGGCCAGCCGGTGGTGGTGCGCGTGGTCGACGGTCGTCCCTCGCCGGTGCTCGGCACCCGCGGCGGCCTGTATCCGGAGACCAGTGCGATCAGCGTGGCCAGCCAGGATCTGCTGCCCAAGCTGCAGGGCCAGGCCGAGGCCGCCGTGCGCCTGCTCGGCTTCACCCCGACGCCCAATGCCTACAATGCGCCGCAGCTGACCCTGACCGTGACCGACATGAAGTACCAGTCGCCGAAGGATGGCAGCTACGTCACCGAGGCCAACATCAGCGCCACCATCCGCGCCGATGTGCAGAACAGCGTGCGCCGCTACAGCGGCCGCTACGGCGCGACCCTCAACCAGCGTTTCGGCATGGCGCCCAACCAGCAGACCAACACCAAGCTGGTCAGCGACGTGCTCAGCGATGCGCTGACCCGGGTGTTCAAGGATCCGACCATCGGCCAGTTGCTCAACAACCAGTGAGCTGAGCGGCAGACGAAAAAAAGGCGGTGGCATTGCCACCGCCTTTTTTCTGCCCGGCGGTCGGTGCGCCGGTCGGAAAGGCGCTGAGCGGGGCGGGGGCGAGGGAGTAGACTGCGGCGTTTGCTGCGGCTGCCGTCACCGAAGAGGGCGCGCAGCGCCCGATTGCCAACTCTTCTGTGCGGGAGGTCGTGGATGTCGTTGCAGGTGTTGTGGTCGTTGTGCCAGAGCTATCCGGCGCAGGTGGTCAACGGTCTGGCGCTGTTCCTCGCGCTGGCCGGTGGCTGGCTGCTGCTGGCCACCCGGCTGCGCGAGCAGCGCGCGCAGGCGCGCCCGCTGCTCGAGGGCGAGCTGTCCGGGATGACGGCGGATGCGCTGGCGGGGGATGTCCAGGTTGCCCGTCTGAACCGCTTCTTCTACGCCTTCGGCAGCGCCTGCCTGGCGGCGGCGCTGGGGCTGTCCTGGCTGAGCACCGGCCTGCAGGCCGCGCTCTGAAGCCTGCGGCGCGCCTGGGTCGCGCCGCTTCCTCCCTTACAGCGCTCCGGCGCGGCTGCGGTACTGGTTGCGCACCGGGTTGGCGTACTGCATGACCAGGTACGGGCGCTGCTCGGCCGGGCAGGCGTCCAGGCGGCGCTGCCATTCGGCCTGGGCGCGCGCCAGTTCGGCGGCGTCGAACAGCTCGCCGGCCGCCGGCACCGCCAACTGAGCATCGCGCTCCTCCCACATGGCGTAGGCCAGGTAGTTGACCGGGAACAGCCGGTAGTGGCCGAGGATCTCGCCGTCGATGCGCTGGGCCAGTTGCCTGGCGTCGTTGTCCGGGGTCCGTATCTCGTTGCAGAAGTGCAGGTGCACCCGGCCCTTGTGGCCGGTGATGCCCTGGGCGATGCTGGCGTCGTCCTCGCCCGGCGCCTTGCTGTAGCTGCCGGTGCTGGCGCGGATGTACAGCTCGCGGGCCTTGGCCAGGTCGCAGGGGTCGTACTCGTAGCTGATCGAGATCGGCACCAGGTGCAGGTCGGCCATCACCGCGGCGAATTCCTCGTCCTTGCGGCTCATGTGGAACATCTTGAGGATCGCCGAATCGGTGCGGTCGTCGCCGTCCTTGGCGCGGCCCTCGGCCTGGGCGATCCAGATCGAGGCCTGCTCGTCGCGGATCGAGTGGTTGATGTAGGCGGACAGGGTCTGGAAGGCCGCCAGCTTCTCGCGTCGGCCGCTGATCGAGCGGTGCACGATGAAGCTCTTGTTCAGGCGCATCAGGTCGCTGACGAAGGGCTTCTGCAGCAGGTTGTCGCCGATGGCCAGGCGCGGGGTGGGGTGCGCGGCATGGTACAGCGCGTAGTTGACGAACGCCGGGTCCATCACGATGTCGCGGTGGTTGCTGAGGAACAGGTAGGCGCGGCCCTTGTGCAGGTTCTCCAGGCCCGAGTAGCTGATGCCGTCGCTGGCCTTCTCGATGCTGCGGTCGACGTAGGGCTCGATGCGCGTCTGCAGGGCGGCGACGCTGTCCACACCCTGGATCTCGCGGCGCAGATAGTGGGCGAGGACTGGCCGCAGCAGCCAGCCGAGTGGCCCGGCTAGGCGCGGGAAGCGGTAATGGGTGAGGGTGGAGAGGAAGGCCTCGTCGGCGAGCAGGCGCTCGAGGACGGGACGCACTTCCGCGTCGGCATAGGGTCGGATGGCTTCGAACTCGCCCATTGGTGTCTCTTGACCAGGGAATCGGTGGGGCGGCGACTGGCGCTGGCGCCCGGTGGGGCGACAATTATAAACGAACAGCAATGGAGGGACGTGGATGCTGGAGAGCGAGCCCTACGAGTGTCCCTGGTGCGGCGAGCCGGGCGAGGCGCTGCTCGATCTGTCGGGCGGCGATCAGTGCTACGTCGAGGATTGTGCGGTGTGCTGCCAGCCGATCGTCTTCGAGTTGCATACCGACGGGGTCCGCTGGACCCTGGAGCTGCGCCGGGAGGGCGACTGATGCAGCGGATTCACGAGCCGGTGAACCTGGGCGAGGGCGAACTGCTGGTCGCCATGCTGGCCAGCGAGGGCATCCGCGCCCACCTGTTCGGTCAGCACCTGCTGGGGGCGCTGGGCGAGCTGCCGGTGGCCGGCCTGCTGGCGATCGGCGTGGAGGATGCGGATGCGCCGCGGGCGCGGGCGCTGATTGCCGCGTACAATGCCGCGCAGCCCCTGGCGGGCGAGCCGCCGCTCGAGGATGCGTCCGGCAGTCTGCCGGATGTGCTGTTGTGCTGACCCTCTTCTGCTGCAGGTAGCTCCTTTCCCATGTGCGGACGTTTTGCCCTGTTTCGCTGGCCGCCGACGCTCGCCGCGCTGCCCGGCTTTCCCGAGCGCCTCGAGCCGCGCTGGAACATCGCCCCGGGCCAGCAGGTGCTGCTGCTGCGCGCCGAGGCTGGCCGGCGTGTGGCGGCGCAGGTGCACTGGGGGCTGACGCCGGCCTGGCTGCGCGATCTGTCGCGCGCCCCGGCCCAGGCCCGCGCGGAAACCCTGGCCGAGCAGCCGCTGTTCCGCGAGGCCTTCGCCAGCCGCCGCGGCCTGCTGCCGGCCAACGGCTTCTACGAGTGGCGAGGGCCGCGTCGCCGGCCGTTCTGGATGAGTGCGGAGCAGCCGCTGCTGTCGCTGGCGGCGCTGTGGGAAGCCTATCCGGTCGGCGAGCGGGTTTATCTGAGCGCCGCGGTGGTCACCGTGGCGGCCGGGCAGCAGCGCCGGCCGCTGCTGCTGGATGGCGCCGGCGAGGCGCTGTGGCTGGACCCGGCAGCCGCGCCGGAGGACCTGCAGGCGCTGCTGGCGGCGCCGCCGCTGCCGCTGCGCGAGCGGCTGCTCGCCGGGCTGGGCAACAGCCCGCGGGAGGAGGGGCCGCAGTGTCTGACTCCGGCGTGAACTCGGCTGCGCCAGGCTGGTCTGATGCTGGGCCGGTGTTACGATGAATCCCCTGTGCTTTCGGGAGTGTCCTTGCATGAGTCGTGTCTTTCGTCTTGCCGCTCTGGCGGGTGCGCTGCTGCTGGCCGGCTGTCAGGCGGTCAATACCACCAGCGGCGGAGCGGTCGGTGTGAATCGCCAGCAGTACATGTTCACCATGCTGTCCAGTCAGGAGCTGGACCAGATGTACGCCAAGTCCTACCAGCAGACCCTGAGCAATGCCGCCACGGCCGGCAAGCTGGACAAGAGCAGCGCCCTGGCGCAGCGGGTGAACAACATCACCCGCCGGCTGATCGCGCAGACCCCGGTGTTCCGTCCGGACGCCGCCAGCTGGAACTGGCAGACCGCCCTGATCCGCAGCGACGAGCTGAACGCCAACGTCGGCCCGGGCGGCAAGATCATCGTCTACAGCGGTCTGGTCGAGAAGCTCGCCCTGACCGATGACGAGCTGGCGGCGGTGCTCGGCCACGAGATTTCCCACGCCCTGCGCGAGCACAGCCGCGAGGCCATGTCCAAGGCCTATGGCGCCGAGCTGGCCAAGCAGACCGCGGTGGCCCTGCTCGGCCTGGGCCAGGCCGGTGGCCAGCTCGCCGACGCCGCGGTGCAGTACGGCATGACCCTGCCCAACAGTCGCGGCAACGAGAACGAGGCCGACCTGATCGGTCTGGAGCTGGCGGCGCGTGCCGGCTACGACCCCAATGCGGCGCTGACCCTGTGGGACAAGATGGCCCGGGCGGGCAACGGAGCACCGCCGGAGTTCATGAGCACCCACCCCTCGTCGTCGACCCGCATGGCCAATCTGCGCGCAGCGATTCCGCGGGTCATGCCGCTGTACCAGCAGGCGCGCGGGCAGCGCTGAGATGTGGAGAATGCGGCTTGTGTTTTTCGGCGAACTCGGTAAAATTCGCCAGCTTTCGTGACGGGGGATGCCTAGCCCGTCCTGCTCGGCGGGAATGCCTAACCTGCCGATTATGCCGAAGCAGACGCACTGACCCGAGCCCCCCCCCGATTTAGTGTCTGCAGAGGCTGCCGTTGCCTTGAAAGAGGCAAGTACTGTCCAGTAAGATTCGCCGCTTGATTATCAGGCGGCCTCTGAGGCTATAACCAATGAAAACTTTCTCTGCGAAACCGGAAACCGTCAAGCGCGACTGGTACGTTGTCGACGCTGCTGGCAAGACCCTGGGTCGTCTTGCCACTGAAATCGCCAGCCGTCTGCGCGGCAAGCACAAGCCCGAGTACACCCCGCACGTGGATACCGGCGACTACATCGTCGTGATCAACGCCGAGCAGGTGCGTGTCACCGGTGCCAAGAGCTCCGACAAGATGTACTACCATCACTCCGGTTTCCCGGGCGGCATCAAGTCGATCAACTTCGAGAAGCTGATCGCCCGTGCTCCCGAGCGCGTGATCGAGACCGCCGTCAAGGGCATGCTGCCGAAGAACCCGCTGGGTCGCGACATGTATCGCAAGCTGAAGGTCTATGCCGGTGCCAGCCACCCGCACACCGCTCAGCAGCCCCAAGAACTGAAGATTTAACGGAGTAGGCTCAATATGTCGGCGACTCAAAACTACGGCACCGGCCGTCGCAAGACCGCTACCGCGCGTGTATTCCTGCGTCCGGGTACTGGCAAGATCTCGATCAACAACCGCAGCCTGGAGCAGTTCTTCGGCCGCGAGACCGCCCGCATGGTGGTTCGTCAGCCGCTCGAGCTGACCGAGAACACCGAAAAGTTCGACATCTACGTCACCGTCGCCGGTGGTGGTGTCAGCGGTCAGGCCGGTGCGATCCGCCACGGCATCACCCGCGCACTGATCGAGTACGACGAGACCCTGCGCAGCCCGCTGCGCAAGGCCGGCTACGTCACTCGCGATGCCCGCGAGGTCGAGCGTAAGAAGATCGGTCTGCGCAAGGCGCGCAAGCGTCCGCAGTACTCGAAGCGTTAATCGACTACGCTTCAGCGAACGCCCAGATTCCCCAGGGATCTGGGCGTTTTTTTATGTGCCGGATTTGTCTGCGACAGTCTGTCGCAGTCCGGAAAGTCTTGTGCTGCAAGGGTTTGCCGGTATTTGTTGCCAGTTATTGCCTTGTCAGAAAAGGGGCTTTTCATTACCATCTGGCGGATTTTTTGCGCAGCTGGTTTTAACTAGAGTGCCTGCCCGGGCAGGTCACAGAAAGCTGATGGGAGACGACTGAATGAGTAATGACGGCGTGAATGTGGGCCGGCGTCGGTTCCTCGTCGCCGCCACTTCGGTGGTGGGGGCGGCGGGAGCTGTCGGTGCTGCGGTCCCGTTCGTGGGGTCATGGTTCCCCAGTGCCAAGGCCAAGGCCGCTGGTGCTCCGGTGAAGGTGAACGTGGGCAAGATCGAGCCGGGGCAACAGATCGTTGCCGAATGGCGCGGCAAGCCGGTGTTCATCGTTCGCCGCACCGACGAGATCCTGGCCAACCTGGTCAAGATCGAAGGCTCCATGGCGGATCCGGAGTCCAAGGCCTCCGTGCAACCGACCTACGTGGACCCCAAGGTTCGCTCGATCAAGCCAGAACTGCTGGTCGTCGAAGGCCTGTGCACCCACCTGGGCTGCGCGCCGTCCTTCCGTCCCGAAGTCGCCCCGGCCGATCTGGGTGCCGACTGGGTGGGTGGCTATTTCTGTCCCTGCCATGGTTCCCGCTACGACCTGGCTGGCCGCGTGTACAAGGCGCAGCCGGCGCCGCTGAACCTGCCGGTGCCGCCGTACTCCTTCGAGACCGATGACGTCATCATCATCGGCGTGGATCAGGAGAAAGCCTGATGAGCAAATTCATGGAATGGGTGGACGCCCGCTTCCCCGCCACCAAGATGTGGGAAGATCATCTGAGCAAGTACTACGCTCCGAAGAACTTCAACTTCTGGTACTTCTTCGGCTCCCTGGCGCTGCTGGTGCTGGTCAACCAGATACTCACCGGTATCTGGCTGACCATGAGCTTCGAGCCCTCCGCCGAAGGCGCCTTCGCCTCCGTCGAATACATCATGCGTGATGTGGAGTACGGCTGGATCCTGCGCTACATGCACTCCACCGGCGCCTCGGCGTTCTTCGTGGTGGTGTACCTGCACATGTTCCGCGGCCTGCTGTACGGCTCCTACCAGAAGCCGCGCGAGCTGGTGTGGATCTTCGGCATGCTGATCTACCTGGCGCTGATGGCCGAAGCCTTCATGGGCTACCTGCTGCCGTGGGGGCAGATGTCCTACTGGGGCGCCCAGGTGATCATCTCCCTGTTCGGTGCGATCCCGGTGATCGGTGCCGACCTGACCCAGTGGATCCGCGGTGACTACCTGATCTCCGGCATCACCCTGAACCGCTTCTTCGCGCTGCACGTGATCGCCCTGCCGATCGTCATCCTGGGCCTGGTCGTGATGCACATCATCGCGCTGCACGAAGTGGGCTCGAACAACCCGGATGGCATCGACATCAAGAAGAAGAAGGACGCCAACGGCATTCCGCTGGACGGCATCCCGTTCCACCCGTACTACACCGTCAAGGATATCGTCGGTGTGGTGGTGTTCCTATTCGTGTTCTGCACCGTGATCTTCTTCTTCCCGGAGATGGGCGGCTACTTCCTCGAGAAGCCCAACTTCGAGACCGCGAACCCGTTCAAGACCCCGGCGCACATCGCCCCGGTGTGGTACTTCACCCCGTTCTACGCCATCCTGCGCGCCGTTCCGGACAAGCTGCTCGGCGTGATCGCCATGGGCGCGGCCATCGCCGTACTGTTCGTGCTGCCGTGGCTGGACCGCAGCCCGGTGCGCTCGATGCGCTACAAGGGCTGGCTGAGCAAGATCTGGCTGCTGGTGTTCTGCGTGTCCTTCGTGATCCTCGGCGTGCTGGGCGTGCTGTCGCCGACCCCGGGCCGCACCCTGCTGTCCCAGGTCTGCACCATTCTGTACTTCGCTTTCTTCATCCTGATGCCGTTCTACACCCGGATGGAGAAGACCAAACCGGTTCCGGAAAGGGTGACTGGCTGATGAAAAAGCAATTTGCTGCACTGATTCTTGCGCTACTGCCGACCTTTTCGTTTGCCGCTGGCGTTCTGGAATACCCGCTGGACAAGGTCGAGGTCGACCTGACTGACAAGGCTGCTCTGCAGGATGGCGCGCGTACCTTCGCCAACTACTGCATGGGTTGCCACGGCGCCCAGTTCCAGCGCTACGAGCGCGTAGCCAATGATCTCGGCATCCCCGAGCAGGTGATGATGGAGAACCTGGTCTTCACCGGCGCCAAGATCGGCGACCACATGAAGACCGGCATGCAGCCGCAGGATGCCAAGGTCTGGTTCGGCGCCGCGCCGCCGGATCTGACCCTGGTGGCCCGCGTGCGTGGCAACGACTGGCTGTACACCTACCTGCGTACCTTCTATGAAGATCCGGCGCGCCCGTACGGTGTGAACAACAAGGTGTTCCCGAACGTCGGCATGCCCAACGTGCTGAGCAGCCTGCAGGGCCGTCAGGTCATCGGCTGCAAGCAGGTCCAGGTGGTCGAGCACGGCAAGAAGGTGTTCGATCCGCTGACCGGTACCCCGGTGACCGAGGAAGGCTGCGACCAGCTGACCATCGTGCCGAAGACCGGCGAGCTGAGCGAGGCCGAGTTCGACGAGAAGGTCAAGAACCTGGTCAGCTTCCTGGCCTACTCGGCCAACCCGGTGAAGCTGGAAAGCCAGCGTATCGGTACCTACGTGCTGCTGTTCCTGGCGTTCTTCTTCGTGTTCGCCTACCTGCTCAAGC
>JAEAMF010001638.1_pt1 | contig 15107 bp, 14 predicted proteins | sample 8958721 | NCBI WGS metagenome assembly JAEAMF01 (sample SAMN16933255, study PRJNA681124) | bioreactor sludge metagenome | isolation source: anaerobic bioreactor treating anionic surfactant - SDBS | place: India: Bengaluru | collected 2019-02-28
CAACCACATAAATGATGCCGATTGTCAAGAGAACTTTTCTCTGACAAGTTTCTTTTGTAAGTATGTTTTTACCACTAAATAGATTATTATGAAACAAGAACCATCTAAACAGCATCTATTCTATATAGATTTACTACGGGTTTTTCTTACTATATTAGTTTTTTATCACCATTCAGCTATTGCATTCGGAGCATCTGGAGGATGGTATTATAAAACATCAGAGTTAGTTAGCAGTAATCTCCAATTTCTACTTTCCATAAATATGGGAATTGATCAGTCCTATTTCATGAGCCTGTTTTTCTTCATATCAGCTTTTCTTATGCCTGGTTCTTACGATAGGAAAGGCCCAGCTCTATTCATAGAGGATAGGATTAGGCGTCTTCTCATACCATTGCTCATTTATTATTTTATTATAAATCCACTCGTTGTGCATTGGATTTACAATTCACCTTATGAGGTAGGTTTTGGCCCCATGTGGTTTGTCTTCACACTTCTGCTCTTCGAGATGACGTATGTATTTTATAGATCACTTTCTAAAAGGATTGCGATTCAATGGAAACTCCCTAAAATATTGCCGACTCTCTTCTTTATTCTGTTTATGGGCATATGGGCTTTTGTAGTAAGGCTAGTCCTTCCTACAGGAAAAGATCTGTTTGGCTTACAGTTAGGATATTATCCATTATATATCGGTATGTACTTTTTAGGAATTATTGCTTACAGAAACAGATGGTTAGATGAACTTAGGTTAAGGGATGGATATATCTGGCTAACGATCTTGTTTTTGGTAGTAATGCCATTCTTTTTATTCGCTTTAAAAGATTGTCCAGATGGAAATTTGATAAACGGAGGATGGAACAGATTCGCAGCAGCCTACGCTATGTGGGAGCCCATCATGTGTGTAGGTATATGTTATTTCTTATTAGTATTTTCAAAAAGGTATTTCAATTATAAATCTAAATTGATCGGATGGCTTTCTAAACAATCCTATTCATTCTATATCATTCATCCGGTTGTTTTGGTAGGCTGTACATTTTTAGTTGAGATGATACCAGTTTCTCCATTCCATCGTTTGGTAATAGAGCTAGGTATAGGTATTCCACTTTGCTTTGCAGCGGGATATGTTTTCAGAAAAATTATGAACTTGATTAAAATACCTATATGATTTGTAACATTCATATTAACACAAACGCACGTGTAAAATAGAAAACCCACCATTTTCGTGAGGTCACGAAAATGGTGAGTTGCAATACCTTTTACCAGATATATAACTAAAAAAACGAAGGTGCTCAAATATTGAGCACCCTCATAAAATATTCAACTTCAATTAATCAATTCACAGTATTAGATCTATAAAATAACATAAGGGCAAGGATCAAACATAAAATTCCAATATTGAATCCATTTGCTGAGAGATTTTTTTTAAATAATTTCGATCTCCACCCGAAACCTCAGCCGTAATCCAACCGCCTGAATATTCTATATTTTTAATTGCCTTCATTACAATAGGCCAATTATTATCCCCTTCCAATAATTCAACATTAAATCCATTTCGCAATCCCTTAGTATTCATTATTTCACGACTAAACTCCTTAATATGAAGTTTAACAATTCTAGAATTAAGAGTTTTAATCCAATGTTCAGGCCATCCATAACGTAAAACGTTGCCAATATCAAAATACCAACCAATCAACGGATGATTAATTTCATCAACAAACCGTTTAGCTTCAACAGGGCTTAGGATAAAGTTACTCCAAACATTCTCTAATCCAATTTTAATGTTCGTTTTTTCTACTACAGGAATTAAACTTCTTATAGATTCTAACGCATAATTATATGCTTGTTCATACGGACTATTTTCATTTACTACTCCTGGAACAACTAGTACAGTGTCTCCACCCAATAACTTAACATCTTCCAAAGAACGTGACACAGAGTCAATACATTCTTTTCGAACTAATGGATCGGGATGAGAAAGAGGTTTTGACCAATGATCTTTATTAACTACACTAGGAAGTTCTACTCCAGTTTTAGATTTTGCATCAAGCAAATCCGTTATCGGAATATCAAGCGGACTATTAAACTCAATACCATCAAATCCAAGATCCTTAACTAGCTTAAACTTATCAACCAAGGGTATATTTTCTTGGATCATAGCATAACCTAACCCCTTCTTTAATCTTCTTTCTTGTTTTGCACCTAAAAAAGGCTCTGATGCAAGACCAAAAGATGGAACTGCAGTCATACCAGCCAACACAGTTGCTGACTTTATAAAATTTCTTCGTTGCATAATTACTTATTTAAAAGTTGTAACACCAGGAACTGCAATTGGAACATCATACTTTGTGTCCCAAGAAATAGATTCTGGAAATAATGTCTCTAGGGAACACAATGCTTGCTCGCAAGAAATAGTTTGTCCGGTATAGCTAGCCATCCGTCCAGCCATAGCTACCAAATTAGAACGGGTCATCCATTCTCCATCATTGATTGGAGTATTATTCCTAATAGAGGCAAAAAGTTCATCATGTTCTTGTTGATACATACTTCTAACATTTGATTTTTTGTATGCATTTTCATCCGTAAATTTAGTTACATCTGCATATTTCCAGGGATTTAGACCTTTTATTTCATGAACACCGGTTCGACAATCAACAATACATTTACCATCCTTTCCCACAAGCTCAACTCCATACGAAGGAGTGGTTCCAGCCTGTTGACGACACTTAAAATAAGCCTTTGCACCATTTGCATATTCATACGTAACTGCGAAATGATCATATACATTCCCAAATTTGGGGTCAACTCTCTTTTGTCTTCCTCCTGTTCCGCTTACTGCAATAGGAAGTGCATCCCCCATCCCCCATTGAAGCATATCCAAGCTATGAATAGCTTGTTCTATAATATGATCGCCAGACAGCCAGCTATAATATAGCCAATTACGTAATTTATACTCCATATCCGACCAACCGCTTTTACGTTCTTTAAACCAAAGTTCTCCCGTATCATAGGAAACTTCAGCAGATAGAATTTCTCCGATTTGACCATTTAATACTCTCCCAAATGTCTCACGCTTTGGAGAATGGTATCTCCAACAAAACCCAGAGACTAATGACAAGCCTTTCTCTCTAGCCTTTTGTGCCGCCATAATTACTCTACGTAATCCAGGTCCATCAACAGCAAAAGGTTTTTCACAAAACACATGTTTACCAGCATTAATTGCATATTCCAAATGAGTTGGGCGAAAAGCGGGAGGAGAAGCTAAAATAACAACATCAACATCAGAGTTTATTAATTTTTTATAAGCATCTAATCCTACGAATTTATTTGTATCAGTCACTTGTACTTTTTGTGTCATTTTATCTTTCAATTTCTGAAACGATACATCTAAATTATCTTTAAATGCATCAGCCATGGCAGACAAAACTACATTGGGGTCGGCATTAAGAGCCTCCTCTGCTGCGCCAGAACCACGACCTCCACAACCAACTAAACCAATTTTCAACGTATTACTATTTGATGACCAAGCTGAATTTGAGGATAAAACAACTTCATTAGGTATAAGCGATCCTACAGCTGCAGCACTAGCAGTCTTTAGAAAATTTCTTCTAGTAAATTCCATAACAATGTTCGTTTTAAAGTTAATAATTAATAACCAGGATTTTGTTTAATTTGTGGTGCCTTGTTCGTTTCATCTATTGAAATAGGCAACCAATACTGTTTATCCTTCCACACCCTTGCATCTGCAACAGTAGAGGTATTATGAAGGTATATCGAAACTCCATCATCGAAATGGTATATATACATTGGGTTTATATCTTTTATAACCTTGTCACAGATCATCCATTTTCGTATACAGTACCATCTATCCCCTTCGGCCATCATTTCAATTAATCTTTCATGACGATACCATTCTCTTGCCTGATCTTTTGAAACAGATAATGATCTACTAGGTAATCCTGCACGATTTCTAATCATATTAACAGCAGATAAACCTTCCGCTACTTCACCCAATTCTATACATGCCTCAGCATAATCTAGAAGCACTTCAGCATACCTCATTTCTATCCAGGCATTTTCATTATTATCTACTTCTCCGTTAAGTTCAACATCCAGCATTTTACGTAAATAATATCCTGTTTTAGTTCCATTCCATGCTTGATTGGCAGCTGATCTGGAATCGTATCCTCCTACAGAATAAGATTCTAATGATTTAATTTGATTAATTATCTCATTAGCACCCATACTAATTAAGCTACTCCCTGAATGCTTTATTGTTGTTGCAATCTGGACTTTATTATTAGTTGCTACTCTTTCACGCCATGGAGCATCATCAAAAAGTATAGAAGCATAAAAACGAGGTTCCCTTCCATTATATGGATTTAAATCTGGGTTATCCTGTAGCTGTTCTTTTGTAAATGCTCTAACATTCATTTCTCCAGAGTTATACTTATCCCATTTAAAGGATGAACCATCCTGCATTTCATATTCTCGAATCAAATCTTCACTAGGTTCATTATTTCCCCAACAATTATATCCGTTAGGCCCCCAATATAGATTATTTCTTGCTCTGTTCCCTTGTTTATTTAAGTATTGAACACCAAATATTACTTCGTCATTCCAAGCACCTTTCTGCATAAAAACACTTGCATAATTATCAGCATATTGTTTAACCATTTCTGTGGTAAGTTCTGCAGGAGGTTCTGTTATAGTCCCAGTAAGTGCATATTGGCCAAATTTTCCGTCAATAACATCCTTTGCAGCAGCTTTTGCAGCTTTTAAACGATCCTCAATACTCCCACTCTGGAATGACACAAGAGGATTAGTTGGCTCATATCCTCCATTCATTAATTTTCCTGATACGAAACTTAACAATCTTGATTTTAAAGCACCAGCAGCACCTTTAGTTGCTCTACCTTGTTTAATATCAGCTTTTAAAGGCAAACCAGCGATTGCTTTATCCAGATCCGAAATTATGAAATCAACTGTTTCCTGTAAAGAAGCTCTTTCGATTGTCAAGAAATCATCATTTAAACTATACTTTTTATCGGATAAAACTAGTCCACCATATGATCTCAGTAAATTAGTATAATCAAATGCTCGAATAAAATAAGCTTCTGCTTTCATTTGCTCAATTTTATCCTTTTCAGCAGTAGTTTTTGTTGGGACTTTATCTATTCCATCCAATAAAGTATTCACATCTTTTATATTCTTATATAAATCATTCCAAAGAATAAAATTGTAGCGAGTTCCTCCAGTCCCACCAAAATGGCCTAAATAACTTGGAGATAGTGTTCCTTTTGTAAATGTTACATTTCCTGCGCGATGAATATTTAAAAGTTCATCGGTAGAAGAAGATAGTAAATCTTCTTTCATTCCTAATACATTCTCGTGATCACCACCTATCTGATCATAACATTGATACAAATAGGCTTCAACCAAATTTATATCTTGAAACAAAGATTCTTCATTAAATGAATCTACGGGATCTTGATTAAATACATCGTCACATCCAATGAATGAAAGTAACACAAGCAACAACGTGCTACATCTATATTTTATATTATTTATTTTCATATGTTTATTGATAATAATAATTTCAACTATTAAAAAGTAAGATTAACACCTATAGAATAGGTTTTCATTGCTGGATAACCTTGAGGATCGCCTACTTCTGGATCATAATTCTTTTGGGCTGAATAAAGTAAACACAAATTATATCCGGAAATGAACAAATTAGTATTTGTAACTCCAACCTTTGATAGTAGACCCTTTGGTAAGTTATAATTTAGAGTAACATTCTTCAATCTTAAATAAGCCATATTGTCATACCAATAGGTACTATTATTTGATTGGTAAGACCAATATTGATCTGCCCGATGAAATGGGCGAGCCACATCAGAATTACTATTTTCCGGAGTCCAATAATCAGTTGCAACCCACTTAAACACATTCATTCCGACACCTCTATTTCCATAAATGGTACTTTTGTAATATGATCCTTGACCTTGAGCCAAAACAGATAATGACCAATTTTTATACGCGAAATCGAACTTCATACCATAAAATAATTCAGGTCCATCCGTTTTATCCAACATGATCCTATCATCAGCATTAATCACTTTGTCATTATTATAATCTTCAAAAATAATGTCACCTAATTTTGCTCCTGACCAATGAGGATAACTGTCTAACTGTTGTTGCGTTTTAAAAATGCCAATAGCATTATATACTAAATGAGTTCCATAAGGATGTCCTGTTTGGCGCTGCCAATCAACAGAACGCTCTGGTTCATCCATAAAAACCACCTTATTTCTAGCCAAACTAATATTTGCTGATAAATCAACTGTTACTTCACCAAGCTTTTTACGAAAACCAGCATCTAATTCAAACCCTTTATTTTCGACAATACCAATATTCTCATCTGGCAACGATAAACCTGTAAAGCTAGGAACAGATCCATTTTTCTTTACTAAAATATCAGAACGTCTATTAAAGAATACTTCAGCATTTAAATGAAACATCTGGTTATAAAATTGGGAATCAAAACCAATATTAATTGTTCTTTGTTTTTCCCAAGTAATATTTGGATTAGCAAGAACTGATTGATATATCTTAGTTACTACATCCTTATTTGAACCTAATGTTACACCTCCTGCTAATGCATATTTATTTATATACTGGAAAGGATCACCTGGGTCCATTCCCATGTTTCCTAATGTTCCTCTTAATTTAAAATAATCTATAAAAGACAAGTTTTCTTTCCAGAATGTCTCTTCTGAAGCACGCCAAGCTAAAAGTAAGGCAGGGAAATTACCCCATCTACGTGATGGTTGAAATTTAATAGACCCATCTCTTCTGAAAATAAACTCCATTAAGTATTTATCTTTATAACTATAATTTAGCCTTGCGATAAGGGATTTTCTTGCATAAATACTCATCCTTCCACTATTTGTTTTATCTTTTTCTCCTCCAGCATCTAAAGCTTGTACTAAATCAGAAATAAAGTACTTTCTATATGCATCAAAGTCAAGAAAATCTTCTTTTTGTTGTTCATAAGCACCAAATACAGAAAATGTATGATCTCCAAATGTTCGTCCATAACTTGCACTAAAATTAATCATAGTCTTTCTTGTACGATCAGTTTGTTCTGTCAACTCTGGAGAATCTAAACCTCTTAATCTTGGCTCAAGTTCCATACTAGTAATATAGCCATCAGAGTTTCTAACAGCTGTTTCATACTTTGGATAATATAATGTCCAAGGTTGTTTAAATCTCTTTCTATTTGAATTACTTATATCGTAATTATAAAATCCATCTATTGACAAACCTGGTATTGCTGATGGCTTAATTGAGAACCTAGCAGTCAACTCATGCTTGGAATTTTCTGTTTGATCATACCCTGCATCAAAACTTGTATTTACAACAGGATTAACACCCGCTTCAAAATCAGGACCAGGCTCACCCGTAGGCCAAAATGATGGAGATGTTGGTACAACCATTGTAGCCCATCCAAATAGTTGATCTGTATTAGTTGTTGGATATTTTCTGTTTGTTATAAATCCACCATATTGAACTGTGGTTTCCAACCAATCAGTAATTGGCATATCAAGCTTAACCCTAAAATTATACTGCTTATATTTTGCTGATTCTTGCTGATAAATAGCCTGATTCTCTTTATAACCAAAAGATGTATAATATCTCATTTTATCATGTCCTCCATTGATCGAAAGACTATGATGCTGTTCTGATGTATAATCTTTCACTAGATCATCCATCCAATTTGTATTTGGATGCTCCCAAGGATCTATGCCACTTTTAAATAATTCAATATCTTCATCAGAATACAATCGACTAAGTCCTTCATAAGTTTGATAATCACTAATATATTGTGAATATTCCCCAGCATTGGCTGTTTTAGGTAAAATTGTTGGAGACTTAATGCCATAATTAAACTGATAATTAAGTGACGGTTTTTTATTAGACCCACTTTTAGTTGTTACTAATATTACGCCATTTGCAGCACGCGATCCATATATAGCCGCAGAAGCATCTTTTAGCACTGACATACTTTCTATATCATTTGGATCAATTTCATATAAACTTCTATCTGGAATACCATCAATAACTACTAAAGGGTTTATATTGCCTTTATCACCTAATGTAGATCTACCACGAATAAGAATTTTTGCTTGATCTTTTCCTGGTTCACCCGATCCTTGCATAACAAAAGTACCCGGCAACCGACCAGATATTGAATTTGTAACATCAAAAGCAGTTGCAGATCCAAGCTCTTCTCCCTTAATTGAAGCAACTGCACCAACTAAATTCTGTTTCTTTTGAGTTCCATAACCAACGACAACAATTTCATCTAAGGCCTGAGTGTCTTCTATCAACTTAACATTTATTACATCTTGGCCTGATATCGATATTGTTTGTGAGTGAAATCCAATATAAGATACTAATAGTGTAGCATTTTTTTCTACATTCAGAACGAAGCCTCCATCAATATCTGTTATAGTCCCATTAGTAGCGACTCCTTTTTCTATTACATTTGCACCAATGATAGGCTCTCCCTTTAAATCGACAACTGTACCTTTAATTTGTTTTTTATTAACCTGCTGGGGAACTTTGAGTACTTCAGCTTTATTTAATTTACGAATGACAATATGTGTTCCTTCAATTTCATAGGAAGTTCCCGTTCCTGCTAGCAATTCAGATAAAACTACAGTTAAATTTTTCTTCTCTGCTTTAACAGATACTTTTCTGTTAACATTGATTTCATTGTTGTAAACAAATAAGTAGTCAGTTTGCTCTTCAATTTCTGAAAGAATATCTTCGAGTGTTACATTTTCCTTATTAATGGTTACCTGCGCATTTTGTGAGTGTGAATTTTCAGCGAAGGCACAGAACACACAGACTAGTAATAGAAAGGTGGTAATTCGCATAATTCTAAATATTTGATTGCATTGGTTTTTTATTGGATAGAAAAAATCCAACAATTTGTTATTTTTCATACATTTGCATTGATTTAATTAATACAGTTCCTAAAAATAATTGTGTTATCTATGCCGAGAAGTGTTAGCGCACTTTTCGGCATTTTTAAAATTGTTTTCTTCATTACATAGGCATTCGATTTAATAGGTTAACACTCAAACAATAGTCATTCAATATAAATAATAGGTTTATTCAAATCTCTTCGAAATTTAAAAGATATATCCTTTTGCAAAACGCGTAAAGCATATTCTACACCATCAGCTTGACGAAACTTACCTGTAAATATATGTTGACTTACTTTCTTATTATTTATGATGATTTTTATTTCATAATATTTTTCAAATTTCTTCATAATTGACTGGAATGCTGCATTTTTAAAACAGATTAAACCTTCAATCCAACGATATTGAGTAAAATCATCTACATTCTCTATATTTAATATACCATTTTGCAAATGGGCTTTTTGATTTGGCAAAAGAATTATTTCTTTATCTGTATTAGAATGAGCGGTTAATGAAACTTTTCCATTAATTAAAGTTGTTTCAAAATTTTCACTATCTGAATAAGATTCTATGTTAAATTTCGTCCCTAATACTTTTATATCATACCTATCAGTGTGAACAATAAAAGGATGTTTCTCATCTCGTTTTACATCAAAGAAAGCTTCTCCATCTAAAAATAATGTCCTGTTTTCTTTAGTAAAGCTAAGAGGAAATTCAATAGTAGTATTGGCATTCAACCAGACATTGCTTCCATCAGGTAAGTCAATATTAATACGTTGTCCTGCAGGGACGGTAATTTTTTGCATAGCTAAGGGGCCTGATACATTGAGAAAATAATTAAAGACAAAACTAACACATAGAGTTATTATGGCTACTGCCGCATATCGATATATTGCTTTAAGATTAAATCGACTTATTTGAGGAATATAATGATCATCAGCAAGTAGCAATGCATTAAACAACTTACGTTCCTTATTGAGTATAAGAATATTCTCTTTTGAAGATTCTATCCATGAGCGAATTTCTTTCTCTTCTTCAAAAGTTGAAGTTCCTTGAAAAAAATGATATAATTTATCTTTGTCCATTGTCTCTATTTAATGTATTAGATTCCCTTACATATAAATAGCAGTCCAACGGATAACATCCCTAACGATTTTCTAAACTTTATTTATTCCTTATTTAAGTAGATTAATAAAATATAGTAAGACAAGATAGTCTTTCAACACTATACGTAGCTTTTTTAAGGCTTTGGTGATATGGAATTCAACGGCTTTTGTTGATAAATTTAATTCAATTGCGATGTCTTTATTGGATTTGTTCTCATAACGACTCATCTTAAATATTAGAGCCGTTTGCACTGGTAACGAAGCTAAGGTTTTTTCTACTAAAGCTTGAACTTCTGAAGAAAATAATTCTTGTGGATCACATGCTTCCAAAGTTGTAATTTGTATATATAGTTTCCATTCGGCATGTTCAGTTAATTCTTCAGAAACCTTTGTGCGAACATCTAAATGCTGTAAATAATTCAAACACTTGTGTTTAACAGTCGTTAAAATATATGCGGGTATATTTATCGAGGAAGAAAGTTGGTGTCTATTTTCCCAATAATACATAAAAGACTCCATAACCACATCTTCAGCAACTAAAATATTGCGCAAATATGACTGAGCAAAAAGGAGGAATCGTGGTTGATATTCCTGAAAGATACTATTAAAAGTGTTCAAGTCAGATTTATTATTCATTTTCTAAGGTTACAAAGGATAATCAGACAAACATACATAAAATAAATTGTTTTAGCTATTTTATTTACGCACAACATTAATATTAAAAATAAAAAAATAATATACAGCATACACATGAAATATTATAATCAATATATACATTTACAACATAGCCCATCGGCAAATCCCATATATTAATCCCCCATAAACCTCCCAACCTTTTTGCGTACAACAAAAAAGATGATATATTAGGCATTATATAATATCAATATCGTCAATACGCAACATTCGACGTTTGTGTACGAGTGTTTTACAGAGAACAAGTCTTTAATGAGAATTGATTCTAACATCAATATGCATAAACGTGTAAAATATGGCACTTTTGGAATGATTTAAGAATATATTTCATTACATTTGCATCAAAGAGGTAATATATTGCACTATGAAGCTGTATGAAACAATAAAAGAAAGGCGTGTATTGTTGGGGTTAACTCAGCAGGACTTGGCAGATATCTCGGGCGTAGGGCTACGTACCGTTAAATTAGTGGAATCATTAAAGGGAAACCCCTCCATTGATGTTCTTTCCAGGCTTGGAGATGCACTAGGTCTGGAGCTGGTATTTAGAATTCGGCAAACAGATAAATTATGAGAAAAGCAGCCGTATATTCCAACCAGATGTTGGCAGGTTATCTCACAGAAAATGATGATAACACCTTTACGTTTGTTTACGATAAGGAGTATTTGGTATCACCCGGGAGTGATGCTATATCGCTCACCCTGCCATTACGTACAGAGCCATACCAAAGCAACACCTTATTCCCCTTCTTTTTCAATATGCTTTCCGAAGGAGACAATAAAGCAATCCAATGCCGTAGATTGAAGATAGACGAAAATGATTTCTTCGGACTTCTACTGGCAACAGCGGGCATCGATACTATTGGAGCAATTACCGTAACTAAAACAACCTGATTATGTTTGAGATTAAAAACTGTCCGGGCACGCTTGCACCCAACCATACTACATACAGTACTACGGCATTACGCAGACTTTTTGGAGGAAAAAAGGTGAGTCCATTTATGGAATTGTTGTACGACAATGAAGATACAACGGAAGAGATTGTTGAAAATATAAAAAGGATATCCATTTCCGGAGTACAAGAAAAGCTATCGGCTGTTATTCGAAAAGGGAAAATATGCCTGACTCCCGAAGGCGAACAGGGACTATATATTATTAAACCAGCACCATCCAATAAATCCCTGAGGTTTCGTAACCAGATACCTGCTAATGAACATCTAACCATGCAGATTGCCAGACAGGTGTTCGCTATTGAAACGGGCGAAAATGGTTTATTATTTTTTCAGGATAATACACCAGCCTATATAATCAGGCGATTTGATATTGCCCGGGATGGAACTAAAATAAAACAGGAAGATTTTGCATCCCTGCTGGGCAAGACCTCGCTAACTCATGGCGGATCATTTAAATATACGGGTAGCTACGAAGATATAGCAACCTGCATTAAACGCTATGTAGCTGCATGGCAGGCAGAAATGGCTACGTTTTTTAAACTGGTTGTATTTAACTATCTGTTCTGCAACAGCGATGCTCACCTAAAAAACTTTTCTTTGCAGCAAACCCCCGATGGAGATTATCGCCTTTCTCCTGCTTACGATTTACTAAATGCCTCACTCCATGTAAAAGATTCCGATTTTGCACTTGAAGAAGGTTTATCTCCGAATCTGGTTAAGTCGGATGTATATTCCCGTACCGGGCATCCTTGTAAAGAAGATTTTGAAACCTTTGGCAAATTGATAGGATTGAATGAAGTCCAGGTTCAGAAAGCCCTGCATTCCTTTACTGGTTCGGACGAGCAAGTGAAGCAATTAATTTCAAATTCATATCTGGATGAACGATCCAAAAGAATGTATCTCCGCACCTACGAAGAAAGGATAAGCCGCTATAATCGGAAAAATTAAATATGTCCGTATCTACAGCATATAAAATGAAATATCATCAAGAGTTGTGCGAACCCAGCCTTTCAGTAAACTATTTGTATTTTGAGTACTCATTTATATTTTCCCGATTAATTCATTTTTTATTAACTCCCAGGCCGTTATATTGTCATATTCAACCCCTGGCTTCAGTATAGCATGAATATCTTCCATAAATTCTCTATCAATCAGTTTTTCTTCCATATTGACAAGAAATTGCTTCTGAGTAGGAGGTTTATCCACAGAGTACTCCATATATGTTTTGTAACAATGGATTAATTTTTCAGCATCAACATTCTGATGATCCATTGCCCAATATAAATCAAACAAATCGCGCCCTTTGCGACGTTGATATAACGCACGCAGTTTTGTTCCCAGTAATTCTTCCAGTTCGTATCCAGTCAAATTGCATTCACCAGAAAACCATCCATTCTCAACTTTGTATGGAATTTCCTTTAATCCCAGCACTGTAAAATGCTCACTAAATCGCTTTCTATCTCTATATTTTTAATCACTTTCCATGTATCATCTAACTCTCCCTGTTTTTCTTTTTGAGTAACCAATAATACCGGAGATACATGTCTTTCATTCAAAATCTTTAGCAAAGAATCAGACAGTTTTTCTTCGCCTAAAACCTTATCTAAAATATACCCCAATCGTTGTATTACAGGAGTATTTGGATATCTCTTTGCCGTTTTTGAGAGTGCGGTTGCCTTCATAGCCTGTGCTAACTCCTCTAAAACAGTAACGACCCTATTTGCACCTATTTTATCGACATAAGCTAATAAATCTAATGCAGTTAATTCCGGAGAAGAGACATTGAGATAACCGGCGTCGGTTGTTTTCTGCACAATGTCATCCTGCTCCCATAAGTTTTTTGAAAAAAATGAGACCTTCAATTTATTATTATTAATACTCCTGGGGGCAGGGGTTTCTGCTATCACAAAGTATTCCATCGGTTGTTGATGCGCCGCCCCATATAAAGCTGCCGCTGACAACAAAGCTACATAATAGGGCTTACTCAAGGACTTCATCAGATCGTCGATAAACAAATATGGAGGGAGCATTCCCTGATTTGAGTAATTAGGTGGAATGATCACATAAAAGCCCTTTCGTATTTGAGCTATCTGTTTTTTGGTTTTATACCTGTACAAGCCTTGTAGTAATGTTTTCTCAGACGACTTGAATCGATTACGTAATTCCTCGAAAGTAAAAGCATAACGTCCTTGAGATTGCAGTTCAAAAAAAAACTGATCCCATTTATTACTTCTATCTAATTCCAAATTGACCATAAATTACATTTGCAAAACACTACATAATCTGTAGATGTTTGCAAATGTATATAATTTATTTGGGATTTTTAGTTATGGTACATAAAATATGAGAAATATGAATTGAAATTATTATTTCAGTAGCTAGATTAACTCGTTTCCAGACAATTACCTGTCCGATATTCATAAAAGAGAGGGTTATAGTTTTTCACCTTTCTTTTCATGTGCTAAGAGTAACTTTTTAAACTCATAATCACTTTTTATTTTATCAATAATGGTTGTTACAACCTTATAAATCTCTTTACCTTCAGAATAATCAGCGGGACAGACAAAGTTTACTCTATTATCTGCTATTAGTTTTTCAGCAGCAGCTTTTTTGGCACGTTTACTAGGATTGTAAACTGCTATTGAGCGGCCTCCTTGTTGTTTAATTAGCTTCATACATGGTACATCTGTCTCTCCATCTCCAAAATAGATCATGTGTCTAAAAGGAATAGGGCGCTCAATATCGGGTTTAAATTCGTTAACTTTTTTATTGTCTTTCACGTATCTAATACCCTTATTAATCATAAAAAGGAATTGAGTCTTGGCAGTAAAGTCAACTGCAACCGCAGGCCATTCAGCTTTGCCCTCAGGAGAATAAAAGAACGAACAAGCATAAATATGTTTGAATTCCTTTGCAATAGGAGTTCCTTCTATTATTTCTTTTAGACCGGAAGAATTTATATAATGCTCGATGACAATACCATTATCTGAGCCATATTTGTTTATTAAAGCAAACCATTCTTTAACACCTTTGAATAATTCGACATTCTTGCCATAATCCTTTAACGAATTCTTAGTTAGCAGCAACCCTTTGTGACTGGCTTCTGATATCATTAATTTCATATAGCATAATATTTCGCTTGCATCTTGCGCCTCTTTCATTTTAGTATTTTTTTCCCAAAATGTATTTGCATCTAATCCAGTAGCCTGAATAAAACCATATTCTTGCATATTCCCAGGAGACAGAGTTCCATCAAAGTCGTAGATTAGAGCAACTGTTGCTTTTTTAGGTCTTGTCATTATTATTTCATATTTTTAAGTAATTATTCCAATTCATCAAAGTAAACATTCTCATTCCATTTCCTG
>JAEAMF010001651.1_pt1 | contig 15103 bp, 16 predicted proteins | sample 8958721 | NCBI WGS metagenome assembly JAEAMF01 (sample SAMN16933255, study PRJNA681124) | bioreactor sludge metagenome | isolation source: anaerobic bioreactor treating anionic surfactant - SDBS | place: India: Bengaluru | collected 2019-02-28
AGGGTGCGCATGTCGTTGGACAGGCCGGACAGACCCTTCAGGCCGCTTTCCTTGTTGAGCAGGTTATCGATCTTGGCCAGATCCCAGCCGAGGGTGCGGTTGAGGAAATAGTGCAGGCTGGGATCGACATCGCCGCTGCGGGTGCCCATCACCAGGCCTTCCAGCGGGGTCAGGCCCATGCTGGTGTCGCGGCTTTCGCCGTTGACCACCGCGCAGGTCGAGCAGCCGTTGCCCAGGTGGGCGACCAGCCAGCTGCTGTTCTCCACCGGCAGGCCGGCCAGCTCGGCGGCGCGCTTGCTGACGTAGCGGTGGCTGGTGCCGTGGAAGCCGTAGCGGCGCACGCCGTGCTCGGTGTAGAGGAACTCCGGCACCGCGTAGCGGTAGGCGTGCGCCGGCATGCTCTGGTGGAAGGCGGTGTCGAACACGCCGACCTGCGGCAGTTCGGGGAACAGGTTGATCGCCGCGTGGATGCCGCTCAGGTTGGCCGGGTTGTGCAGCGGCGCCAGCTGGATGTTGGCCTCGATGCCGGCCAGGGTGCTGTCGTTGAGCAGGGTGGAGGCGAAGAACTTCTCGCCGCCGTGCACCACGCGATGGCCGATGCCGTCCAGATGGCCGCCGGCGGCCTCCTCGACGCGCGGCAGGATCTGCGCGAGGGCGGCCTGGTGGTCGGCATCCGGAACGTTCACGCTCTCCTTGCCGGCGGCGCTCTCGAAGTGGATGACGGCTTCCGGGCTGCCGAGGCGTTCGGCCAGGCCCTGCAGCGGGAAGCTGCTCTGCGCTTCGTTCACCAGGGCGAACTTGATGGACGAGCTGCCGCAGTTGATCACCAGAATGTTGCGGGCGGACATTGGGGCTCCTGAAATCGTGTCGCGAGGGAGCCACGCGCACGCGTGGGTCACCTCAAGTTAACTTTTTATGGTTGGGGTGCCCGGCGTTCTTGTGGAACATGGACTGATCAGGGATGTCGTTATCCTGACATGCGGGGTTTGCAGCTGCCGTTCTTCTTTAGTCGAATCAAAACCCTCGCTAAGTAGGGGGCTTTGCGCGCTCTGGCACGGCCCCGGTGCGTGGCGGGCCGGGGGCATTTCCGGTAAGCTGTGCGGCCTTTCGAGAGTCCCCCGATGCGTGTTGCAGACTTCCATTTCGAGCTTCCCGACCGGCTGATCGCGCGCCACCCGCTGGCCGAGCGCCGCGCCAGCCGCCTGCTGGTGCTGGACGGCCCGAGCGGCGAGATCCGCCACCGCCAGTTCCCCGACCTGCTGGACTACCTGCGTCCCGGCGACCTGATGGTGTTCAACGACACCCGGGTGATCCCGGCGCGGCTGTTCGGCCAGAAGGCCTCCGGCGGTCGCCTGGAGATCCTCGTCGAGCGCCTGCTCGACGAGCGGCGCGTGCTGGCCCACGTGCGCGCCAGCAAGTCGCCCAAGCCGGGCAGCCTGATCCACATCGACGGCGGCGGCGAGGCCGAGATGCTCGCCCGCCACGACGCGCTGTTCGAGCTGCGCTTCGCCGAGCCGGTGCTGGCGCTGCTCGAGCGCGTCGGCCACATGCCGTTGCCGCCGTACATCGACCGCCCCGACGAGGACGCCGACCGCGAGCGCTACCAGACCGTCTACTCCGACAAGGGCAAGGCCGGTGCGGTGGCCGCGCCCACCGCCGGCCTGCACTTCGACGATGGTCTGCTCGCCGCGATCCGCGAAAAGGGCGTGGACACCGCCTTCGTCACCCTGCACGTCGGCGCCGGCACCTTCCAGCCGGTGCGCGTCGAGCGCATCGAGGACCACCACATGCACAGCGAGTGGCTGCAGGTCGGCCAGGACGTGGTGGATGCGGTGAACGCCTGCCGGGCGCGCGGCGGCCGGGTGGTCGCGGTGGGCACCACCAGCGTGCGCTCGCTGGAATCCGCGGCGCGCGATGGCGAGCTGAAGGCGTTTTCCGGCGACACCGACATCTTTCTCTACCCCGGGCGGCCGTTCCACGTGGTCGACGCCCTGGTCACCAACTTCCACCTGCCCGAGTCGACCCTGCTGATGCTGGTGTCGGCCTTCGCCGGCTACCCCGAGACCATGGCCGCCTACCGCGCGGCGGTGGAAGAGGGCTACCGCTTCTTCAGCTACGGCGACGCCATGTTCATCACCCGCAATCCCGCCCCGCGCGGCCCCGAGGAAACCCCATGAGCCACATGTCCTTCGAGCTGCTGGCCACCGACGGCAAGGCCCGTCGCGGCCGCCTGACCTTCCCCCGCGGGGTGGTCGAGACCCCGGCGTTCATGCCGGTCGGCACCTACGGTACGGTCAAGGGCATGCTGCCGCGCGACGTCGAGGCGATCGGCGCGCAGATCATCCTCGGCAACACCTTCCACCTGTGGCTGCGCCCGGGCACCGAGGTGATCAAGAAGCACGGCGATCTGCACGACTTCATGCAGTGGCACGGGCCGATCCTCACCGACTCCGGCGGCTTCCAGGTGTTCAGCCTGGGCGCGATGCGCAAGATCAAGGAGGAGGGTGTGTACTTCGCCTCGCCGGTGGACGGCGCCAAGGTGTTCATGGGCCCCGAGGAGTCGATGCAGGTGCAGCGCGAGCTGGGCTCGGACATCGTGATGATCTTCGACGAATGCACGCCGTACCCCGCCGACTTCGACACCGCCCGCAAGTCCATGGAGCTGTCGCTGCGCTGGGCGAAACGCTCGAAGATCGCCCACGAGGGCAACCCTTCGGCGCTGTTCGGCATCGTCCAGGGCGGCATGCACGAGGAGCTGCGCCTGCGCTCGCTGGAAGGCCTGCTGGAGATCGGCTTCGACGGTCTGGCCATCGGCGGCCTGTCGGTGGGCGAGCCCAAGGAGGACATGATCCGCATCCTCGACTTCCTGCCCCCGCAGCTGCCGGCCGACAAGCCGCGCTACCTGATGGGCGTCGGCAAGCCCGAGGATCTGGTCGAGGGCGTGCGCCGCGGCGTCGACATGTTCGACTGCGTGATGCCGACGCGCAACGCGCGCAACGGCCACCTGTTCACCGAGACCGGGGTGATCAAGATCCGCAACGCCGTGCACAAGCAGGACGACGCGCCGCTGGATCCGGCCTGCGACTGCTACACCTGTCGCAATTTCTCCCGCGCCTACCTGCATCATCTGGACAAATGCGGCGAAATGCTGGGCAGCATGCTGAATACCATTCACAACTTGCGACATTATCAGCGCCTGATGGCCGGTTTACGCGATGCCATCGCCCAAGGTACATTGGCCGCCTTTGTCGCCGACTTCTATGCGCGACGCGGCCTGCCGGTTCCGCCGCTGGACTGATTTCCACCCTTTTGCAGATCTTGCTACAGGAGTAGTACATGAGCTTTCTGATCGCCGCCGCCCATGCCGCCGACGCCGCCGCTCCGGCTGGAACCCCGCCGGGTGGCGAGTACATGCAGTTCCTGATGCTGGCCGGCTTCGTGGTCATCTTCTACCTGCTGATCTGGCGTCCCCAGGCCAAGCGCGCCAAGGAGCACAAGAACCTGCTCGCCGGCCTGCAGAAGGGTGACGAGGTAGTGACCTCCGGCGGCATCGCCGGCAAGGTGGTCAAGGTCGCCGACGACTTCGTGGTGCTCGAGGTTTCCGACAGCGTCGAGCTGAAGTTCCAGAAGATGGCCATTGCCGCCACCCTGCCCAAGGGCACCCTGAAGGCGATCTGAGTTTTCCTCCTTCCTAAATTCACGGGGCACGCAAGGTGCCCCGTGTTGCAAACGGGCTGTGTCATGCTCAACAAGTATCCCCTGTGGAAATATCTGCTGATCCTCGTGGTGCTCGGGATCGGCTTCATCTATTCCGCGCCCAACCTCTATCCCGACGATCCGGCCATCCAGCTCACCGGCGCCAGCACCGCGCTGAAGATCGAGCAGGCCGATGTCGCCCGCGCCGAGCAGGCGCTCAAGGACGCCGGCATCGCGGTCAAGGCCAGCAGTCTCGGCGACAAGGGTGCGCTGCTGCGCCTGACCCGCCAGGAAGACCAGCTGCCGGCCAAGGACGTGGTGCGCCGCGCCCTCGGCGACGATTACGTGGTGGCGCTGAACCTGGCGCAGACCACCCCCGACTGGCTGCGCAGCCTGGGCGCCAGCCCGATGAAGCTGGGCCTGGACCTGTCCGGTGGCGTGCACTTCCTCCTCGAAGTGGACATGGACAAGGCCGTCAGCGCGCGCATGAAGGTCTACGAGGGCGAGGTGAAGAGCCTGTTGCGCAAGGAGCGCCAGCGCTACCGCTCGCTGCCGCAGCAGGACGGTGCCATCCAGCTCGGCTTCAGCGACGCCGCCGCCGTGGAGCAGGCCGAGCGCGTGATCCGCAAGGACTTCCCGGACTTCGACGTGCAGCGCAGCGAGCGCAACGGCCTGCAGGTGCTGCGTCTGGCGCTGACCCAGGCCAAGCTGGCGGAAATCCGCGAGTACTCGATCAAGCAGAACCTCACCACCGTGCGCAACCGGGTCAACGAGCTGGGCGTCGCCGAGCCGCTGGTACAGCGCCAGGGCGCCAACCGCATCGTCGTCGAGCTGCCGGGCGTGCAGGACACCGCCGAAGCCAAGCGTATCCTCGGCAAGACCGCCAACCTGGAGTTCCGCCTGGCCGCCGAGGCCGACGCCCCGCGCGCCAGCACCGAATCCTTCGACTTCCGCCAGGAGGGCCGTCCGCCGGTCCAGCTGGAGCGCAGCGTGATCATCACCGGCGACCAGGTCACCGACGCCCAGGCCAGCTTCGACGAGAACGGCCGGCCGCAGGTCAACATCCGCCTCGACGGCCACGGCGGCGAGCTGATGAACCGCGCCACCCGCAACAACGTCGGCCGCAGCATGGCGGTGGTGTTCATCGAGCAGAAGCCGGTGACCCGCTACGTCAAGCAGATGGTCGACGGCGTGGAGAAGGAAGTCGCGGTTTCCGCGTTCAAGGAAGAGAAGCAGGTGATCAGCCTGGCGACCATCCAGTCGGCGCTGGGCAACAGCTTCCGCATCACCGGCCTCGACGGTCCGGGCGAATCCTCGGAACTGGCGCTGCTGCTGCGTGCCGGCGGTCTGGCCGCACCGATGTACTTCGCCGAGGAGCGCACCATCGGCCCGAGCCTGGGCGCGGAGAACATCGAGCTGGGCATCCAGGCCTCGCTGTGGGGCTTCCTGTTCGTCGCCCTGTTCATCGTCGTGATCTACAAGTTCTTCGGCATCCTCGCCACGGTCGCGCTGGGCTTCAACATGGTGGTGCTGCTGGCGCTGATGTCGCTGCTCGGCGCGACCCTGACCCTGCCCGGCATCGCCGGTATCGTGCTGACCATGGGCATGGCGGTGGACGCCAACGTGCTGATCTTCTCGCGTATCCGCGAGGAAATCGCCAACGGCATGGCGATCCAGCGCGCGATCCACGAGGGCTTCGACCGCGCCTTCTCGGCGATTCTCGACGGCAACCTGACCACCCTGCTGGTCGGCGCCATCCTGTTCGCCATGGGCACCGGTCCGATCAAGGGCTTCGCCGTGACCATGTCGCTGGGCATCCTGACCTCCATGTTCACCGCGATCTATGTGACTCGTGCGATGGTCAACGTGCTCTACGGTGGCCGCAATCTCAAGAAGCTGTGGATCTGAGGACTGCCTGAATGAAACGTGTGATTAACTTCATGGGCATCCGGCACGTCGCCTTCGCGCTGACCGTGCTGCTGACCCTGGCTTCGCTGGCCAGTCTGGCGATCAAGGGGCTGAACTTCGGCCTCGACTTTACCGGCGGTACCCTGGTCGAACTGTCCTACGAGCAGCCGGCGCAGCTCGACAAGGTGCGTGGCCAGCTGCGCGATGCCGGCTATCCGGATGCGGTGGTGCAGAGCTTCGGCGCCACCACCGACGTGCTGGTGCGCCTGCAGGGCGATGATCCGCTGCTGGGCAACCAGCTGGCGGAAGGCCTGCGCAAGGTCAGTGCCGACACGCCTTTCACCCTCAAGCGCGTCGAGTTCGTCGGCCCGCAGGTGGGCGAGGAGCTGCGCGACCAGGGTGGCCTGGGCATGCTGCTGGCCCTCGGCGGCATCCTGGTCTACGTCGCCTTCCGCTTCCAGTGGAAGTTCGGCTTCGGCGCCATCGTCTCGCTGATCCACGACGTGATCGTCACCCTCGGCGTGTTCAGCTTCTTCGAGATCCCCTTCGACCTGACCGTGCTGGCGGCGGTGCTGGCGATCATCGGCTACTCGCTGAACGACACCATCGTGGTGTTCGACCGCATCCGCGAGAACTTCCGCCTGCTGCGCAAGACCGAGCTGATCGACAACATCAACATCTCCACCACGCAGACCCTGCTGCGCACCCTGGCCACCTCGATCTCCACCCTGCTGGCGGTGGTGGCGCTGATGGTGTTCGGCGGCGAGAACCTGTGGGGTTTCTCCCTGGCGCTGCTGATCGGCGTGGGTGCGGGTACCTACTCCTCCGTGTACATCGCCAGCATCTGCCTGATCTGGCTGAAGCTGACCCGCGAGGACCTGATCCCGCCGGTGGTCGAGGACGCGGTCGACGAGCGGCCGTAAGCTGCGCCTCGCCCATGAAGAAAGCGCCTTTGGGCGCTTTTTTCATGTCCGGCTTTCTGCCGGCGATAAAAAACCCGGCACCAGGGCCGGGTTTTTCTGGCGCAGCGCGCTCAGCGCTTGAGCGCCGGCGGCAGGTGCGGCTGGATGGCGGTCAGCACGGCCTTGAAGCACTTGGTGTTGCCGGCGACGATGTGGCCCTTGTCGAGGAACTCGTGGCCGCCGGTGAAGTCGCTGGTCAGGCCGCCGGCTTCCTGCACCAGCAGGGCGCCGGCCGCCATGTCCCACTCGGACAGGCCGAACTCCCAGAAGGCGTCGAAGCGCCCGGCGGCGACGTAGGCCAGGTCCAGGCTGGCGGCGCCGGCGCGGCGGATGCCGGCGGTCTGGCCGACCAGGCTGCGGAACATGCCCAGGTAGCTGTCCAGGTGGTCGAGCTGGCTGTCGCGGAACGGGAAGCCGGTGCCGAGCAGGGCGCCTTCCAGGCCCTTGCGGTTGCTGACGCGGATGCGCCGGCCGTTGAGCGCCGCGCCGCGGCCGCGGCTGGCGGTGAACTCCTCCTGGCGCACCGGGTCGAGGACCACGGCGTGCTCGACGCGGCCGCGGTACTTGCAGGCGATGCTCACCGCGAAGTGCGGCAGGCCGTGGATGAAGTTGGTGGTGCCGTCCAGCGGGTCGATGACCCACAGGTAGTCGGCGCCGTCGCCCTGGCCCGGCTGCAGCCCGCTTTCCTCGGCGAGGATGCCGTGGTTGGGGTAGGCCTTGCGCAGCACGCTGATGATGGTCTGCTCGGCCGCGCGGTCGACCTCGGTCACGTAGTCCTTGGCGTCCTTCTCGTTGACCGAGAGTGCATCCAGGCGTTCGATCGAGCGGAAGATGAGTTCGCCGGCACTGCGGGCCGCGCGCAGCGCGATATTCAGCATGGGCTGCATGGAGGGGTCACCTGGGCTGTTAAAGAAAGCCGGCCATTCTAGCAGAAAAGCCCTCGCCATGAAGGGCGCGTGGCGCCGGCGGCGACGCTTGGGTAAGATTCGGCTCCTTTTCAGGTTCATGGTGGGAGAGCGAGCGTGCTCGACAGGATTCGCGTGGTGCTGGTCAATACCAGCCATCCGGGCAACATCGGCGGGACGGCGCGGGCCATGAAGAACATGGGGCTGTCGAAACTGGTGCTGGTGCAGCCCGAGGAATTTCCCAGCGGCGAGGCCAACGCACGGGCCTCCGGCGCCACCGACATCCTCGAGGCGGCGGTGGTGGTCGACACGCTGGAGCAGGCGCTGGCCGGCTGCAGCCTGGTGCTCGGCACCAGCGCGCGCGACCGGCGCATTCCCTGGCCGCTGCTCGATCCGCGCGAGTGCGCGCAGAAGAGCCTCGAGCACGTCGAGCTGGGCGGCGAGGTGGCGCTGGTGTTCGGCCGCGAGTACGCCGGGCTGACCAACGAGGAGCTGCAGCGCTGCCAGTACCACGTGCACATCCCCTCCAATCCCGAGTTCAGTTCGCTGAACCTGGCCACCGCGGTGCAGGTGCTGGCCTACGAGGTGCGCATGGACTGGCTGGCCCGCCAGGGGCGGCCGACCAAGGTGGAGAAGCTGGAGACCACCGCCATGCTCGATGCGGTGCCGGTCACCGCCGACGAGCTGGAGCTGTACTATAGGCACCTCGAGGAGACCCTGGTGGCGATCGACTTCCTCGATCCCGAGAAGCCGCGCCACCTGATGGCGCGCCTGCGGCGCCTGTACGGCCGGGCCGGCATCAGCAAGCTGGAAATGAACATCCTGCGCGGTATCCTCACCGAAACCCAGAAGGCGGCCCGCGGCGAGTCGCACAAGCGGAGAAATGACTGATGTTCGAGCGCATGCGAGAAGACATCCAGAGCGTGTTCCATCGCGATCCGGCGGCACGAAACACCCTCGAGGTGCTGGTCTGCTACCCCGGCCTGCACGCCATCTGGCTGCATCGCGTGGCGCACTGGCTATGGAGCGCCGACTGGAAGCTGCTGGCGCGCTTCGTCTCGCACCTCAGCCGCTGGCTGACCGGCATCGAGATCCATCCGGGGGCGCGGATCGGCCGGCGCTTCTTCATCGATCACGGCATGGGCATCGTCATCGGCGAGACCGCCGAGATCGGCGACGACGTCACCCTCTACCACGGCGTGACCCTGGGCGGCACCAGCTGGAACAAGGGCAAGCGCCATCCGACCCTGGAGGACGGCGTGATCGTCGGCGCCGGGGCGAAGATCCTCGGCCCGTTCACCGTCGGCGCCGGCGCCAAGATCGGCTCCAATGCGGTGGTCACTCGCGCCGTGCCGGCGGGTGCCACCGCGGTGGGCATTCCCGGGCGGATCATCGTCAAGGCTGACGACGAGCAGGAAGCGCGGCGCAAAGCGATGGCCGAGAAGATCGGCTTCGATGCCTACGGCGTCAGCGAGGATATGCCCGATCCGGTGGCGCGTGCCATCGGCCAACTGCTCGACCACCTGCAGGCGGTCGACGGACGCCTGGAAGGCATGTGCAAGGCGCTCACCGCGCTGGGCAGCGACTACTGCGCAAAGGAGCTGCCGGCGCTGCGCGACGAGGACTTCGCCGGGGTCAAGCCGGCGGCCGTCGATGCCGCCGGCCAGGCCGAGCCGGCGCCGCCGCGGGCGCACGATTGAGGTGCGCGGGCCGGGGAACTGCTATAAGATCCCCGGCTCCGCTATGCGGTCAGGCTATTCCGACTGAAACGCTCGGTCTTTTAGTTGACTGCTTTGCTCGGAAAACTGCATACTCTGCGCACTTTCCGAATCATCGTGGTGCAAGCCCATGCGACTGACCACCAAGGGCCGTTACGCCGTGACAGCCATGCTCGATCTCGCGCTGCATGCGCAGAACGGGCCGGTGTCCCTCGCCGACATTTCCGAGCGCCAGGGCATTTCCCTGTCCTATCTCGAACAGCTGTTCGCCAAGCTGCGGCGCGGCAGTCTGGTCACCAGCGTGCGCGGCCCGGGCGGCGGCTATCAGCTGTCGCGCGACATGGCCAGCATCGACGTGGCCCAGGTCATCGACGCCGTCAACGAGTCGGTCGACGCCACCCGCTGCCAGGGTCTCGGCGGCTGCCACGAAGGCGATACCTGCCTGACCCACCACCTGTGGTGCGGCCTGAGCGACCGGATCCACGAATTCCTCAGCGGCATCAGCCTGGCCGACCTGGTGCGCAACCAGGAAGTGCAGAGCGTCGCGCAGCGCCAGGATCAGCGTTGCCAGCAAGGCAAGGGGATGCCGTCCAGCCCGCTTGAAAAGATCGAAGCGTCCGCCATCGACTGATGCCGCGGTTGCCAGCCTGACAGGAGAGACCTGATGAAATTGCCGATCTACCTGGATTATTCCGCGACCACGCCGGCCGATCCGCGCGTGGCGCAGAAGCTGTGCGAGTGCCTGACCATGGACGGCAACTTCGGCAACCCGGCCTCGCGCTCCCACCTGTTCGGCTGGAAGGCCGAGGAGGCGGTGGAGAACGCCCGCCGCCAGGTGGCCGAACTGGTCAACGCCGACCCGCGCGAGATCGTCTGGACCTCCGGCGCCACCGAGTCCGACAACCTGGCGATCAAGGGTGTCGCGCACTTCTACGCCAGCAAGGGCAAGCACATCGTCACCTCGAAGATCGAGCACAAGGCGGTGCTGGACACCACCCGCCAGCTGGAGCGCGAAGGCTTCGAGGTCACCTACCTGGAGCCGGGCGAGGACGGCATCATCACCCCGGCGATGGTCGAGGCGGCGCTGCGCGACGACACCATCCTGGTCTCGGTGATGCACGTCAACAACGAGATCGGCACCATCAACGACATCGCCGCCATCGGCGAGCTGACCCGCGCCCGCGGCATCCTGTTCCACGTCGACGCGGCGCAGTCCACCGGCAAGGTGGCGATCGACCTGGAAGCGATGAAGGTCGACCTGATGTCCTTCTCCGCGCACAAGACCTACGGTCCCAAGGGCATCGGCGCGCTCTACGTGCGCCGCAAGCCGCGCGTGCGCCTCGAGGCGCAGATGCACGGCGGCGGTCACGAGCGCGGCATGCGCTCGGGCACCCTGGCCACCCACCAGATCGTCGGCATGGGCGAGGCCTTCCGCATCGCCAAGGAAGAGATGGCCGCCGAGAACGTGCGCATCAAGGCGCTGGCCGAGCGTTTCCTGGCCCACCTGGAAGGCATGGAAGAGGTCTATCTGAACGGCTGCCGCGAGCAGCGCGTGCCGCACAACCTCAACCTCAGCTTCAACTACGTCGAGGGCGAGTCGCTGATCATGGCGCTCAAGGACCTCGCCGTGTCCTCCGGCTCGGCCTGCACCTCGGCCTCCCTGGAGCCGTCCTACGTGCTGCGCGCCCTGGGCCGCAACGACGAACTGGCGCACAGCTCGATCCGCTTCACCTTCGGCCGCTTCACCACCGAGGCGGAAGTCGACTACGCCGCCGCCAAGGTGCGCGAGGCGGTGACCAAGCTGCGCGAGCTGTCGCCGCTGTGGGACATGTTCAAAGAAGGCGTCGACCTGTCCAAGGTCGAGTGGCAGGCGCACTGACGCCGTACCGATTCAGCGAGGAATACCGCCATGGCATACAGCGACAAGGTCATCGACCACTACGAAAACCCGCGCAACGTCGGCAAGATGGACGCGGAAGATCCGGACGTCGGCACCGGCATGGTCGGCGCCCCGGCCTGCGGCGACGTGATGCGCCTGCAGATCAAGGTCAACGACGAGGGCGTCATCGAGGACGCCAAGTTCAAGACCTACGGCTGCGGCTCGGCGATCGCCTCCAGCTCCCTGGCCACCGAGTGGATGAAGGGCAAGACCCTGGACGAGGCCGAAAGCATCAAGAACACCCAGCTGGCCGAGGAACTGGCCCTGCCGCCGGTGAAGATCCACTGCTCGGTGCTCGCCGAGGACGCCATCAAGGCGGCCGTGCGTGACTACAAGCAGAAGAAAGGCCTGATCTGAGGAGCACGCCCATGGCCATCAGCATGACCGAAGCCGCCGCACAACACGTTCGCCGCTCGCTGGAAGGGCGGGGCAAGGGTGAGGGCATCCGTCTCGGGGTGCGCACCACCGGCTGCTCCGGTCTGGCCTACGTGCTGGAGTTCGTCGACGAGCAGGCATCCGAGGATCTGGTGTTCGAGAGCTTCGGGGTCAAGGTGTTCATCGATCCGAAGAGCCTGTCCTACCTGGACGGCACCGAACTCGACTTCACCCGCGAGGGGCTGAACGAAGGCTTCAAGTTCAACAACCCCAACGTGCGCAGCGAGTGCGGCTGCGGCGAAAGCTTCAACGTCTGAGGCCTGCCGTGAGCACCTGCCACTTCGCCCTGTTCGACCTGCAGCCGGCCTTCGTCCTCGATCTCGACCAGCTCGCGGTGCGCTACCGCGAGCTGGCCCGCGAGACCCATCCGGACCGCTTCGCCGATGCTCCGGCGCGCGAGCAGCGCCAGGCGCTGGAGCGCGCCGCGCAGCTCAACGACGCCTACCAGACGCTGAAGAGCCCGAGCCGGCGCGCCCGCTACCTGCTCGGCCTGCGCGGCGAACAGGTGCCGCTGGAGGCCACCGTGCAGGATCCCGAGTTCCTCCTGCAGCAGATGCAGTTGCGCGAGGAGCTGGAGGAGCTGCAGGACAGCGCCGACCTGGCCGGGGTGGCCGCCTTCAAGCGCCGCCTCAAGGCCGCCCAGGCCGAGCTGGAACAGGGTTTCGCCGCCTGCTGGGACGATCCCGCCGAACGCGAGCAGGCCGAGCGCCTGATGCGCCGCATGCAGTTCCTCGACAAGCTGGCCCTCGAGGTCCGCGAGCTGGAAGAGCGCCTCGACGATTAACCCGCGCCTCCTGCGAGGGAGGTGCCTGATAACGCGAAGACCATGGCCCTACTGCAGATTGCCGAACCGGGACAGAGCCCCCAGCCGCACCAGCGTCGCCTGGCGGTGGGCATCGACCTCGGCACCACCAATTCCCTGGTCGCTGCCGTGCGCAGCGGCCGTACCGCGCCGCTGCCTGATGCGCAGGGGCGGGTCATCCTGCCTTCCGCGGTGCGCTACCTGGCCGAAGGCATCGAGGTCGGCCATGCCGCCGTCGCTGCCGCCGCCGGCGATCCGCTGAACAGCGTGATCTCGATCAAGCGCCTGATGGGTCGCGGCCTGGCCGACGTCAAGCAGCTCGGCCAGCAGTTGCCCTACCGCTTCGTCGCCGGCGACTCGCAGATGCCGTTCCTCGACACAGTGCAGGGGCCGAAGAGTCCGGTAGAGGTCTCCGCCGACATCCTGCGCGCCCTGCGCGAGCGTGCCGAGGCCACCCTCGGCGGCGAGCTGGTCGGCGCGGTGATCACCGTGCCGGCCTACTTCGACGACGCCCAGCGCCAGGCCACCAAGGACGCCGCGCGCCTGGCCGGCCTCAACGTGCTGCGCCTGCTCAACGAGCCGACCGCCGCGGCGGTGGCCTACGGCCTGGACAAGGGCGCCGAGGGCGTGATCGCCATCTACGACCTGGGCGGCGGCACCTTCGACATCTCCATCCTGCGCCTGAGTCGCGGCGTGTTCGAGGTGCTGGCCACCGGCGGCGACAGCGCCCTCGGCGGCGACGACTTCGACCACGCCATCGCCGGCTGGATCATAGAGCAGGCCGGGCTGTCCGCCGACCTCGATCCGGGCGCCCAGCGCCACCTGCTGCAGGTCGCCTGCGCCGCCAAGGAAGCGCTGACCGATGCCGGGGAAGTGACCGTCAGTCACGGCGACTGGTCCGGCACGCTGAGTCGCGCGCAGTTCGACGCGCTGATCGAGCCGCTGCTGGCGCGCAGCCTCAAGGCCTGCCGCCGCGCGGTGCGCGATGCCGGCATCGAGCTGGACGAGGTCGAGGCGGTGGTCATGGTCGGCGGCTCGACCCGCGTGCCGCGCGTGCGCGAGGCGGTGGGCGAGCTGTTCGGCCGCACCCCGCTGACCGACATCGACCCCGACGAGGTGGTGGCCATCGGCGCCGCCATCCAGGCCGACACCCTGGCTGGCAACAAGCAGGGCGAGGAACTGCTGCTGCTCGACGTCATCCCGCTGTCGCTGGGTCTGGAGACCATGGGCGGGCTGATGGAGAAGGTGATCGCGCGCAACACCACCATCCCGGTGGCGCGCGGCCAGGAGTTCACCACCTACAAGGATGGCCAGACGGCCATGATGATCCATGTGTTGCAGGGCGAGCGCGAGCTGGTCAGCGACTGCCGTTCGCTGGCGCGCTTCGAGCTGCGCGGCATCCCGCCGATGGTCGCCGGCGCGGCGAAGATCCGCGTGACCTTCCAGGTCGACGCCGACGGCCTGCTCAGCGTATCCGCCCGCGAGCTGAGCTCCGGCGTCGAGGCGAGCATCCAGGTCAAGCCGTCCTACGGTCTCAGCGACACCGAGATCGCCCGCATGCTGCAGGACTCCTTCGCCCACGCCGGCGAGGACAAGGCCGCCCGCGCCCTGCGCGAGCAGCAGGTCGAGGCCGAGCGCCTGCTCGAGGCCGTGCAGGCGGCGCTGGCCGCCGACGGCGAGCGCCTGCTGGAGGCCGACGAGCGCGCCATGATCGACCACGAAATGCAGGTGCTGCGCGAACTGGCCGCCAGCAGCGATACCGCTGCCATCGAGCGCCAGGTGCGCCGCCTGTCCCAGGTCACCGACGCCTTCGCCGCCCGGCGCATGGACGCCAGCGTCAAGGCCGCCCTGGCCGGTCGCCAGCTCAACGAAATCGAGGAATAAGCCATGCCGCAGATCGTCTTTCTGCCCAACGCCGAGCATTGCCCGGAGGGCGCGGTGGTCGAGGCCAAGACCGGCGAGACCATCATCGAGGCCGCGCTGCGCAACGACATCGACATCGTGCACGCCTGCGAGATGTCCTGCGCCTGCACCACCTGCCACGTGATCGTGCGCGAGGGCTTCAATTCGCTGGAACCGTCCGACGAACTGGAGGACGACATGCTCGACAAGGCCTGGGGGCTGGAGCCGGAATCGCGGCTGTCCTGCCAGGCGCGGGTCGGCAAGGAGGATCTGGTGGTGGAGATTCCCAAGTACACCATCAACCAGGTCAACGAGAGCCACTGACTGCGGAGCCGCCCCATGAGCCTGAAATGGACCGATGTGCTGGAGATCGCCATCCAGCTGGCCGACAGCAAGCCGGAGGTCGATCCGCGCTACGTCAACTTCGTCGACCTGCACCGCTGGGTGATGGCCCTGCCGGAGTTCGCCGACGATCCCCAGCGCGGCGGCGAGAAGGTGCTGGAGGCCATCCAGGCGGCCTGGATCGAAGAGACCGAGTAAGCGCCGGGCTCCAGGCGGCAGGGTGGAAAACGCGCACGGCGATTTTCCACCGCTGTCCCCGCGCAGCTGGTGGAAAAGACCTGCGGTCTGCAGGGGGCACCACCCGGCGCGCCGGTACGCATTTCACAGCAACCCGCGTATAATCCGCGGGTTTCGTTTATCGGACTTCCTGCGCGCTGCCTCGCCTGCCGATGGCGGCGCGCTCCGGTTTAACCGTCAACCCTGCCTTCCGGAGTTATTCCATGGCCCTGCAACGCACCTTCTCCATCATCAAGCCCGATGCCGTCGCCAAGAAC
>JAEAMF010001650.1_pt1 | contig 15099 bp, 12 predicted proteins | sample 8958721 | NCBI WGS metagenome assembly JAEAMF01 (sample SAMN16933255, study PRJNA681124) | bioreactor sludge metagenome | isolation source: anaerobic bioreactor treating anionic surfactant - SDBS | place: India: Bengaluru | collected 2019-02-28
CAGATTTATCAGCATCATGTCGGTTGAGAGAACGGCATGGTGAAGATATACCTGCCAGTACATGAGACGGCGTGCAATGATGAACTTCTCAATGGAATAAATACCTTTGCCCTCAACTACCAGTTCGTCGTTGGAAACAGTCAGGGTGTTAATGATGCGGTCGGTACTAATGACTCCTTCATTGACTCCGGTAAAGAAGCTGTCGCGCGAAAGGTAGTCGAGCCTATCCATATCAAGCTGGCTGGAGACAAGCTGATGCAGGAATTTTTTTGGATAGCTGTCGGTGAAAATCCGGTAAGCGATATTCAGCCCGGAACCGAATATGTCATTCAATGCTTCCAGAAATAAAATTGACAGGTCCTCATGGGAAAGATCAGTCACGATCGATTGTTCCAAAGTGTGTGAAAAGGGTCCGTGCCCGATATCATGTAAAAGAATAGCCAGGTTGACCCCTTCGGTTTCTTCATCGGTAATGTCGATCCCTTTAGACCGTAAGACCCTGATTGCATGAATCATCAGGTGCATACTGCCGAGGGCATGCTGAAAACGGGTATGGTGTGCGGAAGGATAAACGTAGTAGGTAAGTCCTAATTGCTTTATTCTTCTTAATCGTTGCACATAGGGATGTTGCATGACATCAAAAACCAGGTTGCTGGGAATGGTAATGAACCCATAAACAGGATCATTGATGATCTTCCGCTTGTTGGTCTGGATCGAAAACATGTAACTTTGTTAAAGAAATATAAAAAGCTCTTTTATGCACAATATCCCGATGTGGAAACGGTTTGAAATTAGACAACTGTTCTATTTATGTTCCTCCCGGTACGACTTATTCAAACCGGTTTGTATTGATCGGACATATAGCGTGCAAAAGCAATATTACGACAATTATAGATAACAACAAAGGATGATATGGATAAGGTAAACATTTTATGGGTTGACGATGAGATTGATCTGCTGAAACCGCACATCATTTTTTTAGAAGAGAAGGGATATGAGGTCACGACTTCCAACAATGGCCATGAAGCACTGGAAATCGTAAAGTCCAAAGATTTTGATATAGTATTTCTGGATGAACAGATGCCCGGTATGTCGGGAATTGAAGTTCTGATGAAGATAAAAAGCAATTATCCCAGTCTGCCGGTCGTGATGATCACAAAAAGTGAAGAAGAGATCATAATGGAAGATGCAATTGGCTCGAATATAGCTGATTATCTGATCAAACCTGTCAATCCGAACCAGATCCTTCTTTCGCTGAAAAAGAACCTTGAGAACAAGAAGATCATCAGTGAAAAGACCAATTTTCAGTATCAGCAGGAATTCCGGAGCATCGGGATGGAGATCAGCAACAAGCTGAATTTTTGAGAATGGATAGATGTCTATAAGAAACTTACCTACTGGGAATTAAAACTTGGGCAGTCAGGTGATGATGGAATGACCCAGGTTTTGAAAATGCAGAAAGACGAAGCAAACCAGGTTTTTTCCCGGTTTGTCGAAAAAAATTATTTGGAGTGGATCCATTCTCAAACCAAGGAACATCCGGTACAATCACATAATCTGATCAAGGAAAAGATTTTCCCAATCCTAAGCGATGATAAACCTCTTTTTGTTATCCTGATCGATAATCTTCGCTATGACCAGTGGAAAGTTCTGCAACCCATTCTTGACGAGTATTTCCGTGTTGACAAGGAGGATATTTATTACAGTATTCTTCCGACCGTCACCCAGTATGCCCGCAATTCAATATTTGCCGGCCTGCTCCCGACTGAGATTGAACGGAAATATCCGAAATACTGGGTCAACGAAGATGAAGAAGGTACCAAGAATAATTATGAGGGGGAACTGCTCGGGGAGTTGTTGAAACGGTACGGGTATGATATTAAGTATTCCTATTACAAAGTATTAAATCAAACCTATGGAAAGAAGTTGGTGGAGTTGATGCCGAACCTGATGGTCAATAAATTGAATTTCATCGTTTACAATTTTGTTGACATGCTCTCGCATGCCCGTACAGAAATGGAGATCATCCGTGAACTGGCTGATGACGAAAAGGCTTATCGTTCCCTGACTCTGAGCTGGTTTCAACATTCGCCCTTACTGGAGATATTCAGGTATCTATCCGAAAAAGACGTTGATCTGGTTATTACGACCGATCACGGGTCTATTCGCGTAGATACGCCGGTAAAAGTACTGGGCGACCGTAATACTAATACCAATCTTCGTTATAAGATAGGCAGGGCATTGAAGTACGATAAAAATGAAGTCTTTGAGATCAGGAATCCTGCAGATGCTTTTCTTCCCAGGGTTAATGTCAGTTCTTCCTATATTTTCTGCCGGAACAACGATTTCTTTGCCTATCCTAACAACTACAATTATTACGCGAATTATTACAAGAATACCTTCCAGCATGGAGGGATTAGCATGGAGGAAATGCTGGTGCCTTTTATAACGCTAAAAAAGAAGTGATTAACAGGTTAATGAAATGTATTTGTAAAACACGGTCTGATCTGATTCCGGCAGCAAAGAAGTTGCTGACATCTTATCCGGATTCCCGGGTTTTTGCATTATACGGTGCAATGGGAGCGGGAAAGACAACGTTTATAAAGGAAATATGCCGGCAGCTGGGAGCAAAAGACTTCATACAGAGTCCTACCTATTCCATAATAAACGAATATATCACCCCGGAAGGCACCTCCCTGTATCATTTCGATTTTTACCGCATTAAAAAACTCGAGGAAGTTTATGATATCGGATATGAGGACTATCTATATTCCGGAAGTTATTGCTTCATAGAGTGGCCGGAATTGATGGAGAAACTGCTTCCATCCGATGGAGTAAAAGTCATCATTAGAGAGGAATCCGACGGGGTCAGGACCCTGTTTTTTTAGCCGGCAGAATTCTTCCGGATGAGCTGTTAGATGTTAATAATTTCTATTGCCTTAAGCCGACGACTGACTACCGACTAATTTTTTGTATCTTCGTGTAAATTTTACCTGTATGGAAGACAACCATCCATCCGGTTTGCGTATGTCGCCGGCCGATCGGCTTATGCCCCAGGAAGAGATGCTTGAACTGGTTCGTCAGCGCAGCAGTCTGACGATTGGAGTTCCCAGGGAAATTTCCCTTCAGGAGAACAGGATTCCCCTGGTTCCCGACGGGGTTGCCCTATTATTCCGGAATGACCACCAGGTTATCATGGAAGCAGGAGCCGGGATCACCGCACATTTCACCGACCATGAATACAGCGAAGCCGGATGTCAGATCGTGCAATCAGCTTCTGAAGTATATAAGGCGGATATTATTTTAAAGGTCGGTCCACTGACCCAGGAAGAGATGAACTGGCTCAGGCCAAAACAAACGGTTATTTCCACGCTCCAGATGTCTGTGCAGAAAGAGGATTATTTCCGCGGGCTTCTGGCTAAAAAAGTTACAGCTCTGGCATTTGAGATGATCCGTGACAGGACGAAGCAGCTTGCGGTGACCCGTGCCATGAGTGAAATTGCCGGGAGTACATCAATATCGATTGCCGCCGAATATCTTGCTCATGCGGAATATGGAAGGTGACAGATGTTCGGAGGATACACCGGGATAAGTCCGTCGGAAGTCGTTATCATCGGAGCAGGTACGGTCGCCGAGTTTGCCGCCCGTTCTGCGTTGGGTGTCGGGGCGCTCGTAAAGGTGTTTGATAACTCCATTTACCGGCTGCGCCGTATCCAGAATAACCTTGGTCAGCGAATCTTTACCTCAATCCTGCATCCTAAGGTACTTCTAGAATCCATGAGATCGGCAGATGTAGTCATCGGAGCAATCCATTCCCCGGAGGGGAAAACACCCTGTATCATTACGGAAGAGATGGTCAAACAGATGAAAGAAGGTTCCCTGATCATCGATGTCAGTATCGATCAGGGAGGTTGTTTTGAGACTTCAAGGCCGACAAGCCATAGCAATCCTGTTTATAAACTGCACGGGGTAACTCATTACTGTGTTCCGAATATCCCTTCCAGAGTCCCTCATACCGCATCGCAGGCACTGAACAATATCTTTGTCCCGATCATCCTCAACATGGGGATAAATGGAGGCATCGGAAACCTTCTAAAGGTTGACCTGGGAGTCCGGCATGGAGTGTACGTTTACAATGGAGTCATCACGAATCTTTTTATCAGTAAACAATTCAACCTTCCTTTTCAGGATATTGATCTGTTAATGGCTGCTCTACATTGATATTTAATCAAAGAAAGGATGAATCTTTCCAGCAGAGTCGTTACCATCGGGCGAACCCGAATCGTTTGTGGGGGAAAGGTTACATCGGTTGGTGCTTATCTTCGCGCAAAGCGTCTGGAAATTTCGAAGATCATCATCCTGGTGGATGAACATACCGGGCGCCTGTGTCTTCCCCTTCTGAAAGAAGGAACGGTACTCCCCGATGATGCCTTGGTTCTTGAAATCCCTTCAGGAGACCTGAACAAGAACATTCAAACGGCAACCGGCATCTGGAATGAGATGCTTGCAGTAAAAGCCGACCGGAAAACGCTTCTGATCAATCTGGGTGGAGGAGTGATCAGTGATCTTGGCGGATTTGTTGCAGCCGGATTTAAAAGAGGGATTTCCTATATCAATATTCCGACTACCCTGATGGGTATGGTGGATGCTTCTATTGGAGGTAAGACTGCCATTAACTCCGGAAGTGTCAAGAATCAGATAGGTTTCTTCTATACTCCCATAGCTGTTTTCATTTTTCCGGAATTTCTCAAGACCCTGCCGGCAGATCAGTTTCGCTCCGGAATGGCCGAGATCATCAAATATGCTTTAATTGCCGATCCGGTCCTTTGGAATAAAATTAAACGGATGCCGATCAGGGAAACAGATCAGGTTCCGGATGACCGCTTGAAGGAATTTATCACGAAAACCGTCACCTTTAAAAATTCAATCGTCAGAAAAGATTTCCGCGATAAAGGAGTAAGGAAGGTGCTGAATTTCGGTCATACCATCGGTCACGCATTTGAATCCCTGTCGCGGATGGGAGAGCGGAAATCTCTTTTACACGGAGAGGCTATTGCCATAGGGATGGTATGTGAAGGTTATCTTTCGGCCATGAAGAAAGGTCTGGATTTCAATGAATCAGAGAAAATAAAGAAATTACTACATTCGGTCTATTCTCATTATCATTTTACCGGGGAGGATATTCCTATTCTTATTGAGCTCATGGAGCATGATAAGAAGAACAGAGACGGTTTGATTGATTTCACTTTACTTAAATCCATAGGATCAGCTGTCATAAATTCATCATGTAATCGTAAGGAGATAACAGAATCGCTGGAATACTATCTAAGAGAAACTTGACCGGTGAAAACTTTTACCATCCATAAGAGGGACAGGACACTCAAAGGAAGGATTATCTTACCTGCCTCGAAATCCATCAGTAACCGGTTGTTGATTATCAGGGCTTTATCAGGGAAAGACTTCCCTATCGGAGGATTATCTGAATCGGATGATACCGCATTATTACAAAAGATCCTCAGCGAATTACCGTCGGAGAATAGCAGGAAGAAAGTTGTGGAAATCAATACCGGTAATGCAGGAACAGTAATGAGGTTCATGACTGCTTTTCTTGCTCTTCAGCCGGGAAGATGGGTTCTGACCGGATCGGACCGGATGAAACAACGGCCCATTGGAATACTGGTGGATGCCTTGAGAAATCTCGGGGCTGATATAGAATATCTGGCAAGGATCGGTTACCCACCCCTTTTGATCAAGGGATATCCGTTGCAGGGGACAGAGACGTCCATTGAGTGTGGCGTGAGCAGCCAATTTTGTTCGGCACTGCTTATGATCGCTCCATATTTGCCGGATGGCCTTGTGATCAATTTGAAAGGGCAACCTGTGTCGGGTCCATACATAGAGATGACCCTTCAACTGATGGAACACTCTGGTTCCCGGTTCAGAAGGACCGGTCACCAGATTATTGTAAAACCGGGTACTTATTCGGAATGTGATTTAAAAGTCGAAGCAGATTGGTCGGCTGCATCGTTCTGGTACGAAGCGGCCGCAATGGCCGACAAGGTCGACCTGGAGTTAATAGGATTAAGAAAAGAAAGTTCGCAGGGTGATTCCATTCTTGCTGCCATCTACCAGGATTTCGGTATCAGAACAGAATACCTTAAAGATGGGATACGTCTTACCCGGATCCCGAAGAAAATCGATGGTTATTATTTTAATTTCTCTGATTATCCCGACATTGCGCCACCCGTGATAACGACCTGCGCAGTTTTAGGGATTGGCGGACGGTTTGAAGGATTGCAGAGTCTTAAGATCAAAGAGACAAACCGTTTACTGGCCTTAAGAAATGAGCTCGAAAAATTGGGAATCATCGTTTTCATGCAAAGCACTCAAGGTACGATACCTGTTTTGGAATTCGACCCTGCCCCTTTAAAAGTAAAGCACGATCTCATCATTGAGACATACGGAGATCATAGGATGGCAATGACTTTTGCACCTGTTGCGTTAAAAACAGGTTCGATAAAAATAGCTGATCCGGGTGTCGTCCGGAAATCCTATCCTCAGTTTTGGGAGCATCTGGAAGAGGCCGGATTTGAAATCCGGTAAAAACTTGTTAATTAAGAATTAAAAAATCTGAATTCAGATTGAAGGTTTATTGTTTATTTTTGATCCTTTATTCAAGAGATGATTGTTGATGTTTTTATTCCCTGTTTTATTGATCAGATCTATCCTGAAACAGGGATGAATATGGTCAGGATTCTCGAGAAGCTTGGTGTCGATGTTCACTATAACGGTAATCAAACCTGTTGTGGCCAGATGGCTTTCAATACCGGATTCTGGGATGAAGCAAAGAAGATGGGAGAGAAATTCCTGAAGGATTTCCCAAATGACCGGCCAGTGGTTTGTCCCTCGGCTTCATGCTTAGGTTTTATCCGTAATTATTACCCATGGCTTTTTCACAACACAGCCTATCATCTTGAATATAAACAGTTGAAGAAAAATTGTTATGAGTTCACCGATTTTATTATCAATGTTCTTAAGAAAGAGGATATCGGAGCCACTTTTGATCATGTGGTAACCTATCATGATTCCTGTGCCGCTTTGCGCGAGTACGGCCTGACCGATGAACCCAGGCAATTATTGAAGAATGTAAAAGGTATTGAACTCAGAGAGATGAGGGACAATGATGTTTGTTGCGGATTCGGTGGAACGTTCTCTGTGAAATTTGAACCTGTTTCATCAGCTATGGCTGAACAAAAAATAATCAGGGCATTGGAAACCGGTGCAGAATATATTGTTTCGACTGATTCTTCCTGTCTGATGCATCAGCAGGCTTATATTGACAAGCATTCTTTACCCATCAAGACCATTCATATCATTGATGTTCTCGCCTCAGGCTGGTGATTTTTTCTGATGACTACTGATAAATATTCCGGTAATATTGCTGCAGCGCTGAACCTGGGGATTTCCTTTGTTCAGAACACTATTACTTTGCTGGAAAGTGGTGCAACGATCCCCTTCATTGCCCGATACCGGAAAGAGATGACGGGAAGTATGGATGAGACGGTCATCATGGCTATACGCGATCGTTTGGTGCAGTTGAAAGATCTTGACAGCCGGCGCGAGACGGTACTCAAATCACTGACCGAACAGGAAAAGCTCACACCGGAACTGGAGGCAGCGGTCAATAATGCCGCAACTATGGCAGAGTTGGAGGATATTTATCTTCCTTATCGTCCGAAAAGAAAGACCAGGGCAAGCATTGCCAGAGAAAAGGGGCTGGAACCCCTGGCGAAGATCATCTTTGCCCAGCAATGCGACGATATCGAAGCTAAGGCCATGGAATTCATAAATCCCGGTAAGGGAGTCATCGATCCAAAGGGGGCGATCGCAGGGGCATCGGATATTATTGCCGAATGGATCAGTGAGCACGGGTATTGCCGCAAGCGGATCAGGTATCTGTATCAGCGCGAGTCGTTGATCAAGTCCAGAGCCGTTAAGGGAAAAGAAGAGGAGGGCGCCAATTACCAGAGTTATTTCAATCATGAAGAACCGCTCTGGCATTCACCATCGCACCGTATTCTGGCGATATTCCGGGGTGAAAGTGAAGGGTTCCTACGGGTTTCGGTGGAGGTCAATGAACAGAAAGCAGAAGATATCCTCGAAAAGTTATTCGTCAAGGGGAACAATGCCTGTTCTGCAATGGTAAAAGAGACCATAGCCGACAGTTGCAAGCGGCTTCTGTTTCCATCCATGGAAACGGAAATGCGGCAATGGATAAAAGCAAAAGCTGATGAAGAAGCGATCCGTGTTTTTGTGGAAAATCTCCGCCAGCTTTTACTTGCTCCTCCGCTGGGGCAAAAGAATGTTCTCGCAATCGATCCGGGTTTTCGAACCGGTTGTAAGATCGTTTGCCTCGATCGTCAGGGATTGCTTTTACACAATGAGACAATTTACCCGCATCCTCCACAGAATGAGGTGAAGGAATCCATCCACAAGATAAAAAGTCTCGTCAATGCATATAAAATAGAAGCCATTGCCATTGGAAACGGGACGGGGGGAAGAGAAACCGAACGCCTGATCAGAAGCATCCCGTTTGACAGGGAGTTGATCGCCTTATCTGTCAATGAAAGCGGCGCTTCTGTCTATTCGGCTTCTCCGGTGGCGCGGAAGGAGTTCCCAGACTATGATGTGACAGTTCGCGGAGCAGTTTCCATCGGGAGAAGACTTATGGATCCTCTTTCCGAGCTGGTAAAAATTGATCCAAAATCAATCGGAGTAGGTCAATACCAGCATGATGTTGATCAGACCGCATTGCAGAAAAGCCTGGAAGATACCGTCGTCAGTTGTGTCAATAAAGTTGGTGTGGAGATCAATACCGCCAGTGAGGAATTATTGACTTACGTTTCAGGTATCGGGCCGAATCTTGCCAAAAATATTATTGAATACCGCAATATGAACGGGCCTTTCAGGATGAGATCGGAATTTCGAAAAGTGACCCGTTTTGGAGAGAAAGCATTCGAGCAGGCAGCCGGATTTTTACGGATCCGCGACGGGGAAAACCCCCTCGACCGCAGCGCCGTGCATCCGGAAAGTTACCATATTGTAGACCGGATGGCAAGGAAAATGAATTGCACGGTTGCTGACCTGATTGAAAAAGCAGGATTAAGAATTCAACTCAAACCGGAGGATTTTATCGACGATAAGGCAGGATTGCCAACACTGCAGGATATTATCCAGGAGTTGGCTAAACCGGGGCGTGACCCGAGACAGCAGTTTGAGATCTTTGAATTCGACAAACATGTTCATTCAATCGGCGACCTGCGGAACGGAATGCGGCTACCCGGAATCGTAACAAACATCACTAACTTTGGAGCCTTCGTCGACATCGGCGTCCACCAGGACGGACTTGTCCATGTGAGCCAGATGTCCGACCGGTATGTCAAAGATCCAAACGACATTGTCAAGCTGAATCAGAAGGTCATGGTCGAAGTGACCAATATCGACATTCCCAGAAAGCGGATTCAACTGACGATGAAAGGTCTTAATACTAAAGCCGGGGATTAATCGTTGATAGAAGAAGAATTTTAACAAAGGAAAAAGAATCTAAGATCCTGCCTGACATCGGCCGGGCTATCTCAGCGAAGCAACAAAAACGATGAGAAACAAACTTTTATCATTGATTATCATATGCGGACTGTGGATCATATTTCCAGAAGTCACCGATGCACAGCGGATTCTTGGCGGTATATCGGTAGGGATGAACCTGACGCAAGTAGATGGGGACGAGTACTACGGTTTTCATAAAGTCGGGCTTAATGTCGGTCCGATGGTAATAGTTCCTTTCGGAAAGAACAAAAAATGGTCGGTCAGCATGGAGTTGTTATATTCCCAAAAAGGGAGTCATCATGGCGGGAATACCGATACCACGACTTATAATTTCAAGCTCGATTACCTGGAAATTCCGGTTCTGCTTCATTTTACAGATAAAAAGATTATCTCGGGAGGGATCGGCTTTTCTTATGGTCAGTTGGTTAACCAGAAAGAGGATACCTCTTATTACGTTCAGCCCATAACAGGTCTTTCCAAGAGCGATATTTCGCTGATTGCCGATCCGGATCTGGAACCGGCTTTGGGCCGATCTTCGCTATCAGTACACCGTTGTGAGACTAAGGGAAGTACAGGTTACCGACCCGACAAACAAAACCAATACGTGGACCCGGAACCAGTTCAACAATGTGATCAGTATTCGTCTCACCTGGGTATTCAACCAGCAGGTTCCCGGAAAAATCCGAAAAAATCCGGAACAGGAAGAGTAACAGCAGATTTCCTAAATGATTCTTTTTATCAGACGCAGTTTGTGTGTGTACTGATGGAGTTGCTCATGGTAAATACCTTCATGATCGATTGTGTCGATCCGTACCTGACCTGAACAATGAAGGATATGATTACGATCGACAAGCAGTCCGACATGGGTAATATTTCCTTCTGCATCATCAAAGAAAGCAAGATCACCCGGTTCTGCTTCGTCGAGCAGGCTGACCACTTCACCCTGCGTGGCCTGCTGACTGGCATCACGCAGAAGTTTAACTTTTTTAAGTTTATAGATCACCTGCACTAATCCTGAACAGTCGATCCCAAACGGTGAACGACCTCCCCACAAGTAGGGTGCATGGAGGTAAAGCATGGCATCGTGGATCATTGCCTGCTTGATATCCATGATCTGTTGAGGGTTTTCCACTTCTTCCAGTTCGGAAGGATCGGTTACCTGTCCGTCAAACACATAAACCTGGTCATTTACCTTGAACCTGAACTCTTCGATGCCTGGTAATGAACTGCCTGCAACGACTGGAAATACCGATTTTCTGTTCTCGTTCTGCATCAACTGAACAAGATCAAGGCTGCAAGGGGTTTCGGCATCAAATAAACGAAGAAATTCAGACTCTTCCAGGGAGGAATGATTACGGTCATCTAACCAGCCTTCATAATCGTCGTAAGCCAGCCGGATCCGATGCCAGTTTTGATTCGATTCAGTTACCCGGTATAGTTCTCCGAATAAAACCTGAGTGATCATCTCGCTCCGATGATCAGGCTCCCGCCGCAGAGGGATGATACTGTGCAGACAAATTCCAAATTCCATAACTGATAGTAGGATTTATGGCAATAAAGATACTCAGATAAGTCAAACACCGCTTGATTTTTTTTTCTCCTCTAACTCACGTTTCAGTTCTGCAATAGGACAGTCGCCACATGCTTCTGAGCACTTTTTGCATTTTCGTAACGGATCTGAAAAAACCCGGATCACATGGAAAACCGTAACGACAAGCGCTCCGATCACAAGTATTGCAACGATGATAGTTTGCCAACCCATTTTTCAGAAGATAAAAATACTACCCAATTGAAATATCGCAAACGAGATCAGCCATGCCAGCGAGGTTGTATAGATCATCAGGAATACAGGCCATTTCCAGTGACCCGATTCCTTTCTTACTGCAGCCATCACCGCTATACATGGCATATAGATCAGGATAAATACCAGATAGGATATCCCGACAAGTGGAGTAAAGACCTTTTCCCCGGCTTTCGGACCATCTTTATAGGTTTCCCTGTGAAGTATCATTGTCAGATTCTGTTTATCACCTTTATGAGCATCGTGATCCGATCCATAAAGGACTCCCATGGTACTTACAACCACTTCTTTTGCAGTGGCTCCTGTCAGGAGACTGACCCCCATCTTCCAGTCGAAGCCAAGAGGACGGATGACAGGTTCGATGAATTTCCCGATTTTACTTATATAGGATTGTTGCAGGCGGTCTTCCTTACTGACGGAGTTACCGGCTGGAAAATACTCTAATGCCCAGATAAGGATGACGGAGACCAGAATGGTCCCTCCCATTTTACGAAGGTATTGCTGTCCTTTATCCCACATATGGCGGAAAATCACCCGTGCGGTTGGCATACGATAGGGGGGGAGTTCCATAACAAACGGCGCTTCTTTGCTGGTAAACAGGGTTTTCTTAAAAAGCAGGGAGATTAAAACGGCCAGGATGATCCCGGTGAGATATAAACAAAATATCACGGTTCCTGCCTGCTCTCCAAAAACAGCCCCTGCAATCAGGATATAAACAGGTAGCCGGGCACTGCACGACATGAACGGATTAATAAGTATAGTAAGCAGCCGATCATTACGGTCTCTGATGGTACGGGTTGCCATGATGGCCGGAACGTTACATCCGAAACCCATGATCATGGGGATGAAGGATTGACCATGCAATCCCATTTTATGCATCAATTTATCCATGATGAATGCTGCCCTTGCCATGTACCCGGTATCTTCCATGAGTGAAATAAAGAAGAAAAGGATTAAAATGTTGGGAAGGAAAACGATGACACTTCCGACTCCATTGACCACTCCATCAACCAGAAGATCCTTTAACGGACCATCGGAAAGCAGATTTCCGGTAATCACCCCGAGCCAGCTCACGCCAAGCTCAATCCACTCTTTCGGATAAGCGCCAAGAGAGAATGTCGTCTGAAACATGATCCAGAGGAAGAAAAGAAAGATAGGATAACCAAGAAAGCGGTTTGTGAGAAATGCATCGATCTTTTCGCTGTGTTCTTTTTTGCCCGCAACCGGTTTGCGCCGTTTCATGGTTTCCTGCAATGCTCCGGTAATGAATCCGTATTTTGCATCCGCGATCAGCGTTCCGGAGTCCTCATTGTAGTTTGATTCAAGTAATCTAACCTCTTTGTCAACAACCGGAAAGATGGATCCGGTCAGTGTTGAATGACTGAGTTTTTCGATCGCATCAGAATCTTTCTCTAACAGTTTGATACTAAAGTATCGTGATGAGATCTGATCGGTGAGACTGGTATCTTTTCTGAGTATATCCTGGATACGGTGGATGGATTTTTCGATATCGGCTCCATAATTGATATGGATATGACGCATGACTGCACTCCGGTCTTCAAAAACCTCAATCAGTTGGTCGAAAAGATCATCAATCCCAATCCCTTTAGAGCTGACGGTAGGAATAACCGGAATACCAAAAAGTTTACCAAGGGCGTAATAATCCAATACATCACCTTTTCGCTCCAGTTCATCATACATATTAAGTGCAATGACAACCCGGATATCCATATCAATGAGTTGAGTCGTGAGATAGAGATTTCTTTCCAGGTTGGAAGCATCTACCACATTGACGACAATATCGGGCATGGTTTCCAGGATATGGTTCCTGACATAAAGCTCCTCGGGAGAGTATGCCGATAAGGAATAAGTTCCCGGAAGATCGGTGATATTAAAATGATAAGCATTTCTCCGGAAGGTTGCTTCCCTGGCATCAACGGTGACTCCACTAAAGTTTCCTACCCGCTCATGTGAACCGGAAACATAATTGAAGAGCGTGGTTTTACCGCTGTTCGGGTTGCCAACCAGGGCGACATCAATGATCTTTCGCCCGTCGGATTCAAGTTCTCTGAGTGAATCTGCTTCTATAGTTCCATTAAATGAGGAATCGACACCGTTCTTAATGATATCTTTCCTGAATTTGTCGGGTGTGACGACTTCTATCAGCCGGGCTTCGCTTTGACGCAGGGAAACATTGTACCCCAGTATCCGGTATTCAATTGGATCCTGTAACGGGGCTGACTTCACTACCAGGACTTCTTTTCCTTTAACGAATCCCATCTCGGTGATACGGCGGCGAAATGCGCCGCGTCCCCGGATCTTAACGATTATCCCACTTTTCCCCTGGGCAAGGTCTGATAAGGTTGACAATTTATTTAGATTAAATAAACACAAAGATACAAATAATTAATGATATTTCTGATAAAAAGTTAAAATTTTCATTCTTGCATCAAAAACGGATCTGTATCAGTAGTTTTCAGAGGGTATCGGAAAAAAGAAGAGTGGTAATCAGGGAAGGCACAGATCAGATGACCTCATTGGTTCAGGTAGAGGGCAGTTTCCGGGCCGAGATTAAAAAGACAATCGATGATGCTGAGATCCGGGAAGAATCCGGATCTTTCCTGAAAAACCTGATGATATTCCGGATTCAGAAATTGTGATTTTTTAGAAATTATTTTTACGATATCCGGAGAATTTTGATAACCGATAAAAAAATTTGTACATCTGACAGGCCGGTTGCTCCTGAGAGAAGTCAGAATGACTTCCATCAATCCCTGGTTCAGATCAAGCAGAAACCGGAAGGGCTTCAGATAGAACGGATTAAATGAATCGCGGTAATAGATAAAAAAAGGAGATTTATTATATGCTGCTTCGATCGAGCGCCAATGGATCTTTTGCCAAGGTTGTTGGTCCGAAATCCGGATATCCCTTACAAGGGTATGATTTCCATTGACCTTAACTACCGGTACGGTCAATGTTTGCCGGCCATTCGGACCCAGAATAGAGCATTGCGGTATGTTTGTTTTGTGAATGTTTCATAAGCTTCCCATAGAATTTCATCCGATTCATCCGACCGGAGCACTTCCATCATATAGGAAATGGGAGGCAGATATGAAGTAGGAACCGGAAATGCCACCGATCAATCGATTTTTTCCTTTAACAAAACTTCCCGGATGGCTTTTTTTAATGATTCTTTTGGTAAGGCGCCAACGACCATCTGGGGAGGTTCCCCGAGTGGTACAAAAAGCATCGATGGGATACTACGAATGTTGAATTCCCCCGCAAGTTCCTGCTCCTCTTCCGTATTGATTTTGTAAATATTGATCTTTCCCGCGTACTCATTGGAAAGTTCTTCAAGAATGGGAGCAACCATCTTACAGGGTCCGCACCAGTCTGCATAAAAATCAATAATGCAGGGAAGTTCCCCTTCAAATTTCCATTCCTTGTTTTTCTCGAAGTCAAAGACTTTCTCCAGGAACGTTCCCTTTGTCAAATGTTCGGTCATAGGGTGATTTATTATAAATCTTTATTCGTTTAATTGAGTAATGCGATGGACATTATTGGTTCTTCGCGGGATTTTTATTTGGTTTTCAATACGGTATTGATAACCTTGATATAATCTTCCTTCGACAAGGCGCCACTTGACATCTGTGGTTGTCCTGATTTTGGCACAAATAACATTGTTGGTATGG
>JAEAMF010001627.1_pt1 | contig 15066 bp, 9 predicted proteins | sample 8958721 | NCBI WGS metagenome assembly JAEAMF01 (sample SAMN16933255, study PRJNA681124) | bioreactor sludge metagenome | isolation source: anaerobic bioreactor treating anionic surfactant - SDBS | place: India: Bengaluru | collected 2019-02-28
GGGCTCGGGGTGAAGATCGGCCCTCTCGAACTCAAAAATCCCGTCATGACCGCTTCGGGAACCTTCGGCTACGGATTGGAATTCGAACCTTTTGTGGATTTAAGCCGACTGGGTGCCGTTGTGGTCAAGGGCCTCTCGCTCGAACCGATACCGGGAAACCCGCCGCCCCGCATCGTCGAAACCGCCGGCGGCATGCTCAATGCCATCGGATTGCAGAACATCGGCATCCGCGCGTTTATTCAGGAAAAGATGCCCCATCTGAGTCAGTTGGGCGTCACTGTCCTTGCGAACATTTTTGGCGAAACGATAGACGAATATCGTCGTGTTGCCGCGATGCTCGATCCGGTCGCCGGAATCGCCGGCATGGAAGTCAACATCTCCTGTCCGAATGTGAAAAAAGGGGGGATCGCCTTCGGCGCCGATCCGGATATGGCGGCCGATGTAACCCGACAAGTACGAAGAGAAACCAAACTGCCCTTGATTATCAAACTGACGCCGAACGTCACCGATATTACCGAGATCGCGTTTGCCGCAGAGGCAGCCGGTGCCGATGCGATCTCGCTGATCAACACCGTGACGGGAATGTCTGTGGACATAGAAACGCGGCGCCCCCGCCTGGCCAACGTCACCGGCGGCCTCTCCGGACCGGCCATCAAGCCCATTGCGCTGCGCATGGTCTGGCAAACGGCTCAGGCATTGAAAATTCCGGTCATCGGCGCAGGAGGTATTCGTACGGCTGCCGATGCAATCGAATTCCTGATTGCCGGGGCGTCAGCGGTCGAAATCGGAACGGCCAATTTTATAAACCCATCCGTAACCATCGATGTCCTGGAGGGGATCCAAGAATACATGGCTCGCCATCAGATCAAACACATGAAAGATTTGATCGGTTCACTGACGATTGGCTGAGCGGTTGAATCCGAAAGATGGAACGGCAACAGCGTATTTAGAAATGGCCGTGCTTTCCGATTCCCTGTAAAAATTTCGTTGCGCCGGGCTGCAGACCTTCCTGGGAAATCACCTCCATGCCCATGTGAAATTCCTGCTCCAACGCTGCCTCCATAGAGAGGTTGAATCCCCGATATACGGAGAGGCGGTCCCCGATCATGCACGCCTGCGGGTGGACGGCGATCCGTCGGGCCAACTCCACCGCTTCCTCCCTGGCCTTTCCGGTTTCAACAAGCCGGTTGGCCAGGCCGATGGCGAAGGCTTCTTCACCGCCTACAGGGCGACCGGTCAGGATCATATCCAAAGCGCGGCTCATTCCGATCAACCTGGGGAGGCGCTGTGTGCCTCCGTCGATGAGGGGGATGCCGTAACGCCGGCAAAAAACCCCGAAAACCGAATCGCGCTCTGCAACCCGAAGGTCGCACCAGCAGGCCAGCTCCAATCCGCCGGCCACGGCAAAACCGGATACGGCGGCGATGACAGGTTTCGTCGTCCTCATTCGAGTCGGACCCATTGGACCCGGTTTCGACATATCGAAATCAAGACGGTTCACCTGCTGAAGATCACCCCGGGCGACGGCCTTGAGGTCGGCCCCGGCACAAAAGTTTCCCCCGTTTCCGGTCAAGACGGCCACAAGCAGGTTTCGGTCCTCTTCAAATTCGACGAATGCTTCAACCAGCAGATCGGCGGTTTCACGGTCCACGGCGTTTCTTCGTTCCGGACGGTTGATGGTGACCGTAAAGATCCCTTCGCTTTTTTCCGACAAAACTTTCATGTCCGCATCCTCTCTCCGTCGATTCTGTGACAGGAGCATTACAGCATCCTTTCAATTTCCGCCATTCTGGCGTCGAGACGTTTTCGTGAAATCGGTACGGAAGTCTTCAGTTCTTGAGCAAACAGGGAAACCTTGTACTCCTCGATCCACCAAAAGAACTCTTCGAGGGCCATGCGTTTTTCGTCGGATGACTGGTCCGGATGCGGCGATACCCCCTTGAAACGTTCGACCAGGTCGCGAACCTCCGCCTCTCGGGCCAGAGCCTTTTCCAGATGAACGGATCCTTTTTCGGCGCGAATCGACATGGCACGCAGATATCGGCAAATATGGGAGAGTCTTCCCGATTCGTACCGGATTAAAAAGTCGGCCGGCAGCAGAGTCGAAAGCTCCTTGCGAAGATCGCCGAGATACGCAAGGAAAGGGCGGTTGTCGCGGTTTGCGATCTCGATGATGCGGAAGGACTCCGTGACCTCATAGAGCGCTTTAATGACCGGTTCAGCCGTTTTCAGCACCTTCTGACCCGTGGGATGGATCAGCGACCGGATCTTGATCGAATATTCCCGGAAGTCCTCGGCGATGCGTATATCGGCCTCAAAAAGATCGTGCAGGACTTTTTCGAACAGCGCGTTTTCCAGCGACTTTTCGCCGCCGAACGACGCTGCCCAGACCCTCAGCTCCCCGGTCGGAGCCAGTCCTTTTCTCAGGTGCCGCAGCTCGGACTGCAATTCAAGCTTCAGGAGGGCTTTGACTCCCATGCGATGAGCCATTCGAGACGTGCTGGGATCCGGAAAAAGGCGCAGTCCTTCGGCAGACCGCGAAGGAGCGCGGCGATCTTTTCGCGCAGCAACCCGGGAACGGACCAGTCCAGAGAGTCTGCAGACACGGAACGTGTCGCATGCCGCGGAATTTTCAGTGTGATTCCGTCTTCCAGGGATCCGGGGTCGAAACGGTAAACGCAATGAAAACGACAACCGCCGGCTGAGACGGCGTCGGGATACAGTTCGATCTCGGTTGCATCGGGAGATCTCGCCAACAGATCGCTTTCCTTCATCCGCAGAAAGCTGTCACTGCCGCGATCGCGGACCAGACGCTGCAGGGTTCGAGCATCGAAGATACCCGGGAGGCGCTGTTCATAGAAATCCACAATCCTTTGATCGTCGACCAGAAGGTCGTGACGGCGCAATTTCTCCTCCATCCCGACAACCTTCGCGATCAATGCCTGATTGTGAATCATAAAGGGGGGCGGATGCCGGATCTCGCCATCCACCAGCGCGCTCCGAATGAAGATTCTTCCCGCTTCATCGGGATCGATCCGGGCAAATGAAACCGTCCTTCCGGAAACAATGACCAGACCGAACAGAGTCACCTGTTCGAAGGCGACCACTTCCCCGCGGTTCTTCTCCCAATGAGGTCCTGAATAGGTTCTCCGACAGAGGTCCCCGCCCAGTTCCTCCAGCCATGCACTGTCGATATTTGCCGCGGTCCTCGCAAACAGACGGGAGGTCTCGATCATCTCCGCCGCAACGATCCACTTTCCGGCGCGGTTGAAAAGCCCCGAGCCGGGAAAGATCATCGCCTGACGACCATGGGCCGCCGAATAAAGGTTTTTTTCTTTTTTGAGAGCGATATTCCCGAGGTATCCGCTGAGGATCGAACGGTGGATTGCCGCATAGAGGTCGCCCCCCTCTTTTTTGACTTCAACAGACTCGTTGGACAGAAATTTGTGTTCCGATAAAATCGTCCGCAGTTGCTCATGAACATCCCGCCATTCGCGAATTCGGCGCCAGGACAGGAAATGTTCGCGGCAAAAACGGCGGATCCGGTTTTGACTCCTTGCGGCGGATCCGGTTTTAGAACAATGTTTCCAGATGTTCAGAAGAGAGACAAAATCGGATGCAGGGTCCTGAAAAAGCGCATGCACCCGATCCGCTTCCGCCTCCTTCCCGGCAGGCCTTTCCCGCGGGTCCTGCACGCTGAGCGCAGCCGCGATCACCAGAATTTCCGCCAGGCAACCCTGCTTTTTCGCCTCGAGGATCATTCGGGCGATTCTCGGATCGATCGGAAGCCGTGCCATCATCCGACCGCGTTCCGTCAAAATCCAAGGAGAGATCTTGCGCGTTGTGTCATCGGGTTCGCGTTCAATCGCCTGCAGTTCCTGCAAGGTGTCGATGCCGTCGCGCACGCTTTTGGGCAATGGGCGGTCGATAAACGGGAAGTCGCTGATATTTCCAAGTCCGAGTGAGAGCATTCTCAGCATGACGCCCGCGAGGTTCGAACGGAGAATCTCCGGAGCCGTGTAAAGCGGTCGGCTGAGATACTCCTCCTCTGTGTACAGCCGTATGCAGGTACCGTTTTGCACCCGTCCGCAACGCCCTTTACGCTGATCGGCGCTGCTGCGGGAGATCCCCTTCACCGGGAGTCCCATGGTTCGGGAACGGGGATTGTACTGCGAGATGCGGGCCAGTCCGGTGTCCACTACATAGCGGATCCCGGGAATCGTCAGGGATGTCTCCGCGATGTTGGTGGCCACCACGATTTTCCGCAACGGCATCGAATGAAAAACCCGCTCCTGCTCGAAACGGGAGAGGCGTGAGAATAACGGCAGGATGGCCGCCTGATCCTTCAGTCGCAGATTCAGCAATTCACACGTTTCACGGATATCCCGTTCCGTCGGCATAAAAATCAAAATGTCGCCCGCTCTGCGTCCGGATGTCAGGTCCTCGACGGCCTGGACAGCGGCGTCGATATGGGTGATATTCTCATCTTCTTCATTATCCTGACCCCGCGATTCGTATCGGACTTCCACGGGATAGACCCGTCCTGAAACCTCGATGATCGGCGCGTTGCCGAATGCGAGCGAGAATTTCTCCGTATCGATGGTTGCCGAGGTGATGACGACACGCAGGTCGCGGCGTTTTTCAAGGACTTTGATCAGGATCCCCAAAATAAAGTCGATATTGAGACTTCGCTCGTGTGCCTCATCTACGATGATCGTATCGTAGGATTGCAGCAGCGCATCCTGCTGCGCTTCCATCAACAAAATGCCGTCGGTCATAATCTTGAAAATGGCCTTTGGAGGGGTTTGATCATCAAAACGGATCTTGTAACCGACGGAGCGACCGATCTCCTCACCCAGCTCTTCGGCAAGTCTCCTTGCAACCGTGGTGGCCGCGATCCGTCTCGGTTGCGTACATCCGATCCGTCCGGCCAGACCCCGTCCGGCCTCGAGACACATCTTTGGAATCTGCGTCGTTTTTCCGGACCCGGTCTCCCCGGTCACGACCACGACGGGATGTCTGCGCACGGCAGAAACGATCTCGTTTCGCTTATCCAGAATCGGCAAGCCCGGCGAATAGACGATTCTCGGCATTTGAGACCGCCGCTCACCGATATGTTTTTTCGGGCCGACGAATGGCATCGATTTCATTTACCGCCCTGAAGCGTATTTCCCTACGATATAAAAAAGCATACCTTCCCATCTCCGGGATGTCAAAGAGAGTCCCTTCCATGAAGTCAGGAATGAGTCAGATATGTTTTGAAGATCTGAAGCATATGTGTATGATCAAACAAGCAAGGGTCTGAAGAAGGATAGGGATTGTGTCATGCAAGCGCTTGATTTTACCGTCACGGTCCTATACTATATCCATGCCGAAGTCCACGAGATTTGCCTTTGGGTGAAAATATGCCGCTCGCAATGTTCTATTTTCAGCTCCATCAGCCTTTTCGCCTCCATCCGGAACGGGGCAAATTTCTCTGGGATGACAAAAACCGGGAGATCTTTCTGAAGGTTGCCGAAAAGTGCTACCTCCCGGCAACCCAGATGTTTACCGACCTGATCTCTACCCATCCATCCTTTAAAATCACCCTGTCCATGTCCGGGACCTTTCTGGAGCAGGCGGAACTGTACCAGCCTGATGTGATTCGGGCACTCCAAAAACTTCTGGATGCCGGTCAGAAAAAGGATCAAGTCGAATATTTGGACGAGACCTACTACCACTCCCTGACCAGTCTTTTCGAGGATCCTCTGAGATTGGAATTTCGCGAACAGACATCCCTCCATCGGGAGAAGATTAGAAAGATCTTCGGGATCTTTCCGACTTCGTTCAGAAACACGGAGCTGATGTACAACAATCCGATCGCGGAGGCGGTGGGCGACATGGGGTACCAGTCCATCCTTTGCGAAAAACGGGATGACATGTTTACCCGCGGGGAAGAGGGGAGGGCCATCTCACCCAATGCCGTCTTCCGTGCCAAGGATACAAAGCTTATCGTAATTCCGCGGAATCGGGAATTAAGCGACGACATCGCCTTTCGTTTCCCCCATGCACCGATTACAGCGGATACCTATGCGCAGTACATTGCCCGCGTGGACGGCGAGGCGGTTATGATGGGTTACGATTTCGAGCATATCGGCGAACATATCTGGAGCGACGCCGGAATCTTCGACTTTTGGCGGAATCTCCCGGAAGCTCTGGAAAAATATGAAAGCGTGATTTTGTCAACGCCGACCGAGATCGCCGATAGATTTAAGGATGTTCCGTGCCCGACCCTCGATATTCACGGACTGGCAACCTCCTCCTGGGCCGATGCCGGCAAGAACACTTTTGGATGGCTGGGCAATACCACCCAATACGAGCTTTTTCGGGACATTGAACGGATGGAGACGGCCGCAAGGCGGGCAGGGGGGGAATACCTGACCCAGTGGCGACATCTGACGACCTCCGATCACGTCTATTTTTTGCACGAGAGGGTCGGTGAGGATCATGCGGTCCACTCCTATTTCAACCCCTACGAAAATTCCATCGCCCGCCCGACGCACGTTCTTACTCGAAAAATCGACGATCTCGAATTCGCCATCAGACGATTCGACCGGCTGACGAAAAAAGAAACGACGGCCATTCTGATTATTTCCCCGGAAACGGGCCGTCTGCCCGAAGATATGGGCGGATTGGCCAAGTTCATCTCCGGAAAAAGCGGCGGACAGGGAGAGGTCGTTTCGGCCCTTTGCGAGGGGCTCACGGAACGCGGCCTGGATGTTCATCTTGCGATCCTGAATCTCAAAAGGAGGTTCCAGCGCGAGGCTCAGATGAGCGAACATCAGTGGCGCGAGGTCCGATACAAAATCGACTCCGACAAGATACATCTGATCAGTTCATCCATCTTCGCGGACAACATGAGCGCGTATTCGGGCGACCCGATCCTGACGGCTGTTGAATTTCAGCGCGAGATCGTCAACAACGTCATCAAAGAACTCCGTGCGAAAAGCGGAGGTCGGCTGATCCTCCACAGTCATGACTGGATGGCGGGAGGAGTCATTACCGCCTATGCCAGAGCTACGGAGCTTCCCGTTCTTCACACGGTGCACAACGTCTTCACGGCCTGTCTTCCGCTCGATCTCCTCGGAGGAATCAACCTTTCCGCCATTTATGACCGCCTTTATTATTCGGAAATGTACGGGACGGCGTGCATCGATTCCCAAGCCACGGCGATCAAGAATGCGACCATGATCAATTTTGTAGGCGAGAGATTTCTGCGCGAGGTTGTGGACGATTACTTCATGGATCGGGAACTGGTTCCGCCAAGCGTTCGGCAGGAGGTCAAGGAGAAATATTTTCATGGATCGGCATTGGCCATCATCAACGCCCCTGCCTCGCAGATGTACCCGGAGCGGTGCGAGGTTCTTGTGCGCAAATATGGACCGGATGACGATATCCTGGCGGCCAAACGGGAAAACCTCGTGGCGTTTCAGAAAAGAACAGGTTTGAACATCGATCCGGATGCCCTGCTCTACTTCTGGCCTTCGCGCCTGGATCCGTTTCAGAAAGGCGTGGAACTCCTGGAACAGATCTGTATCTCATTTACGGAACAGAATCCCGACGTTCAGATTGCAATCGTCGCGGACGGGATCGGAAATGACCGGACCCATCTGGATATCCTGGGGGGAATCGCCTGGAATTCAGGGGGGAGAATCACCTGTCAACCCTTCAACGAAGGGCTCTCTCTGTTGGGATATGCGGCTGCCTGTGATGTCTTCGGCGCGTCTCTTTACGAGCCCTGCGGCCAGATCGACCAGGTGGGAAACCTCTTCGGGGCTACGGCAACCAACAGGGACACGGGGGGGTATCATGACAAAATCCGCGAATTGCGTCTCAAGGCCAACGGCGCCCCTCAGGATGTCGGCAACGGTTTTTTGTTCCGGGATTACGATGCCGGAGGCCTCCTCTATGCACTGGGAAAAAGCCTCGCCTTTCACCGATTGCCCAAGGAGATTCGGGAAAAACAACTCCGGCGGATTATGCGCGAGACCCGGGAGAAATACAGCCTGGACCACATGGTGGCACAGTACATTCGGGTTTACGAAAAGTTGAACGGGGGCCGCCCGCTGATATAGCCGCGCAGATTTTCCGGAAGAGATCCTGAACCTTGGATCCTGCAAGGTCAGATCCATATCGGCCATTGCGAATCGATGGCGTCTGTCCGCATCCACCGAATTCCGAAGGAATCAGGACGACAGACTCCGCCGGACACCGACGGCAATTTCTCTGACCCGCCTCATGGCCTCCTCCTCGTCGATCGTGAGAAGCTTCCGATTCTGCATCACCACCTTGCCGTTGATGAGGACGGAATCCACGTCGGCGCCGTTGACCGCATAGACCAGGTGGGAGTATTCGTTATAAAGCGGAGTCAAGTGCGGTTTATCCATATCGACAATGCAGATGTCCGCTTTTTTCCCGGGCTCCAGGGTGCCGACAAGGGAATCCAGTCCCAACGCTTTCGCGCCGTTACAGGTGGCCATCCGGAGGACCGTCCTGGCGGACATTACCGTCGGATCGAGACGCGCCGCTTTCTCCAACTTGGCCGCCGTGTCCATCTCCTGGAACATGTCGAGATTGTTGTTGCTGGCGCATCCATCCGTGCCCAGGGCAACGACGATCCCGTGGTCCAGCATGCTGGAGATGGCCGCGACGCCGGAAGCCAGCTTCATGTTGCTCTCCGGGTTATGAACGACCTTGCAGCCGTGTTCGGCAAAGAGGCGGATGTCCTCTTCGTCCATGACCACACCGTGAAATGCGATGAATCTTTCATCCAGCAAACCGATGTCGCGGAGAAATGTGGAAGCCCTTTGCCCCAGTTTCGCCCGCAACTGCTTCGCCTCGGACTTGTTCTCCAGAAAGTGGGTGGCCAACGGAACATCGTATCGAACGGCCAACGCCTTGGATGCTTCCAGAAGTTCCCTCGAACACGTGTAGAGAGAGTGAGGTTCGACCATGATGTTGATGAGAGGATCGCCGTCCCATTTCCGGATAAGGTTCTCCGTGTAGGCCAACCCTTCTGTCGGCGTCTTGTAGCTGGGGGAGGGAAAATCAAAAAGCACTTCCCCCAACAAGCAGCGCATGCCTGACTTTTTGGCCGCCGCGGCCGTTTCATCCTCGAAAATGTACATGTCGGAAAAGGTGGTCGTTCCGGACTTGATCATCTCCGCACAGGCCAGCATGCTTCCCCAGTAGGCAAGCTGCGGGTCGACATTCCGGGCCTCGGAGGGGAAGATATAATCGTTGAGCCAGTCCATCAGCTCCATATCGTCGGCGATACCGCGAAAACAGGTCATGGCCGCGTGAGTGTGAGCGTTGATCAGACCGGGCATCACAAGACCTTCATCTGCGCCAGCCGAGATCAAGATTCATCTCCTTGGGCGCATCCAACTTGATCTTGCTGACCAGGGAACGTTTTCCCCCCGCCGGGATCTCCATCAGCCAGATCATCTCGGAGGCTGTCATTTCATTCGCTTCCGGTTCCGACTGAAGGGTGATGTGGATCCGCTCGTCCCGAGACTGGGGCAGAGGTTCTTCCAGCCTCACGCGGACCGCAGAGTTTCCAGCGTTCGTGATGTCCAGACGCCAGGCCCACTCCTGCGTCTGACGGTCCACGATCAGCCCTTTTTCCCCCGATTTTCGGGCAACAAGGACCGATCGGGTCGTCACCAGAGGATCCGTTCCGAAGGAAAAGTTTCCCTCCTGTCCGGCGAAGGCGAACGGCCGTTTCCCCAGAACGGCGCCGTCGATCAAGAACGTCGCCGTTCCCGAGGGAATCTCCTTTCCTTCCGGCAGTTTTACGGTTGCGCGAACGAAGGATTGCGGTGTGAGACTGGGACGCAGGAGATGGATGAAGTCCGCCGGCCAGACCTCTTCCCGGAGATTCATGCGACGACGGGGACCGGCCGGAATCGACTTCTTCCCGAGGGTCCAGACCGCATAGGTGGTTTGACGGGACTCTTGCGGCAGGGACATATCCTGTGATTCGGAGGAAAGAACGGCCCCGGCCTCAGGCGCCATCCGCAGCTCCGCCTTCTGACGCACCTGATTTGCGCGCACCTCGGGACGGGGACGGATCACCCAGGGCGGCAGCTCCGGTGGGGCAATTGCGGAATGGGGAGGGAGTGTGGCAAGCTCCGTATCCACCTGATTCCAGTCCATGCCGGAACTTTGCCAAATTTCGGCATCCCAGGAAAGGCGGATCTCGCCTTCGCGGGGGTATGCATCCAGGCGATACAGGGGAAGCCAGCCGCATCCGTTGAGGGTGTACGTCATGGTCAGATCGGTTTCTCGCGCCGGAGCGCCGCTCAGCAGCAGGGTGACTTCCCAGATCGTTTCCTTTTGACCGGCGGTTCGATTGATCTCCTCCTGCAAATCGCGGATTTTTTTCTCCAGCCTTTCCAGTTCCGGCTCGAGGGCCAGCTTCTCCTGCGCATCCTTTTTGACATTCTTTCCGATCATCGCTGCAAAGCCGACCGTCTCCTCAACCGTCTTGGCTCTGCCTTTGGCCTGGGCCTGCCAGAACTGAAGCTGGGCATCCAGGGATTGAATCGCGGATAAAAAACCGATCCTTTCGGTTTTTGCCTGTTGAAGCTTTTTTCGGAGATCTGCGATTCGGCCCTCATCCGAACGGTTGATCTGTCGCCAGGTTTGATCCTGAATTTTCAGCGGGGAGATCGGATCAAGACGTGCGGTCAGAGAATCGGGAACCGCCTGTGAAGGCAGGGTCAGCACCGCCTTCAGCGTTCCCTGGCCGGCCGCTTGCGGGAAAATCCTCGTCACATCCGTGACCCGGGCCGAGTTCGGGAAAAAGGTGACCTCCCGGGGAACGGCACCGGCATAACTCGGAGAAAAAAGCAGGAGAAGAATCAACAATAAAGGCCATTTTTTGAAAGCATAGATCCTGTTCATGGTACCTCCTTCCTTCATCGGCTTCCCTTGATTTGGGATGCGATTTGCCTGACCTCTGCCATGACCGTGCCGACGTCCATCTGAATCAGACGGCGATCTTTCATGACGATTTTCCCTCCGACAATGCTGGTTTTTACATCCGCCCCACATGCCGCATAGACCAGGTGCGAAAACGGGTGGTAGAGGGGGGTCAGATGAGGTTTTTTCATATCCACAAGAATCAGGTCCGCCTCCTTGCCCGGGGTCACAGTGCCGATTCGGTCCTCCATTCCAAGAACCCGGGCCCCACCGATCGTGGCCAGCTCCACCACTTTTTCCGCCTTCATTACGGTCGGATCCCCGGTGAAAACCTTGTGAAGATTTGCAGCCGTGCGCATTTCACCGAAGAGGTCGAGATCGTTGTTGCTTGCGCAACCGTCCGTTCCGAGCCCCACATCGATGCCGCGGCGCAGCATTTCCGTCACCGGTGCCACCCCTGCGCCCAGCTTCATATTGCTTTCGGGATCGTGTGCAACCTTGACTCCGTTTTCCGCAATCAGGGCGATCTCAGACGGATCCAGCCAAATACAATGCGCCGCGATCGTATTTTCATCCAAGATGTCCAGTTCATGGAGATGTTCGAGCGGTTTTTTCCCATACCGTGACCGGAGCAGGTCAACCTCCTCGCGTGTCTCGGACAGATGGATCTGGAAGGGCACGCCAAGACGGTTTGCAGCGGCCTTGACATCACGGAGGGTTTCCGGTGAGCAGGTATAGGGAGAGTGGCAGACCAGAGCCGGGGTGATCAGCGGAGAACGGTCGTTCCACCGTTCCACGAAACGCCGGGCGATGAGGGCTTTTTCGGAGTGCGCCATCTGATCCGGCGCACCGAAATCGATAAATCCCTGGGCAATGATCCCGCGCATTCCCGCTTCGATTGCCGCCCGTCCCACCTCGCCTTCGAAGAAGTATCCGTCGCAGAAGGTCGTTGTCCCGGAAAGGAGCATCTCCGCAATCCCCAGAAGAGCGCCGGCGTGCACCATCCGTCGGTCAACGAATCTTGCCTCAGCCGGAAAAATATGGTCGTTGAGCCAGGTCATCAACGGAAGGTCGTCCGCCAGGCCTCGAAAGCAGGTCATCGCAAGGTGGGTGTGGACATTGACCAGGCCGGGCATCACGATGCAGTCGGAGGCATCGATCCTCTCATGGGCAATCCCTTTAAGTCCCTGAGCGATCGGTCTTTTGGCGACGAAATCGATCTTGCCGTTCCGTATCCCGATAATCGGATCTTCCACGATCTCGGCGGGAGGCGACATCGTCAGCAGCGTTCCTCCGACAATCAGGATATCTTGTGTTTCTTGTGGGATGTTCATAAGAATATCAGTCATCGGACGTCGTTTTTTACACAGATCAAAGAAAATATCCATGAAAAGGTGGATATTACTGGCAACAATTGGCAAGGTTTCGGATGACCATTCTTCATACGGTATCCATCCGGGCAATGTATTTCTTGACAGTGATTTCCGTAACACATATAAATTGCACGCCAATGCAATTTGCCTGGGTGGCGGAATTGGTAGACGCAAGGGACTTAAAATCCCTCGGTCCATAGGGCTGTGCGGGTTCGATTCCCGCCCCAGGCACCAGATTAAAAGACTTTTGACGATTGCCGATCAATCACTGATTCTTCGATTGAACATCATTCTTCCATTGACACAGTATCGTTTTTCGTATACTCCCTGCGCGAAAACAATTCCTTATCTTCCATGGTTACAATCTACAATGTATGAATGTCAGGTGATCAATGGCCTCAGCATATCCGACAGCCAATCGCATCCACGGCAAAACCGCAAGGCGTCTCCTTCTGATGGTAACATTCTTGCTGGGTACCTCAATGGGTTGCGGCTCCTCCAACAGCCCTGCCACACAGGAAAAGCTTCCATTCGTCGTGGATGCCAACTGGATAGCTTACAAAGAGCAGTACAGCATTCCCTCGGGCGGGCTTGCCGTTTATTTCGAAACTCCTTCCGGCGCCTACTTCGCATCATCAGGCATGCCTCCCGGCATAGACCAGAACACCCATTTTCGGGTTGCCAGCAATACCAAAACATTTACGGCCGCCGCAATCATGCTGCTCTACGAACAGGGGAAGCTCCAACTCGACGATACGATCGTATCCAACATTCCGGGAACAACAACGACTTACGTGCCGGATACCACGGCGTACAACATCCCCTACAAAAACAGCATCACCATCAGGCAGCTTCTGGGGCATCTGGCAGGGGTCTTCGACGTCACAAATAATCCAATTCCCGATACCTGCGCCGTGCCTTACGCGGGCAAGCTGTACCTCAATTATGTCCGCTATGAGCTCGGAGACGACAATCACCAATTTACCTTCGATGAACTTGTCGGCGTGGTTGCGAATTGCCAGCTTTCCCATTACCCTCCAGGAGGGAATTATAAATATTCCAATACAGGGTATTCCCTTCTGGGTAAAATCATCGAACGGGTTTCGGGTTTGAGCTACGATCAGTTCATCATCCAAAACCTCATCGTGCCTAACAGTCTTTCAGCCACGTCGGTGCCTGTGCTGGGAACGGATACATCAATACCTTCTCCGTATGTCGACGGATACAGCTTCGATCAAGGAACCCTGACGAATTGGACCATTGACAACATGTCTGGAAATAATGCCGAAGGCAACATTATCTCGACTCAGGCCGATCTTGCCCTTTGGGTTAAGCGCCTGCTAACCGGAAACGCCGGGATTTCTCCAGTCGGTGTGAATATGATGAAAACCCTGAGTGCGGCCAGCGGTTATACCTGCGGCCTGGGAATTACATACGAGAAGGGATTGGGGTATGGTAAAGACGGCGCGCATAACGGTTTTCTTTCACTCATGCTCTACGACCCAGACGACGATGTGACTATGGTTATCTATTTCAATATTCTTGACTACAACATAACGGCCCAGGCGGCCCTGATGACGAAGGTTGCCAGAGAAGCGAAACATACCCTGGGCTATTGAGATCGTGTGCAAAACCATCAAAACCTGCACATGCGTGTGGATCCGCCCCTCTACGTTTTCCCTATGGATTCCTATACCCTCTCTGCGGGTTACCGAGGACGGTTGGTCAGCCAGACGCCGACGATGACCATTGCCGCACCCAGGATCAGGGAGAGGTTGATGGCTTCGCCCAGGAGAAGCCAGCCGAAAAAGACGCCGCTCACCGGGACAAAGTTGATAAAGACCGATGCCCTGGAAGGGCCGATTGCCAGGATGCCCTCATAATACCAGAAAAATCCGAGGACCGTTCCAAAAAAACCGAGGTAGAAAATGCCAAGCCAATCTACGGCATAGAAGGCGCCGGCCAGGCCGGGAAGGTCCTCCAGATAGGCCGGCAGGGCGAGGGCGGCCCCGCCGATGAGGCAGGAGTATGTGACCGCAGCCAGGGGCGAAAAGTCCTTCATGATCACCTTACCGATCAGGGAGTAAGTGACCCAGCTCGCAACACAGCCCAGAAGGCATAGCTCACCCCAGCCCACGCCTCCCGTGAAAAGTGATGCGATATGCCCATGGGAGATGACGAGGGTAGCCCCGGCCAAACAAAGGGCGATCCCTGCGAGTTTCCAGGCGTGGAGACTCTCCCGGAAGAAGAGGGCAGAAAAGAGCGAGATCAAGACAGGGTTGCAGGCCACGATGAGCGAGGCGCGGCTTGCCGTGATGCTCTTCAACCCCAAAAAGAAGAAAACGTTGTAGGCGAAGACCCCGGTCATGCCCAGAAGGACGGCGGGGAGGACCTGGTGCCGTTCGAGGCGGGGGATTCGCCCTTCTTTAAGAAAGACCATACCGATCAGGAACAGGGAGGCCGTTAGGAAACGGAGAAAGGATGCGGAGTAAGGGGGAACGTGCTGGGCGACGACACGGGCCGCCACAAAGGTCCCGCCCCAGAAGATCGCCGTCAGGAAGAGCTTGATGTAGACCCACATGCCATCCACCTTCACAGGGCGGGAGCGCCACGCCCCTCTTTTCCGCCACCAAAATCCGGAGCCTGGACTCTCTGGGAAAACAACCGGCCTGTCAAGGGAAAAAGGGGCGTTTATTATGGTTCATCCGATTCTTACATACTTCCTGAA
>JAEAMF010001654.1_pt1 | contig 15066 bp, 17 predicted proteins | sample 8958721 | NCBI WGS metagenome assembly JAEAMF01 (sample SAMN16933255, study PRJNA681124) | bioreactor sludge metagenome | isolation source: anaerobic bioreactor treating anionic surfactant - SDBS | place: India: Bengaluru | collected 2019-02-28
GGCATAAATTCCGGCCAGGACCAAAAGATAGCGGATCCCATGCTTCATTAGAGCTGATTTAAAACCCTTGCCTCTCGCGCAGATTGTGGAAAATAAGAGGTCCACCGACAGGCCCGCGAAGCCTGCAAAAATCCAGATGCCCGCGAGCTTGGCAAGCAGCCACCCGATATAATGCGGGCCAATGTGTCCCTGCATGCTGATCAGAGAACTCAATAACAACAAAATCATCATGACAGACCAGACGATAACCGTTCTGATGTGGCGATATATTCCCAGCGTCCTCACCGGCAAAGGCAATCCGGCCTGAAATCGGGTTCTTAAGATTATTGACAAGTCCCTCGGCGCCATTACGTACTTGATGATAATTCCCGCCCAAAACAGGATGAGCACCATATCTTCTTCCAATCCTCCACGGATTGCATTTGCGGTGAAAAGAATCAGAATAAAAGACATCCAGATCAGTGTATGAATTCGGGAATATTCGTAATCAGCCTTGACTAATTTCCACATTCCTTCCCCCTTTGAGTATCTGAACGGCGATTTCCTCGATGCCTATGTGAATTTCCTGGACATTTTCCGCACCAAGCTCTTTGAGTTGTTTCAATGTGGCCGGAAAATTGTATGAAATGACCTGATGATCCGCTCCTTCTCTGCGATGGCTTATTGCTGCATCAACTGCAACATTATTGTTAGCGAGGCGAAACGTCACTTTCCTCCAGCGATCACTCAATTCCTCTTTGGGCGTGCGGAGCCAGATTTGCCCGTTGTCGATGAAGGCCAACTCGTCGACCAGCCGGCTGATATCGGGGAGAATGTGAGTCGCATAGAGAATTGCGCGCTCCCCGGTCTCCAGGATTTCAAACATTACATCCAGCACCTCGGCGCGCACAACCGGGTCCATTCCGGCAGTCGGCTCATCCAGGAGAAGCAGTCTTGGCGAGTGGGCGAGAGCCATGATCAGCGACAGTTTCACCCGGTTGCCGGTCGACAGATCCTTCGCCCGCTTGTTCAGGGGAAGCTGGAAACGTTCGGCAAGTTCGGCCACTTTCCGGTCGGACCAATCGGGATAAAACTGAGACATGAATCGCAGGTTCCTGACTGCCGTCCACCGCTCCCAGAAAACCTGAACATCGCCCACATATCCGATATCCAGCTTCCATTCCGGCTTGTTGAGATCGTTGGGCCGCCCGAATACTCTCATTTCGCCCGAATCAGCGCGGAGAAGACCCGTCAGGCATTGCATCATGGTAGTCTTTCCCGCTCCGTTGGGACCGACAAGGCCGAGGACTGTGCCCTGCTCCAGTTCCAGGTCAATCGGGCCGAGTTTGAAATCCGGGAATGTTTTTACGACATCCTTATATTGAAAAGCTTTCTCCATTGTTTTCGCCTTTCAGGCTCGTCCGCTAAAGCTCTCTAAAAATCCTGCGGATAATCGCGTTTATCTCTTCTTCACTCAAGCCTTCTGCCAGCGCGGCCTTGATCCGCGGCTCCAGATTTTCCCGAAGCCTCTCCTTCGCCATTCCCTTTCTGCCGTCCTTGGACAATTCGCTCACAAAAAATCCCTTCCCACGCCTGGAATGGATGAGGCCTGCATGTTCCAAAGCCTCGTAGGCGCGCTGCACGGTAATAACACTCACATGCTGATCGCTTGCCAGCTTTCGAATCGATGGCAAATCGGAACCGCCCGCCAGTTCTCCCGCGAGTATTTTTGCGCGGATCTGCCGGACAATTTGCCTCTGCAGCGGTTCATTCGAGAGATCGGTCAAGTTTAAGAGCATGTTCGCCTCTTCGTCATACTGTATATAAGCATTATATACAGATAAAAGGCTTTGTCAAACACAAAATTGGGGGACGTTGCCCTATTTCACTCGTGAATTATTCTTTACGCCTGGTGGAAATATCCTATCGCAATTCTCTGGAGACCTTGCGCTTCCAGTGGGCCAGTAGTCTAATCGGACGACTGTCAGGCCAGAGTGGTCTTGAACGCCGGATCAATCACCATTGGCGCGCCTGGAAAACCAGATTCGCAGCGCTATCAATCAGTCACTTGGACGAATTGTCGCGTATCCGGACAAGTGGATCGGGAGTAAAGAACGAGAAACGCGCTTGTAGGAAGTAATCCCCCATAGATGCAACATGCGCAAACGCGCCAATACGACAATCCGGGTATGCCCTATAGCCCGTTTATTGCGCATACGATTGTATGCGCAAATCAACAAATATACATAAACCCAAATCAAAGGAGCGCGAATGTATTGTGCGATGAGACAGTCCATGCGCGCACCGGTGCCAATCTATAGAACTCCTTTGCTTATCAATTGAAAAACCTGCTATTCGTATTCCTCAATAGCTCATCAACGTGGCGGTCGGTTTGCCGGGCGTTGAGCATGAATCGCCTCAATCTAGCGTATTTCCTTTTTAACAGGTGGGTATTGATATCACTCACCTTGTCAGCGGCAATAATCGATATGTCCTGCCTGTAGAGATCAAATACTTTACTAATCCCGGCGCTTAACGCTTTTTGTGCGGCATTGATTGATGTGCCAAGATATTCTGCGACCTCCGGCCATTCATATCCATGCACATATCGGGCAATCGCGACCATTTTCCCCTTAGCTTGCATGGCATTAAGCAGTTCATTGCATAATATTGTTCTATCGAAAACCTCCCAAAAGACACCTTGATCAGACAGCTCTTGCTTTGCGTCCAAATACCCGATATCCACTGACCACATTTCTATACGGCGTTTCCTCGCAGCCATCCGCCGAATGGAATAAGTGTATGCTGTAAAGATGTAGTGGTAGGCATCATGGATCTCTCCATTGGCGGGATCATTTCTGCTTCGGAACGCCAAATTTGTAGTATCGTGTGTCACCTGGACCAAAACATCGGCCGCAGATAGTGCGTCGATGCCATTCTTGGCTGCAATAGTGGTTGCGCTTTTCCACACCGCGTACGCGGCAACCAAGATATCAAGCGGCACTATGTTCGATGCTTCGGTTTTGGGGCTAACCCAGAATGCCGCGCCGCGAGCAAAAAGCTTCCATAGAGAAAGTCCAATAATCTGTAATCGATTCTCCTCGTCGCATATACCTAAACTCATTTTATCCACTTCAAGTAGGGATTCTGCAAATGTCCTGGCCAATACCTCTTTCTGGATGCCGTGATTAACGACCAACGGATGGAGTTCATTGATAACGCTATCGATTCCCTCTGAGCGTGCGTCTGAAAATAGACCGATTTCTTCTTCATTTCTGAGTCTTTTCGATTGAATTTGCACTGAAAACCTCCAAAGGCAAATTTTGTTGGGTAAGTTTTCGAGCACTTCTTGACTCTTTACTTAATGAGGGCATGAAAATTTGAGCTAAAAAAAATTTCAAAAAAATGAAGCCCAGTTTTCGGATGAATCCCTTTATTCCGGGTCCAGATGACGGCGAAGGAAAAGTCGGCGTCAGGCCCATTATCCTCAACACGGGAGTAGTCATGAATATGGAGAGCCACGGCTAGTCCATGGATATCTGAAGGTGGAAAATCCCGAAGGAGATAGTAAATGGAGATATTTCAACAATTTATGTACGGGTTCTATGCGGTTCTGACGCTGACAGCAATCGGCATTACCGCATGGTTCTATAAGAAAAAAAAGGAGAGTGACCGATGAGGCGATTCCGAAAAGCCTCCTTTGCGCTGGCAACCGGCTTGGTGTTGTCCCAGCCTCTCTTGCTTCACGCCCAGCAAACGGTGGCTCCCACATTTCAGGGAGCCGTTAATGACATCCGTACTATCGCAATTGCCGCCGGAACCCTGGTAGCCGGCATGGTCGGACTCATAGGGTTGGGCCGCACAGCCTACAAACTAAGCCAGGGCGATAACGATTCGATGACTTCTCTTATTTTCGCCATCGTCGGAATCGTGCTCGGCTTTCTGGCTAATACATTTATCGCGTAATCAAAGTGCTATGGCATAGCGGCGCTCGGCATTGCCGGGCGCCGGCATAGCGCTATGGAATACAGCCATGACGGAGCGGTCTATCTTTCGAAACATCCAGCATGTTCCCAAGGTGTGGGGCGTCACCTATCTCAAGCTCTTCGCTACTCTCGGGAGCGGTCTTTTGGCCACAACTCTGGGATTCTCTTTGACTTCGGGTGCTACCGCTGTTGTGAAGGTGATTGTAATCGGGCTGGGGATTGCGGTCACTTCGCTGATTTATGCGATCTGCTTCTGGATCGATAACACGGATCACCTGGAACAGGATTCGGCGCCTTTTCTGAAGGGTGTGATGAACTCACAGTCGCTTTCTCTTCAGCAACTCCGCTTTCTTGAACGGGAGGCTGTTGATGCGGTTTCGCAATCTGCTGCGAGACGTTAACCGGTACGAGCAGAAGCTGGAAAACGTCCTGCTATACATTGACTTTCTGAACCATGAACTGCCGATCATTCTGTTGAAGGATGGTTCGCTCCTGATCCTATTTCAGCTCTCGGGTCTGGATTACGAGGGTCTCTCCGAAGATCAGAAAGAGCAGTTCAGCCACTATGCCCGGGTCGCGTTCGAGCAGTTGCCAAATGAGGGCGAAGGCTTCATGCTTTCCAATCTTTTGATACGCGACACTCCTCACCCGCAACCGCTGAGGAAAAATCCAGGGGCCCCGCCCTTGATTCAATTCGTTCAATCCAAAAAGCAGGCTTTCTGGGATGATCTGATATCCAGAAGCTTCGGCAATCAAATTCTCTGCGGATTGCGCTATTACCCCGCAAGGAAAAAGGATCCCAATTGGAGCCTGCTGGTCCAGGAAAATAAGCTTCTGCGGTTCTATCGGACTCAGATCCGGGAATGTGTGAAACAATTGGAGCAGGGCTATTTGGCTCTTGCCAGCAGCCTTGCCCGCTTCGGTCTCCGGGCATTGGATCGAGCCGGATCCTTTGAGGCTCTTTACGAGCTGATTAACTTTTCTGAGCCGCCGGCCTATCGCTCCGACCTCTCGCTGAATGCACAACTGGCGCAGAGCCAGTATGTTTTCCGAACCAGCGAGGAGTACCTCGTTATCAATGGCCGGGACTATGTCTCATTGATCGGAATGAAGTATCCCCCGCCAACCTCCCTTGCGATGCATCTGCGGCGCTTCTACGAACTCGATTTTCCCCTGATTTTGCGCCAGTCGATCGGATTTGCCTCAAAACAGCGCCTGTTCAAGCAGCAGGATTTCAACACTCCCATTGCAATGGCTCTCTCCACGATGGATCCCAAGAATCTCAGGTATGTGGAAGAGGTGAAAGATTTCCGGAGCCGGATAGATAACGAAAAAGAACTGCCAGTCTGGTGGCACTTCTCCGTAGTGGTGCGGGCGGGTGACAAGGAGACTCTGCGAACCCGATGCGCGGAAGTCATCTCTCTGCTCAAGGAGATCGGATCCTTCGGCATTACGGAAAAGCGCAATCTCAAATCGGGCTTTTTCTCGATCCTGCCTGGTCATGACAGGTTTTACCTGCGCAAGTCGCTCCTCGGGACCGCGAACGCCGGGGATCTGCTCAGCGCTTATGTGTTGTACCAGGGCGACAATGATCCCGTCGATTATCTTCAAGACCGGCTGCATGGCGTTTTTGCATACAATCCATTCACAAGCAGGGAAAGGGCCCATCACCGCGCAATCTGCGGCCCCACAGTTGGGGGGAAGAGCTTCTTTGTTATCAAGGATCTACTTTCGCACCTGGTTGTTAATCCGATGATCTGGGTAGTAGATCTGTCCGCTTCCTATCTGGATCTTTTTGAACTTCTGCGTGAAGAGATGCCATCCGAAACGGCCATCATGCGTGTCTCCCGGCATGAGAGCAATTTCCAGTTTAATCCATTTCTTCTTGCAGACCCGGCCGCTCCCGTTCCGGAGGAACAGTTTGAATTTTGCATGGGCCTGCTGAAGCTAATGGCCGGCCCGAAACTCACCAATCCCGCCAACGAGATGGCAATGCGCAAAGGACTGGCCGAGTTTTTCAATGCCTACCGCATTCTGCTTCGCAATCAATCGGAGCGAGTTCCGATTCCTCCCATGACACTGCTTGCAAGCATTCTTGAAATGGAGATCCAGCACCCTGACCTGGCCAGCGCCTTCGCGCTTTGGACGACGGGGCGCAGGGGAGGGCTTTTCAACACCGGCAAAGACACGCTGCAGAGTGCGCGGTATTGCTATTTTGATTTGCGCGATTTGGACGGAGAGCCGGAATTGATGACGGCCATTGTCTACGTCATTTTCTCCAAGGTCTATCGCGACATTGCAAACGAGGATCTGCGCGCGGTCCAGAAACGCTTTGTGCTGGATGAAGCGCATCGATATATCACAGATCCGGTGTTTTCATACTGGATCTCGCTGCTTGCCCGAACCGGCCGGCACTGGAATATCATGCTGGACTTGATAACCCAGGCTCTGTCCGATCTGGACAGCCCGGATCAACCCTGGTCAAAGGCCATCATTACCAATCTCAAGCAGGCGTTCTTTTTCCCCGGCCAAAAGGACGTGGAAGCTTCATTCCGCAAGTTACAGCTGACCGACTACCACATCCAGCAATACAAGAAGCTCGATGCCTCCCGGTATGAGGTCCTCTACTGGTCCGATGGCGGTTTACGCCGGATGTTGCGGTCCGTTGCAGACCAATACACCTACTGGCTTGCGACCACAGACGCCCGGGAACGAATCATGAAGAAGCAGATGAAGCAGCGCCATGGAGGCAACGTACGCCAGGCGATTGAGGAGCTTGTGCAACTTACCAGCCAATGCCGGAATACAGAAGAGCGGCTGGCGATCCTGGAACCTCTCTTTAAGGACCAAATAGTGTCACAAGAATCGAGGAGATTATGAGAAAGGGCGTGTTTGTTTCTGTCCTGTTTCTTCTGTTCATGGCCAGTGAAGCAAAGGCTTTTATCTTCACCGATGTTGTGGCCAAGATTCAGCGAATTCAAATGATTGCGCAGGCGGTGCAGTACATTCAGCAATTAGACAACTACCGGAAGGAATTTGATAAATACAAGTCACAGTTCGATAGCTACTTTAAAAGCTTCCACCTTGTGTACCGCCGCCTGTCCCATGCCGACTGGAGTGATTTCATCCCCACGCGCTGGGATCGTCTTAAAGACCATTTCATTACCCTATGGAAGACGTTTGATGAGGCGGCCTGGCAGGCACAGGTTCTCGGACTAAGAACAAGTCCTCTCTATTCGATCAATCCCGATTACCAGGCATATGCGGAGCAGCTTATCAGTCTCTCCGAAGAGCAGGTGACTCGACTGAAACAGGAAGAGGCACACTTGATCCAGCTCCAGGAACAGGACAAAGCACACAGCGAGGATTTGGATCGATTTAGAAGCCGCAATGCCGCTCTTGCCTTGGGCTCCGATCAAATGGGCAATGAGATTGCCCTCAGTCAGCAGATCGCCTTGACCAATGCCATTCTTATCGAAATGGCGTCCATTCAGGCGGAAACCAAGGTTATCGAACAGCGGCTGCTCACGGATCAGAAAGAGCAACGGAATCTGATCATGCGGATGAAGCAGCTGGAAATTGAAGCTCAACAGGACGACACCAAGAATCTGGACTACATCAAATCCATCACCAAGACACAGTAATCCCGGGGAACAAAGCCATCCGGGCTGGTATATAACAAAATGAATCTATCGGATTTTCTAAATATACTCTGGCAATCCTTGCGCGGAAATGTGGGCGGAGGCCAGGATTTTGTTGTGGTTTACACTGCCCTGGGCGCAATTCTTTGGGCATTTATTCTCTTCAAGGGCTTTCTACAGGAAGGGATTCAGATTGCCTCGGGTCATCAGACAGAACTGCCCAGAATTCTTGTGAAGTATCTCTTCGTGGCGGCAATGTTTACGGTGTGGCCTCAAGCCTCCAACAGCCTGTTTGCTGCCGTCAATGCGCTTGCCACGATGTTTTACCCCAGCCTGAATCAACTTTTCGACACGATGTCTGATTCGATGATCCTTATGGGAGGCGGCCAGCAGGCTGCAGCCAATTCTCAGGGGCTTGTCAGCACAGTTCTCGGCACAATCTATAACTTCACGCTCGGCAGCTTTTTGGTGGGCATCGGGACGATTGTTCTTTTCCTCTGCTATGCCCTCATCCTGATCAACATCGCAGGATCCCTGACGATCCTGGCAATGAACCTGGTTCTCGGCCCGGTCTTTTTCGCCCTTGCCTTTGATCGGGAATTCCGCAGCCATGCGCTGCACTGGTTTGCGGCTGTCCTGTCCTATTTTCTGCTAATTCCATTATATGGCGCCGCGCTGAATGTCGCGGCCGCCATTGCCGGAGCCGCTATCCCCACGAATCTCTTCGGATTGCCATCAGTCGCCCAGGTGGCCGCCCAGACAATCGGACCTCTGATGGCGGTGGGCGTGGTCTTTTCCACAAACAAGATTGTCAATGCCCTGGTCGGCGGCGCCTCCGGATCCGGACTGGGATCGATGGCGTTGGGTGTCGCAGGCGTGGGCGTCAGCCTTTTCCCCGGCGGTTCACTAATTCGATCTACGGCGATCGCTGGCCGGTCCGCTGCAAGCGCCGCTGCCGGCGCAGGCAAGACGGTCGCTTCCAAAATAAGCTCAACGGCAAAAGCGGCATTGGGCAAGTAAAGGAGATTGCGTGTCAACTGCAACCGACGACTTCATCCGTTCAAGCGGCAATCTGGCCTATATCAACACTTGGCTTAAGCTGATTGTGCTCGTTCTGCTGCTGATTTGTTTGATGCTTGGGGCTGCCGTCATAATCAAGATCATCGACGGGCGATCAGAACATGTTGTGCCGATTGTAATCAACCAGGCAACCGGCGATGCCCTGGCAGTTGATTACCGTGTAGTGGATGCCACCGGCGAAGAAAGGTCTGCTTTTGAGGTTCGCAAATTCTGTGAGGATTTTCTGACGGAGGCCTATACCTACAACCGCTATACCGTCAAAACAAAGCTGGAATCCATTGCCCGATGGACTGTTCCGGAGTCGCTGACACAGGTTCGTGAAGCCCTGAATCTCCCTCATCGCGCGGAATTGATTGGTAGAAATGCGCAAAGCCTGGCTGAACTCACCAGCTTTCTGATCACGGAGACAAAGCCGCTTCTAAAGGTGCAGGCCTATTTTCATGTGAAAGCATTTTCATCGTCAGACGAAGCTATCGAGGAATCCAACTGTCTGGCTGTGCTGATAATTAAGCCCATCAAGCGATCTTCCAGAAATCCGCATGGCCTGATCGTTATCGAATACCGCCAAAGCCCCTTTAAGAGCAAACCGGAGGAACAATGAAAGCTCTCTATTTAGGAATGACGTTGCTTTTCTGTTCGTTTTCCGCCATAGCCGGCACCCAACCGCGGACACAGGTCTGCGACTTTGATGGAGAAAATGCCGACAAGGTCTACAAGATTTCAACGGTACCAGGCATAGGAACGACCTTTCGCTTGCCCGAAGGCTGGAGAATCTCGGATTTCGTAGTGACCGACTCGAAATCTTTCCATGCTGAATCAAACGGCACGATCGGCATTGTCACCCCTCTTCTGCCGGGCAAGAGCACATCAGTCAGTATTTACACCGACAATGACCGCCTTTTCGTTTTTCATGTTACATCCGAACCTGACAGTGATGGGTTTGTGGATCAGCTGGTAATTGTACGGTGCAATAACCTCCAGTTTTTTAGCCAGAAAGTTCGGACTGAAGCACAGCGGGTGGCCAAGACCCAACTTGAAGCAGCCGAGACACGCTGCACTTCATCGCTTGATCGGCAAGCCCAGCAAATCAGGAATCAGCTGCTGTTTTCAATCAACAGCAGCTATGTGGTTCTTGGGACTCACTTCTCGGTTGATCGGGTCGCTGATGACGGCATTTTTACCTACATCCGGCTCGCCAAATCCCAGGATCGCCCTGTGGTCTACCTCGGCGACAAGAACGACCAGAAAAAGCTCGAACCGGTTAAATACACCGACGAAGGAGAATATTACGTTGTTCATCGAGTTCTGGCGCCGGGAGAGAAGCATTTCTTTTTGAAGCTGGGCGATCTCACAACTGAAATCCGCCGAGCACTCTAGCACAGAAGCTCTCAACAGACAGAAACTTGAGGATAGACACCATGGAGCCCATCAAAGAAGAAACCGGGACTGAAATTGTTGAGGAGCGGGAGTCTGCTCCCAAGAAGAAGTGCAGCCGTCTGTGGCTGTTAATTGGCGGCGGAGCGCTGCTGATTGTGATTGGCTCAATATTTATATTTCTTCACGCCCGAAAGACGCCGGAGGCGAGCACTCCGCGCACGGCTGAAGAGCAGGAACAGCTGAAATATGATGCAGAACAACACAAACGAGACAAGCAGAAGACTGACCAGCTGCGGGATCAGCCATACCTGGTTCGAAGAGACGACAGTAATCAGCCGCAGCTTCACAGTCTGCTTAAAGACTTGAACCCGGATAGCTATCCGGCCGGCGGTCTGCCGACTCCGCTTCCCGAATACCAGGTTAGGGCAGAGGAAGAAGCAATTTCCCATGTCCTGCGCAGCTCAAATCCGCAAACAGTTCGACCGGAATCCTCGCCGCCGCCGTCGCGAAGGGCCGCTCCATCGTCTCAGCCGCAGCCGCCGACAGCAGATACTGCCCAAAATCCGATGTTTGTCTATTCACGCAGTTTTGGCGGAGCAAAATATGTGGACACACCACAGAAACAGACAGTTCCGGCTGACTCCGGCGCAAAGACCCAACCCGCTGCAACGGCAAAGAAGGAAAACCCGCCGACGGAGCAGCCCGTCGAAGAGAAAGCGCAGCTGATTTATACGAATTACCCTCCGGTCACTCTTTATGAAGGAGAGATGCTGGAAGCTGTTCTTGTTAACCGCGTCATTGCCGACACGGAACCCTCGTCCGTGATCTGTCAGCTCTCAAAGGATGTCTACGACCATGATGGCCGCTATGTTGTGCTCCCGGCCAGTTCACGAATTGTTGGCGTTTCCCTGGTTGTCAACTACAAGGGAGCGCACCGGTTGTTCATAACCTTCCAGCGCATCATTTTGCCCGATGGCCCATCTGTCGATCTGCCGTCAAGCCGGAGGGCCCTCGCGCTGGATGAAACCGGCGCCATGGGCGTTGTTTCCAAAGTGGATCGGCACTGGTTTTTGCAGTTCGGCACGGCCATTTTCTTCGGGATTCTGGACGGCATCTCCGGAGCTGCTCAACGCGGTCAGGAAATTAATTCCACGCGTGCGATTATCCTGGGTCGCACTTCAGAGAGCTATGACCGGGTTCTGGAAAACATCATGTCTCAATATTCCACGATTGTGCCCACAATCCGCGTGGATCAGGGCAAGACAATGAAAATCTATCTTTCAGACGATCTCCTGATTACGCCCTACGCGAAAATCAGTGACCGCAGCTATTATGCCAATCAATAAAAATCGAGCAGCAATTCAGGCAGCAATAATTCTTTCAGTGCTGATCCCATTTTCAGTGCCGGGCCAGGACGCCGGCCCAAAGGTGGATCCGCGAACCTACCTGGCAGAGCTTGCTCGGCTGGGTGCCCGAAAGCCTTTCTTGACGGATTCTCCGGATGTTTATCTCGAGCCGCAAAGCCTCAACCAGTTTTTCACCTTGCCCATTTACCGAAAACTCCAAGGCAATGCCTATTTTGGCTACCGCTATGATGAAGGCTTCATTTTTGATGGGAAGGAAGTCCAAATCGAGGTCATCAAAGAGCTGATGCCGGAGAAAAGATGTTCTGCTTCCTATCGAGTAGCCCTTGAAAAGGCGCTTGAGTCATCGGGTCTTAAGATAACGCCTAAAGCCTCCTGCCGGATCGGCATCTGCATCGTTGGAATTGAGGAACGCGAAACACCCCAAACAATTCCAGGCATCATGATCGAGGCCTACCTTCGAAACGCCCAGCTAAAGAAGTCCTACTTCATCCGCTACGGCGCCGGCAGCCCCCGCGGCCTCCCCGCCGCCATCCGCCTCTCCGCCGAAATGCTCGTTTCCGAGCTAAAGCATCGTCAAAAAATCGAGACTCGCAATTGATACAGCCCAGTTGAATATTACGGCCTCTGAATTCATGAAAATATGCATTTCGCGTTTGCGCACATATTAAGTCAAGGTGAATTGTGCGATCGTTTGTACTCAGCGGTGGGCTTCGTAGCGGGCCCGCCGCTGGAACGAGCTATCTGGGGGTGCCTAGCATATTGTTTCGCACACTTTTTATTATCGCTTCTGCGACATCAATCAAGAGTTTACATTGCTTCTCAATTTCGCTCTTCCTTGGTCGATTGCGTTGCTGATGCCCAACCTTGCCAGTAAATTTAACGTCCAGTTCATGGATAATTTGGTTTCTTGCAGAGAATATTTTCTTTAGTTCTGCTTTATTATCTGCAATGATTTTTGTTTCGGCGCCCAACGCACTGGTTGATTTGAATAACTGATCAACAGACTGCAAACTGCTACCGGTCAAATAAAGCACGTATTCACTTAAAAGCCGCTCTTGCGGTAAGTCTGATGCTAGGATGGAAGCTAAGAATTTGTTTGCGGATGCTGGCCCAAGCTCGTCGGAATCTCCCCTGAGTTTCCTCTGAATGAATGATTCAAACTGTTCTTGTACGTTAGTGTTGATTTTAGAGAGAGGGCGCATACTGCCTTTGATTAATTCCTTCAAGGTTGAATCTAAACCCGCTGCTGCGAAAACTAACGCAGCTCTCAATAGATCTTGCTCATTGTCCATAGGAGCGCCTTGTCCAGCATTTCTTGCCTGACGAACCTTTTCATATATATCAAAAAAGTTCCTAACCGAGCCCTTTGCCATTTCAAGCACTGTGCTTGCCCGCTCTAATTCTTTTTTTTCTGTCAAGAGACACCTCGTTTGTTGCACCTATACTGTGAGCTTTCGGCAAGCATGCGTTGAGCACCTATACTGCTTGAGCGACTCGGCGCGAAGTTCTGCAGCTAGCGCTTAGGCAGAGGGCTTTCTCCAGTAGTTCACAGCATTGAGCTTCTTGACACGGTTTATCACCGTGGACTGGGCCCATCTCGCGTGCTCGGCGAGACAACGGGCATTGAATGATGATTCCACGACCACTCGGAATAAGTCATCAGTCATAACTCGATCTTCTTGAAACCAAGAGGCTGGTGAAGAGTCATGCCTAAGGATTAGAACAGGACGCAAGCGGAGATCGAGCAGGTGCGTCAGTTCACTGAGATGCCCTGAGGGATGAGTGTCCACGACTACAACGAACGCTGAGCACATGACGCCTGCCAAGAATTTCTCCGTGTTCGTTTGAAATGGCAGATCTGGGGCATCACGAAGCGTAAATGGACTGTATCCAAGCTCTTTCAGTGCGCGCTCAGCCTCCCCTAGTACTTCTTCGGAGTGATATGACCCGAGTAGAAGCACAGTTTCTTTAGCTGGTGCTTCGAGCTCCCTCAGAAAAGCTGCGAAACTCCACGCAGGTTCTTTGGCCCCGCGGCCAGGAAGGCCATGAGAGAAGTCATTCCAGGCAAGATCCTCAATGGCTTCATCATCGCTGGGCAACATATCCGAGGAGCCGAATACGCGGATGATTTCAAGCAATCGTGATCGCGGTTCCTGTTGAGCCTCCCAACCATAAAGAAGATTAACACCAAGCAAATCGCCGGTTTCGACAACGCGCAGAGGCAAATCTTCCGCACACTGGCGATAGAACTTTTCGCCAGACCAGTATCGCTTGTTAAATGCAGGGCTGCTGAACGCTAATCCGTCCATGACTGTCCATCGAGTGCAGATTGTTATTCCAGCCGGTCTGTCGCCGGTTCGGATTCCAGGGAATAGAACCTTCTCAATGGAAGCCCGGATGGGCACGATGCAAGGGGATTCTGCATTTCCAGGAGAGATCAATGCTCCGCGACTATCTGCAATTTCCAGTTTGGCATCAGTCGCAATATGGATGAGGATGCGCATGCTGTCTATAACCAAGATAAGGTAGGCTGCATTCTGAAGAGTATTAAGGAAACACTCCTTACTCATTGGCGCAGACTGAGCAAATCGAATCAATTGCTGGGCATAACATCGTGCTCTGCTTTCAATGTCAGTCATTGCCTCCCCCGAAACGTTCTGCAGAATTGCTGCAGCAGGATGCACCCCGGACCTGCCGCTGAAGCTAATGGTTAGGCTCTATCGCCCGAACATTCTCCGTGCCTCGATGTTGCTGCTCTCTTGCTCATGAACTGCCATATGCTGTGGTCAAAGCATGCGCGATCAATACGAAGGATGTCGGCAGTTGCATTGATTATGGACTGAGCGTCAAGGTAGTTGCACGGCGCCAAACCAGCCAATTCAAGAAAGCTTAAAAGATGGCGGTCAATTGCACTGGTAGACATGCCAACGAGAATCTTGAAGTAGTCAATTGTCTTCGGACCGATTCCCTTGATAGCACGTAGTTTCGGCAAATTGGATTCAAGCGATAGCCACTCGCGCAAGTCGTCCTCGTTCTCTATGCCCTCGGTGGCAAATAGATCGAGAACTCGAGCAAAGCGTTGAGCGCGATCGATACCACGCCAGCCAAGAAATTCAGTTGCTGATACGGACCGCAACAGACTTTGCATCGAACTCGTCGTGCGTGCATTCGGATATTGGGCGAGGATTCGATTGACTCGGGGCTTTACATTGGTTTTGTAATTGTTGTTCGCCTGAAGGATTGCATCAGCAATGGTTGCGCCAATGTGTTCATAGTTTCCATCGACGGTTTCATATAAAACGAATTCTGGCAGCGATCCAACATAGTGAGCGAGCTTTTCTGAATCTGGTAGCATCATAGAGATCCTAAAAGGGCCCAATCATTAATTCTGTTGAACTGGCGAAATAGAATGCTGGGTGGAAAGTCACGGCATATCTTGGATTGTTCCCGCGCTCCCGCGTGATTTTCGCTGATAAGCAATATTTCATTGAAGCATATTCCGCTCGCATAATCAGCTACACCGTTGAACTCACTTGGCGAAAATGTCATTCGGGCCCCCATCCTAATGTGACTATCAAAAGCAAATATTCCAATCATTCATCTAAACGGGCTAACGGTTGATGACCTAGAAAAGAA
>JAEAMF010001657.1_pt1 | contig 15048 bp, 14 predicted proteins | sample 8958721 | NCBI WGS metagenome assembly JAEAMF01 (sample SAMN16933255, study PRJNA681124) | bioreactor sludge metagenome | isolation source: anaerobic bioreactor treating anionic surfactant - SDBS | place: India: Bengaluru | collected 2019-02-28
AGCAGACCGGCGTCGCCGAGCACCGCGATGCGATGCTGGCCGGCGAGCGGATCAACACCACCGAGAACCGGTCGGTGCTGCACACGGCCCTGCGTCTGCCCGCAGACGCGTCCCTCGACGTCGAGGGCACCGACGTCGTTGCGCAGGTGCACGAGGTGCTCGGCCGCATGTACGCGTTCGCCGACCGGGTGCGCAACGGCGAGTGGGTCGGCGTCACCGGAAAACCCCTCACCACCATCGTCAACATCGGCATCGGCGGCTCCGATCTGGGCCCGGTGATGGTCTACGAGGCCCTGAAACCGTACAAGCAGGACGGCATCGAGTGCCGGTTCATCAGCAACATCGATCCCGCCGACATGTTCGAGAAGACCCACGACCTCGATCCTGAAACCGTGCTGTTCATCGTGGCGTCCAAGACGTTCACCACCTTGGAGACGATGACCAACGCCCGGATGGCCAAGAACTGGCTGATCAACTCGCTGCAGACCGCAGACATCATCGACAGTTCCGACCAGGCCCGTGCCGACGCCATCCGTCGCCACTTCGTGGCGGTCTCGACCAACCTCGAGAAGGTCGCCGAGTTCGGGATCGACCCCGAGAACGCGTTCGGCTTCTGGGACTGGGTGGGTGGACGCTACTCTGTCGATTCGGCGGTCGGCCTCGCCGACGTCATCGCGCTCGGCCCCGACAACTGGCGCCGCTTCCTCGCCGGCTTCCACGCCATGGACGAGCACTTCCGCACCGCGCCCTTCGCCGAGAACCTGCCGGTGATGATGGCGATGCTGAACGTCTGGTACAACAATTTCTACGGGTCCCAGTCGCATGCCGTGCTGCCGTACGCGCAGTACCTGCACCGTTTCGCGGCCTACCTGCAGCAGCTCACCATGGAGTCCAATGGCAAGCGGACGCGCTGGGATTCGTCCCCGGTGACCACTCAGACCGGTGAGGTCTTCTGGGGGGAGCCCGGCACCAACGGCCAACACGCCTTTTATCAGCTGATCCACCAGGGCACCAAGGTGATCCCGGCCGACTTCATCGCGGTCGCCACCCCCGGCCACGCGCTGCGCGAGGGTGGCACCGACGTGCATGCGCTCTTCCTGTCGAACTTCTTCGCCCAGACCGCGGCACTGGCATTCGGCAAGACCGAGGACGAGGTCCGGGCCGAGGGCACCGCCGAAGATATCGTCGCGGCCCGCGTCTTCCCGGGCAACAAGCCGACCACTTCGATCATGGCGGCCGAGTTGAGCCCGCGCGTGCTCGGTGAGTTGATCTCACTCTACGAGCACATCACCTTCGTGGAGGGCGTCGTCTGGGGCGTCAACTCGTTCGACCAGTGGGGTGTCGAGCTCGGCAAGAAGCTGGCCAACCAGATCGCCCCCGCGGTCACTGGTGACGATGAGGCGCTGGCCGCGCAGGACTCGTCCACGCAGAACCTGATCCATTACTACCGCGCCAACCGCAGCTGAGCGGTTTGTCGCCCGAACATAGGGTGAGCAGTATGCGCATCTTGTGGCGCCTGCTGCTCACCCTTGTTCTACTGGCTGCCTTGGTGGTCGGTGGCCCTTGGCTGTTGGTGCAGTTCCTGACGCTGGGACGCACCTGGACCAGCGCGGACGAGGCGCCGGCCCGCGACGTCGTCCTGGTGATGGGCGCGGCCACCCGCAACGGGCTGAGCCCCTCGCCCTACCTACAGGCGCGTCTCGACCTGGCGTTGGAGCTGTGGCAGCAGGGCAAGGTGAAGGTCTTCATCGTCTCGGGCAGCACCAGCGACAACGAGCCCGCGGTGATGCAGGAGTACCTGATCGAGAACGGCGTGGACGCCGCCGACATCGTCCAGGACACTGGGGGCAACGACTCCTACTCGTCCTGCATCAGGGCGGGGGAGCGGTTCGGGGTGAGCGCGCTTACGGTGGTGACGCAGAGCTACCATGTGCCGCGCACCGTCGCCACCTGCCGGCTGGTCGGGGTGGACGCGATCGGCGTCGGTGACGACACCCGGGCCAAGGACGCCACTTGGCGCAGCTACCAGCGGCGCGAGTTGGTCGCCAACATGAAGATGGTCGTCGACGTCGTCGTGCAACGCGAGGTCGGCCAGGCCGGTTTCGATTCAGCCGTCCAGGATGCGCTTGCCAGGCACAGCTGATCGACCCGGTCACGGTTAGGCTGTCCAGCGTGCGCATATCTGTCATCGGCTGTGGCTACCTGGGCGCGGTCCACGCGGCCTGTATGGCGAGCCTGGGGCACCAGGTGATCGGGCTAGACGTGGACGAGGCGAAGGTCGCCTCGCTCAACTCGGGCGTGCCGCCCTTCTACGAGCCGGGGTTCGCCGAACTGCTCGACGAGCAGTTGGCCGGCGGACGACTGGAGTTCACCACTGATCCGGGCCGCATCGCCCAGGCGCAGATCCATTTCATCGCCGTCGGCACACCGCAGTTGGCAGGACGCTACGCCGCCGACCTCAGCTACGTGCGGGCTGCCGTCCAGACGCTCATCGAGAACGTCGACACCTCGAAGGGCCCCGCGGTGATCGCCGGCAAGTCGACCGTACCGGTGGGGACAGCCCGGCACATCCAGGATCTCTGCGACGAGTCCGGCAACGACCTGATCGTGGTGTGGAACCCGGAGTTCCTGCGCGAGGGTTTCGCGGTGACCGACACCGTGCACCCGGACCGCATCGTCTACGGTCTGCCGGACGACCAGGACCGCGCCGAAGTCGGACGCAAACTCCTGGACGAGTGCTACGCCGAGCTGTTGGCCACCGGGATCCCGAGGCTGCTCACCAACCATCCGACGGCGGAGTTGGTCAAGGTGGCCGCCAACAGCTTCCTGGCCACCAAGATCAGCTTCATCAACGCCATGGCCCAGTTGTGTGACGCCACCGGTGGCGACGTCACCCAGTTGGCCGAGGCGATCGGCTACGACGACCGGATCGGCAAGAAGTTCCTGCGCGCCGGGGTCGGCTTCGGCGGCGGCTGCCTGCCCAAGGACATCAGGGCTTTCATGGCCCGCGCCGGTGAACTCGGGGTGGACGAGGCCCTGACCTTCCTGCGCGAGGTGGACGCGATCAACCTGCGGCAGCGCGACAAGGCGGTCGAAATGGCGTCCAACCTGCTCGGCGGGCGTTTCGTCGGCCACAAGGTGGCGGTGCTGGGTGCCGCTTTCAAGCCGAACAGTGACGACCTGCGCGACTCGCCGGCGCTCGAGGTGGCGCAGCAGATCTGGTCGCGCGGGGCCGACCTCGTCATCACCGACCCGGCAGCAGCCGATGCGCTGCGCAGCAAGCTGCCGAACCTCAACGTCGTCGACACTGTCGCCGAGGCTGTCGCCGGGGCGGACGTCGTCCTGCTGTTGACCGAGTGGCAGGAATACCGTGACCTCGATCCGCGGGAGCTGCGGGCGTTGGTGCGAACCCCGAACATCGTCGATGGACGCAACGTGCTCGACCCGCAGCGCTGGCTGGACGCCGGTTGGACCTATCGCGGCATGGGACGCCTCGCTGGTCCGGCCGCCGCCCGAGCGCAGGTCTGAGCCGGCGACTCCGGTTTCAGGTCAGGACGGTTCGCTTTCGTCCATGGAGTCGATGAGTTCCATTTGTTCGTCGCTCAATTCGAAGTCGAAGATGTCCAGGTTCTCGGCGATGCGTTGCGGATGCGACGAGCGGGGAATCGCCACCAGCCCATGTTGGATGTGCCAGCGCAGCACCACCTGGGCCGGCGTGCGGCCACTGGCCTCGGCGATCTCTTGGACGACCTGGTCGGTCAGGTCGTCCGCCTGGCCGAGCGGACTGTAGGAGACCACCACGATCTTCCGGGCGTGCATCTGGGCCCGCAATCCGGGTTGACCCAGGGTCGGGTGCAGTTCGATCTGGTTGACCACGGGCGTGGCACCACGCAGCGCGGCGATGTGGTCGTCCGAGAAGTTGCTGACGCCGATCGAGGTCACCAGGCCCTCGGCCTGGAACTGCTGCAGCGCCTCCCAGCACCAGATGTAGGCGTCGCCGTGTCGCTTCACCGAGGGTGAGTGGATCAGGTAGAGGTCGAGATGGTCGACCCCGAGATCGGTCAAGGAGGTCTCCAAGGCGCGCCGGGCGGCGTCCGGGGCCATGTCGTCGCGGAAGACCTTGCCGGTCAGGAAGAGTTCGTCGCGGGCAATTCCGGACGCCGCCAACGCGCGTCCGATGTCGGCCTCGTTGTCGTAGAGCGTGGCCATGTCGAGATGTCGGTACCCGACCTCGAGGGCGCGGGTGACCGCTTGGGTGGCCACCTCCCCGTTCAGTGCCCAGGTGCCGAAACCGATCTGGGGGATGTGCTGACCATCGGATAGCCGGAGCTGCGGAATCTGGGTCACTTCTCGTCCTTTCGCCGTCTTCTACCACGGTACTGACGTGTTCTGGCCTACCCACCCCTCGTGAGAGAATGATCGGCATGTCTTCTCTGCCGTCCCAGTTGTCGCAGCGGATCGAGGCGGTCGCCGGTGTCGATCCCGAACTGCGTCCGGCCACCAAACCGCAGTTCGGGCACTTCCAGTCGAACGTCGCCCTGCGTCTGGCCAAGCTGGAGGGCGCGAAACCCCGAGACGTCGCCCAGCGAATCGTCGGGCAGTTGCAGTTGGACGATCTGTGCGAGACCCCCGAGGTGGCCGGGCCGGGCTTCATCAACTTCCGGATCCGTGCCGATGTGTTGGCTGCGACGGTCACCGCCCAGCTCGCCGATCCGCGTGCCGGCATCGCCGCGGTTGCCGAACCGCAGCGCGTGGTCATCGACTACTCCTCGCCCAACGTGGCCAAGCAGATGCATGTCGGCCACCTGCGTTCGACGATCATCGGCGACTGCTTCAACCGGGTGCTGAGCGCGCTGGGCCACCAGGTGATCGCGCAGAATCACATCGGCGACTGGGGACGCCAGTTCGGCATGCTGATCGAACAGGTTGACGACGAGGGACTCGACCTGGCGTCCCTCGACCTGGCCGGTGCCGAAGAACTGTACCGGCGGGCCAACGCCCATCTGGAGGCCGACGAGTCGTTCGCGGCGCGTTCGCGCGAGCGTGTGGTCAAACTGCAGTCCGGTGACCCGGCCACCCGCCAGGCGTGGCAGCGGCTGATCGAGATCTCGCTGACCGGGTTCAACCGCACCTATGCCCGGATGAACGTCAAGCTGACCGACGCCGATGTGGCCGGGGAGTCCAGCTACAACGAGTTGCTGGCCCCGCTCGCCGACGACCTGGCGTCCCGCGGGATCGCCAAGATGGACGACGGGGCACTGGTGGTCTTCGTCGAGGGCTTCGACGCGCCGGCGATCATCCGCAACTCCGCCGGCGGCTACGGCTACGACGTCACCGACGTTGCCGCGATCCGCTACCGGGTGGACGAACTGGGCGCCCGACGGATCATCTACGTCACCGACGCCCGCCAACACCACCATTTCGAGTTGGCCTTCGCGGTCGCCCGGATGGCCGGCTACCTGCCTGATGACGTGGTGGCCGAGCATGTCGGTTTCGGCATGGTGCTCGGCCCGGGCGGGACGCCGATCAAGACCAGGGAGGGCGGCACCGTCACCCTCGACTCGCTGCTGGACGCCGCAGAGGAGCACGCTGTCCCCGAGATCGCGCTGGCGGCGATCAAGTACGCCGACCTGTCGAACAGCTTGCAGAAAGATTACGTCTTCGACGCCGAACGGATGACCCAGACCACCGGCGACACCGGCCCCTACCTGCAGTACGCGCACTCCCGCTGCGCCGGGATCCTGCGCGAGGCCGCTGCCCGGGGGCTCGGCCACGCCGGCATCACCGAACTGGCCGAACCGGCCGAGCAGCAGTTGGCGTTGTGGCTGACCCGCTTCGGCGAGACCGTCCAGGTGGTCGCCGACGACCTCACCCCGCACAAGTTGTGCACCTACCTGTTCGAGCTGGCGACGTTGTTCTCCACCTTCTACGAGCAGTGCCCCGTGCTCAAGAGCGCCGGGCAGGTGCGGGCGTCCCGGCTGGCGCTGGTGGCGGCGACCAAGCAGGTGCTGGCGAGCGGGCTCGGCCTGCTCGGCATCGTGGCGCCGGAGCGGATGTAGGCGTCAGCGAGCCGGTTGTTCGGCAAGCAAACGCGGGGGAGCTGCGGTTGAATGGCGTACCACCACGTCCTTCAACACATTCGTGAGGTGACCACCATGCAGACCCGCCACATTCGATTCGGGGCAGCGTACTACGACGAGTACATGCCCCAAGAACGTCTGGCCACGGACGTGGCGATGATCGCGGCGGCGGGCATGAACACGGTGCGCATCGCAGAATCGACCTGGTCGACCTGCGAGCCGCAGCCGGGGGTGTTCGACTTCAGCCATGTCGACCGCGTCATTGATGCCATGGAGGTGGCAGGCCTCCAGGTGATCATCGGCACCCCCACCTACGCGGTGCCGACCTGGCTCGTCCAGTCCCATCCGGAGGTGCTGGCCACCACGTCGCAGGGGTCGGGCCGCTATGGTGCCCGGCAGATAATGAACATCACCGCACCCGCGTACCTCTGGCATGCCGAACGCGTCATCAGGAGACTCCTGGAGCGCACCGCGCAGCGCGAAGCGGTGATCGGCTTCCAGGTCGACAATGAGACGAAGTACTACGACACCGCCTCCCCGGATGTGCAGCGCCGATTCGTCAAGCATCTGCGCGAACTGTTCGACGACGACCTGGACGCAATGAACCGCGCCTACGGGCTCGATTACTGGTCGAACCGGATCAACGCCTGGGAGGACTTCCCCGACGTGCGGGGAACCATCAACGGCTCGCTCGCCGCTGCCTGGGACCGGTTCCGGCGCGGACTGGTGACGGAATTCCTGGCGTGGCAGTCTGAGCTGGTCCGGGAGTATGCGCGTGATGATCAGTTCGTCACCCACAATCTCGACTTCGACTGGGGGCCGGGCTGGTCCTACGGGTTGCAGCCAGCCGTCGACCATTTTGCCGTCGCCCAGACCCTTGATGTCGCTGGCGTCGACATCTATCACCCCACGCAGGACGAGTTGACTGGCAAGGAGATCGCCTTCGGTGGCGATCTGGCCCGCTCGGTCAAGGGTGGCGCCAACTATCTGGTCCTGGAGACCCAGGCGCAGGGCCAGCTGGGTTGGCTGCCATATCCGGGCCAGCTCCGGCTGCAGGCGCTGAGTCACATCGCCAGTGGGGCCGACGGCGTCATGTACTGGCATTGGCACTCCACCCACAACGGGTTCGAGACCTACTGGAAAGGGGTTCTCAGCCAGGACTTCACGCCGAATCCGACCTACCTGGAGGCCTGCCGGTTGGGCTCGGAGTTCGCCGACGCCGGGGAATCGCTGCGTGGGATCACCAAGACGAACCGCATCGGCATCCTGGTCAGCAATGAGTCTCTGACGGCGTTGCAGTGGTTTGGTATCGAGACTGGTTTCCCGGCATCGATGGGGCCGAGCATCGGTTACAACGATGTCCTGCGCTGGATCTATGACGCGTTGTTCGATCTCAACCTGGAGGTCGACTTCCTGGATGCGTCGGCGAGCAACCTGGCCGACTACCAAATGCTCATCGTCCCGGCTCTCTACGTCGCATCGCAGGCCACTACCGACCGGCTCGGTGGCTACGTGGCGGGCGGCGGGCACCTGATCAGCACCTTCCGTAGCTTCGTCGCCGACGAGCACGTCAAGGTTTGGGACGATCGTGCCCCGCATGGGCTCACTGAGGTCTTCGGATTTGGGTACGACCAGTTCACCCGACCCGCCGGTGTGGAACTTCGCCTCTGCGGGGAGTTGGCCGAGGGCTGTGCGCAGCTGGAGGGTGAGGCACTGGCCGCGTCCCACTTTATGGAGCTCCTGGTCCCACACGAGGGGTCCGGTGCCGAGGTGCTGGCGGCCTACGGCCACCACGCCTGGCAGAACCCAGCCATCATCCGGAACCTCTTCGGTGCGGGATCGGCGACCCACATTGCCACCATGGTCTCCCCGGAGCTGCTGTCCGCGGTACTGCGCCTCGTCGCAGCCGATGCGGGGGCGCTGGACTGGGCGCAGGACCTCTCGGGGAAGGTGAGCGTGCGACGTGGCCACAATGCCGCCGGTGCCGAGATCACGTTCCTGCTCAACTACGCAAAGGACCCGGTGGCGATCACAGCGCCGGTGTCTGGACGCGATGTGCTCACCGGACGCCCCATCGAGGTGGGTGCGACCATCGCCATCGAAGGTTGGGGCGCGCTCGTCGTCGAGGGCTGACCCCGGGACGTAACGACCTTGCCCCGGGGGTGGCGGCGCCGAACCAGCCGCACGGCGTTTCGTCGGCTACTTAGGGGTGTCCCACAGCGCCGGATCGCTCGCCCGGACGCCCCTGGCCGCGCCCTCGGCCTCGGCCAGGGGGTAGCGGGCAGCCACCACCGCTGCCGCACCGACGATGCCGGCCTGGTTCAGCAACATCGCCGGGACGATCGGAGTCTGCAGCTTCAGCAGAGGCAGGAACCGCTCATGGCTAGCCGAGACGCCACCGCCCACCACGAACAGGTCGGGCCAGAACAACTTCTCTACCGCGGAGTAGTAGATCTGTAGGCGCTTCGACCAGCGCTGGTAGCTCAGCTTCTCTCGGGCCTTGGCTGCGGCCGACGCCCGCGTCTCGGCGTCGAAGCCGGCGATCTCCAGATGGCCGAGTTCGGTGTTGGGCACCAGGACGCCGTCGTTGATCAGGGCCGTGCCGATTCCTGTGCCCAGCGTGGTGACGATCACCACTCCACGACGTCCCTGGGCCGCGCCGTAGCGCACCTCGGCGAGCCCAGCGGCGTCCGCATCGTTCACCAGGACGACCTGACGACCCAGTTGGTCGCTGAACAACTTCTCGGCATCGACCCCGACCCACGCCGGGTCGAGGTTGGCCATCATCGGCACGACCCCGTGAACGACGGGCGCAGGCACGGTGACGCCGACCGGCGAGTCGCCGATCTGCGCACTGAACTGTTCGACGATCTGGGCGACCACGCTGGCGCAGGCCTTCGGGGTCGACTTCTTCGGCGTCGGGATTCGAATACGGCTGCCGGTCAGGGCGCCGGTCGACAGATCGACGGGGGCGCCCTTGATGCCCGATCCGCCGATGTCGATGCCCAGGATGTGGTGCGGGGTCGAAGTCATGCAAGCCATGCTAGGGCCTGGACCGGTTCGAGGTCCGGCGAAGCGGACGTTAACAAGGGTCTGCGGCCTAAGCTGGCCGGGTGAAGCAGCGCGACTACCACGAGGCCTGTCACGGATCGCAACCCAGGCACCCCGACGGTGGGGAATGGGTGCACGTGATGATCCTGCACGACGGCAGCACGGTCTATGCCGACACTGCGGCCGAGGTCTTGTCCGAGATGCTGCCGGGATACCAGGACACCGACGAACCAGCCCGCCGCCGACTGCGCGTCCGGCACGCCCAGCAGGTCGCCGGGCTGGTGCAGCGTCTCGAGCTGGAACGTGGGATCGCCGAGGGTGGCCTCGATCCGTCCGACCCGAGCCAGGCCGCGCTCGAGCAGATCCTGACCACCGACAAGTCGGTGTCGCTCGGTCTTGAGCTGCCGGACGCGCCGGGGCGTCCGGCAGACTGGCTGCCGCCGGTCCCGCTGGTGCTGGTGACCACCGGTTACGCCCCGCACACCAAGTACCCGCAAATCGGCGGCAACGTGGTGTGGATCGACCCGGCCGATGAGGCCGACTACCTGGCGTCCCTGCATCGAACCGGGATCTTCAGCTATTGGACGTCGGCGGCTCCTGCCGGGTCGCGCCGCGAATAGGATGACCACAAGCACAGGCGAACAGAGAGGTCGGATTATGAGCTGGTTGGTGACAGGCGGGGCAGGCTATATCGGCTCACACGTGGTGCAGGCCTTCCTGGCCGCCGGCATCACGCCGGTGGTCATCGACGACCTGTCCAGCGGCCACGCCGAGTTCGTGCCCGCCGAGGTGGCGTTCGTCAAGGGTTCGATCCTCGACACCGACCTGGTCACCCACGCACTGCGCGACCACGGCTGCGAAGGCGTGGTGCACCTGGCCGGCTTCAAGTACGCGGGGGTCAGCGTCCGCGAGCCCCTGCACACCTACGACCAGAACGTCACCGGCACCGTCTCGTTGCTGCGCGCCATGCAGGTGGTGGGCGTCCACAACTACGTCTTCTCCAGCTCGGCGTCGGTCTATGGGACGCCGAACGTCGACTTGGTCACCGAGGAAACCCCGACCGCGCCGGAGTCGCCGTACGGCCAGACCAAGCTGATCGGGGAGTGGCTGGCCGCCGACATGGCCGCCGTCGACCCCGACTGGCGCTACACCAATCTGCGCTACTTCAACGTCGTCGGGTCGGGTTCCGACCAGCTCTACGACACCAGTCCGCACAACCTCTTCCCGATCGTCTTCGATGCGCTGTTGGGCGGCCGGGTGCCGAAGATCTTCGGTGACGACTACCAGACACCCGACGGCACCTGCGTGCGCGACTACGTGCACGTCGCCGACCTGGCCACCTCGCATGTGGCGGCGGCGCAGGCGATGGTTGCCGGTCGCGACCTCGGCACCGCCTACAACCTCGGCAGCGGCGACGGGTCGAGTGTGGCTCAGATCATGTCCGCGATCGCCCGGGTCACCGGCATCGACTTCACCCCCGAGATCGCCCCTCGGCGCCCGGGCGATCCTGCCCGCATCGTCGCCAACGGAGACGCGGCCGCCCGCGATCTCGACTGGCAGATGAGGCACAGCCTGGACGAGATGGTGGCCTCCGCCTGGCAGGCACGGCAGGCGCATTCGTCCTGACAGGTAGCGGGTTCAGGCGGTGCCGGGCTCGTCGTCGGTCGGCGCCGGCGTGTGCAGCGTCGGCCGGCTTCTGGCCGTGCGCATCCGATCGAGTTCCGACATCGCCAGGCACCGGGCGTCGGTTTCGTCCAGATGACGGCAAACCACGTCCACCGGCCCCGGTGTGGTGTGTGCGTGCACGGTGGCCAAGCGCAGCCGCCGCTGCAACGGCCCCTGCCGCAAGCGCACTGACTGCACCCGGGCGTGCGGGACGATCGAAATGCGCCGATTGAGCAGGAAGCCGCGGGTCACCAAGACCTGCCCGTCGTAACCCCAGTGGTGGGTCTGCGCGTCGAACCAGCGCAGCCAGCGGGCCCTTCTCGGGATCGGGTGCATCGCAATGGCGGGCAGTTCCAGCGCCGGCCACAGCGCGGCCAGCACGGCGTCCACCTCGTTCTTCGGGCCTACCGGCAGCAGCAGGTTGGACGGGGCGCCGGAGTCGTTGCCCGACGACTCGCCCAGCCCCAGCACGTCCAACCGGACCCGGTACCAGCCGAACGGCCGCCAGACCAGCGGTTGGGTGATGTCGATGGCCTGCACGCGGTCGCGCGGCACAGTCTGACTCAGCAGCGAGGTGAGCCCCGAGGCGGTGCGCAGTCCGCCGTCGGCTGTGGTGGTCAGGGTGAAGTTGTACTCGTTCCTGATCCGGCCGAGCAGCATCGAGCCGATGGCGATCAACCATGGCAAGACCAAGACCGTGCTGAGCAGCATGTTCAGGTTGCCGGTCAGCGCCGAGATCGTGACGGTCAGCGTCGTCAGCGCCAATGCGATGGCGGTGCCGTTGCTGGCCACCAGGGACGCGGTGAGCCGCCCGATCGGGACTGCAACGATGACCCGGTCGGCCGTGGAGCGATCCGCCATCACGTCACCGACTGGGCGCTGCGCAGATTCGGCGACGGTGATGTGGGCGCCGTGCGCGCGGCGGATCAGGTAGTCACGCAGCTGATAGGCGCGGTGGCGGGCGAGGAATTCGATCGATTTTGCCCCGCCCTGGCCGCCGACGTCGATGCGCAGGGCGGCCAGCCCGAACAGGCGGGCGATCAGCGGCTGGACCACGTCCACCGACTGGATCTTGGTGAACGCGATCCGCTCCGATCGGCGCGAGATGAAGTTGCGTTCGACGCGGACCTGTTCGTCGTCGATCACGAACCGGGTGAACCGCCAGCTGAAATAACCGAGCGCCAGCGGAACCACGAAGGCCAGGCCGACGATCGCGGCCAGCAACCACCAGATCTTGCCGAGCGTCTCCAGGTCGCGGATCGGGAGTTCTTGCAGACCGAAGAAGAGCACCGCGACGATGGCGATCCAGCCCTTGACGATCGGCGACAACGGGTGTGGGCGTTCTGAAATTGTGCCTGAGGGCGGCGGCTGGGTCGGCGGATTCAGCTGCCCTTGCGCTGCTCCCGTCGGCGCATCGGGTGCCGGGTTCTGCGGGGGTACGCTCACAGCCCGGCAGCCTGGGTCTCGCCGCGTTCGGTCAGCCGGTCACGCAGTCCGGCGGCGGCCTGCGGGTCCAGGCCGGGGATGCGGGCGTCCGATTGGGCGGAGGCGGTCACCAGCCTGACCGTGGCGAGGTTGAAGGCCCGCTCGAGCGGCCCGGCGGTGACCTCGACGGCCTGCATGCGGCCGTACGGGACGACAGTCAACCGGCGCCAGAAGATGCCCGCCTTGATGTAGAGGTCGGTCTCACGCTCGGCGTAGCCCCAGGCCCGGACGAGGGCACCCTGTCGGATGACGCGCCAGCCGAGCACCGCCAGGAAACCACCCGCCACCACCAGGGCGGTAGTCCGGTCGACGAAGAGGAAGACCGGTGTCACGAAGAGCGCTGCGAGCAGCCCCCAGCTCAAGGCCGCACTCAGCCGCCGCAACGGGAGATAACGTGGCGACAGTGGCACCCAGTGCTCGGTGGGCGGAGCGAACAGTCCAGAGCCCGCCACTCAGAAATTGCCCTTGATCCGGTCGGCCAGCGAGATGTGCTCGCTGCCATAGACGGTAACGTCGCCCATCAGCACCAGGCCGATCAGGGTGACGCGCGGGCGTCCGGGCCGGGCAGGGCTCAGCTTCTTCAGTTTGACGTCGCCCATGATCGCCCGGGTGTCGTCGACCACCTCGACGCCTTCCGGGAGCCAGACCTTCACATCACCCATGAAGCAACTGATCTCCAGCGCGACGTCCAACGACTCGAAGGACGCCTCGCGCATGTCGAGCTTGACCGTGCCCAGGATCGAGTTGACCGACAGCCGCGGTGGCACCACCCAGCGGCCCTCACGTTCTTTCGTGCTCAGCGCTGCGACGATGCTGTTGCTGCCGTAGGTGGTGGGGGCCAACGCGCCACCGGCCCGAAGCTCGATCTCGTCGGCCCGGTGGGAGTCCTGGATCACGACGAGATCTCTGGTGAGGACGTTGAGTTCCGGCTGGCTGTGGGCCACTTGCGCACGCGCCACCCGTTCCTGACGCTCCGGCTCGCTCAGGCGTCCCTCGGCGTGGCCACGGTTGATGATCTCGATGGCCGCTCGTCGATCGGCATCGGCCGCGCGCAGATAGGCCTGTTCAGCGGGGGGCTGCTGGAAGCCACCGTCGTAGGCGTCTGTGGGTTCGGGGCTCATAGGTTAAGTCTTTCAGACGGCAGAAGGACGCACGATCGGTGCCGGTCGACCGCCGACGTTCAGCCGAGGGCTGTGATCGCAGCGTCGTAGTTCGGCTCGTTGCTGATCTCGGGTACCTGCTCGGTGTAGATCACCTTGCCATCGGCGTCCAAGATGACCACGGCGCGGGAGAACAGCCCCCGCCCCAACCCCAGTCCGCACTGTAGAAGCATTCCTCGGCGACCCCGAAGCCCGGGAAGGTAGCTGGGGCCGCTACGGCTTCAAGGTCAGCTTCCAATGCACCACCACCGGAGTCGGATGGTGGTGGCCCAGGGAACCCAGACCAGAACAACTATTCGCCCTGAAGCACTTCCCGCACCACCTGACGTGGAAACGACTCGCCCAGGCAGGCGCCGCACTGCCCACCGAGCTACGCAAGCAGCTCCAGGTTGCGCTGCTCGTCTACACCTCCGAGCACCACAACCACTGGGCCACCAGTCACGCGATCAACTCCAACGGCTACTGGAAACCGACACCCGAGCAGCGGGCCGAGCTCGACGCCGAATGGGCCCGGCACCTCGCCGCCAACCGCGCCAACACCCGCGCGCTACAGCTGGCCGTCCACGAGGCCCTCGGCGACATCGACGAACCGCAAGACCTGATCGAATGCGCCGCAACCCTGGCGCCAAGATGAAGGCCCCAGCCGTGACTGGCCTCGAAGATCCCTTATGCCACCAGTTGGGCGGCCCGTTGATAGGAGATCCCCATCACGACGCCGATGTCGCGCAACGTCAGCCCGGCCTCGTGCAGCGCCCTGGCGGCGGCCCTCGCCGATTCCGCGGACGCGCGTTGCGCCCGGGCCGCGTCGGCGCGCAGCCGGTCTGCCTCGTCCGCGGCCTGCCGGTAGGCGTCAGGCAGAGCCGGGACCACCTCGATGTCGAACTCGTCGGCGGACAGCCCGGTCTGGTAGGCGATCGCTTCCCGGATGTCGTCGGCGACCTGGTCGAGACGACGCACCTGGGACACGCAGCCCGCCTCGGCGCATTCGGTGACCCACCAAGGCCCCCGGCCGCGTTCCGCGGTCACCGTGAACGTCTTGCGGCTCATCGCCACCATCCCTTCCCGCCGAGCTCGTCGGCGAACTGGTCGAAGAACTTTGCGGCAGTGACTTCGTCGACTTCGCTGTGGCGGCCAAGGGTGCGGCTTGTCGAGCCGACCTTGACGGCCGAGTGCCGGGTCAACTCGGTGACCTCGAAGGTCAGTCCGCGGGACTTGGCCGCCTGCTGGAGTTTCTTGATGACTGCCTTGCGCTTCACAAGCTTAGTCAAGTGCACACTAGACGATCAAGTCAAGTCCGATCTAGACAGGATGGCGAAGTGACGGACAACCAACACACCGCCCGCATCCGCGGCTGCACCCACACCAACCAACACACCACCACCTGCGACAACCAAGACAGCTGCACCGGCTGCCGACCCCGCCTGTTGTGCGTCTCAGGCGGACTTCTACGACATGAAGAACCTGTTCCGTGATTTGGGGATCGCGATCCCGCCGAATCTGCGGGACCTGGACCAGCACAATCTGGGCTAACTGATGATGATGCGTTCAAGCGGCAGGACGGTACGAAGGCTTCGCTGTGGAACCTGGTGATGGGCCGCATGCTGATG
>JAEAMF010001662.1_pt1 | contig 15025 bp, 16 predicted proteins | sample 8958721 | NCBI WGS metagenome assembly JAEAMF01 (sample SAMN16933255, study PRJNA681124) | bioreactor sludge metagenome | isolation source: anaerobic bioreactor treating anionic surfactant - SDBS | place: India: Bengaluru | collected 2019-02-28
ACCGGGTCCTGGCCAAGCCGTTCATTCGGGAGCGCATCAAGGAGGCCCTGGACAAGGCCGGCGTCAGCTACGACCGGATCGCCGAGGTCATCGCCGAGGGGCTCAGCGCCGAGCACCCGACGGCCGAGGCCCGGACGACCGAGGACGGGACCTACATTCCCAAGGACTACAACGCCATCGCCCGGTTCCTCAAGGAGGCCATCGACCTCCACGACCTCCGGCCGGCGACCAAGGTCGATCAGAACATCAACCGGCGGACGGTCAATATCACGCTCACGGCCGACGACGGCATCGCCTTCGCCAAGTACAAGCGCATGAGAGAGGAGAGGCGGCATGAAGTCGCTGTGGAAGGCGCTTAGGGTGTGGTGGTACTTCCGCCAGCTCGGGAAGGCCTCGAGGATCGTCCGCCGCGTCGACCTCCTCATGGCCGACAAGTCGTCCCGGAAACGCCAGCAATTTTGGCACGACTTCATCTACCACCACGACTTCAGGCAGTTCGCCACGCAGAAGTTTAACCGGGAGCTCCTCGGATGAAGAAGCGCGACGCCGAAGCCCTGATCGTCAACCTTCAGGCCAACTTCGGCCTTCCCGAAGAGATCCGCACCCCGAAGGACTTCATCGAGATCTCCCTCGAGGACGGGTTCTTTTTCTGCAGCTTCGTCCTGCGCCACGGCAAGAAGAAAGAGTATCACGACCTCAACCGGATCCACCTCCTGCTCATCGACTGGCTGCTGCACGACCCCAACCCTCAGAAGCTCGCCATCCTCAGCCGCGACACCCTCAAGTCGACGGTCGGCCGCGGCCTCTTCATCCAGAAGCTCCTCAAGCACTCCTACGCCGGCGACGAGGCCCTCCTCGGCATCATCACCGGGGAGGAGACGCTCTCGACCGAGCACCTGTCCATCATCGAGCAGGAGATCCTGAGGAACGAGCTCATCCAGGCCTTCTTCGCCGGCCACGTCCCGACGAAGTTCTCCGACGCCGAGGCCTGGAACGCGGACATGATCCGGTGGAACCGGGTCGGCGTCGACATCGGCTCCCTCCGCAAGACCCTGAGCGGCCGCCACTACGCCGGCATCTGGTCCGACAACATCATGAACGAGGTCAACTCCGCGACCCCGGCCCTCCGCGAGTGGGCCGTCAAGCGGTGGCGGTCCCAGGAGCCCCTCATGGCCGAGAACGCCTGGGAGTGGGTCTTCGAGACGCCCTGGGAGGCGGACGACGTCTCCGGCGTCATCCTCGACCCCGAGGGGCGGTTCGACTATAAGCGGCTCCACCGCAAGAGCCCGGCCATGTTCGTCACGGAAACCGGGTACTCTGTCTTTTCCTGCTTCGCCCGCGACGAGAACGGGCAGCTCAACTTCCCGGAGAAGCTCAGCGAGGCCTACCTCGCCCGGAAAAAGCGGAAGATGGGGTCCTTCCTCTACTCCCGGCAGTACGAAGGCCAGATCGTCTCCGACGACGAACAGGTCTTCCAGCGCCGGCTCATCCAGCACTTCAGCCAGCGGCCCCGGTTCTTCTCCCGCAACCTCGTCGTCGATTGCTCCGGCACGACGTCGGCTCAGTCGACGCCGACGGCCATGTCGGACCTCGAGTGGAACGAGGACGGCATCGGCCACCTCATTTGGGCCGACGACTTCAAGATCGACGTCCTGCAGCTCAAGAAGAAAGTTTGCGACCTCTTCGACGACGCCAAGAAGGAAGGCCGGCCCTACGACCAGGTCGGCGTCGAGTGGGAGAAGTACGGCATCTATCTCGTCACCGAGCTACAGGCCGAGCGAAGGGACATTCCCCTCGTCTCGCTCCGGCTCCTCGGCCGGACCCGCGACGACCGGATCCTGCCGCTTCAGGGGCTCTATGAGACGGGGAAGATCAAGAGCGCCGAGGGGCTCAAGAAATACGAGGAGCAGCTCCTCAACTACCGCCGCGGCAAGAAGGGCCAGGAGACGGGCATCCTCGACACTCTGGCCCATCAGCTCGATATCCGCCTTATCCCGAAGAAGGTCGAAACCCCGGACGCCGAGACGCTCCGGCTCAATGAGTTCGCCGATCAGGTCCTCAAGGACCGGCGCGGGATGCCCTTTCGCCCGACGCCGGCACAACAGATCAGGGGGATGTTCTAATGACCGCCATCGCCATCGCTCTCGCCATCGTCGTCCTGGCGCTCTGTGCCGTCATCGCCTTCCTCGTCAAGACCCACCGCGAGGAAACCAAGGACCTCCACCTCCGTCTCGCCTCCAAGTCCCTCGAGGAATACCACTACTGGCGCGACGGCCATGAGCTCGAGGTCGAGCACAATCGCAAGGTCCTCGAGGAAGTCCGGAAAGAGAAGAAGGCGGAAAAACCCCTGACCCCCGAAGAGCTCGAGCGCAAGAGGAAGGTCAAGGAGTTCTGACATGGCCGAGAAGTTCAAGCCGATCAAGGGCTCCGCGGCCGAGGGCCCGATGAAGGACGCCTTCATCAGGGCCTCGGAAGGATGGTCGAACCATCCCTTTGTCGCCCTCTACAACAAGTATCACGAATACATCCGTTGGTTCGAGGGCGACCAATACGGCTACGTCACCGGCAAGAAGAACGCCGAGTGGTTCGACACCACCGCGTTCATCGAGCGCGAGGTCAAGAACGTCTACAACCGCATCATGCCGATGATCCGGCAGCAGCAGGGCGACCTCATCCTCGACCATGAGTTCTACACCCTGGCCGCGACCGAGGAAGCCGCCGATCGCCGGGCCGCTGCCGTGGGTTCCATCATCATCGAGCAGACCAATTACGACCGCGACTTTCAGCGGAAGATCAGCATGGCCAAGCTCATCGCCCTGATCTTCGGCAACTGCTACTGGAAGGAGTGGTGGAACAAGCGCCTCTCCGGACTCGCCTGGTCGAAGAAGGGGGCCGTCCCCGTCAAGGGCGACGTCGACTACGGCTTCGTCATGCCCTTCAACTTCCGCCCGGATCCCCACGCCATGAGCCGGGCCGAGTGGCGCTATTGTATCGAGGGCAAGCGCGTCCCCACCCGCTCCATCGAGGCCGAGTTCGGGCTCGAGAAGAACTCGATCTCCAACGAAGCCTATCAGAGCTTCGAGCAATCCCGGCTCACTCGTCACGGCATCGAAACGCCCGGGGAGCCTTCGGCCGTCCGGCTCGAATATTGGGAGTTCGGCTCCGAGGAGAATCCCAAGGGCCGGTTCATGGTCATGGCCAACGACATGATCCTCTACGACGACGCGAACCCGACGCCCGACGCCCAGAACAACTACGCCATGTTCGGGACCGGCATCCCGATTCTCGGCACTCAGTTCGATGAGTCGATGGTCGCCCTCGGCCAGGCCCCGCAGCGCCAGATCAACCGGCACAACTCGATGGTCGACGAATACTTTCAGGACTTCCGGGCCAAGGGGATGATCCCCTTCGGCTCCCTCCGGACGGGGGATGCCGCCGCCTTCAAGCGCATGGGCGGCGTCGACTTCGTCGAGTTCAATCCCCGCGTCGGCCAACCCTACTGGCAGAACCCGCCGTCCCTCCCCGAGGCGAGTCTCGGCTATTCGCAGATGCTCGAGGCCGAGTTCGAGGTCGAGACGTCCGTCAGGAAGACCTCCTACGGGCAGCTCCCGAAATATGCTTCCCGGCCCTCCAATTCCCTCTTCCAATCGCTCAAGGGGGCCGACGCCTCGGTCATGACCCCGGTCCTTCAGACCTTCGACTCCGAGCTCACGCATTGTATGAAGATCCGCCTGGCCCTCGCCAAAAAGCACTACACCGAGGCCCGGCTCATCAAGAACACCGGGAAGGGTAGGATGCCGGCCGTCCGGTCCTTCATCGGCGCGGATCTCAGGGACTCGACCGACGTCATGGTCGTCCCCGGCGTCGATATCTTCACGACGCGGAAGCGCCGGGAGGACGTCGCCATGAAGCTCGTCGAGATGAGGGCCATCGACGCCAAGACCGCGCTCGAGATCATGCGCTTCAAGGGCATCGAGACGCTCCTCAAGCAGGACAAGGTCGACGAGTATCAATGCGCCCGTCACCTCGAGCAGATGGTGGCGACCGAGAAGTATATCCCGGCCGACCCCTCCGACAACCACGAGTTCGCCTACAAGTTCTTCAACGATTACCGGAAATCCGAAGAGTTCGAGAGCCTGGACAAGAAGGTCCAGGGTTACATCATCGACCGGCTCAACGAGCACAAGGACTTCCTCGCGCAGATGGCCCTGAAGCCGGCCCCGGCCCCCGCGCCGATCGCCGGAGCCGGGCCCCTCGCCGCCGAAGAGCCGGCTGCTGCCCTGCCGGGAGCCGGCGCGATGCCAGTCCCCGAGGGCCCGGCCGGCGGCGGCGTCTCCCCCGAGGTCATCCAAGCTCTCGTCGCTCAAGCCGCCCAGGGAGGCGAAATATGATCCAAGAGTTCCTGACCCTCGACCAGGCCGCCGAGCGGCTCAAAGACCGCGGCTACACCGAGGAGCTCGTCCAGGCCGCCGTCGCGGCCGGCCGAGTCCCGTATCATATCCGGAACCTCGTCATCGTCATCCCCTTCCCCGCGGCCGACTCCTACTTCCCGCCGGTCCTCAAGCCGAAGGCCCCGGAACCCGCGCAAAAGGCGACCCCCAAAAAGGCCGTTAAAAAGTCCAAGGCATAGGAGGATCACTTATGGAACCCGAAGCTAACGCGACCACGGAACAGGCGGCCCACGCGCCCTCCGGCGTCACCGAAGCTATCAGTATGTTTCAGCAGAGCCAGGCGGCCGCTGCGGCGAAGCAAACTGAAGCCGACGCCGCCGCCAAGGCAGAGCCAACCGAAGCCAAGACACCCGAAGGCGCACCCGCCGCCGAGGGTGGCGAGGCCGGCAAGGACGGCAAGGGCCCCGATCTCCCCTTCCGGCTTGTGAACGAAAAAGGCGAAGCTGCGCCCTTCGTATTCAAAGCCGACGGGAAGGAGATCAGCGAAGCGGATCTCAGCAAGGTCCGGCAATACGTCGAGCTCGGCTACCACGGCAGCCAACGGCTCGAGGCCCTGAACGCGAAGGAGAAGCTCCTCAACGAGCAAATGGCGGTCATCGAAATGATCGACCGAGCTCAGAAAGAGGGCCGGCTCATCATCAAGGAGGAGGGCGCGAAGCCCGAGCCCGAGAAGACGGAGGACACCGAAGAGGACCTCCTGGCCGACCCCGAGGTCAAGGAGCTGAAGGAGCGCGTCAAAAAGAACGAGGACGAGCTCAAGAAGACCGCGGGGCTCTTCATCAAAGAGAGCATCGACAAGGCCTACAAGGATCTCAAGGGCCAGATCGACGCCGCAAAGGCGGAGTATCCGGCCGCTCGGGAAGCCGAGGTCTGGAAGCTCTTGGAGCTTCAGGACGAGAAGACCGGGAAGCCTGTCCATGACGTCGCCTCCGCGATGAAGGCCGCGCATGAAGCGGAATCCGCGTATCTCATGACCGCTCCCATCCCCGAGAAGCGGCGGCAGCAGATCATCGCCGACTACCTCGCCGAGAAAGGCAAGGCGGAGGGGGCCCCCGTCGGCTCCCCTGCCGGAGCCGGACCCGGCGGGATCGGCGGCGTCGCCCAGGCCGAGGGGAACAAGCCGATCACCGGCGTCGCCGACGCCATCGAGCGTTTCAAGCGGGAATACCAGGGAGGCAAGACCTCCCAATTTTAACCAAGGAGAACTCTCGCCATGTTCAATATCACGGATCAGAGCAAGCTCTTCAACGAGTTCCTGAGCCCCGGCGTCCTCGCCGAGGTCGCTTCGCTCTCGAAGCTATGGGACCGCTCCAAGAAGAGCGACAAGATCGAGCAGCACGGCCTCTATGCCAAACAGAAGCTCCTGGCGGCCGGCGGAACCTCGACCAGGGCCTCCTCGAACTCGAGCTACCCGACGGCCAAGTCCTCGACCCCCGCTTACCACCTCGTCTACATGAAGCGGTCGCAGATGTTCTCGATGCAGTTCGACGGCTTCAGCCTCGAGCTTGCCTCGAAGAGCGGCGCGTCGATGGATCCCCAGGAGTTCGAGAAGAAAGGCCTGTTCATCAACCTTTCCGACGACCTCTCGCGGCAGCTCATGGGTGACGGCTCGGGCATCCTGGCCCACGTCAACGGAGCCGTCGTCGATACCGAGGTCGTCGTCGTCGACCATCCTCTCTACGCCAACGCCACCAAGTTCCTCAAGAAGGGGATGCTCATCGACATCTACAACGGCGTGACCAAACAGGTCGATAGCGCCGAGATCCTTTCGGTCGATTCGGCGACGCAGATCACGCTGACCGCCCATTGTAGCTGCGCCGACGACGCCGTCATCCGGCTCGAGGACACCTACACGGCGACCGAGGGCGCGGGACTCGGCGAAATGATGGGGATCGACGGCATCGTCCGTGCCACGGATCCCCCGGCTCCCAACGCCACCGCCGGTCTTCAGGGCCTCCTCGTCGCCAACGACCCCGAGTGGAAGTGCTACGTCAACGCCGCGGCCGGCGTCAATCGGGATATCTCCGAAGTCCTCATCGAGAAGTGCTTCGACGAGGTCGAGGGGTGGTCCAAGCCGAGCGTCCTTCTGACCACGCACGGCGTCCGGAGGGCCTGGGCCTCGAAGCTCATCGCCTACAAGGAGCTCCCCAACCAGAAGGTCCTCTGGGGTGGTTGGGAAGGGCTGCCCTTCAACTACGACGGGCGGCAGATCCCGATGGTCCCCGACCGCTTCGTCCCCGACAACCGGCTCTACGGCATCGACGAGTCCATGTTCACGCTCTACGTCACCAAGGTCGGCCAGGAGATCACCTGGGAGAAGGGCGATGCCGGCGGCATCCTTCAGAAGGTTGCCGGCAAGAACGAGTATGTGGCCGAGGGCCACATCTTCAGCAACTACGGGACGCCCATGCGGAAGGGCTGCGGGTTCGTTCTCGACGACATTACCGAGGCTTAGTCAGCAGCAAAGCGGCAAACGCACCGGGAGGGGGAGCCGCATCCCCCTCCCGGGATTCTAACCGGAGGTCGCCGTGGAAAGAACGCCGAATCCCGAGATTGCCCGTCAGATCGCCGTCCTCAACCCGAAGCTCTATCCCCTTTGGAACCCGGAGTGGAAGAAGTGGATGTTCGTCAAGGACTTTCCCCACCATGTCGAGGGCATCACCGAATACGATCCGCTCACCGGCAAGCACTACATCATCGAACTCACCCTCGAGGACGAGAACGGCCAGGCTATCGAGCTCGACAACCGGGTCATCGAAACCATCTACAAGGCCATGAGGGAGAAGGAGCGGTTCTACGGCCCCAACGGCTTCTCGGCCGAGAAGTTCTGCGACGACATGGACCGCGTCGAGCGCATCAGGTTCCTCCGGGCCCGGAAGATGCGCGACGAGGCGACCGCCGAGCTCTTCAAGACCATCTGGAAGCATGAGCATCAGATCCTCTTCACCTAAAGGGGGACGCCATGACAAGGCTTGAGATCCGGACCCTTCTGAGGACGCTCATCGACGAGCCCGACCCCTACCCGGACGGGACGTTCACCGACGCGCAGCTCAACACGCTCATCAACACCTCCAAGGACCGGGTCACTCTGGCCCTCTCTGGCCTCCTGCCCTCGAAGTTCCGCTCCTACAAGCTCGTCCCCGTCACGGCCGGCAAGTCCTCCTACTCCATCGTGACCGACTTCGTCATCACCGATTGCCTGGCCGTCGCCGATATCATCCGCTACAAGGCCACCGAGGACCGGCTGCCGCTCCTCTACACGCCGAATAGCGAGGACCTGGCCCTGATCTCCAACACCTCGAATCTCGACTCGGTTTTTTGGGGCCAGGAGAAGGAGGGATATGTCGAGCTCTCCCCTCCCCCGAAAGAGACTCTCGCCGACCGCTACAAGGTCATCTACGTCATCAAGTTCCCCGACCTTAACCACGACACCTCCAACGACGCGCCCAACGTGGCCACGCCCGGCTTCGATTCCATCGCGCACTCCCTCATCGCCTACGATGCCGCGGAGGTCTGCCTGGCCGTCAACGAGCGGTCGACGTCCGACCTCGAGCGCCGGAAGCAATCCATCATGTTCGATATCGCCTGGAACCTCTCCGGCATCCCGGGAGCCAAGATGGAGCTCCTCCTGCCGGCGAGGACGACCTTCAACCTGGGGATCTCGAGATGAGCTTCAACCGCCGGCCGCCGCTCATAACGCTCCGCGACGAGTTCACCCTCGAGGAGTTCTCCGGTTCCTTGAATCAGGCTGCCCCGCCTGACAAGGTCCCGGTGACGGACTTCCTCCGGTTTCAGAACGCCCGGACGTGCGACGACGGCAAGAGCTTCGAGCGCCGGCCCGGGACGATCAAGCTTGCGACGTTCTCCGGGAAGCGGATCCTCGGGGCCTACGGCATCAACGAGAGCGAAGAGACGAAGCTCCTCGCCTGTCTCAACGACGACATTCAGCTCAAGAGCGGCGGGGCTTGGGCCTCGGTCTTCACGCCGACGGCTCAGGCGACCTCCCCGGTCCAGATCGCGCAGCACAAGGGCCTGACCTTCGTCGCCGGCTACGAGAAGCCGATCATGCTCCGCGCCGGCGTGGGGCTCTACCCCGGGATCGACGCCCCGGCCGACGCCCTCTCGGCGGCCGCCGCGGCGTCCGGAAGCGAGATCCTGGCGGATAGCTTCGCCGAGACGAATGTCGACCACCTCGGGGAGCTCCGTCAGAACACGGCCCGGACGCTCATGGCGCAGAGCTTCAAAGCGGAGCAGAGCGTCAACGTCGAGTCGGTCAAGCTTTCGCTGAGGAAGGTCGGAGCCCCGACGGGGAATCTATGGGTCGAGATCCATAGCGGGACCTCGGGGACGTCGGCGACGAAGAACGCCTCGACCAACATCGTCGGCCAGGCCTCGGACAACAAGGACGTCTCGACGCTCTCCAACACCCTCGCGGCCATCACCTTCAATTTCACCGGGACGAAGCCGAGCCTGACCGCCGGCAACATCTACTTTGTCGTCGTCTACGGCGACTTCGCCGTGAGCTCAACCAATTTCGTGCTCGTCGGCTTCGACTCCTCCTCGCCGAGCTACGCCGACGGCCGGCATTACGAGCTCGACGGCAGCCTCGCCTGGACCGCGAAGGACGACGTCGACCTCATCTTCGAAGTGAGCGGCCCTCTCGGGGATCCGGAGACGCTCCTGTCCCATGGGGCTTCGGGGACGGACGCCTTTAACCCCCTCAGGACCTCGACGACGCAGATCATCCTCTCCCAATCCTTCGTCGCCCCGAAGGATTGCTCTATCACCGAGATCAAATTGGCCCTATCGGTCAAGAAGGATACGGGCGGCAATCCGCCGGACGGCCATTGTTGGGTCGAGATCCATAGCTCGAAGACGGGGACCTCGGCCAATAAGGGCGAATCGGCAGCCATCGTCGGAGCGCCGTCGGATGAGTTCGATCCGTCGAGCCTCCCGACGTTGCCGGAGTTCGGGACCGGCACATTCCCCTTCTCAGGCGCGCAGCCTTCGCTCGTCAACGGCGTGACCTACTACATCATGCTTTACGGCAACTACCCGATCAGCACGACGAAGTTCGTGCTTTGGGGCATGGTCGCCGGTTACGCTGACGGCGAGGGCTACAAGATCAACGAAAGTATGGTGTGGTCCTCTGCCCTGACTCAGGACTTCTGCTTCATCATCAAAGGCCGGGCCGAGGACTACAAGGCGGCCTCCTACGATGAGACGCACCTCGATACCTATAACGGCCTCCGTGAAACGACCGCTCAGACGATCCTGGCTCAGAGCTTTGTGGCCACGTTCTCGGGGACGCTCACCAAGGTCCGGCTCTACCTCTCGAAGGTAGGGTCGCCGACGGGGAGTCTTTGGGTCGAGATCCACAAGGCCCAGGCCGGGACCTCGGGCTCGAAGAACTCGTCCCTGAACATCGTTGGCCAGGCCACCGCCGAGCTCGACGTCTCGACGCTCGATGCCTTCCCGACGTTTGCCCTCAAGGATCTTTCCTTCACCGGAACGCAACCGACCCTCGAATCGGGCTCCCTCTACTACATCGTCGTCTACGGGACCTTCGCCGTCTCGCAGACGGCCTTCGTCAAGGTCGGCATGGACAAGGACTCCCCGGACGCCTCGGGGGTGGCCTACGAGCTCAACGCCTCTCTCGCATGGACGGAAATGAGCGGGGCCGCCCTGGTCTACTACCTCTACCGGGCCGCCGGCGATATCGCGGGGACCTACTCCTACGTCGTCACCTTCGTCCGGGGCGGCAACTACCCCGCCGAATCGAACCCCGGGCCGGCTTCGGCCTCGGTGACGCCGACGGCCGGCCAATCGATCAACCTCTCGAGCATCCCTCTCTCCGGGGACTCCAACGTGACGGCCCGGAACATCTATCGAACCGAGGCCGGCGGGGCCGAATACAAGTGGCTCTGCCAGATCGCCGACAATACGACGACGAACTATACCGACAACGTCGCAGATGCCGCCCTCGGTGAGGCGGTCAGCTACGGCAACTCGAGGCCGCCGGACGGCTCGACCATCGAGGTTTGGGATGGGAAGCTTTGGGTCGCCGGCGTCCCGGGTTACGAGGAGCTCCTCTTCCCGTCCGGGCTCGACACGCCGGAGCAGTTCAATCTCCTCGGCTTCCTCATGCTCAGAGAGCGCGAGGGTGGCAAGATCCTCCGCGTCATGGAGTTCGATAACGAGCTCACGGCCTTCAAGGCCGCGTCCATCTGGAAGGTCGAGAGGACGGGAGATAGCTACGTCGTCGACAAGATGGTCGAGGACGTCGGCCTCGGGGCCGTCGGCTCGGCGGTTCGATGCGGGAAGGGGATGCTCATCTTCCTGTCGAACCACAAGAAGATCGAGATCCTAACCCCCTCTGGCCTCGCTCAAGGGGAGCTTCCGATCTCGGCAAAGGTCAAGGAGATTTTGGCCTCCATTAACACCGCGGCCCTCCACAAGTGCGTCGCCGGCAACTACGTCGAGCGCGGCGAATACCGCCTGGCCGTCCCGACCGGGGCCAACACCGAGCCGGATACGATCATCGTCTTCAACTACCTCCGCGGGACCTTCGGCCTCGATTACTACCCCTACTACCCGACGTCCGTGAATCTGACCGATTACTCCCTCGGGGCGCGCGCCCTCCTCATGGGCTCCTCGGCCGGATCACTCTACCGGGTCGACGAAGCGGCCGCGACGGACGACGGCGTAGGTATCACGATGGACGTTCAAACGGGGTGGCTCACGACGGCGACGAAGGTCAAGATCTTCAGGACCTTCCTCGACTACGTCCTTCCCGAGTCGGCCACCATGAGCTTCCGGATCTACCGGAACTTTGAGGCGACGCCCTCTTGGGACAAGGACGTCCCGGGCAACACGCCGACGGGCGCTGACCCCGAGCTCCGCAACACGATCCGGGCCAAGCTCGGCATGGCCCTTCAGGGCAAGGCGTTCTCCTTCCGGTTCGTCAGCGCCGGGACGGAGAAGCTCAAGGTGTCCCGCATCAACTCGGTCCTGATCCAGAGGGAGAAGGGCCAAGGAGTCCAGGCGACATGAACGACCCGCTGAAGCTCCTCCAGGCCGGCCCTCAGAATACCTCTACAAATGCGCCGCGCATTGATAGCGGGGCGAGGCCGGGCAAGGGCGATTACAAGGAAGGGGCCCGGGCCGAATGAGCGACATGACGCGGGAACAAGTCCTCCGGCTCCTCTCGGCGGAGCTCGAGAAGCTCGGCCTTACCCGTCTGGCCAGAATGTTCGGCGTGGAGCACAACGTCCCGCGGGGGACGCATAAGGCTGAGGCCGGCGCGAAGGTCGGAGACGCCGATACCCTCGACGGCCATCACGCCGCGGATTTCGCTATGGCAAGCCACACACACCCCGGGATGATTACCGGGGATTACGATTCGGACCTGAAAGCTCTTTATGTGAGCTCGGAGTAGGAGGGGGGAATGGCTAACTATCGGATCCCTGTTATCGAGACTTTCGCATGGCAGCCACCGATCCTCGAGCTGACCAACACGCCCCCGGGGACGCCGGCCAAGGGCGACCGCTATATCGTCGGCGGGACCCCCACCGGGGCGTGGGTCGGCTATGCGTGGTTTATCGCCACCTACGACGGCGCTGCCTGGCTCTTCGATCAGCCGAGTGAAGGATGGTGCGCCTGGGACGTCGCTGCCGACAACTACAAGCGGTTCAACGGGACCGCCTGGCAGATCTCGACGCCGCCGGCCCATGCCTCGAGCCACCAAAGCGGGGGCAGCGACGCGATCAAGCTCGACGACCTCGCCGCGCCTGACGACAACACGGACCTCAACGCTTCCGTCTCGGCGCACGGCCTTCTGCCGAAGCTCGGAGGCGGGACCACGAACTTCCTCCGGGCCGACGGATCGTGGGCCGCCCCTCCCGGGCCGGGCAGCGTCCCGACCGGGACCGGCTTCAGGCACGTCACCGCCGGGGCGGAGGACGCCGCCGCGAAGCTCGTCGAGAACAACGACGTCGCGGCCGGAGCGGCCATCGCCGAGAGCAAGTTGGCCCTGAACAACCCGACGCACTCCAACGCCAACGACCCGACGTCCGATCAGAAGGCCGCCCTGGCCGGGACCTCGGGGACGCCGAGCGGCACGAACAAATACGTCACGAATCAGGATGGCCGGCTGCCGGCTTACGACTCCGGCTTCAAGTGCCTGACGCTATCGGTCTAGGAGTTAGAGAGTGGCGCTTTACCGGGTTCCGATCATCGGGCAGTATCCGTGGCAACCCTCGGTCCTCGCCCTTCAGAACATTCCTCCTGTCTCCCCCGCCAAGGGCGACCGCTATATCGTCGGCGGAGTGCCAACGGGGGCGTGGACCGGATACGCCTGGTATATCGCCACCTATGATGGGGCCGCGTGGATTTTTGATCAGCCGTCGACCGGATGGAAAGCCTACGACCTCAACGCCGGCAACGTGAAGATGTTCAACGGAACGGCTTGGCAGAACGATATACCCACGGCCCATGCCTCGAGCCATCAGAGCGGCGGGTCTGACGCGATCAAGCTCGATGACTTCGGGACCCCGGATGACAACACAGACCTCGACGCGACGACCGGGCGTCACGGCCTTCTGCCAAAGCTCGGGGGCGGCACGTCGAACTTCCTCAGGGCTGACGGGACATGGGCGGCTCCCTCGAGCGGGGGCCTGGGATACAAGCTTCAGTTCTTCGCCACGACTTCCCCCATGACCCCGAATAGCTACCACTTCTTCGGAGGACAGGCCTACACCCTTACGCAGCTTGACGGGGCGCAGAGGGTCTACGTCGCCAAGGCCGGGACCATCAAGGTCGCCTATGTGACCTGTTTCTCGGTGACCATTGGGACGGGCGAGAACATTTCGGTCTATATCCGCAAGAACGCGACGACGGACACGCTCATCCAGACCCTCGGCAGCACGAATCAGCTACGGGTCTTTTCTAACACGAGCCTGAATATCTCGGTCGCCCAGGGCGACTATGTCGAGATCAAGATCGTCACGCCGACCTGGGCGACGACGCCATTATCTAATCGGTGGAGCGGTGTCGCTTACATCGAATGAGGAGGGTGATATGCCTTTAGATCCTACGGGTGGCGCACTTCTCGATACGACTTCGACGCTCGGGGACGCCGCGGGGATTGCCGCGGGGGCGGAGGCGGTCGCGGGGGCCGCGAATCCTTGGATGCTGCCTCTCACGCTCCTCCTGGGGATCCTGCCGTCGCTCTTTGGCCGGCGGGGCCAGAAGGACATGACGTCGCTCATCAGCTACCTCCGGCCGAAGCAGCCGCTTTACATGAGCCCCAACCTCCCCGACGTCGACAAGGCGGCCCTGAATGCCGTCCTCAATCAGATGAACCGGACCCAGGATTGGGGTTGGCCGGGAGGGAGGTAGGAACATGGGCCTCTTACAGAACACCGGCAACGTCTTCAGCTACTCCCCGGAGACGCGAGAGATCCTCTCGAAGCTCCGGACCAAGGCCGACTACCTCACCCGCTTCCCGGCCGGGATGAGCCCCTCGGAAAAGAACGCGACGATCAATCAGATGGTCGAGAGCATCAAGGCCGGCAAGGCCCCCGAGGTCGAGTCCATGCGGGTCCGGATGGCCCGGCAGGGCCTCCTCGGATCCGGCATCGAAGAGACGGCCCGAGAGGGCATCGACCGACGCTATGAGGACGAGGCGGCCAGGGCGAAACGCGACGTCACCATCGCGGATCAGAGCCGTCGCGCCGCCGAGACGATCGCCGGAACCAACGCCGCGGCCGGCCTGGCCGGGATACTCATGGGCGGCGAGACGAGCGAGGAGTCGGCCAACGCGGCCCGGAGGGCCGAAGGGTATCAATCGACCAACACGCTCCTTCAGCTCCTTCAGCTCCTCTACGGGCAGCAGTTCTCGGCCATCGCCCCCTACGCCCAGGCCGTCATGACGCAATATGGCGGCGGAGGCGGCGGGAGCGATTGGAGCGGCCTCGCCTTCCTGCCCTACCTACTCGGCGGCCGCTAAAGGGAGGCTACCATGCCTATCGAGCTCGACCGCATCGGAAACGCACTCAGTCGCGTCCTCCCCTTCCTCGCCCAGGAGAAGGCGCAGAGGGAACAGATCCGCCAATGGCTTCAGCGGTCGCTTCAGGAGATCGCGGCTCGAGAGGAATCGCAGCGCCGGTTGGCGACCGAGGGCACTCGGAACGCCATCATGGAGAAGGTCGCCGGGGATATCGGCGCGTATTTCAGGGACGTCCCGGGCGGGGCCTTCGTCCTTCCGGGGTATCTCAAGAGCGTCATCCCGAGCGCAGCCGAGGGCGTCATCGACGATCCGGCGAACCGGGGCATCTACGACGAGGTCACCAAGAACCTCACGGACATTTACGGGCAGTTCCAGGCCGGCCAGGACATCAACGCCGACGCTCTCCGCGCCGTCGTCGGCCGCATCGCCGGAGACATTCCCAAGGACCTTATCACGAAGGCCGCGGCCAACCGGCTCGAGACGAGCTCTCAGGAGATCGCCAAGGAAAGGAACCGGCTCGAGGGGACGAGCCAGGATCTCCGGCGGAAGGAGCTCGAGCAAAAGG
>JAEAMF010001663.1_pt1 | contig 15009 bp, 14 predicted proteins | sample 8958721 | NCBI WGS metagenome assembly JAEAMF01 (sample SAMN16933255, study PRJNA681124) | bioreactor sludge metagenome | isolation source: anaerobic bioreactor treating anionic surfactant - SDBS | place: India: Bengaluru | collected 2019-02-28
GCTAACGCGCAACGCGCCATGCCTGGCGCACAACAAAAAACCCCTGGCCTTTCGGCCAGGGGTTTTATTTTGAAGCGGGTAAGGCTGGCTTACATCATGCCGCCCATACCGCCCATGCCACCCATGCCGCCCATATCAGGCATGCCACCGGCTGGCTTGTCTTCTGGAGCGTCAGCAACCATCGCTTCGGTGGTGATCATCAGACCACCGATGGACGCTGCAGCTTGCAGAGCCGAACGGGTAACCTTGGCTGGGTCCAGGATGCCCATCTCGATCATGTCGCCGTACTCACCGGTAGCAGCGTTGTAACCGAAGTTACCCGAACCTTGCTTGACCTTGTCAACCACAACGCTTGGCTCGTCGCCGGCGTTAGCAGTGATCTGGCGCAGCGGCGCTTCAACAGCGCGACGCAGCAGAGCAATACCCACGTCCTGATCAGCGTTGTCGCCTTTCAGTTCGGAAATGGCTTGCAGAGCGCGGACCAGTGCTACACCACCGCCAGGCACCACGCCTTCTTCAACGGCTGCACGGGTAGCGTGCAGGGCGTCTTCAACGCGGGCTTTCTTCTCTTTCATTTCAACTTCGGTGCCAGCACCGACCTTGATCACGGCAACACCGCCAGCCAGTTTGGCCAGACGCTCTTGCAGTTTTTCACGATCGTAGTCCGAGGAAGTCTCTTCGATCTGGGCACGGATCTGCTTGACGCGTGCTTCGATGTCGGCTTCGGAACCTGCACCGTCGATGATGGTGGTGTTTTCTTTCGACAGGGTGACACGCTTGGCGTTACCCAGGTGCTCCAGGGTAGCGGACTCCAGGCTCAGGCCGATTTCTTCGGAGATCACAGTACCGCCGGTCAGGACAGCGATGTCCTGCAGCATGGCCTTGCGACGGTCGCCGAAACCAGGTGCCTTGACTGCAGCAACCTTGACGATGCCGCGCATGTTGTTGACCACCAGGGTCGCCAGCGCTTCGCCTTCAACGTCTTCAGCCACGATCAGCAGCGGACGGCCGGACTTGGCAACGGCTTCCAGAACTGGCAGCAGTTCGCGGATGTTGGAGATCTTTTTGTCAACCAGCAGCAGCAGCGGGCCTTCCAGCTCGGCAACCATGGTGTCTGGCTTGTTGACGAAGTAAGGGGACAGGTAGCCACGGTCGAACTGCATGCCTTCAACAACCGACAGTTCGTTTTCCAGGCCCGAGCCTTCTTCGACAGTGATGACGCCTTCTTTACCGACTTTTTCCATGGCTTCGGCAATGATGTCACCGATGGAGTTGTCGGAGTTGGCCGAGATAGTACCAACCTGAGCAATGGCCTTGGAGTCGGCGCATGGCTTGGACAGGCCTTTCAGCTCTTTGACGATGGCGATGGTCGCCTTGTCGATACCGCGCTTCAGGTCCATCGGGTTCATGCCGGCAGCGACGGCTTTCAGACCTTCGTTGACGATGGCTTGAGCCAGAACGGTAGCGGTGGTGGTGCCGTCACCGGCATCATCGTTAGCCTTGGAAGCGACGTCCTTGAGCAGCTGAGCGCCCATGTTTTCGAACGCGTCTTTCAGCTCGATTTCTTTGGCGACAGAAACGCCGTCCTTGGTGATGGTCGGTGCGCCGAAGCTCTTGGCCAGAACTACGTTACGGCCTTTCGGGCCCAGGGTCGCTTTTACCGCGTCAGCCAGAACGTTGACACCAACCAGCATTTTCTTACGGGCGGAATCGCCGAATTTTACGTCTTTAGCAGCCATGATCGTTTAATCCTTGAATACTTTGAAGTAACGGGAAACCAGCGGTTGATTAACCTTCGATGACCGCGAGAATTTCGTTCTCGCTCATCACCAGCAGGTCTTCGCCGTCGACTTTCACAGTGTTGCTACCGGAGTAAGGGCCGAAAACAACCTTGTCACCCACTTTCACGGCCAGCGCACGTACTTCACCGTTATCCAGGATGCGGCCGGTACCTACAGCGACAATTTCGCCACGGTTAGGTTTTTCAGCAGCCGAACCTGGCAGAACGATACCGCCAGCGGTTTTCGATTCTTCTTCGCTGCGACGGATGACGACGCGGTCATGCAGAGGACGAAGCTTCATTGTCGATCTCTCCTAATTGTGGTTTTCATCGGCCGGTTTAAACCGGCTGGTTGAGGCTATCGGCGTGGCCCAAGTTGGCCCGACCGTTGGTGGCTCGCCAAGCGAACCACGCATGTCTTGTCTGGTGTTTGTAACCAGAAACCTTTCGGTGACCCATACATGAGGTCGCTCAAGGCGATTACAAGGCTGTACATGAAAATTTTTTTGTCGAGCGGGCGAATGAAAAACGGCCCCGTATGGGGCCGTCAGGTTATCGCCAGGGTTCAAGAGTCGCGATGCTCGTACTCGCCTTCGATCACATTCGGCTGCCGCGGCGTACCGCCCTGAGCACCAGGACGGCCTGCAAACGGGTCATCTGAAAACGCCCGCTGACGCATGGCCTGCGCCTCGGCACGCTCACGCAAACGTCGACCGATCAGGCGTCGGGTGAACGGCAGCAGGCAGATCAGGCCCAGCACGTCAGTAATGAAACCAGGCACCAGGAGCAGACCGCCACCGACGGCCAGCAACAACCCCTGGAACATCTCCTCAGCAGGCAGTTCGCCACGCTGCAGGCTTTCACGGGCGCGCAGCGCGGTAGCCAGACCAGCCACCCGCATGACCAGCACACCCAGTGCAGAAGAGGCAATGATCAGCAGCAACGCCGGGAAAAAACCAATGGCTGTGCTGACCTTGAAAAACACATAGAGCTCGAGCACCGGAAAAAGCAGAAACAGCAGTAGAAAAGCACGCATCAAGGGTTCCTCGACGGAAGACGACCTTCCAATACCCGGTTAATGGTTGCAGTCCATTGCAATTTCAAGCCTCAACCGGCTCGTTACTCGGCCAATCGTCGGCGTGAGCCAGAAAAACCAAGGCTTCGCGTACTTGTGTCGGCGTGTTGCAAGGCTCACCAAACGCCAGCCAGTAGAGGCCATGGCCAATTCGCAAGTGCATGCCTTCGCTGTCGATACCGGCCATCTGCGCAGGCACGGTCTGCGGCAAACCGCTCAAGGCCACATAGTGAGCAATCGCCTTGGCATGATCGCTATTCATGTGCTCGACCATACTGGCCTCAACCTTCCCGGCAAACGGGTTGGCAAGGGCCACGTGGTCCAGCCAGTGAATCGCGCCAAAGCCGCCGATATAGCGATATCGCACGGGTTTGAGCACCCAGAAATCGAAATCATGCGCGCGGTGGTAATTACGCGACTCCGGAAAATAACGGTAATAACGCTCGGCTGCCGCTTCAATGGCGTCGGCGTCCTCAAGCTGCCGGGCCTCGGCTAGCAGCGTCAGACGGCCCACCGCCTGAACGTCTTCAGCGCCCCGCTCGCCGACCAGCAACGAACATTTCGGATCACGCTGCAGGTTGTGAGTGTGCTGAGCGATACGGCTGATGAGGATCAGCGGATGACCTTCGGCATCCAGGCAATAGGGCACCACCGAACCAAACGGAAAGCCCGGCATCGACTTGGAGTGGGTCGACAGGACACCACGGTATTCCTTGAGCAGCAGTTCTCGTGCATGCTTCGTCGCTTTAGCGCTCACGTTGTGACCCCCAGACTAGAATTCGTCATAAATAAAATGTGTTCGCCCGCCCCAAACCTGCCCGTGGAGCATCCTTATGCAATTAACTGACAAAGTAATCATTATCACCGGCGGCTGCCAGGGTTTGGGCCGTTCAATGGCCGAGTACCTGGCAGGTAAAGGGGCACGCCTGGCGCTCGTCGACCTCAACGAAGAAAAACTCCAGCACACCGTCGCGGCGTGCAAGGCGTTGAGTGTCGAAGCACGCTACTACCTGTGCAATGTCGCTGACGAAGACCAGGTCGTCCAGATGGTTGAGCAGGTGGCGGCGGATTTCGGTGCCATTCACGGCCTGATCAACAACGCGGGCATCCTGCGTGACGGTCTGCTGGTGAAGGTCAAGGATGGCCAACTGAGCAAAATGAGCCTGGCCCAATGGCAGTCCGTGATCGACGTCAACCTCACGGGGGTGTTTCTCTGCACCCGTGAAGTGGCGGCAAAAATGATCGAACTGAAAAACCAGGGCGCAATCATCAACATTTCCTCGATTTCCCGCGCGGGGAACCTGGGCCAAACCAACTACTCGGCCGCCAAGGCAGGCGTCGCGGCCGCCACGGTTACCTGGGCAAAAGAGTTGGCCCGCTATGGTATCCGCGTGGCCGGCATTGCCCCCGGGTTCATCGAAACCGAGATGACCGCAAGCATGAAGCCCGAGGCGCTGGAGAAAATGACGGCTGGCATTCCGCTCAAGCGCATGGGCACACCAGCGGAAATTGCCCATTCGGCCGCTTACATTCTTGAAAACGATTACTTCAGCGGGCGCATTCTGGAGCTGGACGGCGGTTTGCGCCTGTAAAAGCGTTATCCAGATACGCCCCGAGCGAGGACAGAGCCAAACCATGCCGATGTGTTCAATTGCTGTTTCCCAGCTCACTGCGACCCGACAGGCTGTCGCGCAGAGTGCACAACAGTGAACGCCGTGCCCGGTGATCCAAGGCAAACGCCTGAAGCCAGACGAACGGCACTCTATGTAGCACTGAACCAGGTACCTGCAGGCAAAGTCGTCAGCTATGGTCAATTGGCAGAAATGGCCGGGCTGGGGCGTGCTGCGCGCTGGGTCGGGCGTACCCTCGGGCAACTGCCCGATTCGACACAGCTTCCCTGGCACCGCGTGATTGCTGCCGGTGGCCGCCTGAGCCTTGCGCAAGGCACACCTTCAGGTGATGAACAACGTGCCAGGCTGCGTGCAGAAGGGGTCACCGTCCAGAATAATCGTGTGGATATGTCGTACCATGGCTGGCGTCCAATGGAGCACAGCGGTTAGAGTGCGCGCTTTGTTTTCGTAAACTTGAGGCAGATGTTGGCCCATGCCCCGTAAAACCTGGCGCGATGCGCTCGCTGCCTATGCCAGCCCGTCAACGCTGGTGCTGTTGCTGCTCGGCTTTGCCGCCGGCCTGCCGTACATGTTGGTGTTCTCAACCCTGTCCGTGTGGCTGCGCGAGGCCGGTGTGGCCCGCGAGACGATTGGCTATGCCAGCCTGATAGGCTTGGCGTACGCCTTTAAATGGGTGTGGTCGCCACTGCTCGACCAGTGGCGCCTGCCACTGCTGGGCAAGCTCGGTCGACGCCGCTCCTGGCTCGTGTTATCGCAGGTGCTGGTCGTGGTGGGCCTCATCGGAATGGGGTTTTGCGACCCCCAGAAGCACTTGTCCTGGCTGATTGCCCTGGCCGTACTTGTCGCGTTTGCCTCGGCAACACAGGATATTGCCGTTGATGCCTATCGCCTGGAGATCGCCGACGATCAGCGCCAGGCAGCCCTGGCAGCCAGCTATATGGCTGGCTACCGCGTCGCGGCCCTGCTGGCTACCGCGGGCGCCCTGTTTTTCGCTGAAGGTTTCGGCTCCACCGGTTTCAACTACCTCCACAAAGCCTGGACCGGTACCTATGTGCTGTTCGGTGTAATGATGGTGCCGGCACTGGTTACCAGCCTGTTGATGCGCGAACCGCCTGTACCACTGCGCACTCAGTTGTCGGCGGCGCGCTATGGCTTTGCCCACCAACTGGTATCCGTGTTCGTGCTGATCGTACTGCTCGTGTCGGTACCGGCAACGTTTACCCAGTTGTACTACACCGACTTTGCCAGTGTGCTGTTCGAGGGCGTGAGCCTGCTTGACCTGCTGCTGGAAGACCGCGCGTTCCTTCGCGCGATTCTGTACATCACGCTCACAGCGTTGTGCCTGTCCTCAATGGGCCGGCGTGGCCTGGCCCCGGTGCTGACCCCGGTCAACGACTTCATTACGCGCTACCGCTGGCAGGCCTTGCTGCTGCTTGGGCTGATCGCAACGTACCGGATGTCCGATACAGTGATGGGCGTGATGGCCAACGTGTTCTACATCGATCAAGGCTTCACCAAGGATCAGATCGCCAGCATCAGCAAGATCTTCGGGTTGATCATGACCTTGGTGGGCGCCGGCCTAGGCGGGCTGCTGATCGTCCGTTTCGGCATCCTGCCGATCCTGTTCATCGGTGGCGCAGCCTCGGCCAGCACCAACATCCTGTTCCTGATGCTGGCAGACATGGGCCCCAACCTGAACATGCTGATCGTCACCATCTCGCTGGATAACTTCAGCTCTGGCATGGCGACTTCGGCATTTGTCGCCTACCTGTCGAGCCTGACCAACCTCAAGTTCTCGGCCACCCAGTATGCCCTGCTCAGCTCCATCATGCTGTTGCTGCCAAGGCTGATCGGTGGATACTCAGGCGTCATGGTGGAAAAGTTCGGCTACCACGACTTCTTCCTGATTACGGCACTGCTGGGTGTACCCACGCTTATCCTGATTGCCCTGCACTGGCATCAAGAAGCCCGCCGTGGAAAGCCTGAACCTCAGGATCAGCCACAGAACTCGGTGGGCGAACGCCCTTAATCCGAGACAACCAGCTCGCCAGCGCTCAGCACCGTACGCAACGGCCAGAGCGCCAGCAGGCCGGCGACACCCGCGACCCAAGCGAACGTCAGCAAGCCCTCACCCGCGCCCAGTATTGCCAGCAAGGAGCCTCCCAGGCCGAGCAAAGCAATGGTGATCATGCCCAGCATCGCCGACACCAGGCCTTTGCTTTGCTCGCTGGCAAACAGCGTGATGCGGTACAACACGGCATTACAGACCCCAAGGCCAAGCGCGTATACCGATAGCCCTGCAACCACACCGATCACCGACGGGTACAACCAGGCGACAACCATCATTGCCAGCAAACCACCCACCAGCGGCCACAGCCCACGGCGCACGAGGGCCAGCAGTGTATAGCGCTCGGCAATCCGGTTAATGATCAGGTTTCCGGCAATCAGGCCGCCAAACACCGGCAGTTGCCACAGCGCGTAGTCCAGCGTACTCAAGCCCTGGCCGTGAATGAGCAGTACCGGCGAAAGCCCGATCCAGGCGATCAGCGGCAACCCGATCAAACCAAGCGCCATGCTGCCCGCGACGAAGTAACGGTTGAGCAACAACTGTCGATAACCAGCCAACAAAGGCAGCAGATGAATCGGCTGAAACGCCAGCCTGCTGCCGTCACGCCGCTCAACACCAAGTGTTTCAGGCATGAAGCGATACAGCGCCAACCAGGCAAGCATGCCACCGGCGCCGATCAGTACAAAAATCCAACGCCAGGACATCCACTCCAGCAACAGCGTGCCGAGCAAAGGCCCCAGCAAGGGGGATAGCAAGGCGATATTCGCGAGCAGGGCCATCATCCGCACCGCATCCGCTTCGCTGAAGGCTTCGTTCAGAGCGGGATAACTCACCGTCACCACAAAGCCCAGACCAATGCCCTGCAACAATCGCAGCAGGTTGAACAGCTCAATCCCCTCCACCCAATGGGTGAGCAGGCACATCAAGCTGAAAAACACGCAGCCACCGAGCAACAGCGGGCGCCGACCATAGCGGTCCGCCAACGGCCCGATCAGCCATTGCAGCAGTACGCCGCCAAGCAGATAGAGGTTCAGGGCATGGGGGATGAAATCTGCACTCGCCTGCAGGTCGCTCACCACCGTAGGCATGGCTGGCATGACCACATCACTGGCGACATAGGTCAGCAGCTCGAAGAGCGCCAAGGTCAGTGCGAAGCAGAATGCACGCAACGGGGTGATTTGCAGCAGCGGGGTCAACATGGGAACGCCAGGCCAAACGACATTTGGCCAGCCTGTATGCCAGAAAAGTCACGCTCGCGATAGGACATTCCAGGTGCCAGCCTTGCCGGCGACGCTATCGGCAAGGTTGGCGCCTGCACAGGCAACGCTTTAGGCAGTCGCTTCCTGGACCACGCGAATCACGCGCTGCGGAAAGGGAATGTCGATCCCCTCGGCACGCAGGCGATCACGGGCATGCTCGTTGAGCATGAACAACACATCCCAGTAGTCACCGGTATTGACCCAGACACGCAGGGAAATGGTGATAGAACTGTCGCCCAAGGTCGACACGACGGCTTGTGGCGCCGGATCCTTGTGAACCCGTGGGTCATTGGCCAGCTCGAGCAACACGCGGCGCGCAGCCTGCAAGTCGGCATCGTAGTCGACACCAACATCAAACACGACCTTACGGGTCGGCTGGCGGTTGTGGTTGGTGATAATGCCGTTGGACAGGCTGCCGTTGGGCATGATCACGGTCTTGTTGTCAGCCGTACGCAACACCGTGTGGAAGATCTGGATGTTATCCACCGTTCCGCTGACCCCTTGCGCTTCGATCACATCACCAATGCGAAACGGACGGAACAGCAAAATCAGCACGCCACCGGCAAAGTTCGCCAGGCTGCCCTGTAATGCCAAGCCAATGGCAAGGCCTGCGGCACCAATGGCGGCAACGAAGGACGTGGTTTCTACGCCGATCATCGAAGCGACGCTGACCATCAACAGCACTTTGAGGGCGATGTTGGCCAGGCTACTGATGAACCCCTGCAGTGCAAGGTCGGCATTACGCAAAGCCAGCAACTTGCCCAGACGGAATGTCACCTTGTTGATCAGCCACCAACCAATGGACAACGTGAGCAGCGCCAACAGAAAACGGCTGCCGTACTCCATGATCAATGGAATCCAGCTTTGTGAGGTCTTGACCAGTTGATCGACTTCAGCGTTCAAATCCATAGTGCTCTCCTGATGCCAAATGGCAAAAAGCGTAAATATCCCACCGCAATCGTATCAACGGCCTAGAGAAGCTCGGACGCCAGAACGGCGCCGAGGTTCCTGACGCAGGGTGCTCAGTCGCGGAAATTGTTGAACTGCAATGGCATGCCGAATTCCTTGGCACGCAAGGCGGCGATGGCCTCTTGCAAATCGTCGCGCTTCTTGCCGGTTACCCGTACCTGCTCGCCCTGGATGGCGGCCTGAACCTTGAGCTTGGCCTCCTTGATGTGGGCAACGATCTTTTTCGCCAGCTCTTTGTCGATACCTTCCTTGAGGACGGCTTCCTGTTTCATGACCTTACCGGACGGGTAAGCATCCTTGATCTCCAGGCATTGGGCGTCGATCTTGCGTTTGATCAGCGACAACCTGAGGATTTCAATCATCTGCTCAAGCTGGAATTCGGCTTCGGCTGTCAGGTTGACAGTCAGCTCCTTTTCCTTGAACTCGAAGCTGCCTTTGCCTTTCAGGTCGTAGCGCCGGTCCAGTTCCTTGATCGCGTTGTCTACCGCGTTGGTGACTTCGTGTTTGTCCAGTTCCGATACCACGTCGAACGACGGCATATCCTTTTCTCCAAAAATAAAAGACACGCTACCGGCCCTGATGAAAGAGCACGATGGAGCGCGCCGGGTTTGACGGTTAAAATGCTTGCTCATTATAACGGTTGCGAAACGCGGATGAGCAGCACCTGGCATATTCTCGGCGCCGGCAGTCTGGGCAGCCTTTGGGCCTGTCGTCTGGCTCGTGCAGGCAAAGCAGTACGCCTGATCTTGCGGGACGATGAGCGTGTGGCTGCCTATGAGGCCGCGGGCGGCCTGACGCTGATCGAACAGGATCAGGCGCACACTCATGCCATTCCCGCACAGACAGCGACGGGCGCAGGGCCTATCCACCGTCTGCTGGTGGCCTGCAAAGCCTACGACGCACACAAGGCGGTTGCTCCCCTGCTGCCCCGCTTGGCCCCCAATGCCGAGCTGATCCTGCTGCAGAACGGCCTGGGCAGCCAGGACGAGGTTGCCGCCCTGGTGCCCCACGCACGTTGTATCTTCGCCTCCAGCACGGAAGGCGCCTTTCGTCAGGCGGACTGGCAGGTGGTGTTTGCCGGCCACGGCTTCAACTGGCTGGGCGATCCCGCCAGGCCCAGCACGCCCGACTGGCTCGATGAACTGGAAGACGCCGGGATACCACACCAGTGGACACCCGACATCCTTACCCGCCTCTGGCGCAAACTGGCCTTGAACTGCGCCATCAACCCACTGACGGTGTTGCATGAGTGCCGCAATGGCGGCCTGAGCGAACACCACTGCGAAGTGGCGACCCTGTGCGTGGAGCTCGCCGAGCTATTGCGCCGCTGTGGTCAACCACAGGCCGCCGATGGCCTCGCCGAGGAGGTAGAGCGGGTGATTCAGGCTACCGCCGCCAACTACTCATCGATGTACCAGGACGTCCGTCAGGGCCGCCGCACAGAGATCCACTACCTGCTCGGCCATGCCTGCCGCATTGCCGCCCGTCATGGCTGCGAATTGCCGCACCTGGAACGGCTCCACCGGCGCCTGGTCGAGTACCTGAATGCGCATGGATTGCCCAGCGACTGAATCGGGCGGTACTCTGGGCGCCTAACCTCCCACCAGGATCACGCCTCAACCATGCCATTGCGCGAACGCCTGGAAAACCTGCCCGTTGGGCAAAAGCTACTGGCTGCCCTGCTGGTGCTGCTGATTACCGTGATGTTGGTCGCCAACCTGACCTTCATCAGTGCTGCCTATTGGATCTCTCAAGAGAGCATGGCGCCCCAGGCGTTGCAGACCATCGGTCGACTGGTATCCAACCCTCAACTGGCGCAACAGGCTAGCGACTCACCGCAAGCCGCCGACCGGCTACTCAGGGAGCTGGACAGCTATTCACCACTGCGCGCTGCCGCCCTGTATGGCAGCGATGGCAAGCGTCTCGCGCAATTGCAGCACGGCGAATTACTCGACCTGCCCAAACGCTATCGCAACATCGAAACCTGGCGGCTCACCGAATTTCGCAACACCCAACTGATCCCGCTGCCACGCCCTGGTTCACCGCCCAGCCACTTGCTGCTGGTGGCCAGTAGCGAACTGCCGATGGCCTTCTACACCGGCACGCTGACCGCCAGCCTGGGGATTCTGGTGTTCAGTGTGCTGCTATGGATGATCATCGCCCGGCAGATCAAGCGCCTGATTACCGAGCCCATCGACCGGCTTGAACAGCTCACGCGCCAGGTGACCCGTGAAGAGAACTATGCCCTGCGCGCCCAGCCGGGTAACCGCGACGAAATCGGCAGCCTCGCAGAAGCCTTCAACACGATGCTTTCGCGCATCGAAGCACGCGAACAGCAGCTCAAGCGCGCTCGCGACGAATTCCAGGATGCCTTCGACCAGGCTCAGGGCCTGGCCGAGGAAACACGCCATACCAACCGCAAGCTTGAACTGGAAGTCCAGGTACGCAGCAAGATCGAGAAAAAACTCACCGGTTTTCAGAACTACCTCAACAGCATTATCGACTCGATGCCCTCGGCCCTGATCGCACTCGACGAGCAGCTCTACGTCACCCAGTGGAACCAGGAAGCCACCGCCCTCTCCGGCACACCGCTGGACGAGGCGCTGAACCAGCCGATTTTCCTCGCGTTCGAGCCGCTACGCCCCTTCCTGCCGCAACTCAAGGAAAGCGTCGAGAAGCACCGGGTAGCGAAAATTGAACGCGTCACCTGGACCAAGGACGACGAGCCTCGCCACTATGCTCTGACCTTTTACCCACTCATGGGCGGTGGCGGACGTGGCGTGGTGATCCGTATCGACGACATCACCCAGCGCCTGTCGCTTGAGGAAATGATGGTGCAATCGGAAAAAATGCTCTCGGTCGGCGGCCTGGCAGCGGGCATGGCGCATGAAATCAACAACCCACTCGGGGCGATTCTGCACAACGTCCAGAATATCCGGCGGCGGCTGTCGCCTGACTTGCCAAAGAACATCGAGCAAGCCAACGAAGCGGGCATCGACCTGAGCGTCGTCAACCATTACCTGCAACTGCGCGAAGTGCCGCAACTGCTCGATGGCATCCAGCAGGCCGGCACCCGAGCGGCCAAGATCGTCACCCATATGCTCAGCTTCAGCCGCCGCAGCAATCGCCAACTGGTGCCCTGCGACCTGCCAGCCTTGATCGACCAGGCGGTAGAAATCGCCAGCAACGACTTCGACCTGACCATCGGTTTCGACTTCAAAGGCCAAGCCATTGTCCGCCAGTTCGACCCTGAACTGGGGCCGGTACCCTGCACGGCGAACGAGCTTGAACAGGTTTTGCTGAACCTGCTTAAAAACGCGGCTCAGGCGATTCACCAGCGCCAGGATGATAGCGAGCCAGGTCGCATCATCCTGCGCACGCGACTGAATCCGCCATGGGCCGAGATCCAGGTCGAAGACAATGGTGTCGGCATGACGGAAGCCGTCCGCAAGCGGACCTTCGAGCCGTTCTTCACCACCAAGGAGATTGGCCAGGGCACCGGGCTGGGGCTGTCCGTCTCCTACTTCATCATCACCAATAACCACAAAGGCCAGATGGAGGTGCAGTCAGCACCCGGTCAAGGCACCTGCTTCACCTTGCGCCTGCCCCTGGCAACCCCCACACCGAACCAAAAGACGGAGTCTTGAACATGGGTTTTCGTTTGTCGAAGATCTACACCCGCACGGGCGACAAGGGTGAAACGGGCTTGGGCGATGGCCGCCGAGTACCGAAGGATCACCCACGCATTGAAGCCATTGGCGAAGTGGATACGCTCAACAGCCAGCTTGGCGTGCTGCTGGCAGGCCTTGCGACGGACCCTGCCCTGACAGAACTGATCGAAGTGCTTTCACCTTGTCAGCATCGACTGTTCGATCTGGGAGGCGAGCTGGCGATGCCCAGTTATCAAGCCTTGAATGATGCGCAAGTGGAATCACTGGAGCAGGTGATCGATCGCTGGAACGATGAACTGGGACCGCTGGAGAATTTCATTCTGCCCGGAGGCTCAGCCCTGGTCGCCCAGGCTCATGTCTGCCGCAGCCTGGCCCGCAGTGCCGAACGACGCTGCCAAACGCTGAACGCCATTGAGCCATTGACTGGGGTTGGTTTGGCCTACATCAACCGGTTGTCCGACCTACTGTTCGTGGCGGCACGGCTGATTGGGCGGCGCCAGGGCGTGGCCGAGGTGCTGTGGCAGCCTGCAGCCAAACCCTGAGGCGCCAGTCAGCGCCCATCAAGCACGATTCCCTGTGGTTACATCTCGGGCCAGAAGGCCCGAATCCCGGCAACACCCTGCGCACCGCTCTGCCAGGCCCGCTCACGCTCTGCATCGCCAACGCCACCGAGCAGGAACACCGGACGATTGAAGCCCTCGATCAACTGCGAGGCCTGCTCCCAGCCTAATGGCGCGGTATCCGGATGGCTCTGCGTCGCCTGCACCGGCGAGAGGGTGACAAAATCAACCCCCATCCGCTCAGCCAACGCCAACTCTTCGGCGTTATGGCAGGACGCTGCCAGCCAACGGTTCTGCGGGAACGGACGCCCCTTGCTGGCGTACTTGCGCAACTGCGTCGCAGTCAGGTGCCAACCGGCCGCCGGGAAGTCGCCCAACCACTCCAACGGCCCCTTGAGCATCAACTGTGCCTTGCCAGCACAGAGGCCGACAGCATCCACGGCGAGGTCGCGGTACTGCGGGTCATACATGTTCGGCGCACGCAATTGCAGCAGCTTTACGCCGCCAGCAATGGCCTTCTGCATACCGCGCAGCAACTGGGACGTTTCCAGGCCGTCCGGGGTAATCAGGTACTCACCGGGTAAACGCGCAGCCGCCACAATCGGCCGGTTGGCTTCAGGGAAGTCGTACTGCGCCAATTCACGTGGTGCCACCCAGGCCAACGGCTGGCCCTCGGCACCGTGGGGCTCACCGGTAAACGCGGACACCTCCCACACATCCAGCAGCACCTGTTTGTCCGGGTAGTCGTGCTTGACCTTGATCAATGGCCGCGCCGCACTGACGGCAATACCCAGCTCTTCCTGAAGCTCACGGGCCAACGCAGCCTGTACGGCTTCGCCCTCCTCGACCTTGCCGCCCGGAAACTCCCAAAGGCCGCCCTGATGCTGACTGTCGGCACGCCGAGCAATCAGCACCCGGCCATCGGTACCGCGAATCACGGCGGCAGCTACATGAATACGTTTCACCGTCCACACTCCGCCAATCCCGCTTTCTGCCAGGCCTGGAAAGCGGGCCACTGGTAAATCGCTTCGATGTAGTTGAGCGCTTCAACCGGCAGTTCAACCCGGTAAGTGCGCAGGCGAACCGCCACTGGCGCAAAAAACGCGTCGGCCAGGCTAGGCGTGCCAAACAGGAACGGGCCACTGGCGGTTGCGGCAGCACGGCACTCGGCCCACAAGGCAACAATACGGTCGATATCCGCCTGGACGTCCGCCGGGGTTACGTCCAACGCCTGGTCACGGCTCAGGTCGAATGGCATGGTGCCACGCAAGGCAAAGAAACCACTGTGCATCTGCGCACAGGCAGAGCGGGCCTGAGCACGGGCAGCGACGTCGGTCGGCCACAGATGGGCGTCCGGATGACGCTCGGCCAGGTACTCGGCAATCGCCAGGGAGTCGGCGATGGTGCCATGCTCGGACTTGAGCAACGGCACCTTGCCGGTCGGCGAATGCTCGAGCAAGCGGGCGCGGGTATCAGGTTGATTGAGTTTGACGAGTTGCTCGGTGTAGGACGCTCCGGTCAGTTCCAGCGCCAGGGCGGCGCGCAGTGACCAGGAGGAATAAAGCTTGTCGCCGATGATCAGGTGGTAGCTCATGGTTCGGCTCCAGAAGGTTTGGAGAATGTACCGCCGCTGTCGCCGACCAGGCCGGCTCGCGCTGGAGCCGGCCTGGTCAACGAGTCGATCAGCTCCGGTATTCGGCGTTGATCTTCACATACTCATGGGACAGGTCAGTGGTCCAGATGACCTCGCTGCACTGGCCGCGGCCCAACTCGATGCGAATGGTGATTTCTTCCTGCGCCATGACAGCGGCGCCCTGCTCTTCGGTATAGCTGGCACTGCGGCCGCCTTTGCTGGCGATGCAGACGCTACCCAGGTAGACGTCGATCAGGCTCACATCCAGGTTCGGCACACCCGCACGGCCTACTGCCGCCAGAATACGGCCCCAGTTCGGGTCGGAGGCGAACAGCGCGGTCTTGATCAGCGGCGAGTGGGCCA
>JAEAMF010001665.1_pt1 | contig 15005 bp, 11 predicted proteins | sample 8958721 | NCBI WGS metagenome assembly JAEAMF01 (sample SAMN16933255, study PRJNA681124) | bioreactor sludge metagenome | isolation source: anaerobic bioreactor treating anionic surfactant - SDBS | place: India: Bengaluru | collected 2019-02-28
AGCGAGATCATCGAGTAGTGGTGAATAGTGAATGGTGAATGGTAAAAGAAGAGAACAGGCGGAGAGAACGGAAGGCTTGCGGACGGGGCGCCAGCGGCAACCCCACGCAACCCTACGTAACCTCTCGTAACCCTTAGTAACCCGAGCTTAAATATGCCGGCGGAACTGATCATCCTGGCCTGCGCAACCTGCAAGCGGCGCAACTACACCTTCTTCCAGAACAAGGTGGAAGGGAAGCTGGAGCTCAAGAAGTATTGCCGTTTCTGCCGGAAACACACGGCTCACAAGCAGACGAAATAGCGGGGAGTCCCGGCTTCGACGGGAGACCCCGCCGATAGGCCAGTAGCTCAATCAGGCTAGAGCACCGGTCTCCAAAACCGGGGGTTGGGGGTTCGAGTCCCTCCTGGCCTGACGGGGAAGCCTATAGGTCCTATCGGTCCTATAGGTCTTAGAGGACCTATGAAAAAGCTTTTGGAGTTCATCGCCGAGGCCAAGGCCGAGCTGAAGAAGGTGGCCTGGCCCTCGCGGAAGGAGCTCTTCGATTCGACGCGGGTGGTGATCGCGGCCTCGATCCTCCTGGCCGTCTTCATCGGGGCGGCCGACTACCTCTTCTCTTCCCTGGTCAAGGTGATCTTCAAATAAAGGGTTCATGGCCATGGCGCACAACTGGTATGTGGTCCACACCCTCTCCGGACTGGAAGGCAAGGTCAAGGAGCGGCTGGAGACCCAGATCGCCCTCCAGCGGGCGAGCGACCGGATCAGCGAGGTCCTGATCCCGACCGAGCGGGTCTCCGAAGTCCGGGGCGGGAAGAAGGTGATCAGCCAGCGCAAGTTCTGGCCCGGCTACGTCTTCGTCAAGATGGAGTTTTCCGAGGAGACCTTCTACATGGTCAACGAGACCGAGGGCGTGATCGGCTTCCTCGGCTCCAGCGTCCCCCCGCGCCCGCTCGACGACCAGGAGATGCTGGCGGTCCTCGGCCAGATCGACGACAAGAAGGAAAAGGTCAAGCCCAAGGTGCTCTTCGAAGTGGGCCAGACCGTGAAAGTGACCGACGGCCCGTTCGCCAACATGACCGGCCTGGTCGAGTCCCTCGACCCCGACAAGGGCAAGATCGTGGTTCGGGTGGAGGTCTTCGGCCGCGAGACCCCGGTGGAGCTGGGCTACTGGCAGGTGGAGAAAAGCTAATGGCTAAACAGATCAACGCGACGATCAAGCTCCAGATCCCGGCCGGGCAGGCCAACCCCGCGCCCCCGGTCGGGCCGGCCCTGGGCGCCCAGGGCGTCAACATCATGGAGTTCTGCAACACCTTCAACGCCGCCACCCGGGACAAGGCGGGCTACGTCATCCCGGTGGTGATCACCGTCTACAACGACCGGACCTTCACCTTCATCACCAAGACCCCGCCCGCCGCCAATCTGCTCAAGAAGGCGGCCGGCATCGCCACCGCTTCCGCCCAGCCCAACCGGGAGAAGGTGGGCAAGGTGACCCGGGAGCAGGTGCGGGAGATCGCCCGGATGAAGATGAAGGATCTGAACGCCCGCACCGAGGCGGACGCCGTCCGGATCATCGAGGGCACCGCCCGGTCCATGGGGATTGAAGTCGGGGAGAGCCAGCAGCAGTAGGGAGAGGAGACATGGCCTACCACGGGAAAAAATACCGCGCCGCCGCCGCCGCCATCGACCGCGCCCGCCTCTACACGCTCGAGGAAGGGCTCTCGGCGCTCAAGAAAAGCGCCGCCGCCGGCTTCGACCAGACGGTCGAGCTGGTCATGAAGCTGGGGATCGACCCCGCGCGCTCCGACCAGATGGTGCGCGGCACCGTCTCCCTGCCCCACGGGACCGGCAAGAAGCTCCGCATCCTCGCCTTCTGCCTCCCCGAGCAGGCGGAGGCGGTCAAGTCCGCCGGCGCCGACTTCGCCGGGGGCAAGGAGCTGGCGGAGAAGATCAAGGGCGGCTGGCTGGATTTCGACGTCGCCGTGGCCGCCAAGGAGATGATGCGCGAGATCACCCCCCTGGGCAAGATCCTGGGGCCGCGCGGCCTGATGCCCTCCCCCAAGGCCGGGACCGTTAGCGACAACCTCCCCCGGACGGTGAAGGAGGTCAAGGCGGGCAAGATCGAGTTCAAGGCCGACAAGTTCGGCAACATCCAAGTGGCGGCGGGGAAGATCTCCTTCCCCGAGGGGAGCCTGGCCGAGAACATCCGCGCGGTCATCAGGGAGATCGTGCGCGCCCGCCCCCCTTCGGCCAAGGGCAAGTATCTTCTCCAGGTGTTCATCTCTCTGACCATGTCCCCTTCGGTCCGGCTGGACGCCGGTAAGCTCGCCGAGGCGTAGCCCCGGCGCCGGACCCGACGAGTCGCGAGGAAAAGGAAGCGTCATGAAGACCGATCAACGCGCCATTTCGGCGGAAAAGCAGGCGATGGAGAAGGAATACCGCGAGCGCCTTTCCGGCGCCGACGCGGTGGTGGTGACCGAGATCAAGGGGTTCTCCTCCCAGTCCTTCACCCGCCTGCGCGCCCGCTTGGCCTCTGGAGAGGCCGACTACTGGGTAATCTCCAACCGCCTTTTCCAACGGGTCCTGAACGGCACCCCCTTCGCGGCGCTCTCCGCCGGGATCAAGGGCGGATCAGCGGTGGCGGCGGGCCGCCGGGGGATGCCGGAGCTGGCCAAGGCCCTGCTCGAGTTCGAGAAGGAGGAGGGCAAGGCCTTCCTGCGGACCGGGATGTGGGAGGGAGCGGTCTTCGAGACCGCCGGCCTCCAGCGCCTGGCCCGCCTCCCCTCGCGCGAGGTTCTGCTCGCCCAGGTGGCGGCCGGGATCCAGGGGCCGATCAGCTCCTTCGTCTCCGTCCTGGGCCGCCTGCTCCCCGCCTTCCTGAGCGTGCTGAAGCAGGCGAGCCAGAAAACCGGGGAAAACAAGAGCTAAACAAAGGTAAGGGTCAAGAGATTGGTCTGGTCAATGGGTTAGGTCTATGGGCCGCCTCACCCTTTCCCTTGCCCATCAACCAGTCCAATATCTTTACCCTGACCCATTAACTAGTCCGAAAAGGAGGTTTGCCATGGCAGAGGAAACCAAAGTCCAGGAGACGGCGGCGCCGGCCGCGCCCGCGGCCGCCCCCGCTCCCAAGCTCGCCAAGATCATCGAGGAGATCGGGAGCCTCACGGTGCTCGAGCTCTCCGACCTGGTCAAGGCCCTGGAGGAGAAGTTCGGCGTCACCGCCGCCGCGCCGATGGCCATGATGGCCCCGGGCGCCGGGGGCGGCGCCGCCGCGCCCGCGGCCGAGGAGAAGACCACCTTCACCGTGGTCCTGGCCGTGGCCGGCGACAAGAAGATCCAGGTGATCAAGGAGGTCCGCGCCGTCACCAACCTGGGCCTGAAGGAGGCCAAGGACCTGGTGGAGGGCGCCCCCAAGCCGGTGAAGGAGAACGTCTCCAAGGAAGAGGCGGCCGAGATCAAGAAGAAGCTGGAGGCGGTGGGCGCCAAGGTGGAATTGAAGTAAACGCCGCGGAGGTCGGGCACGGGCATGAAGCAGGCAACAAAGACCAAGCCGACGGAGGTCAGCTACTCCAGGATCGGGGATTCGGTGAAGATGCCGGATCTCCTCGACCTGCAGCTGATCTCGTTCAAGGATTTTCTCCAGGAAAACGCCCCTCCCGAGAAGCGGGCGCCCCAGGGCCTGCAGAAGGTCTTCCAGGAGGTCTTCCCGATCTGGTCCTACGACGGGAACACCTGCCTGGAGTTCGTGAGCTACACCCTGGGCGCTCCCCGCTACGACATCCTGGAGTGCCAGAAGAAGGGCCTGACCTACGCCCTGCCGCTCAAGGTCAAGCTCCGCCTCAAGAAGGGGGAGACGGTCAAGGAGGAGATGGTCTTCCTGGGGAACATCCCGATGATGACCCCTCAGGGGTCGTTCATCATCAACGGCGCCGAGCGGGTGATCGTATCCCAGCTCCACCGCAGCCCCGGGATCTGCTTCGAGCCGGTCAAGCGCACCGGCAAGCTCGTGCTCTTCATGATGCGGATCATCCCGGCCCGCGGCTCCTGGATGGACGCCGAGTTCGACCGCAAGAACAACATCTACTTCCACCTGGAGAAGAAGCGGACGCGGCGGCGGCTCTTGGCCACCACCCTCCTGCGCGCTCTGGGCTATGGCTCCGACGCCAAGATCATCCGGCTCTTCAGCGAGCTGGAGGAGCTCACGCTCGCCCGGGACGCCGCGAAGATCCAGGGGCGCTACCTCTCCTCCTCGGTGGTGGACGCCAAGAACACGGTCCTCTTCAAGGCCTACCAGCAGATCGACGCGAACCTCCTTAAGGAGCTTCAGACCTACGGGATCGAGAAGGTGGAGGTCTTCGCCCCCTCTCCGGCGGTGGAGCCGCTCGTCAACATGCTCCGGGCCGACCCCACCGACAGCCAGGAGTCGGCGCTGAAGTTCATCTACAAGCGCTTCCGCCCGGGCGACCCCCCCACCGAGGCCAAGGCCAACGCCCTGATCGAGCGCCGCTTTTTCGACCGTCGCCGCTTCGACCTGGGGGCGGTGGGGCGCTTCAAGCTCAACCGGAAGCTCGGGCTTGCCACCGACCGCGACGAACTCAAGAACACCACCCTGCGCACCAAGGACATCGTGGAGGCGGTCCGCTACCTGATGCGCCTGCAAGCGGGCGACGAGAACACCTCCATCGATGACATCGACCACCTCGGCAACCGCCGGGTGGCGATGGTGGGGGAGCTTTTGGAGGAGCAGTGCCGGACCGGGATGGCCCGGCTCGAGCGGCTGGTCAAGGACAAGATGAACATGTACGAGGTCTCCTCGGAGTCCCTGATGCCGCACAAGCTGGTGAACCCCAAGGCCCTGGCCGGGGTGCTCCGCGACTTCTTCGGCCGCTCCCAGCTCTCCCAGTTCATGGACCAGACCAACCCGCTGGCCGACATCACCCACAAGCGCCGGCTCACCGCGCTCGGCCCCGGGGGCCTCCCCCGCAAGCGGGCCGGCTTCGAGGTGCGCGACGTTCACGTCAGCCACTACGGGCGGATCTGTCCGATCGAGACCCCGGAAGGCCCGAACATCGGGCTGATCGCCTCCCTCTCCACCTACGGCCAGGTGAACGAGCTCGGCTTCATCGAGACCCCCTACCGGGTGGTGGAGAACGGTCGGGTCACCGGGAAGATCCGGTACCTGACCGCCGACGACGAGGAGGCCTACATCATCGCCCAGGCCAACGTCCGGGTGGACAAGGACGGGAAGATGCTGGACGAGAAGGTGCAGGCCCGCCAGCGGGGCGACTTCAAGATGGTCGCCCCCGGAGAGGTCCACCTGGTCGACGTCTCCCCCAAGCAGCTGGTCTCGGTCGCCGCCGGCCTCATCCCCTTCCTCGAGCACGACGACGCCAACCGGGCGCTCATGGGCTCGAACATGCAGCGGCAGGCGGTGCCCCTGCTCACCTCCGAGCCGGCCCTGGTCACCACCGGCCTGGAGGAGCGGACCGCCCTGGATAGCCGGGTCATGGTCACGGCCGAGGAGGACGGGACGGTGGAGCGGGTCGACGCCGAGTCGATCCGGGTCGGGAAGAAGAACTACCACCTGATGAAATACCTCCGCTCCAACGCCGGGACCTGCGTCAACCAGCGCCCGCTGGTGGCCAAGGGGCAGAAGGTGAAGAAGGGGCAGGTGATCGCCGACGGCGCGGGCACCGCCCAGGGCCAGCTCGCCCTGGGCCGGAACGTGCTGGTCGCCTTCCTCCCCTGGCGCGGCTACAACTTCGAGGACGCGATCGTGATCAGCGAGCGCCTGCTCAAGGAGGACACCTTCACCTCCGTCCACATCGAGAAGTTCGAGGTGGGGGCGCGCGACACCAAGCTCGGCCGGGAGGAGATCACCAACGACATCCCCAACGCCGGCGAGGAGGCCCTCCGGAACCTGGACGAGGAAGGGGTGATCCGGATCGGGGCCGAGGTGAAGCCGAACGATATTTTGGTCGGCAAGCTCACCCCCAAGAGCGAGACCGAGCTGCTCCCCGAGGAGCGGCTGCTTCGGGCCATCTTCGGAGACAAGGCCTCCGACGTCAAGGACACCTCGCTCCGCGCGCCCTCCGGGATCGAGGGGATCGTGATCGACGCCAAGGTCCTCTCCCGCAAGGAGCGGATGGAGGACGAGGAGGAGGAGGGCTCTAACCTCTCCTCCTTGAACCAGCAGCACAAGCAGGCGATGGCCCGGGTCAAGGAGAAACGGCGGGAGAAGGTGACCCAGATCCTCTACGGCAAGAAGCTGGAGGGGGCGATCGTGGCCGAGGACACCGGGAGCGAAATCATCCCCGGGGGGAAGAAGATCACCAAGGCCATGATCCAGAAGCTGGAGGCCCGCGACTACGAGGACATCCAATTCGAGGGCTCGGGGGAGACCCTGGCCAAGCTCCGGAAGGCGCTCATGGAGAGCTCGATGAAGCTGGAGGAGCTGGCCCTGAAGCGGAGCCAGGAGATGGAGCAGATCCGCGGCGGCGACGAGCTGGAGCCCGGCGTGATCAAGAAGGTCCAGGTTTACATCGCCACCAAGCGCCGGCTCGCGGTCGGGGACAAGATGGCCGGGCGCCACGGGAACAAGGGCGTGGTGGCCAAGATCCTCCCCGAGGAGGACATGCCCTTCCTCGAGGACGGGACCCCGGTGGACGTGGTCCTCAACCCCCTGGGGGTACCCTCCCGGATGAACGTGGGGCAGGTCCTGGAGACGAGCCTGGGCTGGGCGGCCAAGCTCCTGAACCTGACCATCGTCTCCCCGGTTTTCGACGGGGCGACCGAGGCCGACGTGAGCGAGCTGATGAAGAAGGCCGGGATCCCCGCCTCCGGCAAGGTCACCCTCTACGACGGGCGGACCGGGGAGCCCTTCTCCAACGACGTCCTGGTCGGCCAGATCTACATGATGAAGCTCCACCACCTGGTTGCGGACAAGATCCACGCCCGGGCCATCGGCCCCTACTCCCTGGTCACCCAGCAGCCGCTGGGGGGCAAGGCCCAGTTCGGCGGCCAGCGCTTCGGGGAGATGGAGGTCTGGGCGCTCGAGGCCTACGGGGCGGCCTACGCCCTCCAGGAGATGCTCACGGTCAAGAGCGACGACATCAAGGGCCGCTCCCGGATCTACGAGTCGATCGTCAAGGGCTCCAACCTGCTCGAGGCGGGGACCCCGGAGTCGTTCAACGTCCTGATCAAGGAACTCCGGTCCCTGGCCCTCGACTTCCGGACCGAGAAACCGCCGGCGCCCACGTACGCCGAGCGCCTCTACGGACCACGGCCGGGCCCGGCGCGCCGGGCCCCCGTGACGGGCGGGAACCGAGAGAGAAATCCGGGTTATCCGTGGCGGCGTCCGGCCGAAGTCCGGCGGATCGCCGCCCGGGAAGGGCAGAGACAGCATATGGACGACAAAGTCGCCAGCATCTTCGGGATCGAGAGCGAGGCCATCTTCGACCAGGTCAGCATCTCCATCGCCTCGCCCGACACCATCCGCTCCTGGTCGCACGGGGAGGTGAAGACCCCGGAGACGATCAACTACCGGACCTTCAAGCCGGAGCGGGACGGGCTTTTCTGCGAGAAGATCTTCGGTCCGACCAAGGACTGGGAGTGCTCCTGCGGGAAGTACAAGCGGATCAAGCACAAGGGCGTGGTCTGCGACCGCTGCGGGGTGGAGGTGACCGAGGCCAAGGTGCGGCGGGAGCGGATGGGGCACATCGACCTGGCCGTCCCGGTCTCCCACGTCTGGTTCCTGAAGAGCGCTCCCAGCCGGGTCGGCAACGTTCTCGGCCTCCCCAGCCGGGTCCTGGAGCGGGTGATCTACTACGAGGACTACATCGTGGTCAACCCCGGTCCGGAGATCGACCTGAAGAAGCTCTGCCGCGACAACGAGCGCGAGTCTACGGTCACCGGGCTCAAGGCCAAGCAGCTCCTCACCGAGACCGAGTGCCGGGCGGCGATGGAGAAGCACGGCGACGCTGTCGAGATCGGGATCGGGGCCGAGGCGATCCGGAAGCTGCTGATGGCCGAGGACCTCGATTTCCTCGCCTCCTGGATCCGCTGCCGGATCAAGGGCGGGGAGATGAAGCAGGAGGGGAGCAAGTTCGCCTGCCGGGACCGGGAGAAGACGGCCAAGCCCAAGCGCAAGCCGTCCGACCAGACGGTGGCCAAGCTGGCCAAGCGCCTGCGCATCGTCGAGGGATTCCGCAAGTCGGGCTGCCGGCCGGAGTGGATGATTCTCTCGGTCCTCCCGGTCATTCCGCCGGACCTGCGCCCCCTGGTCCCGCTCGAGGGCGGCCGCTTCGCCACCTCCGACCTGAACGACCTCTACCGCCGGGTGATCAACCGCAACAACCGCCTGAAGTCGATCCTCCAGCTCAAGACCCCCGAGGTCATCGTCCGCAACGAGAAGCGGATGCTCCAGGAGGCGGTGGACGCCCTTTTCGACAACGGCCGCCAGGGCCGCCCGGTCCTGGGCGCCGCCAACCGGCCCCTGAAATCCCTCTCCGACAACCTGCGCGGCAAGCAGGGGCGTTTCCGCCAGAACCTCCTGGGCAAGCGCGTCGACTACTCCGGCCGCTCGGTGATCGTGATCGGCCCCGAGCTCAAGCTCAACCAGTGCGGCCTGCCCAAGGAGATGGCCCTCGAGCTCTTCGAGCCCTTCATCATCCACCGCCTGAAGGAGCTGGGCTACGTCCACACCATCAAGGGCGCCAAGAAGATGATCGAGCGCCAGACCAAGGAGGTCTGGGACGTCCTGGACGAGGTGATCCGCGAGCATCCGGTGATGCTCAACCGCGCCCCCACCCTCCACCGCCTGGGGATCCAGTCTTTCGACCCCATCCTGGTCGAGGGGAAGGCGATCCGGATCCACCCCCTGGTCTGCACCGCCTTCAACGCCGACTTCGACGGCGACCAGATGGCGGTCCACGTGCCCCTCTCCAACGAGGCCCAGCTCGAGGCCCGGATCCTGATGTACGCCCCCAACAACATCTTCTCCCCCGCCTCCGGGGAGCCGATCGCCAATCCGACCCAGGACATCGCCATCGGCTGCTTCTACCTGACCCGGGAGGAGAAGGAGCGCGCGGGGCCGCTGCGGACCTTCGCCGACGAGGACGAGGCCCTCTTCGCCCTCTCCCAGCAGGGGATCGGTCTCCACGAGCTGATCAAGCTTCGCCGCCCGGAAGGGGTGATCGAGACGACCGTGGGCCGGGTGATCTTCAACCAGATCTTCCCGTCCGGGATCGGCTACGTGAACAAGCAGGTGAACAAGAAGGCCCTCTCCGACCTGATCTCCCGCTGCTACAAGCTGGTCGGCCAGGAGGAGACGGTCAAGATCCTGGACCGGCTCAAGGACCTGGGCTTCGAGTACGCCACCTGGTCGGGGGTCTCGCTCGGGATGAGCGACCTGATCATCCCCAAGAAGAAGGACGAGATCCTGGACCGGGCCTTCAAGGAAGTCGCCAAGGTCACCAAGCAGTACCAGGAGGGATCGATCACCGACCGCGAGCGCTACAACAAGGTGGTCGACACCTGGCACCACGCCGCCCAGGAGCTCTCCCAGCAGGTCTTCGAGGACTTGCGGCTCGAGGGGAAGGTGGGGCTGAATCCGCTTTTCATGATGGTCGACTCCGGGGCCCGGGGATCGCGCGAGCAGATCCAGCAGCTGGCGGGGATGCGGGGGCTGATGGCCAAGCCCTCCGGAGACATCCACGAGTACCCGATCACGGCCAACTTCCGCGAGGGGCTCTCCGTTCTCCAGTACTTCGTCTCCACCCACGGCGCCCGCAAGGGCCTGGCCGACACCGCGCTCAAGACCGCTGACGCCGGCTACCTGACCCGGAGGCTCGTCGACGTCTCCCAGGACATGATCATCACCATGCCGGACTGCGGGACGATCAAGGGCCGGACGGTCTCCGAACTGATGGGCCAGGACGAGGTCCTGATCCCGCTCAAGGACCGGATCACCGGGCGGGTCGCCCTGGAGAACGTCAAGGACCCGGTGAGCGGGGCGGCGGTGGTCAAGGCGGGCGAGGAGATCACGCCGGAGATCGCCGAGCGGATCGAGAAGCTCGGCTTCGACACCCTGCGCATCCGCTCGGTCCTCACCTGCGAGGCCCCCGAGGGGGTCTGCGCCGCCTGCTACGGCCGCAACCTCGCCGTCCACCGCCCGGCCGCCCTGGGCGACGCGGTGGGGATCATCGCCGCCCAGTCGATCGGGGAGCCGGGGACCCAGCTGACGATGCGGACCTTCCACATCGGCGGGACCGCCAGCCTCTTCGCCCGCCAGCCCGAGATCCGGACCAAGGACGCCGGGATCATCCGCTACGACGAGCGGTTGCGCGTCGTTTCCACGCCCGACAAGCGCTTCAAGGTGATCAACGAGGGGGGAACGATCGCGATCTACGACTCCGAGGGGGCCAAGGCCCGCGAGCTCGAGCGCTACAAGCTCGAGGTGGGCGCCCTGCTCGAAATCGCCGACGGGGAGAAGGTGGAGAAGAAGAAGCTTTTGGCCACCTGGGACCCCTACAACATCTCGATCCTGACCGAGCAGGACGGGGTGGTGGAGTACCTGGACATCGTCGAAGGCGAGACGATGGAGATCCGGATCGACAAGGCCACCCGCAAGCGCGAGCGGGCGATCAAGCTGGCGATCAGCCACGACAAGCACCCGCAGATCGTCATCCGCAAGTCCGGGACCAAGGAGGCGCTGGCCTACTACTCCATCCCGGCCCAGGCCATCCTCGAGGTGAACAACGGCGTCAGCGTGAAGGCCGGCGACCGGCTGGCCCGGATGCCGCGGAAGTTCACCAAGACCAAGGACATCACGGGCGGCCTGCCCCGGGTGACCGAGCTCTTCGAGGCCCGCCGCCCCAAGGGGGCGGCCGAGATCGCCAAGATCGGCGGCCGGGTCGAGTTCAGCGACCGGGTGCGGGGCAAGCTCAAGCTGATCGTGAAGGACTCCAAGACCGGCAAGTTCGAGGAGCACCTGATCCCCCAGGGCCAGCACATCATCGTCCGCAAGGGCGACGAGGTGAAGAAGGGCGACCAGCTGACCGAGGGGCCGATCGAGCTTCAGGAACTCCTCGAGGTCTGCGGGATCGAGGCCACCCAGGAGTACCTGGTCAACCAGGTCCAGGAGGTCTACCGCTCCCAGGGGGTGAAGATCAACGACAAGCACATCGAGATCATCGTCCGGCAGATGACCAGCAACGTCCGGATCAGCGACCCCGGGGACACCGACTTCCTCTACGACGAGACCGTGGACCACGGCCGCTTCCAGACCGAGAACGAGCGGGTCAAGGAAGCGGGGGGCGCCCCGGCCCGGAGCCGGAACGTGATCCAGGGGATCACCAAGGCCTCCGTCTCGACGGAGTCCTTCATCTCCGCCGCCTCCTTCCAGGAGACCACCCGGGTGCTCACCGACGCCGCCGCTAGCGGCAAGGTGGACCGCCTGAAGGGATTCAAGGAAAACGTGATTATGGGCCATCTCATCCCGGCGGGGACCGGCTTCCCGGCCCTGCGCAAGGTCGACTACCAGCCCCTGGTCGAGGGGGAGAAGGCCCCGGACAAGGAAGAGTAAACAGGAGCCGAAAGAGCATGCCGACGATCAACCAACTGGTGCGGAAGGGCCGCCGGGGGCAGGCCAGGATGTCCAAGGCCCCCGCCCTCCAGGGCGCCCCCCAGAAGCGCGGGGTCTGCCTGGTGGTCAAAACCGCCACCCCCAAGAAGCCCAACTCCGCCCTGCGCAAGATCGCGCGGGTGCGGCTGACCAACAACACCGAGGTCACCGCCTACATCCCGGGGACGGGGCACAACCTCCAGGAGCACTCGATCGTCCTGGTCCGTGGCGGTCGGGTGAAGGACCTCCCCGGCGTCCGCTACCACATCATCCGCGGCACCCTGGACTGTGGCGGGGTGGAGGCGGACAAGGACGGGCGCCCCCGTCGCCGGGGCCGCTCGCTCTACGGGGTGAAGAGGCCGAAGAAGCAATAAAACGGTTCCATGGTTCACGGTTCACGGTTCACGGTTAGGGCTGTCTTCCCAACCGTTGAACCATTGAACCGTTGAACCGTTGAACCATAATTTTCCGGAGGACTCATGGGCAGAAAGAAAAAGAGGATTCCCCGGGAGCGCGCGCCCGATCCCCGCTACCGCAGCGACGTGGCGACCCGGTTCATCAACAGCCTGATGGCCGGGGGGAAGAAGTCCACCGCCGAGAAGGTCTTCTACGAGGCCATGGAGACGGTGGGGAAGAAGTTGGGCAAGGACCCGCTCGAGGTTTTCAAGCAGGCCATGGACAACGTCAAGCCCTACCTCGAGGTCCGCTCCCGCCGGGTGGGCGGGGCCACCTACCAGGTGCCGGTCGAGGTCTCCTCCGACCGCCGGGTCGCCCTGGCCATGCGCTGGATCATCTCCTTCGCCCGGGACCGGAAGGGGACTTCCTTCGGACAGAAGCTCGCCGCCGAACTGATGGACGCCTTCAACAACGAGGGCTCGGCGATCAAGAAGAAGCAGAACGTGCACAAGATGGCCGAGGCCAACAAGGCCTTCGCCCACTATCGCTGGTGATCGCGACCGAAGACATCTCTGTCGCTCCCGCCCTGCCTCTGGCGGGGGTGCGCAATATCGGCATCATGGCCCATATCGACGCCGGCAAGACCACGGCCACCGAGCGGATGCTCTACTACACCGGGAAGGTGTACCGGATCGGCGAGGTGGACGAGGGGACGGCGACTATGGACTGGATGGAGCTGGAGCAGGAGCGGGGGATCACCATCACCGCCGCCGCCACCACCTGCTTCTGGCGCGACCACCGGATCAACATCATCGACACCCCCGGCCACGTCGACTTCACGGCCGAGGTGGAGCGCTCCTTGCGCGTGCTGGACGGGGCGGTCGCCCTCTACTGCGCGGTGGGGGGGGTGGAGCCGCAGTCCGAGACGGTCTGGCACCAGGCCGAGCGCTACGCCATCCCCCGGATCGCCTTCGTCAACAAGATGGACCGGGTGGGGGCGGACTTCTTCGGGACGGTGGCCCAGATGCAAGAGAAGCTGATGGCGCCCGCCGTCCCGGTCGAGATCCCCTGGGGGGCGGAGGACTCCTTCCGGGGCGTGATCGACCTGATCCGCGAGGTCGCCCTGGTCTGGGACGCGGGCGCCCCCGGCGCGGCGCCCCGCGAGACCGCCATCCCCCCCGAGCTCGCCGCCGAGGCCGCCCGCCGCCGGGAGGCGCTCCTGGAGGCCATCGCCTCGGCCGACGACGCGGTTCTCTCCGCCTACCTCGAGGGGAAGAAGCTCTCGGCGGACGAGATCCGCGCGGCCATCCGCCGCGCCGTTCTCGCCCACAAGCTGGTCCCGGTCCTCTGCGGGGCGGCCCTGCGCAACCAGGGGATCCAGCCCCTCCTGGACGCGGTCGTGGACTATCTGCCCTCCCCCCTGGACATCCCGTCGGTGAAGGTCTTCGACAAGGACGGGGAGGAGGAGACGCGCCCGACCGACCGGAAGGGGCCGCTCACCGCCCTGGTTTTTAAGATTTTTAGCGACGAACACTGCCACAAGCTGGTATATATACGCCTTTATTCCGGGACCCTCCGGCGCGGGCAGGCGGTCATGAACGCCTCCACCGGCAAGAAGGGCCGGATCGGCCGCATCCTGGAGATGCACGCCAACCGGCGGACCGAGCGGGAGGAGATATCGGCCGGGGAGATCGCCGCCGTGGTCGGCCTGGACGGGGTGTCCACCGGCGATACGCTCTGCGATCCCAAGCATCCCGCGCAGCTCATGCGGATGCAGTTCACGGAGCCGGTGATCGCCCTCTCGGTGGAGCCGAAGAGCCCGGCGGAGTCGGACAAGCTTCACGAGTCGCTCCGGAAGCTCGCCGAGGAGGACCCCACCTTCCGGGTGAAGGCGGACCCGGATACCGGCCAGACCATCATCTCCGGGATGGGGGAGCTGCACCTCCAGATCATGGTGGAGCGGCTCTGGCGCGAGTTCGGAGTCAAGGCCCGGATGGGCCAGCCCGGCGTCGCCTACCGGGAAACGATCGAGGAGAACAAGCGGGGAGAAGGTAAATACATCCGCCAGTCGGGCGGCCGCGGCCACTACGGCCACGTGATCCTGGAGGTCGAGCCCGGTCCGCGCGGGAGCGGGCTCAAGATCGTGAACCGGGTCCGGGGCGGCGACATCCCCAAGGAGTTCATCCCGGCGGTCGAGACCGGGGTGACCGAGAGCGCCCAAAGCGGATTCATCAACGGTTATCCGATGACGGACATGGTCGTCACCATCACGGGGGGCTCCTCCCACGAGACCGACTCCTCCGAGTTCGCCTTCTCGGCGGCGTCCGCGATCGCCTTCAAGGACGCGGTCCGCCAGGCCTCCCCGGTGCTCCTCGAGCCGGTCATGGACCTGCAGATCGTCACCCCGCCCGAGTTCATGGGCCCGATCATCTCCGATTTGAACTCCCGGCGCTCCAAGATCAGCCGCACCGAAAAGCTCGCCCACCGGGTGATGATCCGCAGCCACACGCCGCTCTCCGAACTCTTCGGCTACGCCACGGACTTGAGGTCGATGACCCAGGGCCGGGCGGGCTATACCATGGAGCCGGCTTACTTCGACGTTAAAATATCCAAAGGGGGGAAATCGTAGATTTCCCCTAAAATATCTCCCGGGGGAGATATTTTAGATTGAGCCGTGATCGGGGATCAAATGCGGGGACCGAGCAAAGACGGGTATCGCAAGGTAATCGTTGGACCGGGAACAACCTTTTATAATTTCTCTGGCGAGAAATTATAAGTTTGAAACGCGATCGCGAATGGGATACGGGGACCAAGTTAAGATCGGGATCGGGAGATTAACTGTTGGCCTGGGACCAACCTTTATTTTCCGGGCCAGCTGAGGAGATAAGGTTCTCGTGAGAAAGCATTGTCGGCTGACATAACGTTTGATCGATCAGAAGACGGAGGAAAATAAAATGGCCAAGGAAAAATTCGAACGCACCAAGCCGCACGT
>JAEAMF010001667.1_pt1 | contig 14972 bp, 10 predicted proteins | sample 8958721 | NCBI WGS metagenome assembly JAEAMF01 (sample SAMN16933255, study PRJNA681124) | bioreactor sludge metagenome | isolation source: anaerobic bioreactor treating anionic surfactant - SDBS | place: India: Bengaluru | collected 2019-02-28
CATGTATTGTTGCACAATCCTAAGTTTGTGCCGGGGTGATACCCGTGCATAGACAGATGTCTTCTGGACCTTTGAAAACAGGTCCTCGTCGCTCATTTCTTCCAGCTCTTTTCCTGTGATTGCAGGTTCCTTATTCTTTTCAAGACCCATTATCCTGCCAATTGCCGAGGCTGTTACGGCGTGATCGCCGGTTATCATGGCAACCCTTATGCCCGCCTTTTTGCATCCCTGTATTGCCTCTATGGCCTCTTGTCTCGGGGGATCTATCATACCCTGGAGACCTGCAAAAATGAGGTCGTTCCCAAGGTGGTCATGATTGAATTGCTCCGGTGGCAGGTTACTGTCAGTCCTTTTATAAGCCATGGCAAGAACTCTCAGCCCGTCCTCTGCAAAACGTTCCCCGGTCTTGACAACCCTCTCCCGGTCAAGGGCTTCACCTGAAGGAAACGTCTGGCACATATCGAGCACCCTTTCAGGCGCACCCTTGAGAAAGATTACCATGCCGTCTTTCTGTTTGTGGAGCGTCGCCATGAAACCTCTTTCAGACTCGAAGGGGATAATGCCTACCTGGGGGTAATTCTTTTTTTCATCTTCCAGGTTAAGCCCTCCCTTTGCAGCTGAAATAATGAGCGCTCCTTCTGTTGGGTCCCCATCAATACCAATTTGTCCATCTTCCTCAACTATCCGGGATTCATTGCAGAGTAGTCCAATCCTGAGTAGAGTATGCAGTTTTTCCAGTGATTCCTCATCTGTCGGTTCCCAGTCATGGAGTACTTCACCTTCAGGATCGTATCCGCTGCCGGTAACTTCAAAACCATGCTGTCCATCATAAACCGCCTTCACAGTCATTTCATTTTTTGTCAGGGTACCTGTTTTATCAGAACAGATTATCGTTGTACTTCCCAGAGTCTCGACTGCAGGAAGTTTTCGTATGATTGCGTTTCTTCTTGCCATGCGGGTAATGCCTATGGCCATTGTCACTGTAACAACAATGGGAAGACCTTCCGGTACCGTTGCAACTGCAGCGGCAACTGCAGTAATAAATACATCAGTCAGGGACATACCGAGAAAGATACCAAGCGCAATTATTGCAGCTGCACTCGCCAATACAAGAAGGCCGATAAACTTAGCAAACTTTACTATCTTGCGTTGCAGGGGGGTCTCGGTCACCTCCAGGCCCCTGACATCTCGGGCAATCTGTCCAATTACCGTTTTTGACCCTGTCTCCACAACAATGCCTCTGGCACGGCCGTTCACAATAACTGTACCCATGAATGCCATATTTATTTGGTCTCCTGGCGTAAGATTTTCTTCCGTGATTTGGGCTACCGTCTTTTCTACAGGGACAGACTCCCCTGTGAGGGCTGCCTCTTCAGCTCTAAGTTCCGTCACCTCAAAAAGCCTCAGATCTGCAGGAACCTTCGCTCCCGACGCAAGCAACACGACATCGCCAGGAACAAGCTCCTCACTCGGAATTTCCATCTTTGCGCCATCTCTGATGACCTGTGCTTTCGCAACAACCATATTCTTGAGCGCCCTCACACTCGTCTCTGCCTTGTACTCCTGGATAAATCCTACAATTGCATTGAGGATCACAACTGCAGCAATAACCCCTGTGTCGATGTATTCCTTGAGAAGGGCCGTCACTACAGCAGCAACGATGAGGATATAAATGAGAGGACTTTTAAACTGGTGAAGCAAAACCTTGAGAGGACTCAGTCCTTCCTCCTCCGGCAGCCTATTGAATCCATATCGTGCATGACGCTTCTCGACATCCTCAGAGGTGAGGCCTTCGGGGCGTGTTTTCAATTCCGAAAAAACAGCAGCTGTTTCCAGTCGATACCATTTCATATTCATAACCTCCTGTAGTTCTGAGGCGATACCTCACGAGCTACGTTTTTTCAAGTCCATATGAGAAATGCCTTTTCAGTGATACACAAACCTTTTAAACTGTCCCTGACTTCATCAACGAAGAGGCCAGAATACAGGCAAAAGCAAAGCTGCGACACCAAAAACCACCAGGATCAAAGGCAGCCCGAGTTTCAGGTAATCGGTAAAACGGTAACCGCCTGGCCCCATAACCAGCACGTTTGCCGGATGTGATACAGGGCTTGCGAAGCTTGCCGACGCCGCAATTGCCACGGCCATCATTGCCGCCTGGGGTGCAACGCCCAGCTCCGCGCTTGCGGAGAGGGCTATGGGAACCATTATAAGAACAAGCGCCGCGGTCGGGATGGCCAAAGCACCAATCACCGTTATCCAGAAAAGCCCCGCAATAACTGGCCATGGCCCAAACTGGCCCAGTAAGTCCAATAACCATCGCGCAAGATACCCCGCAGTGCCTGTTTTCTCCATAGCAACACCCAGAGGAAGCATTCCGGCAATGAGAAAAATGGACCTCCAGTGAATAGCATTGTAGGCTTGTTCCATTGTCAGGCAGCGGGTTACCACCATCAAGGTAGCACCGGCAACTGCCGCAATCGAAATAGGGAAAAGACCAAATACCACAGCGGCGACAACCGCAAGCATCAATGTCCCGGCTAACGGTGCCTTGGTCGCATCCCTGTAAGGCACACTGACGGGATTCAGCACGATCAAGCCCGGCATCTGACTGAGTCCTGCAAGCTTTTGTCTGGGACCAACAATGAGCAACGCATCGCCTCTCTGCAGAGTCATTGCCTCAATGCCGGACCGGTAAGATCTTCCGTCCCGCCAGATTGCAGCCAGTTCCACCTGAAAATTTCCACGTAACTTTAGATCGGTAACCTTCTTATTGATCAGATCACCGTGAGGATGGAGCGTGGCTTCGATCATTTCCAGGTAACCATGTTCAAAAACGTCAAGATAGGGATTAACATCTTCCAGGATCACAAGCTGCTGCAAACCCCTAAGCACATCAAGGTTTTCTTCACGCCCCTGGATGAGGAGTAAATCCCCTCCCATGATCACCTCATCTGATCGGGGCATCTCGATCAGCGAGCCTTTTCTGAAAAAAGCAAGGAGACGGAAATCAAAGGCGTCACCGAGACGGTTCTCGCCGAGGGTAGTACCGACAATAGCAGATTCCTGGGGAACTCGAAGAACAAAGAGTCGCTCCTCCAGTCGATATAACTCCCGAACTTCGGTATCGGTGACAGGAGTCACAGCGCTAAACTCAGGCGATTTTTGCAATCCTTCCAATGAATCTTCGACGCACTGTATCAGAAGCCGGTCGCCCGCCGCCATAATCATTTCTGAAAGGCGCATACGGCGGACCTCAGCGCCCCGACGTATGGCGAGAACGTTGGCTGAATATTTTTCCCTGAGCTCAGCGTGCTGAAGCTTCTGTCCTATAAGATATGAAGTGTCGGAAATCATGAGTTCATAGAGTCTCATCTTTTCCCACATATGCTGTTGAAGAACCGGCGTTTCTCGTTCAATGCTCAGTTCGCTCCAATGGCGCAACGTGTTAAACCTGTCCAACCGGCCCTGTGCAAGCATTGTATCGCCCCCCCTCAATACAGATGCAGGACTTGGAAGCGCCTCTGTTCGGCTATCCCTGGTTATAGCAATAATCACCAGTTTGGCTGCAGAGGTCAAGCCTGCTTCTGCCAGAGTCTTCCCTGATAGGACAGAATCTTCTGGGACACGAAGTGCAAAAATCCGTTCCTGCAGGCCGTACCGTGCTTGCAATTCTTGCTGGGTTCTTGGCTGCCCCAATGGATCCTTACGGGGTAAAAGGTGCCTTCCCAGGAGAGACACAAAGGCAATCCCGGCAAGCAATATGGGTAATCCTACCGGGGTAAAATCAAAAAACCGGAACCCGTTGAGGCCTGAATCCTGCAGCGCAGAACTTACCAAGAGGTTTTGTGTTGTCATTATGGTCGTCAAACCTCCCAACAATGTTCCGTAGGCCAGGGGCAGCAAAAGGCGGGACGGCGCTAGCCCAGACCGACGGGCTGCTTCTACAGCAACAGGCATCATGAGCGCAGCAACACCGATGTTATTCATAAATCCTGATAGCACTCCAGCGACGATCATGAACACCGAAATCATTCGCATTTCACTATAACGACTTCCACGGATTATTTTTCTGCCGATTAGATCGGCAATACCGGTCCTCGTTAGTCCCTCGCTCAGGATAAACATGGCCCATATTGTGACAACAGCATGATTACTGAAACCCGCGATTGCTTCCCTGGTTGACACCAGTCCTGTCAAAGCAAGCACTGACATCACGGTTAATGCCACCACGTCCATTCGAAGCCATTCGGTGATAAATAACACCAGGGCTCCTGCCATTATCGCAAGAACCAAAACCATATCCATAGTCATAATTTCTCTCTCTTTAACAGGGCTTATAAGGGCCACACCAAAAGCAACATGGGTATACTCACTGCCAGTACCAGAATCTCCAGCGGTAGTCCCAACCTCCAGTAATCCCCAAAGCGAAAACCACCCGGGCCAAGAATCAGGGTGTTATTTTGGTGACCAATAGGCGTAAGAAATGCACACGAGGCCCCTATTGCAACGGCCATGAGGAACGTGTCGGCATTTGCCCCCAGTTGATTGGCCATCCCTATGGCAATCGGGCACATGACTGCTGCAGTTGCCGCGTTGTTCATAACATCTGAGAGGGTCATTGTGATAACCATGATTACAATAAGCGCTATAATTGCTTGCCCTTGTGCCACATTTTTCAGTATGAGCCTTGCCACTAACTCAGCACCGCCGGTACTCTCCATAGCCTGCGCTACCGGTATCAACGCTCCGAGGAGCACAATTACCGGCCAATCCACAGCTTCATATACCGCTCGTAAAGAAACAGTTCGGAATGCCATCAATGCCAGCGCTCCTGCTGCAAAAGAAATAGCCGCAGGGAGCAAACCGAATGCTGCACCCGTAATAGCAGCAGCCATAATTATGCTTGCGGTAAATGCCTTGCGTTTGTCCGGAATGCGGAGAAAGCGTTCTGCAAGGGGCACACAACCCGAAGTTCCTGCAAATTCGGAAAGCACTTCAAGCGGACCCTGCATTAACAGAACATCACCAGCCCTTAGAGCCATCGACCTCAGTCGAGATATTGAACGGTACCCCTGGCGTGATACTGCAAGCAAATTGATTCCATACCGGGTACGCAAAAGAATATCAGTGGCGGATCGGCCAACCAGGGGCGACCCAGGAAGCACAGCAAATTCGGAAAGCACTATCTCGTCCGATGGTGACGATTTTTTATCTTCATCAGATCCTTCTGCATTGGCCTGTTTTTCTGTTCTTGTGTTGTCTTCAGTTTCTTTTTTCTCCTTGACGTTCTCTGCCTCCTCCAGTTTCAGGCCTAGTTTGGACAATACCTCCCCGAGTGTTTCTGCCTGGGCCTCGATGACCAGTACGTCTCCTGTACGAACAAACCGCCTGTAGCTGGGTGGCGTCAAATGGACATCGTTTCTCACCAGACTCACAACCTGCCCGCCCGATTCCTGCAATTCTGCATCTATCTCTCTCAGAGTCATGCCGGCTGCCTTACTATTTTCCTCTACCCGCACCTCAGTCAGGTACGCGCCTATATCGAATCCCTCAGTAACGGACTGCTTTCTCACCGGCACCAAGCGCCAGCCAACAATTGCCACAAAAATGACTCCTGATGCGGCCACTGCAAGCCCCACTGGAGTATAATCAAACATTGCAAAGGAACCGGCACCGTTTTGGGCCCGAAAACTCGATACAATAAGGTTCGGAGGGGTACCAATAAGGGTAGTCATACCGCCCAGGATGGAACCGAAGGCAAGGGGCATCAATACCCGTCCAGCCGGTACATTCTGGCGTCTGGCTATTTGTATGGCAACTGGCATGAGCAGTGCCAGTGCACCTACGTTGTTCATAAAACCTGATAACAGCGCGGCAATTCCTGTAAGCATGGCAATAGTCAATGTTGGTCCAGCCTGTGCCGGCAAAACATGCCTCGTCAGGACATCCACCGCCCCTGAGGCCTGGAGTCCATGACTCAGTATCAAAACACAGGCAACAGTTACGACGGCAGGATGACCAAAACCGCTAAACGCTGAAGATGCAGGGACAAGTTTTGAAAACACGCATATAAGAAGGGCACCAACAGCAACCATGTCATAGCGCCAGCGCCCCCATACAAACATGATAAGGGTTCCTGTCAGAACGCCAAGCAAAATAATCTGCTGCGTGGTCATTCAGTTGCCTTCTCTCAATATATAGTCAATCAAAATTTATTCTTTCTGTCGAATGAATTTTTCTGGCCATGGGCGTTTTGCCGATCGAAATAATTCCTCTCATTTTAGGAAAAAAGTTTCGCTTTTTCTTCAAAAAAGCTCAGGAATTGCTGAAATTAAAAGCAATGATTTTCATGAAATTTCATTTAAGATGATCTGCACCGCCTCTTCGGCAGCTTCGACATACCGGAAAAGTTCTATGTCTTCAGGAGAAATGGTGCCCTCCTCAACAAGAGCCTCAAAATTAATAATCTTTTTCCAAAATTTCCTCCCGAAAATAAGAACAGGGATAGGCTTTATCTTTGCCGTCTGTATAAGAGTAAGCGTCTCAAAAAGCTCATCAAGCGTTCCATAGCCTCCGGGAAAGACAACGAGGGCTCTTGCGCGCATGAGAAAATGCATCTTCCGGATGGCAAAATAATGAAATTGGAAACATAATTCGGGATTTATGTATTCGTTGGGTCTCTGTTCAAAAGGAAGAACGATATTTAAACCGATACTTTCAGTTCCAGCGTCATAAGCGCCTCGGTTTGCCGCTTCCATAATGCCTGGGCCCCCACCGGTCACTATGACAAGATTGCAGTTCTCAGAGGTTTTTGCAGATTGAGAAATAAGGCGTGCAAAACTTCTTGCCTCTTCGTAGTATTTCGAACTTTCGACAACCCTGCTCGTAATTTTTACCTTGCGCCCAAGCTCTTTATTTGAAGGCTCTTGTGCAAAGGCTGCTTTTGCGTCTTTCAATTTTTTTCGGGCAACAGCAGGTTCCGGAATACGGGCACTTCCAAAAACAATGACAGTGTTTTCAATCTTATGTTCTTGCAGTATCAGTTCCGGCTTGAGCAATTCAAGTTGAAGACGGATAGGGCGAAGTTCATCTCTAAGCAAGAAATCCTCATCGCGATAAGCCAGACGATAAGAAGGCGAAAGAGTCTGCTTGCATGGCACACATCGCTCTGCAGACCGGGCATCTTCTCTTGCCGAAGGGAAAGCTTCCTCTCTTTTCATGCTATCTCCTTTCTGATTTGTATGTAACGTGCAACGCCATTTCTCGTGATGAGGCCTATTATTTTACCTTTCTCCATCACTGCAAGCCTGCCCCTGTCCTCCGTCACCATCATCTCGAGCGACTTTGTTACAGAATCTTCAGGAGATAGCGCCCACTTTGAATCATGGGGCGTCACAAAATCGGATACTCTCGTCACAGGCCAGTCCTCTCTTGGAACGGCCATAATTTCTTTCAGTGTTACAATCCCCAGAAGCTTTTCCCCGTCAAGCACAGGAAATCCTCCATATCCGTAACGAAGAAAATACCCGTTGACAGCCTCTTCCACTGAGACATTGGGGCTCATAACAATCATATCTTTTACCATGACATCTTGTACTTTAACGCCTGAAAGGGTTTCCTGAAGGCTTGATTGCTGGTAGCTTGTCTGGGCAGCCGAGTAGAGAAACCACCCGATGAGCATAAGCCATAACCCACCTGGCATTCGGGTAAAAAGAGAAAAGATTCCGATAAAGATAAAAAATAGCGCTGAGAAAGATGCTCGACAAGGGGCCGGCAAGGGCTATCCAGAATTCTGCCTTCGGATGGGGTGGCTCTCCTTTCATCTGAGCAACACCACCAAAGACAAAAAGGGTGATGCTTTCAATTGATATTGCATATCGCTGGGCCACAAAAGAGTGGGAAAGTTCGTGGAATGCCACTGAAGCAAAAAGCAACAAGGCCGCCAGCACTCCTTTCATCCAGTACGAGGCAACAGGAAGGTCAGGGGCCACGTGCGGAAAATAGAAGGTAGACAACGACCATGTTATGAGGCCAAAGACAATCAGCCACGAAAAGTGTATCCGTATTGGAATTCCCATAATGACAGCAATCTTCCAGGCACCGCGGAAAAAACCTTTGTCCATAGCCTTTTCACCTCCTTACCTTTTCATTTGTTCATCTTTTCTGCGAACATAATTGTGGGGTTCTCATCACTCTTCCTTAACAACACGAAGAGGCGGTGATTTGCCGTCCTTCCCCTCCCCCATGTACAACGTTACGTGAGGAAAAGGAATCTCAATGTTGAGCTCATCGAATTTTTTCTTAATTCTGCGATTAAACTCGCGGCCTACACGCCACTGTTTAATGGGCAAGGTCGTGGTGCGGGCTCTGATAACGATTGCTGAGTTTGCAAACTGATCCAGCCCCATGATCTCAATGGGTTCGATAATGTCGTCCCTAAACTCAGGATCCTGACGCATTTCCTCGTCTATGCCTTTGATAACCTCTATTACCTCGTCAACATCTTCCCGGTAGGCAACGCCTATATCAAAAACATACCGGGAAAACTCTTTAGTCATGTTGGTAACAACCGAGATATTCCCGTTGGGCACATAGTGAACATTTCCTTGCAGGTCGCGGAGCACGGTGGTCCTCAAACCCACTTTTTCTACAAGACCTCCTTTGTCGGCAATATTTATGACATCACCAACCCTGATCTGGTCTTCAAGGAGAATAAAAAAACCACTTATAACATCCTTCACGAGGCTTTGTGCTCCAAAACCTACAGCCAATCCGACGATACCAGCGGCCGCAAGGACAGGACCTATGTCTATGCCCAATTCCTTCAGAACGGTCATCGTTGCAACAGCAAAAACAACAAGAACAATAACATACCTTACAACTTCGCCAAGAGTCCTGGTACGTTTCTGGAATTCCTCGTCTTCTTTCTGCCTGGTAACGAACCGGACCAGGCCTTGTGAGAGTTTTTTCGCCATCTTTAGCGCGATCCAGGCGAGGAGAAGAATTATCAGAATATGAAATCCACTTCTCAACAATGATGTGGTAAAAATCTCCTCCAAGAAACCCTGAAAATTCATGTTACCCTCCTGTGAACGAAATTGCTGCCCCCCGTTATCCCAAGCCTATGTCACGAGACAGTAGTGCTCCTGTCATGCCGAAGCAGGGCGGCCAGCGGCAAATTCCCCGGCATTTCATCCGCTTCGATGCCGAATACTTCACCTCCTGTTAAAACAGTCAGAACCACTGCTTCATCGAGGATATCCACGTCTCCGTCCTGATACTGTGTATGGAGATCAACCCGGCCCGACTCCAGGTCGTGACGCGCGAATAATTCACCACTCAAAGAAACAAGGAGCATTTCTATACCACCTTCTCCGGCTGCCTGAAGAAGGGGGGCCACGTCAGTACACGCCTTTCCTTCCTCCGAACCTCTCCTGAATCGCATGAGGGCCTCCTCCCTCCACTGCATGAGGTGTGACTCCATGACAGTGCATGCCGTGCGGTGCAAATCATCGCGGGAATAGGAAAATGGATTACCCTGTATGGAATCTTCAACGAGATTTTGATAGGTATTGATCTGCCGGTATGCGGAAACGAGATAGTCCAGACCGGCTACCATCATTGGCGCTTTTTCGTCGTTCAGCAAACTGGCCACAGCACTGTCTATCTGACGGCAATACTGGATGAGACCCGCCTTCTCCTCCTCAGAACCTGATCCATGGCCGTGGAACAACGCTGCCCTCTTACCTTTTCCCTGTTGGGTTCCAGTGTGAAACTGAAGTTGTTTTTGGGACGATCGTCGCGACAATCCTTGTGGAAAATCCTCCACATGAACATCCATTATTTTATTTTGGGTAAGCCTGAAAAGCTTCACTTCCTTCTTGCTAATCGACAGCAGAAAGAAGTGTTCTCCCCTATAAAGTGCCGGGAGAAGTGATTTCAGATAGAATCTGTTAGATACTGACACTTTTTGATCAAAGCCAAAGGGCGAAATAAAATACTCGAAAAAACCAGGACAAAGAAAAAGGGCAAGCCCCTCTCCCTGGTATTCCCAGAACAGCGAATCTCTTAGAAGTTTGACGGCAGGTGCTAAAAAATCCCTTGCCTCAGCGGGACGCATACCACGGGCAACAAGACATTCCTGAGCCTCCTTCAATAGATTTTTAAAAAGAATCCTGTCCTTCGGTTTTCTGGCTGTGACCTGATGGGTTGGCATATAAAGAGAGAGACATGGTTCTTCGTTCGTCTCTGCAAGACGGTTTAGTAACTCTTTAACCTTCACAGTATTCCTCCGTATATCGTCTAATGTAAATCATCAACCAATTTAGAGCATGAAGATAAACATCAGCAATCCTTAAAGGTGGTCGATTTCATCATCTTCGCCTTTTGGCTCCTTCATCTTCTTGCGCAGATAATTCTTTGCCATATCTTTTCCTCCAAATCCAAAGGCTATGGAAAAGGCGAACACAATGCCGCCAAAGACGATGGCAAAGGCAATGATAATGGTTTCTTTCCCTATTCCAAGCTGCTCCAGCGCCATGGTGCATGAAAGAATGAATACCGTAGCCTTTACTGCCTTTCCGATCAGGCCTGCACTCGTCATACCCGCATTTACCGATGCGATAATAGAAGCTCTTCCAAAGAAATTGCCAAGGATATATCCGAGAATCAAAATGAGGGCGGCAATAAAAATATTTGGCAGATAGAGAAACATCCTGTCTATCAGGTGTTCTACTGTAGGTATACTCAGGTTCTGCATGGCCACGATAATGAATGTAATAATGGTTAACCATTTTAAAATCCTGGAAAGGACGAGCGAAAGAGGCTCTCTGAATCCGCTTCGCGAGAGAGCGTCTCGCATTCCTGACTTTTGTGATAATGCATCAAGGTTCATCGTTCGAAAGATTCGATGAAAAATCCACTTCACAAAAATTCCCAGCAAAACCCCTATCACAAGGAGTATTAGCGATGTGATTAGGTTCGGGAGAAAAACAAGAAGTTTCTCGTAAAATCTCTCGAAAGGCTCCACCATAATCCTTTCAATAATGTTCATTCCTTTACCCCCTTTCAGTCCCAGTTATTCAGAAGGTCTTTCTTCTTACTTTCAAAAATCTTACACAAGGTTTCTATCTTTTCCTCAACTTCCAATGCACTGCTGTCTGAGGTTTCCATAACAAAGGATGCCACTCTGCCAATATACAGAGGCGTTAGAGATCTCAACAGGTGCTCCCTGTTGAGGGTTTTTCTGTGCGCCGCATGAGCAAAGCTGAATATGGTGTCAACCCAGGCTTCATCCGGTATTGCAAAATCCTGCCGACAAGGATTCGCAAGGTCCCTGAAAAAATCAAAGAGACCTGGAGAAAGGACATCCTTCCAGACAAAACCAAGCTCCTGCACACCAAGGCAAAACCGGTCAATCATCCGCTCAAGATTTACTGCCACAGGTTCTAGCCCAACGTCATAGTGAAAACCGAATGTCGGTATAGTCTCAGAGCCTTCAACTCCTTTCCAGACGCTTGAATAAGTGTCCATGAGATCGAAGGTTGATCCCACCACCTGGTAAAGCATGGCGCTCAAATCTGAACCGGGATCTTTTGGATCGTGGATTTTTGCTCCCAAATAGGACTGACACACTTTAAAACCATTTGCAATGGCAGTTGTTGTCATCCAAATATCTATACCATACCGGGCAACATCGGTTTCCCACACGTTTTCCGACAAATAGAATTTTGCCAGACGACCTGAAAATCCAAAATCACCCCCTATTGGTTGACGCACGCGCTTTCCATAAAGAGCCCGCGTTAAAGGGTAAATGATACTGTTCGTAATGGTCCCATCATACTTGTGTCTCTGATACAGAGGCGCCACATAATCGAATTCTCCCTCCATGACCGGTTTGATAAGGAGTTCAATCCACTCAGGGGTTATGCTCCGCAAATCAGAATCAACCACTGCACATGCTTTTACGCGGAGAGAATCTGCAATTTCAAAGATCTTTCGAAAGGCACTCCCCTTCCCCGGTATTCCATGATATGGGGTAGCAATCCTTACAAAAGGGTTTACCTTGTGAGACAGGAGGATCGACTGAAGACTGTCAATCGTCGCACTTTGCACAACATCCATCGTTCCGTCCGTGGAACCGCCATCCGAGTTGACAAGAACGGTCTTCTTGTCAGGAAAGTATTTTGCAAATCCGCCCTGGACAGCCCTTACAACATGTCCGATTGTTTTTGCGTTGTTATAGCTCGGAATTCCAACAAGGATATCGGCATTGTCTATAGATTTTATACCATCTTCAATTTTGTCCGGCCGAATTACGCTTTCCATTGCTTGCTTCCTTATCGTATGAGGTTATGTATGTATTCTAAAAGATTCGTCATTTCCCATTGACCTTTAAGATAATACTTTGCTTCAGTTCTTTTTGATTTCCCCACCCTTATGGTCACTCCCTGCGCCTGTAAAGCCTTAAAGGCTGTTTCATCGGTCACGTCATCTCCAACATAAAAAGGAAGGTAATCTTTCTTTTGATTCTGCAAAAGAAATAAGGCTGCCTTTCCTTTGTTCCATTTAACCCTGGGAATCAGTTCAAGCACTTTTTTCCCTCGCAACACAAAAAACGCTTGGGGATCCAGACAATCGGAAATAATTTCATAATAAATCCTTTTTATCAGTGCTTTGTCTTCTTTGTCAGCAGATCGGTAATGAAGTGAAAAACCAAACTTCTTTTTCTCTATAAGTGCTCCTCGTATGCCACAAATTCTTTTTTCAATTTTTTTAAAAATTCTATCTATAACTCGTTTTCCGCAAAGCGCATCAGGATGAATATATTTAAGATTCGGTCCGGAAATTTCTAAACCGTGACTTCCTCCGTAATAAATATCTCGTATTTGCACTCTCTTTTTAACATCGTTCAAGCTTCTGCCACTCAATACTGCTATTGAGGCTTTTTCAGACTGTGAAATTGTCTCCAATTGACTCTTCGTTTTCGGCGACAGAAAACACTGTGCAGGATTGTCCTGAATAGGTACGAGAGTACCATCAAAATCAAGAAACAGGAAGAGCCCGCTCAAATTACCACCTAACTTTAGGTCACTATTTTCAAAAAAATATTGAGGGTTCATTATATCCTCACTTCCCAGGTTTTTGCTATTCACCAGTCAAGCGTACACGAGACAATTCGGCGATCAGTTTTCCCGCCCAACGATATATATTGTGTTCTTTTACCACATTGCGCATCCTCTGCATCCGCTCTCTCCTCTCTGATGGATCAAGTGTGAGTGCAAACTTGATTGCGTCGGCCATTTCCTCTATATCGTAAGGGTTCACAATAACTGAGTCTTTGAGTTCCCGCGATGCACCCGCAAACTGACTTAGTATTAAGACGCCACCGTTATCATGGCGCGATATGATAAACTCTTTTGCCACAAGGTTCATCCCGTCGTGCAAAGAGGTTACCATGCAAATATCTGACGCCCGGTAGTAACGTTCAATCTCTTCATGGCTGTGATGTGCTTTCAGGTACACAATTGGTTTCCATGTCTTGGTCTGAAATCTCCAGTTTATCTTTTCCACTGTCTCTTCTACTTCGGACATCAACTCCCTGTATTTACGGATATGATCACGACTTGGAGCACCAAGTTCAATAAATGTAAATTCCTCAACAAATTCAGGGTATTTTTCTAAAAATCGTTCAACTGCCTTGAATCGTTCCGGTATGCCTTTGGTGTAATCAATACGGTCCACGCCAACACCCAAGTATTTTACCTGAATACCAATTTCCTTCATAATACACTCACGTATCGAAGCGTCGTTATTGGCTGTGGCTTCCATTTCAACTTTTTGATCATAGCTGACACTTATCGGGAAGGGCTTTACCAGTGTTGCGTGTCCGCTCCGTTTTATGGAAAATTGCTCCCAATCAATCTGAGATTCGAGAAACCTGTCCACAGTGTCCAGAAAGTTGTTGCAAAAAAACTGTATATGGAAACTCATAAGATCTGCCCCAAGCATTCCGATAAGAATCTCTTGACGCCAGGGACAGATTCCAAAGGATTCTGGATTTGGCCAGGGAATATGCCAGAAAAGGGCAACCTTTGCATCCGGCCGTTTTTGTTTTACGAGGAGGGGGAGAAGAGCAAGATGATAGTCCTGGATTAATACCAGAGGAGATTCTTCATTGGCTATCTCTTCAATAAGCGCTTTTGCAAAAAGTTCATTTACCTCCTGATAGTGGATCCAATCCTCAAGACGAAATATAGGGCGTGTATGAGTGATATGACATAACGGCCAAATACCTTCGTTGGAAAACCCGTAATAGTATCCGTTCTCTTGCTCTTTGGTAAGCCATATGCGTTTGAGGGTGTAGGAAGGCTCTCCCGGTGGAACGCGCACCTTGCTGTGAGCATCGACGAATTCGCGGTCAGCATCTCCACTTCCATGAGCCAACCATATGCCATCGCAAATCCTCATAACCGGATCAAGGGCAGTTACCAGGCCACCGGCGGGCACAATACATTTTGTTACCCGTCCTTTCTTTTCATGCATATATGGTTCTCTGTTAGAAACCACGAACAGCTTTTTATCCTGCAACTCTGCCCTCATGTATTCTTTTAAACTGTTTGATGTCCAGATTGAATCTGGTTTCGAACGTGATCTTACTTCTTCTTCTGCCCTCGCACGTGCCATTGACAGGCTCTTTGCAAGCTGGGTTACCTCGGACACAAGTGGGTCCAGTATATCGCCCCTTATCGGTGCCACGGGGTTTGCTCTTTCTTCTTTTGCCGTTCTCAATTCTCTCATCCATTCAGCAAGACGTGCTATTGGCCCCGTAATGCTCCACCTGACCATCAGCACGGTACTCAGCACAACGAGGAGTGAGAGGGTGAAAAAACGAAGGAGGTTGTCTTTCCATATTTCAGAAAGGCGGATGTCAATGTAAGAAATATCATTGAAGGTCGTCAAAGCACCTG
>JAEAMF010001647.1_pt1 | contig 14933 bp, 15 predicted proteins | sample 8958721 | NCBI WGS metagenome assembly JAEAMF01 (sample SAMN16933255, study PRJNA681124) | bioreactor sludge metagenome | isolation source: anaerobic bioreactor treating anionic surfactant - SDBS | place: India: Bengaluru | collected 2019-02-28
TTAATCTCCCCACCTAATTGGAAGATCTCAACACATACGGGATGACCTTATGAAAGATCAATCCAAGACAAAGCAGGCTTTGATTCAGGAACTGGATTCTCTAAGACAGGGGATTGAGGAACTGAAAAGATCGAAATCAGAGTGGGAGAATGAGAGGGACGGGTTAAAAAAGAGTGAGGCCCGCTTCCGCAGTTACTTCGATCTGCCTTTGTATGGCATTGCCATTACCTCCCCGGAAAAGGGATGGATCGAGGTAAATGACAGAATCTGCTCCATCTTGGGCTATTCCCGGGACGAGATCGTCCGCATGACATGGACGGAAATGACGCATCCCGATGATCTTGCGGCGGATCTCGAACAATTTAACCGCGTTCTGTCCGGTCAAACGGATCACTACCATATGGAGAAGCGTTTCATCCGGAAGGATGGAAAGATCATCTGCACCGATCTCTCTGTGGGGTGTGTGCGGAAACCCGATGGCAGTGTGGATCATATCGTTGCCGTGGTCGAGGACATCACGAGCGTAAAGTTGGCGGAAAAGGAACTGCAGGCAAGCGAGGAGAAGTATCGTTCGCTCTTTAACAACAGCATTGATGCCGTGCTGCTTACGATACCGGATGGAATAATCCTGGCAGCAAACCCGGAAGCGTGTCGAATCTTCCAGCGCAGCGAAGAGGAAATATGCCGAATCGGAAGGGCAGGTTTGATGGATCTGACTGATCCGCGCCTCACGGCGGCGCTTGAGGAACGGGCACGCACCGGCAGGTTTCAGGGCGAACTCACCTTTATCCGCAAAGACGGCACCTCGTTTCCCGGCGAAGTCTCTACGGTCATCTTCAGGGATCATGACGGCCGGCAAAAGACGAGCATGATCGTCCGCGACATGAGTGAAAAGCGGAAGAGAGAGCAGGATTACCAGTCACTCTTTCGAGAAATGCTGAACGGCTTCGCGGTGCATGAAATCATTTGTGACGCACGAGGGAACCCGGTTGACTACCGTTTCCTAACCGTCAACCCGGCCTTCGAGCGGATAACCGGTTTGAAAGCCGAACATATCGTCGGCAGGACGGTTCTCGAAGTGCTACCGGATATTGAGCGGTACTGGATCGAGACCTATGGCCGCGTGGCCCTGACTGGAGAGCCGGCCCTCTTTGAAAACTATTCAAAGGCGTTGGACAAATACTTTGTGGTAACAGCTTTTCATTCCGGACCCAACCAATTCGCCTGCAATTTCATCGATATTACCGAACGCAAGCGGGCCGAGGTGGAACTCCGGGCCAACAAGGCTCAACTGTCCAACGCTTTGGAAATGGCCCATCTCGGCCACTGGGAATACGACGTTGCCACCGATCTCTTCACGTTTAATGACCAGTTCTATAAAATATTTCGCACCACGGCCCAGCAAATTGGCGGGTATACGATGCATGCCGCCGAATATGCCGATCGTTTTGTCCATCCCGAGGACATGCATAAGGTCGAGGAAGAAACACGGCAAGCCATCGAAACAACCGATCCCCATTTCAACCGACAGCTTGAACACCGCATACTTTACGCAGACGGTACGGTCGGCTATATCACTGTCCGCTTCTTCATCGTTAAGGACTCGCATGGCAGGACGGTCAAGACTTATGGTGTAAACCAAGACATCACGGAGCGAAAGCGGTCCGAGGAGGCTTTACGAGAAAGTGAGAAGAAATTTCGGACACTGACGCAAAATACGCCCGATATCATCTCCCGTCTTGATCGAGAAGGACGTCATGTCTTTATCAATAAAGCCATCGAAAAAGTCACGAACCTCACCGTTGAAGACTACCTTGGAAAAACAAATGAAGAGCTCGGTATGCCAAGGGAAAGTTTAGAGCACTGGAACCATCAATTCAGAAAGGCATTTGAAACGGCAAAGCCGGTGAATTTTGAGTTTGATTTTCCGTCCCCCGACGGTATCAGAAGCTTTTTCTCGACGGTAGTGCCGGAGTTTGACGAAGAAGGCAGGGTATCGACCCTATTGGTATTGGCAAGGGACATTACGGACCGTAAGGAAAGCATGGAGAAATTAAGGAAGGCCCTGGAAGCCACCGTGCGGGCCGTCGCAGTGACGGTTGAGACGAGGGATCCCTATACGGCGGGGCATCAGCGAGGGGTGGCTGACCTGTCCCTTGCCATTGCCATGGAACTGCAACTGACCTCCGACCGGATTGATGGTATCCAGATGGCTGCAATGGTTCACGATCTGGGAAAGATCTCGGTTCCCGCGGATATTCTCAGCAAGCCGACGAAATTGACAAAAATTGAATTCGAGCTTATCAAAACGCATCCACAGTCCGGTTACGACATTCTAAAGGACATTGACTTTCCTTGGCCTATTGCAAGAATGATCCTGGAACATCATGAGCGGATGGACGGTTCGGGATATCCAAGAAACTTGAGGGGGGATGACATTCTTCTGGAGTCCCGTATCCTTGCTGTGGCCGATGTGGTAGAATCAATGGCATCCCACCGTCCTTATCGTCCGGCATTGGGATTAAATGCAGCACTGGAGGAGATCGAGAAAAATAGAGGGACTATTTATGACGCAGATGCGGTGGATGCCTGCCTGAGATTAATTCGGGAAAAACGGTTTCAATTTGGAAGGACATGAGTTCAAACGGTATTCATCACCATAATGATGAACCAAAAGTTGCTGCTTTGTAGCGACGATTGCCGGCATCAACCCTATTCTCCTTCATCATGGGTGATGATTTCGGGTTGGAAGATACGATTGATGCCTTGCCTGCGGATTTCTCGACTCAATAAAAAAACCGTCAGATAGGATCCATTTCTGTTTCCAAGGAGCTGCCGCGGTCAAAACTGATCAATTTCGTTAAATAGCCCCACGGGAAGATGAAAACATTGATGTCGAGGTCGAGTCTAATCTCTTTTCCTGCCTGATCTCCCGGAGGGTCCCCTTTTTGAAATTGCATGACTTATCTATGCGATATGCCAGGCCAAAAACCATATCAAGTAAAATCCAGAAAAATTAGGCGTAGAATTTGACCGAAAATGCTGCTAAATCTGTCCGCCAAGGCATCACCTTTTAGGGTTTGTTGTCTTGTGGTCATCAAGTAACCTCTGCCTGAACTCGTGCCCCTTTTCAATAACCAAAACACTCTGGAAGGATGCGTGTCGAAAATTGCTCTGAGGGGCCAGGACGCAGCAAATTTGAGACGGACAAATGTTGAATTTATCCTTCGATACAGATCGGATGGCCATCATCGGACCGGGACGTCTCGGAACGGCCTTCGCCTACAAGTTCGGCCGCGAGAACAAGAGGGTCATCCTCTACTACCATGATGTGGACGTGTGCAAAACCATCAATCGGGATCATCTCAACGCTCGACATCTGACCGAGGACCTGGCACGGCGACTCGGTGGCGTGGACAGGGTCCCGAGGCTCCACCCCAGCCTCTACGCAACGAACGACTTGGAACGGGTCATCGAACAGAACGATTTCATTCTCTTGACGGTCACCATGGACCGGCTGCCGGAGATTTTGAATCAGATCGAACCCATCCTCCGCCGCAAGGTCACCCATACCTGTTTCATCTCGGCAATCAAGGGGCTTGCCGCGGTTGAAACGACCCGTCGTCTGCTCACCCCCTCGCAAATGATCCGGGACCGGCTGACGGGCTTGAAGGACCGATACGATGTCGTTTCGATCGGCGGGCCTTTCTTCGATGTCGACATTGCGCTGGGCAATCCGGTTTGCCTGTCTGTGGCGGGACCGCGGAGGATTTGTGAGATTGTGAGGGGCAACTTCATCGACATCAACCGTCGGGAGCTCACCTCATACTATAACTTCGACAGTGTCGGGATCGAAACCTGCGGTGCGCTGAAAAACATTGCAGCCAACCTCAAAGGGGTTGTGGACGGCCTGGAGTTGGGGGATTCGATTCCCGGAACCCTGTTTTCACGGGCGGGGGTTGAGGTGCGGTCGATCTGCCGGATTCTCGGGGGGAGTTTCCAGGCCTTCCAAAGCCAGGCCGGCGTGGGGGACATGTATGTGACACTCTCTTCCGATGCAAGCAAGAACCACCGCTACGGTCGGCTCTTCTACAAGCTGTTCAACGGCAATTCCGTTGAAACGCACCTGAACGTCCTGCGCGGGATCGACGGCAAGCCGGAGGGACCCAACACCATCTTCAACGTTCATCAGTTCCTGAAAAAAAGGAACATGTACAGCCCGATTTTTCGCTGCGCCTACAAGATTTTCAACGAAGCGCGGAGCCGGGAGGAAATCCGTGAGCAAATTTTACAGGCAATACAATTTGACCGGAGGACGCGGGAGTACATCGGTCCTGTGTCCCGTCTCGTTTACCGCCTGTTTCCGAACCTCTGGTATCGGCGTCACCGGGACCCCCTCCGTTAGCGTTCACGATAACGGATATAACGGAAACGGTTTGACTTCCATCAGAGAATGAAAATGTTCAACAGACCGTGCAGGCGTCGGCTGCGCCGATCAGCGCTGCCCGTGGTTCCACGATCACGTGGACCGGAATCCGCCGGAGCAGATCGGCCATCCGTCCCTTCCCGTGAAAGGCCGGCAGAAAGGGGCCCTTTTCCAGCAGGGGAAGAATTCGCGGTGCAATCCCCCCTCCGATGAAGACACCACCCATCGCCAGCGTCTTCAACGCCAGGTTCCCCGCTTCGGCCCCGAGGATCGAGCAGAAGAGCTCCATCGTCTGAAGGCAGAGACCGGCTTTATCCTTAAGCGCCGTCTCGACGATGATGGGCGTGGGATCGTCGGCCACGGCACGGCACGGGCGGTGGCGGCAAGATCGTTCAGCAGCCGGACGGATCGAATGCCGCATTGATCCTGAATCGCTTCGGCATCCGCGATCCACGGAAGGTTGGTGATCTTCGCCCGGCCCCGGATGACCGGCCCGGCGACGGCGAAGCAGGCCCGGTCCGCCGTCAGGTCCTTTCGTTCAAGAAAGGTTTGGATCAGGGGCTCGATCCCGGGATAGCGATCGCTGGGAAAAACCTCCTCCGCCAGCGGCTCTCTCGGATCGGCGCCGTCCGAAAAAATGGCCAAGCGGCTCTTCGTGCCGCCGATATCTCCCACCAGAAACATCTTCATTCCTCGCAGGTCGCGGACAGTTCATCCCGGAGCCAGCCAAGATAATCATGGCTTACGGCGGTGAACGGGACGGCAACGATCTCGGGAACTTCGTAGGGGTGAAGCGAACGGATGGTTTCTTCCACCGCCCCGTAGTTGTCACGGCGGCTTTTGATCAGACAGAGCCACTCACCGGTCGTTTCGATCCGGCCCTTCCAGCGATAGATGCTTTCGATCGGCCCCACGATCTGGACACAGGCAGCAAGCCGCGTCTCGACCAATGAGCGCGCAATCCGCTCGGCATCCTCTTTCTTTTCGGTCGTGGTCGTCACCTGAATGAACCCTTCCATCGCACAATACCTCAAAGACTCAAGTCTTGACTGACAAGGCTTTTTCACGAAAGGCCGCATCCCCCTCGTGTGCACTCATACATGAGGATTGCCGCCGCCTGCGGGAGGCTCAAGGATTCCGCTCCGCCCGCGCCGGGAATCCTCCATCGCTCATCGGTCTGCTTGAGCAGTTCCTGCGGCAGGCCGTGGCTTTCACTCCCCATCAGCAGCGCCGTCTCCGGGCTGCAGGGGTGGGGGGAGGCCCCTTTCCGAACCTCGCTTCCGACGACACGGAAACGTTGCCGGATGGATGATAAAAGGATCGTAAAATCGACTTTTTCCATCACGGTCAGGCGGAAAAGGCTTCCCATCGATGCCCTGACCGCCTTGGGATTCGTTGCGTCGCAGGAACCCTCGCTGACGAAAACCGTCCGGAAGCCGAACCAGTGCGCCGTCCGGAGAAGGGCGCCCAGGTTGTTGGGATTGTTGACCCGGTACAGCAGCAGCAGCGGCCCGGTTTCCGTCGATAGACGGTCGATCGGATCGACGAAGGGCGGCATCACTGCCACCGCCATCAACCCTTCCGGGGAGGGGTCCTGGCTCAGGGTTGCCCATTCGCGGTCGGTCAGCCGGAAAACCGGAATCCCGGACGGCGCTTTTGCCAGCAGATCCCCGTATTTCTCGGCGCCCCCCGGGGAAACCAGAAGCGCCTCCGCCGGCCGACCGCTTCTGATGAGTTCCCCGACAACCTTTCCGCCCTCAGCAAGAAAAAGTCCTGCCCGTCGTCGGTGCTTCTCCATCGTCAGCTTTCCCCACCGCCTCAGTTGGGATCCCGATGGCCTCGCCATTCCTTTCGTTGTCACCTTTTCCTGCACCCTCCGGACAAATCGATTCGCTTATCCAGCCAATTTTGGAAAGTGATTCTAACAGAGAAACCTCCGGTTTTTACACTTGACAGTCCTGCCGCTTTTTCTTATGGTTTGGCCGCCACGAGGGAAAGCGGCCGTTTTCGGCATGTCCCCGGCTTCTGCACGGTGTCTTTCCCGATATCTCATCGATTGAAACCACAGGATGAAGGAGAACATTATGAAGCCATTTGTTCCGAAGGGAATCATCCCCGCAATGGTTACGCCGCTGGATGATCAGGGACACATCAACGAAGGAGCGCTCCGGAAACTGACCAATCACCTGATCGACGGCGGGGTTCACGGTCTTTTCCCGGTCGGAAGCCAGGGGGAATTTTTTTCGCTCACCTTCGAACAGAAAAAAGAAGCCATCCGGATCGTTGTCGACGAGACCCGCGACCGGGTTCCCGTTTACGCGGGAACCGGCGCCGTGACCACCCGCGAGGCGATTGAAACCACAAAGATGGCGCAGGATCTCGGTGTCAGCGCGGTGTCGGCCATTACCCCGTACTTCCTCGTTCCGAGTCAGCGGGAACTCATCACGCACTACACGGCCATTGCGAAGGCCTGCCCCAACCTGCCGATCCTGCTCTACTCCAACCCGGACCGGACGCAGGTGCCGTTCCCGACCTCCACGGTCCTGGAGCTGGCCGCCGTCGAAAACATCGTCGGCATCAAGGATTCCAGCGGCGACATGTCGCTTACGGCCGAATACATCCGCCTCACCCGGGGGATGGATTTCCACGTCCTGATGGGACGCGACACGCTGATCTATGCGGCGCTCTGCTACGGGGCCAAAGGTTCGATCTGCGCCACGGGAAACGTCGACCCGCGCGTCCCGGTGGAGATCTACGAGGCCTTCCTCGCTGGGGATCACCAGCGGGCGCTCGAGGCCCAATACCGCCTGGCGCCGCTCCGGATCGCCTTCGGCCTGGGAACCTTCCCCGTCGTCATCAAGGAGGCTCTGAACATGATCGGGATCGAGGCCGGTCCCGCGGTTCCACCCGTCGGTCCGATGACCCGGGAAAACCGTGAGAAGCTGCGCAAGATCCTCGTGGAGATGGGACTGATCCGATCCTGATGAGGTGATCCGATGAAACAGAAGATCCTGATCGTCCAGCCGATTCATGAACGGGGCGTCCGGGTGTTCGATGAAAGGTTCGATGTCCGTGTGGCCTCCGATCCGTCCGTGGCAACCGTCCTGAAAGAGATCAGGGGCGTCGCGGGCGTCGTCGTCCGCACCGCCCCTTTTCCGGGGGAGATCATTGAGGCGGCGGATGCCCTCAAGGTGATCGGCCGGCACGGCGTCGGTGTCGACAACATCGACGTCAAGACAGCGACCGAAAAAGGGATCGTCGTCGTATACACCCCCAACGCCAACGCCACATCGGTGGCCGAGCACACGATCACGGCCATCGGCGCCCTGGCAAAACGTGCGGTTTCTTATGACCGGGCGACTCGGGAAGGCCGTTGGGAGATCCGGAACAGCTACAAGGCGGTCGATCTGGACGGCAAGATTCTGGGTCTCGTCGGCATCGGCAGGATCGGTTCGATGGTTGCCCGCCGCGTGGCGGCGGCCTACAATATGAAGGTCATCGCCTTTGACCCCTACATCCGGCCGGAGACGGCAGACCGGATGGGCGTTTCGCTTCTTCCTCGGATGGACGACGTCTTTGGGCAGGCGGATGTGGTTTCCCTCCACACCCCGCTGACCCCGGAAACCCGGGGATTGGTCAACGAGGCAAAACTCCGTCTGATGAAACCGACCTCGTTTCTGATCAATTTTTCCCGGGGGGAAGTCGTCAACGAAAAGGCGCTCTGCCTGGCGCTCCGATCGGGCGTCATTGCCGCGGCGGCCATCGACGTTTACGATCCGGAGCCGCCCCTCAGGGACAACCCGCTCTTTGCGCTGGAGAACATCCTGCTGTCGCCGCACAGTGCGGCGCTGACCGAGGAGTGCGTGATCCGGATGGCCACCGGCGCGGCGGAGGGGATCGTGGATGTCCTCTCAGGGAAAAAGCCACAGTATATCGTCAATCCCGATGTCTATCATCGGTAGCCTGCTCGGTCCAAGTCGAGAAACATCAAAAATCGTTAGAAGTTGTAGAGGGGGAAAAGAAGCCCTGCCATTCTCCATTGAGCGGTAAAGGAGGAAAAACGATCGTGAAAAAATCCGAACGCATTGCGGCGGTCATCATATCCCTGGGGGGATTGATGATCATGTACTATGCGTGGAGCGCCCTGAAACTCGGCACGATCCATGTTCCCGATGCGGGATTCCTTCCTTTCCTATGCGGGGCGGGATTGGCGGTCCTGGGGATCTGCTGGTTCGTGGCCTTCCCGTCGAGAGAGGATCGGGAATACGTGGGAGAGACGGGAAAGCGCATGCCGTATCGGCCCATCGTCTCCCTGGCCCTGATGATCCTCTATGGATGGACGATGGAGGCGCTCGGCTACATCACCTCAACCCTGATCTTCATGGTCGCCTGGCAGCAGATCATCGAACGCGAAAAATGGGTCAAGACGATGGTCATCGCCGTGCTGGCCACCGCTGCGATGTATTCGCTTTTCAAACTGTTCCTGAAAGTCCCGATCCCCGAGGAACTGTTTCTGAGATAAGGAGCCCCCATGGAGATTTTCAGCGGCCTGCTCTCCGGATTCGACGTCGCGCTGACGGGAACGAACATCCTGTTTGCCTTTCTCGGCGCACTGATCGGAACGGCCATCGGCGTCCTCCCCGGCCTGGGGCCTGCGGCAACGATTGCGCTGCTGCTGCCGCTGACCTACGTCATATCCTCCCCGGTGACGGCCATCATCATGATGGCAGGTATTTACTACGGCTCCATGTATGGAGGATCCACCACCTCCATCCTGCTGAACCTTCCGGGCGAAGCGGCCTCCGTCGTCACCTGCATCGACGGCTACCAGATGGCCAAGAAAGGACGGGCGGGGGCGGCCCTGGCCATCGCCGCGATCGGATCGTTCATTGCCGGAACGGTCTCCATCATCGGGATGACCTTCTTCGCGCCGCCGCTCGCCGAATTTGCACTCGACTTCGGCCCCCCCGAGTATTTTGCATTAACCTCGCTGGGCCTGCTGCTGGCCGTATTCCTCTCCGGCGGGTCGATCATCAAGGGGTTGATCATCATCTGTGTCGGTCTCCTGCTGGCGATGGTCGGCCTCGATACGATCTCGGGCAAGATCCGCTTCACCTTCGGAAGCACCGGCCTCCAGGGGGGGTTCGATTTCGTGACGCTTGCGATGGGGGTCTTCGGCCTCGGCGAAATCCTCTACAATCTCGAGCGCAAGCTGTCCACGGACCTCGTCACCTCGAAGCTCGGAAAGATCTTTCCGACCCTCAAGGATTGGGCGAACTCCAGGTGGGCTATTTTACGGGGATCTCTTATCGGGTTTTTCGTCGGCATCATCCCGGGCGGCGGCGCGGTCATCGCGTCTCTGACCTCTTATGCGGTCGAAAAGAAATATTCCAAGACCCCGGAGGAATTCGGCAAGGGCATCATCGAGGGGGTGGCCGGGCCGGAATCGGCCAACAACGCGGCCTCGAGTTCATCGTTCATTCCGCTGCTCACGCTGGGCATCCCCGGAAACCCGTCTATCGCCATGATCTTCGCGGCCCTGATGATCCAGGGGATCACGCCGGGGCCTTTCCTGATCACGGAACATCCGGACGTCTTCTGGGGGGTCATCGCCTCGATGTACCTGGGAAACGTGATGCTGCTGGTCCTGAACCTGCCGCTGGTCGGTCTCTGGGTGCAGATGCTCCGCGTCCCCTATGGAATCCTCGCGCCGGTCATCGTCCTTTTCACAACCGTCGGGGTTTACAGCGTCCAGAACCAGATCTTTGACGTCTATTCGATGCTCTTCTTTGCCCTTGTCGGTTACGGAATCCGGAAACTGAAATTCGACCCGGCCCCGCTGCCGCTCGCCTTTGTCCTGGGCCCCATGGTGGAGAGGTCGCTGAGACAGTCGCTGCTCATTTCGGGCGGCGACCCGACCATCTTTGTGAGCCGCCCGATCTCCGGGACCCTGATCGGCATCATGGTCCTGCTTATCGTGGGGCAAGCGTTCCTTTCGCTGCGCAAAAAGGTTAGAAAATAATCTGCTCCTTGATGCACCCAAATATCGGTTGCAATTCTTGATGTTATGATTCAAAATAAGAAACCGTCAAAATCAATTCAACTTAAACAAGGAGGTCTGACATGAACCATCTGCGTAAGGTCACCCTGTTTCTGGTCCTGGCCGTGATTGCCATGCTCGTGGCCGGCGGCCTGTGCTTCGGCGCCGAAAAATACCCGACAAAACCGATCCAGGTCATCGTACCCTATGCAGCGGGGGGGTCCAGCGATGTTCTCGCCCGCACGGTCGAAAAATACTGGACCAAGTACAGCCCCCAACCGTTGACGGTCATCGACAAGCCGGGTGCGGGCGGCGTCCTGGGAACCGAATATGTCATCCGCGCCAAACCGGACGGTTACACCGTCCTGTTTGCCTACGGCTCCGGCTGTGATCTAGTCATGCCGCATTTGCAGAAAATGCCGTACGATCACATGAAGGACCTCGCCCCGGTTTCGAGGCTCTCGATCCACTCGGTCGTGGTGAACGTCAGCGGGAAATCCCCGTTTAAAACCTTGAAGGACGTGCTTGACTGGGGCAAGAAGGGCAACAAGATCACCGCCGCCGTCTCCACAGCGGCCGGGGCCGTGGACCTGGTGATGAGGTCGATCTCGAAGCGAACCGGCGTTCCGATCACGACCGTCCCCTTCACCGGCGGCGCCGATGCGGTCACTGCTTTGGCGGGCGGCCATCTGGTGATCGGCGGCGGCCACCCCTCCGAGGTGCTGCCGCATATCAAAGCGGGCCGATTCCGCCCGGTCGGCGTGGCCCTGGACAAGCGTGACGGCGCCCTGCCGAACGTCCCGACCCTCAAGGAACAGGGAATCGACGTCTCCACCTGGGGATCGGTGAAGGGTGTGGCCGTCCCGGCCGGGACACCGCCTGAGATCATCGCATACCTCGACTCGACGCTCAAGAAGGTCTGCCAAGACAAGGATTTTATCAAAACCATGACCCAGCTTGGCCAGCCGGTCGATTACCTCAATACAAAGGACTGGGCCGCCTTCATCCCCATGGCCTTCAAGGACTACGGAGCGCTGATCCAGGAACTGGGCATCAAACTCTGATCAGCGTCGGTTGACCTCACAAATAATAAGAAGGGGCGCCCCGTTTCCGGCGGCGCCCCTTGAATCCCATCGTTGTTCTTCAGATTTGTCGCCGGAGGGTTTGGGCGGCGATGTGGATCGGATCCCAGGCCGGCCCCACGGGCGGGGCGTAGGCCAGGTCCATCCAGCCGACGTCGTCCAGGTTCATGCCTGCCCAGAGGGCGGCCGAAAGGGTGTTGATCCGGCTCACGGCCCCCTCCTTGCCGACCGCCTGGGCCCCCAGGAGCTTTCCCGACGCTCGGTCGGCGATCAGCTTGATGCTCAGTTTCGAATTTCCCGGCATCGAACCGGCGATGGCGTTCCCCCGGATCAGCGCACTGACCGGATGAAATCCGTTCTGCAAGGCCTCCCGCTCTTCAAGCCCCGTGGCCGCCACTTCCAGGCCAAACACCTTGAAGGACTGTGCCCCCACGATCCCCGGAAAGATCATCTGTCCCCCGCCGACGTTGTGCCCGGCCACGCGCCCCTGCTTGTTGGCGATGTCGCCCAGCGGGATGTTCACCCAGCGGCCGTTCACCCGGTGGAAGGACTCGGCGCAGTCCCCTACCGCATAAACCTCCTCATAAGGGGTTCGCTGGGAGAAGTTGACCCGGATTGCCCCCGTTTCGCCGAGCGGGAGCCCCATCTGTTTTGCCAGCACGACATCGGGCCGGACCCCGACGGCCATCAGGATCATATCCGCCTCAGACTCGCCGTGGTTCGTGACCAAACGGAGGCGATGGTTCCTGCCCTCTGAAACAGCCCGAACCTCCGTGTCCGTGACGAAATCGACTCCATTTCGACGGAGTTCCTCCAAAACGACCCGTGAAAGCTCCGGATCCCAGCGGTTCACCGGGAGTTTTCCCCGATGGAAGACCTGGGTTTCCATGTTGAGATTTCGCAACGCCTCGGCCATCTCCATCCCGATGAAACCGGCCCCGATAATGATCGCCTTGCGACAGGGAATCTCGCGGAGCCATGCCTTGATCCGGATCGCGTCGGAGAGCTTCTTCAACGTGAAGACCCCCTCGAGCTCCTGCCCGGGAATTCCGGGCATCAGAGGCACTGTTCCTGTCCCCAGGACCAGAATATCGTAGGGAAGCCGTTCCCCGCCAGCCAGGCGGACCTCGCCCGCCTTTTGATCCACCTCCTCGACGCGGGTGTCGGTCCGCACATTCACCCCTGTTTCCCGGAATTTTTCCGGGGTCCTCGCAATCAGCTTTTCCGCTTTTTGGATTACATCTCCGATGTAATAGGGCATCGGTCAAGCGGCAACCGAAACCTCGGATCTCTGCTCGATCATGGTGATCAAAAGCGACGGATCGCGCCGCCGCGCTTCGGCAGCCGCGGAAGCGCCGCCGGCCCCAGCCCCTATTATCACAACCTGTTTTCCCATACCCCATTCCTTTCGTCAGACAGAAGAAATAGAAGACTTGTCTTGAAGACCGCCTTTCCCCCATTCCCGTCGGATAGCATACAGGATCATTCCCGTTCCAATCATCATCAGACAGAGGAGCTGCCCCATGCTGAAGGGGCCCAGAACAAATCCGAGCTGAACATCCGGCTCCCGGAAAAACTCGATGAAGAAACGGACGACGCCGTAACCCGTGATGTAGACGGCAAAGAGGGCGCCGGTAAATGTAAATCGCTTGCGGATCGTCCAGAGGAGGGCAAACAGCGCAATCCCCTCGAAAAAGGCCTCGTAAAGCTGCGAGGGGTGGCGAAGCAAGTGAGTCGGATCGAGTGGAAAGACCATTCCCCACGGAACATCCGTGGCCCGACCATAGAGCTCGCCGTTCACGAAGTTGCCGATCCGGCCGAAGGTGTAGCCGAGCGGAATCGCCGAGCTGAAGAGGTCGGCAAAACGCCAGAAGTCGATCCCTCGACGGCGGCAGAAGATCAGTGTGGCCAGCAGAACCGCGATCAGCCCCCCATGGTAGGACATCCCGCTGATCCCCACAAAATGGAATCCCCCGCTGAATTGAAACGGGAAGATGATCTCCAGCGGATGATGCAAGTAGTAATGGGGGTTGTAGAAAAAGACATAGCCCAGGCGGCCGCCGAGGATCACCCCGAGGATGGCCCAGACGAAGTAATCCTGGATCGTCTCCGCCGTGTAAGGCAAATTTTCCCGCCGGATGCGGTATGTGACGAGGAGGTAGATGCAGGCGAAGGCCGCCAGGTACATCAGGCTATACCAACGCAGTTGAAAGGAGCCGATTTGGAACAGGTACGGGCTCAGGTGCGCCGGCAGGTTTTGCCAGGCGGCGATCCATGTCTCCATTTCAGTAGGCTTCTCCCTTCAACTCCTCCACATAAAGCTGGGCCGAAAAGGCGGCCGTTGCCCCATCGCCGCAGGCGGTGACGACCTGCCGCAGACGCTTGGCGGTGCAGTCCCCGCAGGCGAAGATCCCGGGGACGGAAGTCTGCATGTTCGCATCCACGGTGATGTAGCCGCTCCCGTCCAGCGAGACCAGCTTCCGGAAAGGGGCCGTATTCGGTGTGAGGCCGACGAAGATGAAGACACCGCTGACGGGAAGGGTTCTCTTTTCCCCCGTTTTGACGTCCTTCAGGCGAATCTCCTGGATCAGGTCGAGGCCATCGATCGCATCGACGACGGAATTCCATGCAAAGACGATTTTCTCGTCGGCAAGGGCCCTCTTCTGAAGAATCGCCGTCGCCCGCAGCCGGTCCCGCCGGTGGATCACCGTGACCTTCTTCACGAAGCGGGTGAGATAGATCGCCTCCTGGATTGCCGTGTCCCCTCCCCCGACCACCGCCACTTCCCGGTTCCGGAACAGAGGGGCATCGCAGGTGGCGCAGAAGGAGACACCGCGGCCGATGAAGCGTTCCTCGCCCGGAACGCCAAGCCGGCGCCAGGCCGCTCCGGTGGCGAGGACCAGAGAAAGCGCCCCGTAGCGCTGTTCGCCGGCGACGACCTCCCATCCGTTTTGATCCCCGAACCGGGCCTGCCTCACTTCCGTCACGTCTCCGGACGCGTTCTGCAGACCGAACCCGACGGCCTGCGTCTTGAAACGCTCGATCAGCTCGAAGCCGTTGATCCCGCCTGGGATCCCCGGATAGTTCTCAATGATGTCGGTCGCCGTGATCTGGCTCAAATTGGATGCGCCCTCGATCGCAAGCGTCCGCATGTCCGCCCGCGCGGCGTACATCCCCGCGGTGAGTCCGGCCGGACCGCCGCCGATGATCACAATATCATAAGGTGAACCGGGGGCCGTGTTTTCAGACATGTTTCATATCTCCTTTCACAAATTGCTTTGTTCGGTATTAAATCTTGAAAACGCTCGTTTGTAAAGCCGGAAAAGATGACCCTGGAGAACATGACTACTGAAAAAATTCCGAAATAGATATTGCCGATCGTGCC
>JAEAMF010001671.1_pt1 | contig 14924 bp, 13 predicted proteins | sample 8958721 | NCBI WGS metagenome assembly JAEAMF01 (sample SAMN16933255, study PRJNA681124) | bioreactor sludge metagenome | isolation source: anaerobic bioreactor treating anionic surfactant - SDBS | place: India: Bengaluru | collected 2019-02-28
GACGCCCCTGTGTACTGCGAAGGACCCCACCGATGACGTCGAAGTCGAACTCCGCGACCTGTTCTCCGTTGTAGGAGCCCAGCACGAAGGCGGTCGAGCCGCTCTTCAGTGGCAGGCGGCTGCTGTCCCCTACGGAGGACGAGCGGACTCAGGCGTGGGCGCGGGCTGAGGTCGCCCATTGCCCCGGGGCCAGGTCGAACGGTGGGGTCCCGCCAACCACCAGGCCGGCCCGCTCCCAGGGCCGCTGGTCGGCGAAGTAGGCCAACTCATGGTTCATCCACTCGTGCCAGAAGTCGATCGTCTGCTCCGGATCGCCATTGACCCCCAGTGCGATGTCGCGGTCGATGCCGCGGCGTTCGGCAACGTTGAAATCCGACTGCACCCAGATCGTCAGGTCGATCAGGCTCGCACATTCGCGAGGGCTCGAGCCGGTGCCTTCAACCAACACAGTCGCCGCGTCCCCGGGCACCTCGATGCGGCCAGGCCGGTCATATGCGTCCCATGTCGGCGGACGCAGCGCAGCGCCGCGTCCGCCATGTACCGCAGTCAGCAGTTCCGCCAGCAGGTGGCCCCAGCCGAAGAACGGCTCATGCCAGGCGATGTCATCGGTGTGCACGACGGCCGCCCGGGGCAGTCCAGCGGCCAACGCCTGTGTGAGAGTCGATTTGCCGGCAGCTCCGCGACCGTCCACCGCGATGACCCGGGGTCGCCCCACGGGCTCGCCGATGGCGGCCGTCACAGTCTCAACCAGGCCTGAGGTGGTCACCACCTGCCAGTTCGTCGTGGCCGGCTCGCCGCTCGGCAGTGTCATCGCCATGCGGCCATCTTGCCAGCTACGCAATCACGCTCCTGAGTCACCGCCCGACCAAGGCGCATCGGCACTCGCGACCGCCCGCCGGCTGGAGAGCCAGATTGAAGGCCCCGCCGGCGCCATCCCCGAGTGCCTCACTATGATGTCGGCCATCGGAACCTTCACACGGGTCACCACGCAACGAGCCGCACCCAGTTGGTGCGCCCAAGGCTGATCGACCAGCAAGGGAGGCAGGCATGAGCGAGATCGCCGCGCTGGACTACAGCCGACGAACCTGCTGCCTCAGCTTGCCGCAACTGACCAGAGATCCCTGCCCAAGCAGGGTCGACGTACAAGTTCCGTGACCAGACGCAGGACTGCCGATCCGACCACTCGTCCAACCCGGACCAAGACCACAAGGGAGTGCCATCGTGGACCAATCCGCCCGTTACGCCGACTTGAGCCTCGCTGAAGAAGACCTGATCTCAGGTGGTAGGCATATTCTCTGCGCCTACAAGATGAAGCCGAAGCCGGGGGTGGCCTATCTCGAGGCGGCGGCGCATTTCGCCGCCGAGTCGTCGAGGTCTCGACCACCGATGATTTCACCAAGGGCTTGGACGCGCTGGTCTACCATGTCGACGAGGCCGCCGAGGAGATGCGGATCGCCTACCCACTCGACCTGTTCGACCGCAACATCATCGACGGCCGGATGATGATGGTCTCGTTCCTGACGCTGACCATCGGGAACAACCAAGGCATGGGCGACATCGCGTACGCCAAGATGTACGACTTCTACGTTCCCCGCCGGGCGATTGAGCTGTTCGACGGCCCCTCTGTCGGTATCGCCGAGCTGTGGCGGATCCTGGGGCGCCCAGTGGTCGACGGCGGCTACATCGCCGGTACCATCATCAAGCCCAAGCTCGGTCTGCGACCGGAGCCGTTCGCAGAGGCCGCGTACAAGTTCTGGCTCGGCGGCGACTTCATCAAGAATGACGAACCACAGGGCAATCAGGTCTTTGCGCCGCTGCGCAAGACCATCCCGCTGGTCTACGACTCGATGAAGCGCGCCATGGACGAAACAGGCGAGGCCAAGCTGTTCAGCGCGAACATCACCGCCGACGACCACTCCGAGATGATCGCGCGCGGTGAGTACATCCTCCAGGCCTTCGGCCCGGACGCCGACAAGGTCGCCTTCCTCGTCGACGGATTCGTCGGCGGCCCGGGAATGGTCACCACAGCACGTCGCTATTTCTCCCGTCAGTTCCTGCACTACCATCGGGCAGGCCACGGCATGGTCACCTCGCCCAGCTCCAAGCGTGGCTACACCGCCTACGTGCTGGCGAAGATGTCTCGCCTGCAGGGGGCCTCCGGCATCCATGTCGGCACTATGGGTTACGGCAAGATGGAGGGTGCCCGCGACGACACCGCGATCGCCTACATCTGTGAGCGTGAGGAGTTCCAGGGGCCGTCCTACTTCCAGAAGTGGTATGGCATGCGCCCAACTGCCCCGATCGTCTCCGGCGGCATGAACGCACTCCGGCTCCCCGGCTTCTTCGCCAATCTCGGTCACGCCAATGTTCTCAATACTGCTGGCGGTGGCTCGTACGGTCACCTGGACGGGCCCGCTGCGGGCGCCAGGTCGCTGCGTCAGGCACATCAGTGCTGGGAGGCCGGCGCCGACCCGATTGAGTGGGCGAAGCAGCATCGTGAATTCGCGCGCGCCTTCGAGTCGTTCCCGCACGATGCCGACGCGATCTTCCCGGGTTGGCGTCAGCAGCTGACGAACAGCTGACTTGGCACCTAGGTCGCGGGCGACAAGGAAGGAGGACCATGACTGCACGAACCTTGACCCAGTACCTACTGGACGCCGGCAGGTCGGGTGAGCAGCGCGGCGAGTTCGCTCACATCCTCAGCGCGGTAGCGGTGATGGTGAAGCAGACGGCAGCCATGCTGAGCCGCGGTCCGTTGATCTTGGACCAAGTGTCTCGACCGACACCCCGAGCTGCCAAAGAGGTGAATCGCGCTGTCAGACGGTTGGCGACGAAGGCGCTGTTCGCCCACACCGTATCGGCAGACCAATTGGCGGCGATCTCGTTGTCCGGTGATCCCGTCATCTACCAGGTGTCGGAGTCTGGACGGTATCTGTTGTTGTTCGAAGCGTTGCATGGGTTGAGCAACTTGGTCGACAACATGACCGTGGGTACGGCGTTCTCGATAATGGAGCGTCAGAGCGAGTCGGGCATGGTCACTGAGGCCGACTTCCTGCAGCCGGGTTCCCGGCAGGTCAGCGCCGGGATCGCGTTGTTCGGGCCACGCACCGTGATGTTGGTGACGACTGGGCAGGGAGTTGATGGGTTCACCCTCGACCGCGAGCTGGGCAACTTCATGCTGACTCATCCGCAGGTCACGATCCCGGCCGACGCAGGCATCTTCTCGATCAACGCGGCCGACTCGCCGCACTGGCCCGGCCCGGTCGGACGCTACGTCGATGAGTGTGTACAAGGCGAGGACGGCCCGCGTGGCCGCGGCTTCATCATGCGCTGGAACGCGTCGGCGCTGGTAGGGGCGTTCCGGGTGCTGAACAGCGGTGGCTTGTTCCTGATTCCGGACACCAGGCAGCCGACGGGCTGGTTGGCGCCGCTGCTGCACAATGCGGCGCCGCTGGCGCTCCTCGCTGAACAGGCGGGCGGTCGCTCGTCCACCGGGACCGAGCGGGTCCTCGACGTGATGCCAACCTCGCTCACCGCGCGAACCCCGTATTTCCTGGGCAGCGCATCAGAGGTGGAACGGATCGAGCGCTACTTCGCCGAGCATGAGCAGGGGCAGGACGCCCAGCGATCCTACCCGCTGTTTCACAATCGCAGCTTGTTCGTCGACTAGCAGGGGAGAGGCACGTGTCACGAAAGCATCCAGTGGTCGCGATCACCGGCTCGTCCGGTGCCGGGACCAGCACGGTCACCGAGACCTTCCAGCAGATCTTCTTGCGTGAGGGAATCAAAGCCTCGGTCGTCCACGGGGACGCCTTCCACCGGTACGACAGGGCCGGGATGAAGCGGGCCCGTCAAGAGGCGGTGGACGCCGGCAAGCCCGAATTCAGTCACTTCGGCCCGGAAGCCAACCTCTTCGAGGATTTGGAGGCGCTGTTCAGGCAATACGGCGAGGACGGCACCGGGAAGATCCGCGACTACGTCCACGACAACGAGGAGGCTGCGTTCTATCGTCAACCGCCCGGTACCTTCACCACTTGGCAGGACTTGCCGACCGGCACCGACGTGCTCTACTACGAGGGTCTGCACGGTGCCGTGCAGACCGACACGGTGGACGTCGCCCGACATGTGGACCTGCGAATCGGCGTGGTACCGATCATCAACCTGGAATGGATCCAGAAGCTGCACCGCGATCGCACTAAGCGTGGTTACTCAACCGAGGCAGTCACGGACACGATTCTGCGCCGGATGCCGGACTACGTGCACTACATCGTCCCGCAGTTCAGCAACACCCACATCAATTTCCAACGGGTCCCGGTCGTCGACACCTCCAACCCGTTCATCGCCAGCTGGATCCCAACACCCGACGAGTCCCTGACCGTGATCCGGTTCGCCGACCCACGTGGCATCGATTTCCCGTATCTGTTGTCGATGATCGACGGTTCGTTCATGTCGCGGGCGAACAGCATCGTCGTCCCGGGTGGGAAGATGCCGCTCGCCATGCAGCTGATCCTCACCCCGTGGATCTGGCGGCTGGTAGACAACGCCAGGAAGGAACGCGCCCGGCAGTAGAGCCGACCCACACCAAGTGAGAACCCACGGGCCATCGGCTGACCCGTGGGTTCTCACTCGTACCTGGTCGGGGTCGACCTACTTGTTCTTGAAGGTGATCGCCTTGAAGTCCTCGGTCTGCTTCCTGATACCCACCTCGGTGGGGAAGCGCTCGATGGAACTGGCGCCGTAGAACCCGACGATGCCCTCGGTATTGTCGAGCACATACTGGGCGTCGGCCGGGTTGGCGATCGGGCCACCGTGGCACAGGCATAGAATGTCCGAATTGACGCTCTTGGCGGCGTCCGCCAGTTCCTGAACTTTCTTGGCCGCGTCCTCCAGGGTCATCGCTGTCTGCGCACCGATGGTTCCCGACGTGGTCAGGCCCATGTGCGGGACGAGGATGTCCGCACCGGCCCGGGCCATGTCCTTGGCCTGGTCGACATCGAAGACGTAGGGCGAGGTCAGCAGGTCCATCTCGTGTGCCAGGCGGATCATGTCCACCTCGGGCCCGTATCCCATGCCGGTCTCTTCCAGGTTGGCCCGGAAGACGCCGTCGATCAGTCCGACCGTCGGGAAATTCTGAATGCCGGCGAAGCCGATCTCCTTGACCTGCTTCAGGAAGTAGGGCATCACGCGGAACGGATCGGTGCCGTTGACCCCGGCCAGCACCGGGGTCTTCTTGACTACCGGCAGCACTTCGTTGGCCATCTCCATCACGATGGCGTTCGCGTCGCCGTAGGCGAGAAGGCCGGACAGCGACCCACGACCTGCCATCCGGAACCGGCCAGAGTTGTAGATGACTAGCAGGTCGATGCCGCCGGCCTCTGCCGACTTGGCGGTGATGCCGGTGCCGGCTCCGCCACCGATGATCGGTTTACCCGCAGCCACCTGGGCGCGGAACCGATCGAGGATCTGTGAACGGGTTTCCATCTCTTCTCCTGTGGGTTGGTGGCTGATCGTTCAGTGGCTGATGAGGGCGTGCAGCGATTCGGCCATTGCCTTGCCGAATCCCGGATCGTTGATGTGCAGGTCGAGTTCCACGATTTCGACGTCGGTGCCGCTCAGCCCGTTGCGCAGCTCGGTGAACAGGGCTTCGTCAGCTGCCTCGTCGCGGAAGGGGCCGCCTTCGATATCGATGCCACTCAGCCCCCTCAGCGGAATGAACAGCTTGGTCGGCCCAGTTGCGGACGCCAGCTTCCGGGCGATCCGGCGTCCCAGTTCGGCCAGTTCATCTGTGGTGGTACGCATCAACGTCACGGTCGGGTTGTGGACGATGAAGTTGCGGCCGTCGAAGGTCTTCGGAACCGACTCCATGGGGCCGAAGTTGACCATGTCCAAGGCGCCCAGGCTGACTACCTGCGGCGTGCCCTTCTTGCCAGCCATCTCGAGGCGATCGGGTCCCGCTGTCAGGACGCCACCCACCAGGTCGTCGGCGAGTTCGGTGGTGGTCAGATCACAGACTCCGGCCAGCAGGTTCGACTCGACCAACTTCTCCATGGCCTTGCCGCCGGCGCCGGTGGCGTGAAAAACCAAGCACTCGTAGCCGAGTTCGTTCAAGGTGGCCCGGGCCTCGTCGGCTGCCGGGGTGGTCAGCCCGAACATCGAGATGCCGATGAGCGGCGCGTGGCTGCCTTCAGGCGCCGACAGGCGCGCCTGGAAGGCCTTCGCCATGCCCGCGATGCCGGCGGCAGCGTTGTCGAAGACCTGCGCGGAGATCGAATTGAGCCCCGCCACATCGACCACCGAGTACATCAGCGTGGCGTCCACCTCGCCGACGTAGGGTGCCACATTGCCGGAGGCCACGGTGGAGACCAGCAGCTTCGGAAAGCCGACCGGCAGGCTCTGCATGACCCTTGCGGCCACGGACGAACCGCCCGACCCGCCGATCGACAGCAGCCCATGGATGCGGCCCTGCTCATACAGCTGCATCACGATGGCCGCGGCCCCGCGACCCATCACCGTCATCATCTCGCCGCGATGTCGTCGTTGCCGTAGCGCCTTGGGATCTTCACCGGCTGCCTTGATGACCTCATCTGAGCTGAAGTCCGCCAAAGGGCTGGTTGAGAAGGAGCCCGAATCCACCAGGATCGTGTCGACCCCGTTCTCCTTCAGCCGCTGCGCAAGCCAAGAGCACTCCCCGCCCTTGGTGTCGAGAGTGCCCACCAGTGCCACCGTCGTCATGGTTCACTCCTTCGTGCCGTCCGTGTTTGGGTGCTAAGCACCGTAACACGGTGGGCCGACCGGCGTGGTCCGGAGGCTGAGCGGGCTGGCGGCGCCCCGAGGAGCGGCGAGCCGACCGATGGAGGCCAGCGCCGGCGAATCGGCGGTTCAAGTGCGAAGGTCAGCGTAAGTCGGCGCCGAGGCGCCCGTACCGTTGCAGGATCTGCGGAACTTGGTAATGCATGGTTTCGTACACCGACTTCGCCTGCTCCGAGACCACGATGCGGGTCTCCTCGGAATCGCCGCGAAGCAGGCTGTAGCCGTCTTGCAGGTTGTCGACCACCCCGAGAGCAACCGCCCCCAGGATCGCCGCACCCAGCCCGGATCCCTCGGCAGCACCGGTGACGATGAGTGGCCGGTTGAACACACCCGCCACCACGTCCCGCCACAACTGCGAGCGGAAGACCCCACCGGTTGCGCGCACCTCGTCCACCCGGTTGATCATGCGCAACCGCCGGAGGATGGTCCACAGCTGGTAGGCGACCCCCTCGACGCCGGCTCGTAGGAAGTGGTCGGGGGTGTGCGCCTGGCGCACGTGCACGAAAGCACCGCGGATCTCGGAGTCCCACAAGGACGCCCGCTCGGCGACCAGATAGGGGATCATCACCAGTCCGTCCGAGCCGGGCGGGATCGTCTCGGCGCGACGGCAGGCTGTGGCGTCGTCGCACCCCGGGGCGTAGGTCTGGGTGAGCCAACGCTGCACTAGGCCGCCATTGCTGACCGCACCGCCAGCCACCCAGACGTCCCTGGTGAGCGCGTAGCAGAACAGCCCCGAGACCACGGCCGGCTTGCGGACCACCATGCGCACCGCGCCGCTGGTGCCGATCGACAGGCCGGCCTTGCCAGGCTCCAGCGCGCCGGTGCCGAGATTGCCCAATGGGCCGTCGCCGGCGCCGAGCACCACCGGAAGCCCGGCAGGCAGGCCGACTCGCTTGGCGGCGTCCGCACTAAACGGCAGCGTGTCGGTGGTGGCGCGGATTCCGGGCAGCTGATCGCGACGGACCCCGGTCAATTCGATGGCCGCCGGATTCCAGTCGCCAGTCTCCATGTCGAGCATCCCGCTGCCGGACGTGCAAGACAGTTCGGTGACCACCTGACCGGTGAGGTTGACCAGGACCCAGTCCTTCAACCCGATCCAGCGGTCGGTCAGCCGGAGGATGTCAGGATGCTCGTCGCGGAACCAGCACAGCTTGACCAGCGGCGACATCGGGTGGGTCGGGGTGCCACTGGTGTAGTGCAGACGAGGTCCGGTGGCGTGCTCGTTGAGCATGTTCGCCTGCTGCCAAGCGCGTGAATCTGCCCAGGTGAGCAGTTCGGTGACCGGACGCAGGTCGGAATCGATACCCAGCAGGCCATGCATGGCGGTGCTGACCGAGATGCCGATCACCCGTGTGGCGTCCACCTGCGAGACCACATCACGCATCGCCTCGAGCACACCCTCGGCGATGGCATCCGGCTCCTGGATGTGCCAGCCGGGCTGGGGGTTGAGCAGTGGGTATTCGCGGGACGCGGTCAGCCGCACCTTCCCGTCCAGCGAAAACGCGGACGCCTTCGCCGCTGTCGTCCCGACATCCAAGCCCAGGATGATGTCGTTGGCTGCGTTCACGGTTGACCGCTCCCTCCGTTGGATGCTGACACCAGCAGCGTAGGGCCCCGAGCTCGGTCCCGGGGCGAGTCTGCACCGTGAGGGTTGGTCGACGAACTCGCGTTCGAAGACGCTGGTTGGCCCATCTAAGCTTGGCGGAGTCATCAACATCGGAGGGACATGTCAGGAATCCTGCTGGGAGCCCTTGCCATCATCGCCGGGCTCATCTTCTGTTTCCGCGGCTACCTGGCTCTGCGGACAGTGATCGCGATTTGGGGAGCCTTCGTCGGGTTCGCCCTCGGCTCGGGACTGGCCAGTGCAGCCACCGGAGACCCCCCGCTGACCGGCGTGATCGGCTGGTCCGCGGCAGTCGTGGGTGCACTGCTGATCACTTGGCTCTCGTACGCGTTCTACGCGGTCGCGGTCGTGATGGTGATGACCTCGGTCGGTTTCGGACTCGGCGCTGCGATTGCAGCGTTCTTCAACGCGCCGGCGTGGGTGGACGTTGTGGTTGGTATCGCTGGGGCGTTGCTGTTGGTCGTCCTCGCCCTTGCCACTAACCTGCCCGAGATACTGCTGGTCGTGGTCAGCGCTTCCGGCGGGGCCTCGGCGATCGTTGTGGGCATCTCACTGCTGATGGCGGAACTGACGTCGTCCCCGGCGCTGCCGGAGGACCTCGCGCCCGCCGACCAGCCTTGGTGGCTGAACGTCGTCTTCCTCGTCCTGTTCGCGTCGGGGGTCGTCGTCCAAATGCGGCATCGCAGGCCGGCCACCCTCCAGGAGGCCTACCGGTGATAAGCCGCATGCAACTGCGCGCAACCCACTGGTGACCTGTTCGCTCACGCCGACTAGTGTCATGGGGTGATCGAAGACGAGGTTGGCCAAGAACCGACCGATGACCAGGTGACTGACGACCAGCCTGATGACAGGCATGCCTTCGCCGAACTCGGGTTGGGGGAGCGGCTCACCAAGGCGCTGCGCGACCTCGGATATGAGCGTCCCACCCCGATCCAGGCCGAGACCATTCCCGCGCTGCTGGCGGGCCGCAATGTGGTGGGCCTGGCCCAGACGGGTACCGGCAAGACGGCCGCCTTCGCACTTCCGATTCTCAGCCGATTGGACCTGAAGCAGAAGACGCCGCAGGCGCTGGTCCTCGCGCCGACCCGCGAACTGGCCTTGCAGGTTGCCGAGGCGTTCGAGCAGTACTCCGCCCACCTGAAGGGGGTCCGGCTGCTGCCGGTCTACGGTGGGCAGGGCTACGGCGTCCAGTTGAGCGCGCTGGCACGCGGAGTCCACGTCATCGTCGGGACCCCCGGCCGCATCATGGACCACCTCGACAAGGGCACCCTCGACCTCACCCAACTGCGCTTCCTGGTCTTGGACGAAGCCGACGAGATGCTCAGCATGGGCTTCGCCGAGGACGTCGAGCAGATCCTCGCCGATACCCCCGACGACAAGCAGGTGGCGTTGTTCTCGGCGACGATGCCTAGGCAGATCCGGGCACTCTCGCAGAAGTACCTGACCGATCCGGTCGAGGTGACGGTCAAGGGCAGCACCGCCACCGCACCGAACGTCACCCACCGCTACCTGATGGTGGCCTACCCGCAGAAGGTGGACGCGCTGACCCGGATCCTCGAAGTGGAGAACTTCGAGGGGATGATCGTCTTCGTCCGCACCAAGAACGACACCGAGACCCTCGCCGAGAAGCTGCGGGCGCGCGGGTTCTCGGCTGCCGCGATCAACGGCGACATCGCGCAGGTGCAGCGCGAGCGGACGATCGGTCAGCTCAAGTCGGGCCGGCTCGACATCCTGGTCGCCACCGACGTGGCCGCCCGCGGGCTCGATGTGGACCGAATCAGCCACGTGGTGAACTTCGACATCCCGACCGACACCGAGTCCTACGTCCACCGGGTCGGACGCACCGGCCGCGCCGGCCGCAGCGGTCAGGCGATCTCGTTCGTCACTCCCCGCGAACGGCACCTGTTGCGGGCCATCGAACGCGCCACCCGGCAGACCTTGACCCAGATGAACCTGCCGACCGCCGAGGACATCAACGCCACCCGGCTGAGTCGATTCGACGACGCGATCACCGAGGCCAGGTCGAACACCGAACGCATCGCCTTCTTCTGCGATGTGGTCAGCCACTATGTCAACGAGTACGACGTGCCCGAGGTGGACGTGGCCGCCGCGCTGGCGTCCATTCTGCAGGGTGAGGAGCCGATGCTGCTTGACCCCGAGCTTGAGCGACCACGCCGGGATTACCCCGACTCAACCGGACGCAGCGAACGGGATCGTGATGAACCGCGCGAGCGCAAGCAGCGGGGCGAGGCGTCCGGACCTACGGCGACCTATCGGATGGCAGTCGGACGGCGCCACAAGGTCACGCCACGCCAAGTGGTGGGTGCACTGGCCAACGAGGGCGGCTTGCGGCGCGAAGACTTCGGACGCATCGACATCCGTGCCGACCACACCCTTGTCGAGTTGCCCGCCAAGCTTCCCCAAGAAGCCTGGGACGCGTTGCGAGGCACCCGCATCTCGGGCAGGCTCATCGAGTTGGAGCGCGAAAGCGCGCAGCGCAAGCCGCGGCAGAAGGGGAAGCGATGAAATTCCTGTTCTTGGGCGCCGGAGCTATCGGCACCTACGTGGGCGGCTCGTTGGCCGCTGGTGGGCACCGTGTGTGCTTCACCGAACGGCCGGACGTGGCGGCGCAACTGAGTGAGCGCGGGCTGGTGCTGCACATCGGTGGCGAGCAGCGTTCGGTGCAGACCGCGCAGTACTTCAGCTCCACCGCCGAAGCCCTGGACCTATGCTCGCCCGACCTCGTGGTGGTGGCGTTGAAGAGCTTCGACACCGCGCCCGCGGTTCAGGCGTTAGTGGACACTGCACGACCGGTGCCGCCGATCCTCACCTTGCAGAACGGGGTCGACAACGAAGCAACCATCGCCGGCATCGTGGGGCCCGGCCGGGTCTTGTCCGGCACCGTGACCAGCGCCGTCAGCAAGCCGCGGCTGGGTGAGATCGTCGAGGAGAAGCACCGTGGCCTGGGCGTGGCGCTCGGGCATCCGCTGGTCGGCCCGCTCGTCGAGGCCTTGAACGAAGCAGGGTTGGACGCGCGAACCTTCCCCGAAGCTGGGCCCATGAAGTGGAGCAAGCTGCTCACCAACCTGACCGGCAACGCCACCTCGGCCATTCTCGACATGCCGGTCGGAGCACTGTTCGCTGACCGACGCAGCTATCAGATCGAGGTCGCCGTGCTGCGCGAGTGCCTGGCTGTGATGCGCGCGCTCGGTCACCGCCCGGTCAACCTGCCCGGGACACCGGTCCGGCTGCTCGCGTTGGCCGCCGAGCGGGTGCCGCGCCTTGTCGCCCAGCCGTTGCTCACCAGGGCACTCGGGGCAGGGCGAGGCGACAAGATGCCGAGTTTCCACATCGACCTGCACTCCGGACGTGGCCAGACCGAGGTGCGTTGGTTGAACGGTGCAGTCGCGGCCCACGGCGAGAAGCTCGGCGTCCCCACCCCAGTCAATCGAATGCTGACCGACGTGCTGGAGTCGCTGAGCGCTGGCACTGAGAACCTCGGACGTTTCCGGGGTGACCCGCAGGCGCTGCTCGATCTGCTGAAGTAGCGGTCGCTGACACTGCGCCAAGGTCTCGGCGCCGTCGCCAGCGTGACCCACGGCAAGATCCACTGTGGTGACGAACCGATCAGAGCCGGGCGACGACCTCGTCCAGCATGGCCTGGGTCAGCCTCCCAGTGAACGTGTTCTGCTGCGACACGTGGTAGCAGCCGACCACCTGCACGCGGCGTCCGCCGGGTGCCGTGAAGACGGTCTGCACGCCGTGGCCGAAAGCGACGCGCGGCCGCGGCACATCCCAGCCGATCCGCATCGCTGCGGCATGCAACGACTGCCATCCGATCCCCCCCAGGACGAGGATCGACTCCACGGTCTCGGCCAACTGCAACTCCCGGTCCAACCAGTGCCCGCAGTAGGCGCGCTCGGTCGGCGTCGGTTTGTTGTCGGGTGGCGCGCAGCGCACGGGGGCCACCAGGCGTGCCCCGACGAGTCGTTGCCCGTCGCCGGCCGCCACTGCGGTCGGCTGGCTGGCGTAGCCTGCCCGGTGCAGCGCGGCATAGAGCCAATCGCCGGAGCGGTCGCCGGTGAACATTCGCCCGGTCCGGTTGCCGCCGTGCGCGGCCGGGGCGAGCCCGATGACCAGGACTCGGGGTTCCGCGTCGCCGAAGGACGGCACCGGTCGTCCCCAATACGGCTGGTCGGCGAACGATCGGCGCTTGCTAGTGGCCACGGTTTCACGCCAGGCCACCAGCTGCGGGCAGGCCCGGCAGACGCTGATCCGGGCGCTGAGCTCGGCTAACGACGCCGCCGACCCCGCCAACCGGGTGACTTCGGCGTCCGTGGTGGCAACCGGTGTGCTGGAGGTGGCGGGGTCATCGGGCCAGCCGCTGCCGGCTGGCACCGGTGACTGGAATTCCTGGCCGGTCAGAGGGTGCGGCAGTGTGTGGGTCGACGTCGGATCACCTCCTAGGTGGCGCGCGCGATCTGGCCGCCGGGCAACTCGCCGGGGAGCACCTTGCCCTCGCGGGTGATCGGCGAGTTCGTGGTGAAGCCGACTTCGAGCGCGATCGTCTCGGTTGGCATCTTGGTGTTGGTCAGCCCAAGTGCTCGAACTCGGCCGCTTCGTCGGGGCTGAAGAACTGCTGGGCGCTGCCGGGTGGCAGCACGTCGCCCGCCACGCCCAGCAGATATTCTTCGCGTTCCGCCCGGCGCTCGCCCGCCTGCACCGCCAGCTCGCCAAGCCTGTCGAGGACGCCGCGCTCGGCGAGCACTCGGCGTCCGGCCTGGTGTAGTTCACGGTTGCCCTGCAGGAATTGGGCCTCGTCGAAGACCTTGCAGGCCACCATGTCCTGGAAGGTGGCGAATTCAGTCTGTTCAACCAGACGGGAGAAGCGTTTGACGATGTAGTCGACCTCTTCACGCAGTGCCGGGTTGCGCAGGTACAACCATTTGCGTTGCCGGATGGCGGCGTCCACCGCTTCGATCAACTCGTCGGGAGCATCGTCGCTGGCCAGCATGATCAGGTCGAGGTCGGAGCCGTCTACGCGCCCCCCGGTGCTGGACTCACGCCGGCTGACATCATGTGACATCTCGTAGACGACGTCGCCGGCGATGAGGGCACACAGATGGTGCCCGTCGCCGCCCTCCGGCACCACGGATTCGAAGACCTCGGCCACGAATCGTTCGGCCACCCGAAGCTTTGCCCGGCTGATCGCCAGCGTCCGGCTTCGCAGTTGCTCAGCCGCCTGCTCGATCGCCGCCGCCTGCGCGGGCGCACCCACCACCGTGTAGGTCATGAACTCGCGCAGGATCGAGGGAGACAGCCGCGCGAACCCCTCGACCGTGCGATCCAACCTCAGGTAGCGACGTCCGATCGTCCGCAACACGAGCTGACCGGACGAACGGCAGGTCTTCCAAAGCCCGAAGACCTCCCCGCCGATCGCGGCATGCAGGTCGGCCCCGGTAAGCGGTCCCTGCTCGGTGAGCGTCCGTTGGATCGCGGCCAGATCGGCCACTAGCTCAGGGTTCCAGTCTGTGGCGACCGGGCGAACGTGATCGAAGTCACCGAAGGGTAAGGCTCATCGCGGTGGTCGACCAATTCATAGCCGCGCTCAGCCAAGGCTGGGGCGTTCGCGAGCAGTTCCGCCGCCGCCGTCTCGTCCAGGACGAAGGTCATGTTGCCACCATCTGCCACATACTTCTGCACGTAGGACAGCGGCACATCAGTGGTGACTTCACCGAGCACCGCTTCGGTCACCGGCCCAGTCTTGCGGGCACCGTTGGCGAGCAGCAGCACCTGGCGTGCCTGGAAGGCCAGATCGGCGCCCATCGAGATGGCGAAGTGCGGGGCTTCATCGGCCGAGCGGAAGTGCCCGTCGGCGACTGCGTTGGCGATGGTGTTGTCGTCCAGCTTCACCAGCAGCATCTGCGAGGCGTCGAAGGGGATCCCGCTTTCGTGGAAGGCCACGTGACCGCGGCCACCGACGCCGATGATGTGCAGATCGATGCCTCCGGCCGCGGCGATCTTGGCGGTATAGCCGTTCATGATCTCGTCCCGAATCCACGCGAGGTAGCCCTCGGCGTCCGGGTCGATGACGACCGCGCGGCCCTTGTCGGCTCCCGCCAACTTGAACCCCTCGCCGGCTTCCAGGGCCGCGAGCAGCGCGTCCTGGTCGATCAGCGTGCCCCACGGCACGTTCGTCTGCGGGATCCGGGGGTTGAGCAGCCCGAACAGCTCCGAGACCATGAAGAAGCTGTACGACTCGGGATGCAGGGCCCGCTGCTGCGGGTTCTCGCCGGGCAGCCCGACGTACTCGTCCAGATTGAACGTGGTCACGCGCTGGGCATCCAACCTGCCTGCGTTGAACGCCTTGGCGAGATGCTTGTACACGCCGGTCGGGCTGCTCCCGGTGGCCAAGCCGAGGACGACCGAGTCGGCCTCGGCAAGCCGATGGTCGATGGCCGCTTCGACCAGTTCGGCGGCCACCTGGCTC
>JAEAMF010001676.1_pt1 | contig 14910 bp, 14 predicted proteins | sample 8958721 | NCBI WGS metagenome assembly JAEAMF01 (sample SAMN16933255, study PRJNA681124) | bioreactor sludge metagenome | isolation source: anaerobic bioreactor treating anionic surfactant - SDBS | place: India: Bengaluru | collected 2019-02-28
AGCAGAGAAGCGAGATTATGCGGTGTTCTGCGTTTATCGTCAAGCCCCTCTTTTTTCTCTTTCGCTGTCGCTGCTTTGAAAGCTGCGATGTGCGTCGAAGAAACGAGACTATAGCAAAGCGCGGCGGGACTGACAACGCCTTCGACTATGTTATCGTCGCGTTTTTTCCACCTTATCTCCCCGGCAATGCACCTTCCCCATATTACGCCGACTGCCGATGCCGTCCTGTCGCAGGCACTGCTCGATGCCATCAATAACAAAACCAAACCGCTCGGCAGCCTGGGACGCCTGGAAACGCTGGCCGCCCAGCTCGGCCTGATCCAGGGCACGACGCGCATCCGGATCGCGGATCCCGCCATCCTGGTATGTGCGGGCGACCATGGTGTCGTGGCGGAAGGCGTATCGGCGTATCCGCAGGACGTGACCTGGCAAATGGTCGAGAACTTCCTGGCCGACGGCGCCGCCATCAATGTATTCGCGCGCCAGAATGGCTGTGCGCTGCATGTGGTCGATGCGGGCGTGAACCACGACTTCGGCGTGCGTCCCGGCCTGCTCGACCGCAAAATCGCCAAGGGCACGCGCAACTTCGCCGCCGAGCCGGCGATGTCGCGCCGGCAGCTCGAGGCCGCGCTGGAGCATGGCATGGGATTGGCGCGCGACCTGCCCGGCACCCTGGTCGGCTTCGGCGAGATGGGCATCGGTAATACGACCGCCGCCGCGGCCATCATGCACAAGCTGACCGGACTGCCACTGGAGCAATGCGTGGGCGCCGGCACGGGCCTGTCGTCGGACGGCATCCGGCGCAAGCAGCAAGTCATCGCCGCTGCCATACAAAAGCATGGCGGGGCAGACGACCCGCTCGCCGTGCTGGCCACCTTCGGCGGCTTCGAAATCGCCATGATGACGGGCGCGATGCTCAAGGCCGCCGAGCTGCGCAAGGTGCTGCTGATCGACGGTTTCATCGTCACCAGCGCCCTGCTGGTGGCCGCCCGCCTGCAGCCGGCGATCCTCGACTACTGCGTGTTTGCCCACGCATCGAGCGAAAACGGCCACCGCCTGATGCTCGACGCCCTCGGCGCCCAGCCCCTGCTGCAGCTCGGCCTGCGCCTGGGCGAAGGCACCGGCAGCGCACTCGCCCTGCCCCTGCTGCATGCGGCCGCCAACTTCCTGAACGAGATGGCGACCTTCGCCTCCGCCCAGGTCAGCACCGGCGCAAAGTAAAGACCATGCAGCAGCTGCGCCTGTTCTTCATCGCGGTCCAGTTCTTCACGCGCCTGCCGATCCCGCGCTGGGTCGGCTTCGAGCAGGAGTGGCTGCACCATGCGTCGCGCTACTTCCCGCTGGTCGGCATCGTGGTGGGTGCGATCGCCGCCGGCGTGTACGCCGCCGCCGCACTGGTGTTTCCCGCTCCGGTCGCGGCAGTGCTCTCGACCGCGGCGACCATCTATGCCACCGGCGCCTTCCACGAGGACGGCTTCGCCGATACCTGCGATGGCCTCGGCGGCGGGATGACGCGCGAACGCGTGCTCGAGATCATGAAGGACTCGCGGGTCGGCGCCTACGGCGCCATCGGCGTGGTGTGCATGCTCGGCGCGAAGTGCAGCACGCTGGCGATGCTGCCGCCAGCCAGCGCCATCGGCGCCCTGCTGCTCGCCCATCCGCTGTCGCGCCTCGCGGCCACCTCCCTCATCTGGCGCATGGAGTATGCGCGCGCCGAAGGCAAGGCCAAGCCGCTGGCCGAACGCATGACGACAAGCGAATTCACGATCGCATCCGCCACGGTTGCGATCGCCGCCGCCATCCTGCTCGCGAGCGGCGCGCTCGACCTGCGCGCCCTGCTTGCCGCGCTCGTCGCGGGTGTCGCTGCGACCTGGTGGCTGGCCCGCAAGTTCGCGCGCCGCATCGGCGGCTATACCGGCGACTGCCTCGGCGCCGTGCAGCAGCTGGCCGAGGTCCTCATCTACCTTGCCGTGCTGGCCACGCTCGGCCACGGCGCCCTCGCATAAAGATGCAGCTGATCCTGGTGCGCCATCCCCAGCCGGACGTCGCGCCCGGCCTCTGCTACGGCAGGGCCGATGTTTCGACATCTATCGAAGCGATTGCACAGGTCACCACCGAGCTGCGCGCGGCCGGTCTCCCGGGGCGACTCCCCGTCTACGCAAGCCCGCTCGCACGTTGTGCGACCCTCGCCGCGGCGCTCGAGGTCCCGGTCACGCTCGATGCCCGCCTGGCCGAGATGGATTTCGGCGCCTGGGAGATGCGCGCCTGGGACGCCATCCCGCGCGCCGAGGTCGACGCCTGGGCCGCCGACCTGCTGCACTACCGCCCCGGCGGCGGCGAGAACGTGCTCGAGGCGGCCCGCCGCGTCGCCGCATTCCGCCAGGCGCTGCGGCATCCTGCGGCGCTCGTCATCTGCCACGCCGGCACGATCCGCCTGCTGTCCGCCCTGCACCTAGGGGGCGGCATCGAACAGGCCGCGTTACGCGCCGCCGCCAGCCCCCACCGCATCGGCTACGGCGAAGTCATCGTGCTGAAAGACTGACAACGTCGCGCGACCCTGCGTATAATGGCGGCGTTTTGGTGCTCGCGGTCGTGTCCACGACCGCAGTTAAACGGGAAACACGAAGCCCTTCAACAAGGCCAAGGTGTGCTGCCCCCGCAACGGTAAGCAAGTGCCGCGCTCGATGTTCGAGCCACGCGGCAAACCGTCTTCCATGACCACTGTGCGAACGCATGGGAAGGTCGGACGGCCACACTTGCCAGCCCGGATACCGGCCAAAAGGTGGAAGCGTGCCATTGGCGCGCTTCTGATCAATCTGGCCTACGGGGACGTCGGCTGGTTGTCTTTTGATTGAGCTATTCATGAACTTTCCTGTAACACGGCTTGCGGCCGCGCTGTCGCTCGCATTCGCCCTTGCTGCGCCCGCAGTCGCCCAAACCCTCGATTCGGTCCTCGTCACCGCCAACCGCATGCCGCAGCGCGCGGTCGACGTGATCGCCGACACCACGGTGATCCACGCCGACGAGATCGCCCGTTCCGGCGCAGGCTCGGTGGCCGACGTGCTGCAGCGCCAGCGCGGCATCGAGATCACCCGCAACGGCAGCGCCGGCGCCTCGACCAGCGTGTTCCTGCGCGGTGCCAATAGCAACGGGGTCGTGGTCCTGCTGGACGGCGTACGCATCGGTTCCTCCACCAGCGGCGTCGCCGCCTGGAATGCGGTGCCGCTCGGCGCCATCGAACGCATCGAAATCGTCTACGGCCCGCTCAGCACCCTGTACGGCGCGGACGCCATCGGCGGCGTGATCCAGATCTTCACCCGCAAGGGCGAGGGCGGACCGGTCGTCAGCGGCGCGGTCGGCGCCGGCAGCAATGCGACGCGCCAGATCGACGCCGGCGTGCACGGCGCGGCCAATGGCCTGCGCTACGCCTTCGGCGCCGGCCATGAAGAGTCGGACGGCTTCTCGGCCACGCGCCCGGGCGCCTTCGGTTTCAACCCGGACGAAGACGGCTACCGCCGCCGCAACGCCAACGGCCAGCTGTCCTATGCGCTGGCCCCGAACTTCGAAGTCGGCGCCCAATTCCTGCACAGCGACCTGCGCGCGCAGTACGACAGCGGCAGCGCCGCCTACGACGTCCACAACGAGCAGGACCTGAACACGGCGGCGGTCTATGCCACCGGCCAGTTCAGCGCCGTCTGGCGCAGCACCCTCCAATACGCGCGCTCGGACGACAAGCTGGGCAGCTTCACCAGCAGCGCCCCATCCGGCGCCAGCCAGATCGACACCCGGCAGGACGAGCTGACCTGGCAGAACAGCATCGCGCTCGGCCCCGATACCCTGCAGCTGCTCTACAGCCACCGCAAGGAGGAAGTGGAATCGAGCTCCACCGCGGACCTGTCGCGCTCGCGCAGCACCAACGCGTATGCGGCCGTCTACTCGGCCAAGCGTGGCGCCCACCTGTTCGATGTCAGCGCCCGCCATGACCGTTCGTCGGTATATGGCAGCAAGAACACCGGCGCCGCCGGCTATGGCTACGACTTCGGCTCAGGCCTGCGCGCCACCGCCAGCGTCGGCACCAGCTTCCGCGCGCCGACCTTCAACGAACTGTACTACCCGAACTACGGCCTGCCGACCAACCGTCCGGAACAGGGCCGCAACCGCGAAGCCGGCCTGCGCTATGACGCCGGCAACGTGCAGTTCGACGCTACGTACTTCCGCAACCGCCTGACCGACATGATTGTCTCCGCCACGCCCTGCCCGGGCCGTGCCGGCAGCTGCGCCTACAACGTCAACCGGGCCCAGCTCGAAGGCGTGACGGTGGCGGCCCGGACGCGCGTCAGCGGCATCAACCTGCGCGGCAGCCTGGACTGGCAGGATCCGAAGGACCTCACCACCGGCAAGCAGCTGGCGCGCCGCTCGAAGAAGCATGCCAGCTTCAGCGCCGACAGCAGCTGGGGCGTGCTCAAGGCCGGCGCCGAGCTGCAGCTCTCCGGCGAGCGCTTCGACGATGCCGCCAACCGCAATCGCCTGGGTGGTTACGGCCTGCTCAACCTGTACACTACCTGGCAAGTGGCGCCGAACGTATCGCTGCTGGTCCGCCTCGACAACGTCGCCGACAAGCAGTACGAGCTGGCGCGCTACTACGGCACCAGCGGCCGCACCTGGTTCGCCGGCCTGCGCTACGGCGTCCGCTGACCAGGACGCCACCAAGAAGGAGACCCATGCATCACCCCGCTCAAGCGCAGCGTCAACGCGCCATGCTCGTCATCGCCGCCCTGCTGCTGTGCGCCATCGCCAGCCTGCTGTTCTCCGGCATGACGGGCTCGATCGCCGTGCCGCTGGCCGAGATGCCGGACGCCCTGCGCCAGCTGGTGCAAGGCGAAAGTTCGCTGGCCGCCTCGCTGCTCGAGCTGCGCGCCGGTCGTGCGCTGACGGCCTTCGTGACCGGCGGCGCGCTGGCCCTGGCCGGGGTGATGATGCAGGCCCTACTGCGCAACCCGCTGGCCGACCCCTATGTGCTCGGGATCTCGGCGGGCGCCTCGGTCGGCGCCCTGCTGGCCCTGCTCCTGATGGCCAGCGCCATCGTGGTCGACATGGCGGCGCTGGCCGGCGCGGTGGGGGTGTCGATGCTGCTCTACCTGCTGGCCCGGCGCGACCTGCGCAGCGGACTGGCGCTGGAAGCCGGCACCTCGATGCTGCTGCTCACCGGCGTGATCCTGTCCTCGGCCTGCATGGCCCTGGTGACCCTGATGCTGTCGATCGCCCCGGAAGGCCGGCTGCGCAGCATGATCTTCTGGATGATCGGCGACCTGGCCGGCGCGCCGCTGCGCCTGGCGCCGTGGGTGGTGCTCGGCGCCGCCCTGCTGTACGCCCTGCGCAGCGCACGCGCCATGAACGTGGTCGCCCTGCATGCGGAGGCCGCTGCCACGCTCGGCATCCGCGTCGGCAGCCTGCGCAAGGGCCTGTTCTTCGTTTCCGGCGTATTGACCGCCAGCGCCGTCACCAGCGCCGGCTCGGTCGGCTTCGTCGGGCTGATCGTCCCGCACGCCTGCCGCTTCGCCTTCGGTCCCGACCACCGGGTCTTGATCCCGGCGGCGGTGCTGGCGGGCGGCAGCTTCCTGGTGCTGTGCGACACGCTGGCGCGCACCGTCATCGCGCCGCAGCAGTTGCCGGTCGGCGCGATCACCGCGATCATCGGCGCGCCGGTGTTCCTCTACCAACTGCACCGTTTGCGGAGGTGAGATGATCCGGACCGAACACCTCGACCTCAAGGCCGGCAGCCGCCTGCTGGTGCGGCAGCTCGACTGGGCCGCACGCCCCGGCGAATGCTGGAGCATCATCGGCCGCAACGGCGCCGGCAAGAGCACCCTGCTGCGCACCCTGGCCGGCCTGCACCATCCCGATGCCGGCGCGGTATTCGTCGGCGGCCGCGCGCTCGAGGCCTGGGCGCCGGAAGAACTGGCGCGCGAGCGCGCCTTCCTTGCGCAGTCGCGCCACGATGCGTTTTCGTACAGCGTGATCGAAACCGTGCTGTCGGCGCGCCACCCCTACCACGCCGAGCGCTACTGGGAAGGCAGCGACGACCACCAGGCCGCCATGCACGCCCTGGAGGCGATGGAAGTGGCGGACCTGGCCGCCCGCGACGTGCGCACCCTGTCCGGCGGCGAGCGCCAGCGGGTCGCCATCGCCGCGCTGCTGGCGCAGGATACCCAACTGCTGCTGCTCGACGAGCCGGCCAACGCGCTCGACCTGGCGCACCAGGTCAGCAGCATGGCCCTGCTGGCCGGCCTGTGCCGCGAGCAGGGCAAGACCGTGGTCATGATCGGCCACGACCTGAACCTCGCCTACCGCATTTCCACCCACGCGCTGCTGTTGATGGGCGACGGCCGCTGGCAGGCCGGCCCGGTCGACGACACCATGCGGCCGGCGCTGCTGGGCGACTACCTCGGCCACCCGATCGAGATGATCGAACACGGCGGCCGCCGCATTTTTCTCCCCCATGAGGCAAGCGTATGAACGAGATGACCCAAGAAGAGACTGCTGCATTGAACGAGCGCCACCGCCAGCGCATGGAACGCAAGAAGGCCGTCATCGACGCCAAAATCGCGGCGGCGGACAAGGAAATCGGCATCCTCATCGTCAATACCGGCAACGGCAAGGGCAAGAGCTCGAGCGCCTTCGGCATGGTGACGCGCGCGCTCGGCCACGGCATGAAGGTCGGCGTGGTCCAGTTCATCAAGGGCGCCATGTCGACCGGCGAGGAAAAATTCCTGCGCCGCTTCCCCGATGAAGTCAGCTTCCACGCGATGGGCGAAGGCTATACCTGGGAAACCCAGGACCGCGAGCGCGACATCGCCAAGGCCGGCGAAGCCTGGGAACAGGCCAGGCGCTTCCTGCAGGACCCCGCCTACGGCATGGTGGTGCTGGACGAACTGAACATCGCGCTCAAGTACAAATACCTGGACGTGCACACGGTCATCGCCGACCTGCTCGACCGTCCCGTCATGCAGCACGTGGTGGTGACCGGCCGCGCAGCGCCGCCCGAGCTGGTGGCGGTGGCCGACACGGTCACCGAGATGAACGTGGTCAAGCACGCCTTCAAGGCGGGCATCGCGGCCCAGGCCGGGACGGAGTGGTGATGGACCGGGATGCGGGCGCCCGCGCCGTGCTGGTCGCGGCCATGTCGTCGGGCCAGGGCAAGACCAGCGTCACCGCCGCGCTGGCGCGCAAGCTGCTGCGCCAGGGCCTGCGCGTGCGGGTGTTCAAGTGCGGACCGGATTTCATCGACCCGATGCTGCTCGAGCGCGCATCGGGCGCACCGGTCCATACGCTCGACCTGTGGATGGTCGGCGTCGAGGAATGCCGGCGCCGCCTGCACGATGCGGCGCGCGAAGCCGATGCGATCCTGATCGAGGGCGTCATGGGCCTGTACGACGGTTCGCCCTCGGCGGCCGACCTGGCGCGCGAATTCGACGTGCCGGTGCTGGCGGTGATCGATGCCTCGGCCATGGCCCAGACCGCGGGCGCGGTGGCGCGCGGCCTGCGCGACTACGGGCCTGTGCAGCTGGCCGGCGTGGTGGCCAACCGCATCGCCAGCGAAGGCCATGCGAACATGGTGGCCTCGTCGCTGCGCGACATTCCGCTGCTCGGCTGGCTGGCGCGCCAGGACACGCCGCTGCCGGAGCGCCACCTGGGCCTGGTCCTGCCCGGCGAAGTCGAGGGGCTGGACGCCCTGCTCGACAAGCTGGCCGACGGCCTGCGCTTCAACGAGGATGCCTGGAACGCCCTGCCTCTCATGGCGCAGTCCGCGCCCGAGTGGCAGGAGGTCGAGCGCCTGCTGGACGGACGGGTGGTCGCCATCGCCCGCGACCCGGCCTTCTGCTTTCTCTACCCCGCCAACCTGGACCTGCTGGAAAAGATGGGAGCCCGCCTGCGCTACTTCTCGCCCCTTAGGGATGAAGCGGTGCCCGGCGACGCCGACGCCGTCTTCCTGCCGGGCGGCTATCCGGAGCTGCACTGCGCGGAGCTGGCGCAGGCCGCCAACTGGCAATCGTCGATCCGCGCGACCCATGCACGTGGCGTGCCGATCCTGGCCGAATGCGGCGGCATGATGGTGCTCGCCGACGGCCTCACCGACCAGGAAGGGCAGCGCTGGCCCATGGTGGGGCTGCTGCCGGGCGAAGTGCACATGCAGCCGCGCCTGGCCGGCCTCGGCGCACATGCCATGCCGACCGACCAGGGACCGGTGCGCGGCCACAGCTTCCATTATTCGCGCCTGGAGACCGCGGCGCCGGCGCAGGCACATACCGTCAAGACCGGCAACGGCGCACAGGGCGAAGCCGTGTACCGCATCGGTTCGCTCACCGCCTCCTACTTCCACGCCTACTTCCCGTCCAACCCGCCCGCAGTGGCCGCGCTGCTCGGCGGGGGGAAGCCATGAGCACTAGCCTGGTGCTGGGCGGCGCACGCTCTGGCAAGAGCGCCTATGCCGAGCGCCTGGCCCATGCATCCGGCAAGGAAGTCGTCTACGTGGCCACCTCGCGCGCCGGCGACGCCGAAATGGCGGCGCGCATTGCCCACCACCGCGCCCGCCGCCCTGCCCATTGGCACACGGTCGAGGAAGAACTGGGACTGGCGGCCGTACTGAGGGAGCATTGCAGGCCGGGACGCCTGGTGCTGGTCGACTGCCTGACGCTGTGGCTGAGCAACCTGATGTTCTGCGACGGCCGCGCGTGGCCGGAGGTGGGCGAGGTGGCGCTGCCGGAACGCTTTCACCAGGAGCGCGCGGCGCTGCTGGACTTTCTCGATGCCGGCGCCGAAGGAGAGATCGTGTTCGTCTCCAACGAAGTCGGCATGGGCATCGTGCCCTGGGGCGCGGTGTCGCGCTGCTTTGCCGATGAAGCGGGCTGGCTGAACCAGGCGGTGGCCGCGCACGCTGACCGCGCGGTGCTGGTGGCGGCCGGACTGCCGCTGGTGCTGAAGGGCGCCGCATGCTGAGCGGGCTGTCGCTGCCGCAGCTAGCCGGCCTGCTGGCGGCGGGCGCCCTGCTCGACCTGCTGCTGGGCGAGCCGCGGCGCTGGCACCCGCTGGTCGGCTTCGGCCGGCTCGCGCAAGCCATCGAGCGCCGCCTGAACCGCGGCGCCCTGCCCTTCCTGCGTGGACTGCTGGCCTGGCTGCTGGCCGTGCTGCCCTTGAGCCTGCTGGCCTGGCTGGCGGCGGCGCATGCCGGGCTGTGGCTGCACGCCCTTCTCCTGTACGCCTGCATCGGGCTGCGCAGCCTGCGCGACCATACGATGCCGATCGTCGACGCGCTGCGTGCCGGCGACCTGGACACCGCGCGCGCCCGCACTTCCTGGATCGTCAGCCGCGATACCCATCAGGCGGACGAAGCCGACCTGGCAAAAGCCGGCGCCGAATCGCTGCTCGAGAACGGCAACGATGCGGTGTTCGGCACCCTGTTCTGGTTCCTGGTGGCGGGCGGCGCCGGCGCCGTCCTGTTCCGGCTGGCGAACACGCTCGATGCGATGTGGGGCTACCGGAACGCGCGCTTCCATTTGTTCGGCCGTGCGGCCGCGCGCATCGACGACGCGCTCAACTATGTACCGGCGCGGCTGACCGCGCTGTCCTACGTCGTGCTGGCGGGCGCCGGCCGCGCACGCGCCTGGCAATGCTGGCGCACCCAGGCCCCCGCCTGGAGCAGCCCGAACGCCGGGCCGGTGATGGCAAGCGGCGCCGGCGCGCTCGGCGTCTCGCTCGGCGGCGCCGCTGTCTACGAGGGACAGCTGGAGCAGCGTCCACCGCTCGGCGCCGGTCCCAAGGCCACCGCAAGCGATATCGTGCGCGCATGGCGCCTGGTGCTGCATACGACCCTGCTCTGGCTCGGCCTGGCCTGCGCGGCAGCACTCATTGTCCTGGTTTGGGGGCGGCATGCTTGAACATGGCGGCAAGCTGCGCGAGGCCGCGCGCCTGTATGGGCGTGACGACTGGATCGACCTGTCGACCGGTATCAATCCGCACGGCTATCCCGCACCCACCCTGCCTGCCGATGCCTGGCACCGCCTGCCCGAGCCGGATCCGGCACTGGTCGCAGCGGCCTGCGCTTATTACGGCGCGCCTGCCTTGTTGCCGGTCGCCGGTACCCAGGCCGCGATCCAGGCGCTTCCCCGGCTGCGCGCACGCTCGCGGGTCACGGTATCGAGTCCCTCGTATGCCGAGCACGCGCATGCCTGGCGACAGCAGGGGCACGTGTTGCGGCTTGCCTCCTATGCGGAACTGGACTGCGCGATCGACGGCAGCGAGGTCGTGGTGGTGGTCAATCCCAACAATCCCACCGGCGAGACCATCAGGCCCGAACGCCTGCTGGACTGGGCCGCGCGCTTGGGAAAGTGCGGCGGCTGGCTGGTGGTCGACGAGGCCTTCGGCGACACCGATCCGACGCTGAGCGTCGCCGCCCATGCGGGCCAGCCCGGACTGATCGTCCTGCGCTCGGTCGGCAAGTTCTTTGGCCTGGCCGGGCTGCGGCTGGGATTCGTCGGCGCCGACGCCGCCACGCTGCGCGCGCTCGACGACCTGCTGGGGCCATGGGCCGTGAGCGGTCCGGCGCAGGCGGTGGCCGGGCAGGCGCTGCGCGACCTCGACTGGCAGCGGCGGACTTTCGCACAGCTGCAGACGTCCGGCCGGCGCATGCGCAGCCTCTTGGCGACGCATGGCATCCGGGCGGAAGGCACGCCGCTGTTCCACTGGTGGGCACAGGCGCAGCCGGAGGCCCTCCACACGCATATGGCGGAGCGCGGCATCTGGTGCCGCCTGTTCCGCGAGGCCGGGCGCGGCATGCGCGTCGGCCTGCCGGCGGACGAAGCGGGATGGCAGCGCCTCGACAAGGCACTTCAAGAATGGAGCAATCGATGAGACAGATGATGGTCCTGGCGGCGGCGCTGCTTGCGCCGGCCGTGGGCGCGGTGACGGTGCATGACGACGCGGGCAATGCGGTCACGCTCGACAAGCCGGCGATGCGGGTGATCTCGATGGCGCCGCACGTGACGGAAACCCTGTTCGCCGCGGGCGGAGGCAGCCGCATCGTGGGCGCGGTCAACTACAGCGACTATCCCGAAGCCGCCAAGAGCATCCCGCGCATCGGCTCGAACCGCGAGATCGACATGGAACGCGTCATCAGCATGAAGCCGGACCTGATCGTGGCCTGGATGCACAACAATTCGGAGCGGCAGATCGAGATGGTGCGCAAGCTGGGCGTGCCGGTCTTCCTGAGCGACCCGCAGAAGCTGGAGGGCATTCCGGACAACGTCGCGCGCCTCGGCCAGCTGATGGGCACGCAGGCGGTGGCCGATCCGGCCGCGGCGGAACTGCGCCGGCAGCTGGCCAGCCTGCGCAGCCGCTATGCCGGCCGCCCGACCGTGCGGACCTTTTATCAAGTGTGGGACAAGCCGCTGTACACGCTCAGCGGCCGGCACATCATCACCGACGCGCTGCGCCTGTGCGGCGGCGAGAACATCTTCGACAAGCTGACGGTGACCGCGCCGATCGTGTCGATCGAGAGCGTGCTGCAGGCCGATCCGGAAGCGGTGTTCGGCACCGCCGAGAAGAACTACGGCGGTGTCAACTTGTGGAAGCCGTATGCGAGCTTGACGGCGACCCGCAAGGACAACCTGTTCACGGTCGACGGCAACCTGCTCAACCGCGCCGGTCCGCGCATGATCGCCGGGACCGCCGTCCTGTGCGAGAAGCTCGAGCTGGCCCGCCAGCACCGCAGCCGATGAGCGCCCTGCCCTTCCGGACCCTGATGGTGCAGGGAACGACCTCGGATGCCGGCAAGAGCACCGTGGTCGCCGCCCTGTGCCGGCTCTTGCGGCGCCGCGGCCTGCGGGTGGCGCCGTTCAAGCCGCAGAACATGGCGCTCAACAGCGCGGTCACGAGCGACGGCGGCGAGATCGGCCGCGCCCAGGCCTTGCAGGCGATCGCGGCCGGCGTCGAGCCGCATACCGACATGAACCCGGTCCTGCTCAAGCCCTCCAGCGACACCGGCGCCCAGGTGATCATCCATGGCCGCGTGCGCGCCGAAATGAACGCGCGCGACTACCACCAGTACAAGACCGTGGCCATGGCGGCGGTGCTGGAATCGCATGCGCGCCTGCTGTCGCAGTACGAAGCGGTGGTGGTCGAAGGCGCGGGCAGCCCGGCCGAGATCAACCTGCGCGACCGCGACATCGCGAACATGGGATTCGCGGAGGCGGTCGACTGCCCAGTCATCCTGGTGGCGGACATCGACCGCGGCGGCGTGTTCGCCCACATCGTCGGCACGCTGTCCTGCCTGTCGGCGTCGGAACGCAGGCGGATCGTCGGCTTCGTCATCAACCGCTTCCGGGGCGACATCAAGCTGCTCGAGCCGGGCCTGGAGTGGCTGGAGGAACAGACCGGCAAACCGGTGCTGGGCGTCCTGCCCTACCTGCATGGCATGTACCTCGATGCGGAAGACGCGGTGCAGCCGGCGCAGTCCGGCAAGGGAAGCTTCCGCATCGTGGTCCCGAGCCTGCCGCGCATGAGCAACCATACCGACTTCGATGCGCTGCGGGCGCATCCGGACGTGGACCTGCGCTTCGTGCGCGCCGGCGAGGCGATTCCGCCGGCGGACCTCATCATCCTCCCGGGCAGCAAGAACACGCGCGGCGACCTGGCCTGGCTGCGGGCGCAGGGCTGGCCTGCCCAGCTGGCGCGGCACCTGCGTTATGGCGGCAACGTCATCGGAATCTGCGGCGGCTTCCAGATGCTCGGCCGTTCGGTCGCCGATCCGCACGGGGTGGAAGCGGAACCGGGCGTGTCGGAAGGGCTCGGGCTGCTCGAGGTCGACACCGAACTGGCGCGGCACAAGCGGCTGGCGCAGGTCAGCGGGCAGGCAAGCATGGGCGGAGGAGCTCCGTTCGGCCTGCGGGGGTATGAGATCCACATGGGCGTCTCCACGGGCGCCGCCCTGGCGCGGCCGGCCTTCGTGATCGACGGCCGCAGCGAAGGAGCGTGTTCCGGCGACGGCCAGGTGCTGGGCACCTACCTGCACGGGGTGTTCGATCATCCCGAAGCCGGGGCTGCCCTGCTGGCCTGGGCCGGGCTGCACAGCAACCGGGTAGTCGATACCGCGCTCCTGCGCGAACAAAGCATCGACCGCATCGCCGACGCGACGGCGCCTGTCCTCGACAGCCTGCTGGCGGTGCTGCCGCCGGGCGCCGGGCCTTAGAACCTATCCCAGTAGGGAGGAGGAAGCTGGCGGCGATGCATGGCAAGCGCGGGCAAGGCGCGAGGAGGCCGCATGGCTAGCCATGCAACGACGAGCAACGCAGCCCCCGCTTGCCAGGCGCGCCGAAAGCGACTCATTCCCTACTGGGATAGGTTCTTAGTAAGGCTGGGGAATCTGCGACAGCGCGTAGTGCGACATCACCATGTGCTTGAGCATGGCGAGGTCGCTTGCCGCGAACAGCTTGAAGGGACGGGTCAGGCGCTGCCCGCCCTGTTCCTCCAGCTGCCGTGCGGCGCCGGTCGGCACCACGATGGGATCGCCATTGCTGATCAGGAGCGCTTCGGGCCGCGCCGTATTGCTGTTGACGTCGATGGCCCATACCCTGCCTTCGTGCAGCGCCGTCACACGCTCGACCAGGGTATGCCCGACGACGATCGAGTTCGCACCGAAGTGGGCAAGCACGTCGCCGACCTGGGCTGCCGTCGCACGGGCGAAGCGGTCCTCGCCGTCCTCCAGGTAACCGCGGTACTGTGTCAGCCCTGCGGGGCCGATCACGGCGTCGAGCTCCGCCTTGCTCGGCATGTCCCCCAGCCAGTAACGCCGCATCGCGCTATTCAGCTTGTTGACGGTGAAACCGGCATCGGCCACCACCGGATTCACGCCGCCATGGGTGATCACGGTGCGCCCGCTCTTGATGATGACGGGCTGCAGGCGCAGCCAATGGCCGATCAGCGTGTCCGGCCCGAAGGCATCGACCTGGCCGCCCATGCGCGTCAAGGCATACAGGTGGTCGCGGTTGGCGCGTGAGGTATTCCCGCGCAGCAGATACTGTTCATGGTTCCCGAGCACGAGGTGGACGGCGCCGCCGGCATCCGTCGCCTGCAGGCTGAGCGCGTAGAGACGCCACAGGACGGCAAACACGTCGCGGCCGCGGTCGACGGCATCGCCGGCGATCACCAGGTGCTTGTCGCCATAGCTCCAGTTGCCCTGCGCATCGGTGACGGCCAGTGAGGTGAGTGCAGCGTCGAGGAAGCGAAGATTCCCTTCGATGTCACTGAGGATCAGCGTGTCGGATGGGGTATCGAACACGGCATCCGCTACCGCCGGTGTGCGCGCAACCGGGAATACGCTGCGTTTTCCCGCGCAGTCGATGGCGAGATCCGTACCGGCACCCGCCAGTTGCTGCACCTGGTGTTCGCAGAACCAGGTGGCCGTCCAGCTGCCGTCCGCCTTCCTGCGGACCACCGGGCCGTCGAGGAAGCCCGGGATGTGGACCTTGTCGCCGGTACCCGCAAAGGTATTGAAGCCTGCCATGCCGATTCCGATCGGCACCAGAAGACGCCGGTGGGCGCCGTGCTCGGTCAACTCGACGCTCGCGTTGGACAGGGCGAGCCCCAAGGCGGCCAGGAGCAGGACGGCGGCGGCGCCGATACCGCGGAAAAGATAGCTGCGCGTCTTCTTCATTGTTATTTCGAGTAATCAAGAAAACAAGAAGTGTAGCGTAGCAATAGTTGTTGATGACGACGTCTTTATGCCAATGAGCGGCAAATGCGTCATTACATGCGGGACGGATAGGAAGGGCGCAGAAAAGCAAAAAGCCCGCTCAGACTTGACTGAGCGGGCTCTGCATATAACTAGCCTGACGATAACCTACTTTCACACTGGTT
>JAEAMF010001653.1_pt1 | contig 14874 bp, 8 predicted proteins | sample 8958721 | NCBI WGS metagenome assembly JAEAMF01 (sample SAMN16933255, study PRJNA681124) | bioreactor sludge metagenome | isolation source: anaerobic bioreactor treating anionic surfactant - SDBS | place: India: Bengaluru | collected 2019-02-28
GATCGCCCGCTTGTCCTGCCCTTTCCTCGAGGCGCGGTAGACCAGCGCCAGCGAAGCCCAGACGACGGCCGAGAAGACCCAGGCCGGGAGGCTGCGAACCGCCGACGGCAGGTAGACGAAAACGGCGAAGAACGACAACAGGAACGCCGCCCCGGTGGCGGCCGCCAGGACCGCGGTCGTCCGGTGGGCCCGCACGCGCAGGGCCCCCTCGCTCTTGAGCGCGGCGTAGGCGCTGCCGTGGAGGAGGAAGGCGCCGAGGCCGAGGAGCCCGAAGACGAGCGGCAGCGGCCGCAGGAGCGTGAAGAAGCTCCCGGCGAACTCGCCGCGGCCGTCGAGCGGCACGCCGCCGATGACGTTCCCCAGCGCCACGCCGAAGAGCAGGGCCGGAAGCGCGCTGCCGCCGACAAAGGCGGCTTCCCAGAAGCGGGCCCGGGCCGGATCGTGAGCCCGGAACTCGAGCGAGACAGCCCGCAGGATGAGGGCGAAGAGGACCAGCATCAGGGCCAGGTAGAAGCCGCTGAAGACCGTGGCGTAGGCCGCGGGGAAGGCGGCGAAGAGCGCCCCGCCGCCGGCCAGAAGCCAGACCTCGTTGCCGTCCCAGACGGGCCCGACCGCGCCGATGAGCGTCCGTTTGTCCTCGTCGCTCCTGGCCAGGAAGGGGAACAGGGCCCCGACTCCGAGGTCGAAGCCGTCGAGGACCGTGTAGCCGGCCAGGAGGACCCCGATGAGGACGTACCAGGCGTCCTGGAGGAACGTGCCGGCGCCCATCATAAGGCTCCCTTCACGGGTTCGGCCGGCCCTTCGCCCGGACCGCCGCGGACCGTCTTCAGGATGATCTTGAGGCCGACCGCGCCGATCAGGGCGTAGATCACCGTGAACAGCGCCAGCGAGAAGAGGATGTTCGCGGCCGGCACGACGGCCGACACGGCCTCCGAGGTCCGCAGGACCTTGTAGACGGCCCAGGGCTGGCGGCCGACCTCGGCCCCGATCCAGCCGAACTCGTTGGCCAGGTAGGGCAGCGGCAGGGCGAAAAGCAGCGCCTTGAGGAAGACCCGGCTGGCGGTCAGCTTTTTCCGGACCAGGAGCAGGACGCCCCAGGCGGCCAGGCCGAGGAAGGCCAGGCCGAAGAGGACCATCAGATGATAGCTTGCGAAAGGCAGCAGGACGGGCGGCCGCTCGTCCCTGGGAAAGGCATCCAGGCCCAGGACGCGGCCGTCGGGGTCGAAGTGGACGAGCAGGCTCAACATCTTGGGAATGCGGACCGCGAGGCGCGTCCTCTCGTTGGCCGCGTCCGGGATGCCGAACACCGTGAACGGGGCCCCGTCCTGCGTCCGCCAGAGGGCCTCGTAGGCGGCCATCTTCTCCGGCTGGGTCCTGGTCACCTGGATCGAGTGGGCGTGGCCCGTACCGAGCTGGAGGAAGGCCGCCAGGACGAAGACGGCTAGGGCCGGCTTCATCAGCCGGGTCGCCGCGCCCGCCGACCGGCCCTTGAGGATGAGCCAGGCGGCGATGGCCAGGACGGCCAGGGCGCCGGTCAGCCAGCCGGCGACGATGGTGTGGGCGAAGCGGACGACCGTAGACGGGTTGAAGGCCGCCGCGAAGAAGTCGGTCAGGACCGCCCGGCCGCCCTCCATGCGGAATCCGGCCGGGGTCTGCATCCAGGAGTTGGCGATGAGGATCCAGAGGCCCGAGAGGTGGGCCCCGAAGAAGACCAGGAAGGCCGCCAGCCGGTAGGTCTTCGGCTTGACCCGGTCCCGGCCGAAGACGAGGACGCCGAGGAACACGGACTCGAGGAAGAACGAGAAGACCGCCTCGGCCGCCAGCGGCGCCCCGAAGATGTCGCCGACCGTCCGCGAGTAGGCGGCCCAGTTGTTGCCGAAGGCGAACTCGAGGGAGATGCCGGTGGCCACGCCGATGACGAAGACCGTGCCCAGGACCTTGACCAGGTAGGCCGACAGGCGCTTCCAGACCTCGTCGCGGGTCCGGACGTAGAGCGTTTCCAGGATGAAGACGACGAGCGACAGCCCCAGCGTCGTCGGCGGGAACAGGAAGTGGAACCCGGCGATGAGCCCGAACTGCAGCCGGGCGAGGAACACGGCGTCCATGGCCTCCCTCCTTGCCGCGGCCGCCCCTCGAGGCCGGCCCGGGCGCTGAACCAAGATGGGGGACGCAATACCCTGTCCCCGCTCTTTCCGAGGCCCGGCCACTATAAAATAGGCTCCCGGGCCTGTCAACGGCGCCCGGCGCGGCGTTGCTTCGGCCCGCCCCGCGTGATACCATGCCCTGCGGTCCCCGGAGCGAGGATCCCATGAGCCAGAACGCCGCCATCGCCGTCGAAGAAAGCCGGAAGGAGAAGCGCGGCGCGGCCTGGAGCTCGGTCGCGGCCGCCGTCTTCCTGACGGGCATGAAGCTCGTGGTCGGGCTGGCCACCGGATCGCTCGGCATCCTGGCCGAGGCCGCCCATTCCGGGCTCGATCTCGTGGCGGCCGTGGTCACCCTGGTCGCGGTCAGCGTCTCGGACCGCCCCGCCGACGAGGACCATCCCTACGGCCACGGCAAGATCGAGAACTTCTCGGCCCTCATCGAGACCGTCCTGCTGTTCGTCACCTGCGCCTGGATCATCTACGAGGCCGTCCAGCGCATCTTCTTCCGCACCGTGCACGTCGATCCCAGCCTGTGGGCCTTCCTGGTCGTCGTCGTCTCGATCGGCGTCGACGTCACCCGCTCCCGGGTCCTGATGCGGGCCGCCCGGAAGCACCAGAGCCAGGCGCTCGAGGCCGATGCCCTGCACTTCTCGACGGACGTCTGGAGCTCGGCGGTCGTCATCGTCGGCCTGGTCCTCGTCTGGGCCGGCAAGAACGTTCTCCCGAAACACGCCGGCCTGCTCAACAAGGCCGACGCCGTGGCCGCCCTGGGCGTCGCCGTCATCGTTCTCTTCGTCAGCTACAAGCTCGGCAAGCGGACGATCGACGTCCTGCTCGACAGCGCCCCCGACGGCCTCAAGGACCGGATCGTGGCCGCCGCCGACGAGGTCGAGGGCGTCATCCGGGCCGGCCAGGTCCGGCTGCGGCGCTCCGGCCCTCAGATCTTCGTCGACATGACCATCGAGGTCGACCGCAACCTGACGGTCGAGCGGACCCACGCCATCGCCGACGGCGTCGAGGCCCGCATTCAGGCCCTTATCCCGGGCGCCGACGTCGTCGTCCACACCGACCCCCGCGAGGTCGAGCGGGAGAACCTGGCCCGGCGCATCCGCGGCATCGCCGAGCGCAACCAGATCCCGGCCCACAACGTCACCGTCCACGAGGACAACGGCGACTTCCACGTCGATCTCCACATCGAGGTCGACGACCACCTCCTGCTCCACCAGGCCCACGACCTGGCCAGCCACGTCGAGCAGGACCTGCGGGCCGAGATCCCGACCCTGGCCCGGGTCACGACCCACATCGAGTCGCGCGGCACCGGTGTCTCCTCCGGCCGGGACGTCACGGCCGAGGAAGGGGCGCTCGTCGAGCGCATCCGGACCGTCACGGACGGCGTGGCCGGGCGGGAGTGCTGCCACAGCATCGTCGTGCGGCGCCAGGGCGACCGGCTGGCGGTCTCCCTCCACTGCGGCTTCGACCGGGACCTGCCGGTCCGCGAGGCCCACCGCATCTCCACCCGCATCGAGAACGCCCTCAAGGACGCCGTCCCGGAGATCGAACAGGTCGTCGTCCATACCGAGCCCGAGCGCCGGCCCGATGGGACACGATAAGACGCCCATGACCCCGGCCGTCCGGGCCCTGCGGCAGGCGGGGATCGCTTTCGCCGGCCGTCCCTACACGTACGTCGAGCACGGCGGCACCGCGGCCTTCGCCGCCGAGGCGGGCGTCGACGAGTACGCCGTCATCAAGACCCTGATCATGGAGGACGAAACGAAGAAGCCCTTCGTCGTCCTCATGCACGGCGACCGCGAGGTCTCGACCAAGGAGCTGGCCCGGGTGCTCGGCGCGAAGACGGTCCGGCCCTGCGCCCCGGAGACGGCCGAGCGCCACTCGGGTTACCAGGTCGGCGGCACGTCGCCGTTCGGCCTGCGCAAGCCGATGCCCATCTACGCCGAGGCCTCCATCCTAGAGCTGCCGAGGATCTTCATCAATGGCGGCAAGCGGGGCTTCCTGGTGGAGCTCGACCCGCGCGGAGGAGTTCGCCTTTGATGACGGTGACGGCGCGGCCGGCGATCTTGACCCGGTTGCCGTCCAGACTCAGGTGCAGCACGCCGCCGCGGGCCGAGGCCTGGTAGGCCGTGAACGAGGTCTTGCCGAGGCGGGCGGCCCAGTAGGGGACGAGCACGGTGTGGGACGAGCCCGTTACGGGGTCCTCGTCGATGCCGACCGCCGGGGCGAAGAAGCGGGAGACGAAATCGAAGCGCGGGTCGGCCGACCGGCTGGTGACGATGACGCCGCGGGCCGGCAGGGCCCCCAGGGCGCCGAAGTCGGGCGCCACGCTGCGCACCGCGTCCTCGTCCAGGGCCTCGAAGAGGATGTCCTCGGCGCTCGAGACGATGGCCCGGGGCTTGAGGCCGAGGGCCCCGGACACGGCGTCGGCCCACGGCGTCGGCTCCGGCCGGGGCGGCCGGGCCGGAAAATCGAGCTCGACCAGGCCGCCGTCGCGGCGGGCCGTGAGGCGGCCGCTCAAGGTCTCGAAGCGGGCCTCGCGGTCCGGGGCCAGCCGCCCGGTCTCCCACAGGACGTGGGCCGTGGCCAGGGTGGCGTGGCCGCAGAGCTTGACCTCGGTCTTGGGCGTGAACCAGCGCAGCCGGAAGCCGCCGCCCTCGGCCACGGGGAAGGCCGTCTCGGCCAGGTTCATCTCCGCGGCCACGCTCTGCATCCAGGCCGCGTCAACCGGTCCGGGCAGGAGGCAGACCCCGGCCGGATTGCCCTTGAAAGGCTCCTCCGCGAACGCGTCGACCTGGAAGATGGGGATGGCCATGATCGTCCTCCTGCGGCGCACCCGGCCGCGGCCCCAGGATAACATATTTGCCAGGGCCCGCTCATCTCCCTTATGATGGATGGGAACGGAGGCCCCCATGACCGACGACACGTCCCTGCTCTCGCCCTACGACGCGCCCGAGCTCTACGACCTTCTCTTCGACAGCCTCGACTTCGACCTCCCGTTCTGGCTCGAAACGGCCCGGGAGGCCGGCGGCCCGGTCCTGGAGATCGCCTGCGGCACGGGCCGGGTCCTGCTGGCCTTGCGGCGGGCCGGTCTCGACGCCGACGGGCTGGACGCCAGCCGGCCCATGATCGAGCGCCTCCGGGCCAAGGCGGCCGCGGCCGGGCTGCCCGTGCGGGCCGAGGTGGCCGACATGCGCGCCTTCGACTTCGGCCGGCGCTACGCCCGCGTCCTCTGCGCCTTCAACGGCTTCGCCCACTGCGAGACCATCGCCGACCAGACCGCCTGCCTACGGACCGCCCGCGAGCACCTGGCGCCGGGCGGGGCCCTCGTCCTGCACATGTCCTACCCGGGCCCGGCCTACTGGCTGGAGCCGGAGGGCCGCGCGGCCTTCGAGCACGAGACCGTCCTCCCCGACGGCGGCAAGGTCCAGATGTGGGACAACCGGCGCAAGGACGTCGTCGCCCAGCGGCAGGACTCGGAGGTCGAGATCTGGGAGCTCGATCCGGCCCAGCGCCCGAAGACGGTCCACAAGTTCAAGACCTCGCAGCGCTGGGTCTATCGCTACGAGCTCGAGCTGCTTCTCGCCGCGGCCGGCTTCGGCCGCTGGGAGATCTTCGGCGGCTTCGACCGCCAGCCCCTTCGCAAGCCCGACGACCAGATGATCGCCTGGGCCTACCGGGACGGGGACGGCGGGGGAGGATGACGTGACGCGAGCCGCGCGGCGGGGACGGTTCCTCCCGGCCCTGGCCCTCGCCGCCCTGGCCGCCTGCCAGTCCGCAACGGCCCCCGGCCCCGATCCGGACGCGGTCGCGACGATCGGCTCCGCCGCCCTGCGGTCGATCGAGCCGGGCCTCGTCTTCGGCGCCAATTTCGGGGCCTGGGTCCTGGATACGAAGCTGGGGACCGAGACCCACGACCTCGTCCGGGCCCTCCGCCCGACGATCGGCCGCTTCCCGGGCGGCAACATGGCCAACAACTTCTGCTGGATCGAACAGAAGGTCAGCGGCAACGACCATCTCGTCTGGGAGGACTGGGACTGGGGCATCGACGTCGCCGAGTATCTGGCCTTCCTGAAGACGATCGGGGCCCGGCCCGTGTTCTCGCTCAACCCCTTCGACCACGCCATCGACGGCGTCCCGCACGCCGCGGCGGACGAGGCCGCGGCCCTGGCCCGCCTGTTCGTGGCCGAGGGCTTCGCCGGCGCCGCCTACGAGGTCGGCAACGAGAACGACGGGTCCTGGAACCCCATGCTGACCATCTCCGAGTATGCCGACAGGTTCATCCTTCTGGCCCGGGCGGTCAAGGCCGTCGACCCGGCCGCCCGGCTGATGGGCCCGGTCGTTTCGGGCTTCAACATGACCTGGATCAACGGGTTCCTCGACCGCCTGGCCGCGCTGGGAGAGACGGGACTCCTGGACGGGATCAGCTACCATCACTACGGCGGGTGGATCTCCAACGGCAACCAAAACCGCATCGATCTCGACGATCCCCAGGACCTGGCGGCCGAGCTGGAGACCGTCCGCGGCGCCCTCGCGGCGCGGGGACTGGCCCGGGTCGGCATCGCCGTGAACGAGATCAACGCCGCCATCTGGGACGCGGGCTGCACCCGGGACCAATTCACGATCCGGCAGGGCCTGTGGCTGGCCGACGCCCTCGGGGTTTGCCTGGTCTGGGCGGAGGCGGCCAATGTCTGGATCCACCTCCACCCCGGCACGGACCCCCACAGCCTCATCGACAGCGAAATGGACCCGCCCCGGCCGACCCGGAACTATTGGCCCGTGGCCCTGGCCGCCCAGACCCTCTCCGGGGCCGACCCTTCCGTTGCCGTCGAGGTCCTTGCGGTCGACCTGGACCTCCCGGCCTCGGCCCTGACCGGCTACGCCGTGCGCAAGGCCGATGGCGGCCTGGGGGTTATGCTGATCAACAAGACCGACCATCCGCTGACGGTCGCGGTCGATCTGCCGGCCCCGCCGGGGACGGTCACGGCCCGGCGGATCGGGGCGGCCGAATACGACGCCCTCGCGGGCCCGGCCGCAGTCAGCGTGACCGTGGCCTCGCGCCGGGCCACGCTGACCGTCGGGGCCATGTCGGTCGTCGGCCTCGACGCCCGCGCGCCGGGCCACGCTGACCGTCGGGGCCATGTCGGTCGTCGGCCTCGACGCCCGTTGACAGGCGCATTGTTTATGGTTCTTCTCCCATTTCCGGGACTCCTTCTCGCAGCGGAGAGCGGATTATCCTCGCAGATCCCCGTGCTGGAGGGGGGGCCCACCGCAGGTGGGGGGAACCGTGTAACTGGTTCCCGGGGCCGGGGAGCCAGAGGATATCCGCGAGCAAAGCTGTAGAGAAGGACGTCCCCGAATCGGGAGAAGAACCTATTTCTTCGGCGCCTCGGCCTTCTTGTCTTCGGCGGTCTTGAACAGGGCGTCGATGTCCCGCTTGCCGCGCTCGAGGTAGGGCACGCCCTTCTCCATCCACTCCGGCCGGGGCTTGCCGAGCAGGAAGTGGTCGAAGAACTCGTCCAGGTGGACGGTCCAGTATTTCTGCGTCGGCCGCTCGCGCAGGCCGTGCTTCTCGCCGTTGAAGTTGAACATGTAGGCTTCTTTGCCCAGCCGGCGGAGGGCCGAGACGAACTCGATGCCCTGGTACCACGGCACGGCGTCGTCCTCGTCGTTGTGGATGGTCAGGTACGGCGTGTGGACGCGCTCGGCCCAAAAGAGGGGCGAGTTCTCGATGAACTGCAGGGCCCCCGTCCAGAGGGGCGCGCCGATGCGGCTCTGGGTCTTCTCGTACTGGAAGGCCCGCGACATGCCCGTGCCCCAGCGGATGCCGCCGTAGGCGCTGGTCATGTTGACGACCGAGGCGCCGGCCTCGACCGCGGCGAAGATGTCGGTCTGGGTGATCAGGTAGCTGATCTGGTAGCCGCCCCAGCTGTGGCCCTGGATGCCGACCCTCTTCGGGTCGATGAAGCCCATGTCCAGGACCTTGTGTACGGCCGGGATGACGCACTTGACCGCGCTCGGCCCGGGGTAGCCGACCTCGTAGACGATGTCCGGGACGAGCAGGACGTAGCCGTTGCTGACGTAGCGGGAGAAGTTGATATTCGTCCCCGGCGCCGGCGGCGTGTAGCGGTGCAGGCCCATGGCCTGGGTCTCGTAGATGTAGACCATGAGCGGGTACTTCTTCGACGGATCGAAGCCCTCGGGCTTGACCAGCACGGCCGGCAGGACCTTGCCGTCGGCGTTGGTGTAGTCGATGAGCTCGGCCCGGCCCCAGAGATATTGGGCCTGCTGGGGGTTGGCCTCGCTGACCTTGCGGGCGGCGGCGAAGTCGGGGCCGCTCGTCCACAGGTCGGGGAACTCGTCGAAGCGCTGCTCGGTGTGGACGTAGACGTCCGCGTTCTTGGCCTTCAGCAGTCCGCCGAGCTGTTTGTCGAGCATGACGATCTTGGCCGGGTCGGCCGCCGGGGCGGCGAGGTCGACGCGGCAGGCGCCCGTGGCCCGCGTCTTTTCGTTCGTCGTCAGCAGAACGAGGGGGCCGCGGGCCGGGATGGCCGGCGTCTCGGGATCGAGCCGGGCGTAGCGGAAGACGAGCTTCTCGCGGCGGCCCATCCCGTTGGTGATCATCCGGCGCTTGGCGCCGTCGGGCGAGATCTCCCAGATGTCGTAGCGGTCGTAGAGGAGCACGGCCGCGTCGCCGTCCGTCCAACCGGCCGGGCCGTAGAAGCGGGGATTGTCGGGCGTGTCCCACTCCTCGTCGACGAAGCTCACGCCCAGGCCGGCCGTCAGGTTGAAGGTCTTGCCGTCGGCGACGCGGTAGGCGTAGAAGTTGCGGTCGTCGTCGAGGAAGTACAGCAGGTACTTGCCGCCCGTCGAGATCATCGCCCCGTAGGGGTTCTTCTCCAGGACCTTCTTTTTCGAGCCGTCGGCCAGGCTGACCAGGTAATCGTCCTCGTAGGACTGGTCCCAGGAGACGAGCGGACGGTAGGCGAGGTCGGACTTGCCCACGGCCAGCCGGGCGTCGTCGGAGAGCGCGATCTCCGGCACCTCCGGCGTAGCCAGCTGGACGAACTTCTTCTCCTTGGGCAGGAAGTGGACGACGCAGAGGAGCGTCTTCTTCTTGTCCTCTTCGGCCTGGGACTTCTGCATGGGCTGGAGATAGGGGTCCTTCCAGCTCCAGATATCGACCTTGACGGGCTCGGGCGCGTCCTTGGGCTCGGGCTTGGGGGCCTCGGCGATGCCGAAGAACAGGCGCCCGCCGTCCTTGGAGAATTGCGGCTTGCCGTTCTCGCTGACAGCCATCCCGGCCGGGAAGCCCTTGGCCAGGGCCGGGACGAGCTCCACGGCGGCGTCGACGGGCTGGACGGTCTTGGCGGGCGCGGCGCTTTTGGCCGCCGCGGCCGGCTGGGCCGCCGTCGGGCTCCAATAGTAGAGCTTGGAGGCCGATCTTTCGGCCTTGTAGTCGTCGCGGTCGCTGGTGAACGCCAGCTGGCCGCCCTTCTCGTCGAAGGTCAGGTTCTTGTAGTTGCCGAGGCCCTTGAGCAGGGCCACCGTCCGTCCGGTGGCCGCCTCGAGGGCGAAGGCGCCGTCGTTCTCGGGCGTCTTGGAGGATACGCCGTAGGCCAGCCAGGTGCCGGGCTTGTTCCAGGCGTACTCGACGACCTCGGGGATCCTGGTCTCCTTGCCGCCGGCCAGCTCGCGAACGACGAGATCGGTGCCCGGCTCCTTCTTCTTTTCTTCCTTCTTGGGCTCTTCGGCTCTCTTCTCCTCGCCCGGCTTGGCGGCCGGTTTTTCCTCGGGCTTGACGACGGGCTCCTTGGCGGCTTCTTCCTTCTTGGCCTCGTCCTTCTTCTCGTCCGGCTTCTTGAGGGGGGCCTCCAGGAGGTAGGCCACGTGGGCGCTCCCGTCCTCGGCCACCTTGAAGCTCTTGACCCGCTCGACCGTCGTCACCTGGCCGGTGGCGAGGTCCATGATGCCGAGGGCGTTCTTGGGCTGTTCCTCGGGTTTCTTCTTGTCCTTCTTGGCCTTGTCCGCTTCGGCCTTGACCGGGGCGATCGCGAAGACGACGTATTTACCGTCGGCCGTCAGGACGGGCTGCTTGCCCCGGGGGGAGCGGTATTCCTTGTTCGTCTGAAGGTCCCGGGCGACGAGCTCGCCGTCCCCGTCCTGCGGGGCCAGGGCGTAGACGAGCCATTTGCCGTCCCGGGCCAGCTGGGTCCCCTGAATCGAGCGCCAGCCGTTGTAGGCGTCGTAGCCCAACGGCTTCTTGGCGGATTGGGCGTGGCCGGCCGCGGCGGCGAAGGCCAGGACCAGCGCGAGGATGATGACGACGGACTTCGAGGGCGCAAGGAAACGCTTCATGTTTGACCCCTGACGGAAGAATTGGGACGGCCGATGGCCATGAGCTCGCGAGTATACCAAGCCCCTTCCCGGGCCGTCAACCCGCCGCGGCCGCTGCGCCCGCCGGCCTCACCCGGTGAAGTAGAGATAGGCGGCGATGATCAGGGCCAGGACGATGCCCGAGCTGACCAGGTCGGCCGTGGTCCAGCTGGCCCGATTCTCCTTCTTGTGCTCGGCCGTGACCGTGCCGTAGGTCAGGCCGCTGATCTTCTCGTACGACGGCGCCTCGGTGGCGTAGCTGACGGCGATCATGACCACGACGCTGACCAGGAAGATGATCAGGCTGAAGTACTGGAAGAAGATGTTGTTGACGATCCAGAGGAACGAGCCCTGCGTGTAGGCGAACCCGGGGATGAGCTTGACCGGCGTGTCGACGGCCAGCCGGAACAGGCCCAGGCCGAAGCCCGTGCCGAGGGCGGCCAGGCAGCCCTTGGCGTTCAGCCGCTTCATGAAGATGCCGAAGAAGAAGACGACGAAGATGGGCGGGGCCAGGTAGGACTGGACGCCCTGGAGGTAGTCGTAGAGGCCCTTGCCGCCGCGGATGACCGGGATCCAGAGCAGGCCGATGAGGACCATGACCCCGGTGGCGACGCGGCCGACCCAGACCAGCTTCTCTTGGGACACGTGCGGCTTGAGGCGCTGGTAGAAGTCCATGGTGAAGAGGGTCGAGGCGGCGTTGAAGGCCCCGGCCAGCGAGCTCATGAGGGCCGCCAGCAGCCCGGCCACGACCAGGCCGCGCACGCCGACCGGCAGGACCGTGGCCACGAGCATGGGAAAGGCCTTCTGGGCGTTGGCCCGGACGAGCTCGGTCCCGCCCTGGAAAAGCTCCTGATTCAGGGGCTGGTTGATGCCGCTCTTGGCCAGGGCGAAGGCGATCATGCCGGGGATGATGAAGATGAACACGGGCAGGAGCTTGAGGAAGGCGGCCGAGATGGCGCCGCGGCGGGCCTGGCGCGTGTTGGGGGCGCCGAGGACGCGCTGGACGATGTACTGGTCCGTGCACCAGTACCACAGGCCGACGATGGGGGCGCAGAAGAGCATGCCGATCCAGGGATAGTTGTCGTTGAAGTACCAGGCCATCCGGCCGGCTTCCTTGACCGGCGCCCAGACGCCCTGGACCCCGTGCGGCACGAGGGGCTTCCAGAGGTTGAACATCTCCGAGCCGGCGATCCGGCGCAGCTCGCCCCAGCCGCCCAGGGCCTTGAGCCCGAAGTAGGTCACCAGGGCCGCCCCGACGATGAAGATGAGGGTCTGGATGGCCTCGGTGTAGGCGACAGCCTTAAGCCCGCCGAGGACCGTGTAGAGCCCGGTGATGAGAATGACCAGGATGGAGCCGATCCAGAAGCTGTCCAGGCCGAACCAGTTCAGCTCGGGCAGGAGGACCGAGAAGACGATGCCGCCGGCGAAGATGCCGACGGCCATTTTGGTCAGGACGTAGGCGACGAGGGAGATCAGCGACAGGACCGTTCGGGCGGTCGGGGAGAAGCGCCGCTCCAGGAACTCGGGCATGGTGAAGACCTTGGAGCGCATGTAGAACGGCACCATGACCCAGGCCAGGACGAGCAGGCACCAGGCGTGGAGCTCGTAGTGGGCCATGGCCACGCCGTCGGTGGCGCCCGAGCCGGCCAGGCCGACGAGGTGCTCGGCCCCGATGTTCGAGGCGAAGATCGAGGCGCCGATGATCAGCCAGCCGAGGTTGCGTCCGGCCAGGAAGTAGTCGGTCGAGGTCTTCTGCTTCTCGCGCATGATCTTCCAGGCGATGCCGAGGACGATGGCGAAATACGCGAAGACGATGATCCAGTCGACGGGGGTGAGCACGCCCATGTCCGCTCCTTCCGACGCGGGTTCAGAATCGGGCCGATTCTACATCAGGTCCGCTTTGGCTCAAAAGAATTTTTTCGTCGAGGCCGATGCGAGGATTTTGAGGACCTTAGTCGTCATCGTCCTCGACGAGCGTGACGGCCCAAGCCGGGTACGGCGCGGCCGACCCCTTGACGGCGTGCCAGAGGATGCGGTTGAGCGTGTCCTCGGGGCAGGCGTCGATCTGGCGGAAGTTGAGCTTGCCCGACTGGACGGCGTGGCGGCGGAGCAGGGCGTCGGCGATCTTGTCCTTGGGCGGGTTCATCGTGTCGAGGGGGATATTGTTGGGGACCGGCTCGAACGGCCGCAGATCGGGCTGGTCCGTGAAGCAGTCAAACATGGGCGTGGCCGTGGCGTCGAACTGGTTCATCGGCGGCAGTCCCAGGATCTGCTCGATCGTCCGCAGGAGGCTGGTCGTGTTGTACTGGGTCGAGACCACGGCGCCGCGCCTGGTGTAGGGGCTGGCGCAATAAGCTGTCGTCCGGTAGCCGCTGACGTGGTCCCAGCCGTTCTGGGGGTCGTCCTCGATGCCGAAGACGACCGTCTCCTTCCAGAACGAGCTGCGGCTGAAGGCCTCGACGATCCTGGCGAAGGCCAGGTCGTTGTCGGCGACGCAGGCCTCCGGGATGGGGGAGCCCTCGCTCGTGCCGCTGGTGTGGTCGTCGGGCAGGCAGATCAGGATGAGCTGGGGCATGCGGCCGGCCTTGTCCCAGGCGGCGACCTGGTCGACGATGTAGCGGGCCCGCCACTGGTCCGGCACGGCCATGTTCCAGCCCAGCGTGTCGGTCGGGGAGAAGGGGGCCACCGAGGGGATGGCCGGCGTGCTGCCGATCTTCACCTGACCCGTGCCATGGAGGTACTCGTCCCAATAATCGGCCCACAGCGGCTCGCCCTTCCGGGCCGGGTCCTTCCAGCCGCAGGCCTGCATGGTGAACTCGCCGAAGTTCCAGAGCGAGACGCCGTGCTTGAGGGCGTTGTCCCAGATGAAGCCGCTCGGCGCGTAGGCCAGGGCGTCGATCTCGTCCGGCCCCATGCCGTCGGGATAGCTGCGCGGCCAGCCGGCGAAGGAGCGCTCGAGATAGTCCGTGCCGAAGGCCGTGGTCGACCACTGGTGGCCGTCGGCGCTCAGGATGCCGCTGCAGTAGGTGTTGTCGAGGAGGACGAACTCGCGGACGAGCTTGTGCTGGTTGGGCGTCACCTTCTCGCCGAAGATGCACAGGGCCGGGTCGCCGTTGCCTTCGCGGACGTCGCCCAGGATCTGGTCGTAGGTCCGGTTCTCCTTGATGACGTAGACGACGTGCTTGAAGACGCTCGGCTCGCCGATCCGCTCCGGCACCGGCCGGGCCGGCTGGTTGGGGCGGGCCGGCAGCAGGGCCTGGGCGATGCGGTCGCGCCGGTAGTTCTCGTAGACGATGCCGGTCAGGTCCCAGAGGGTCCTTTGGCGCGGCTCCGCGAACATCGAGACCGAGCCGTGATACTGGTGGGAATTGAAGCCCGGGGCGCCGGTGGGCTTGTACGGGGCCGGGTCGACGGCGTGGCCCTTGACGTTGGCGACGTAGAGGACGCCGCGGCGGGCGTTCAGGGCCAGGGCGCCGGGGAACCAGCCGACGGGGACGAGGCCCTTGAGCCGGGACTTGCGCTTCTTCGGGCTGAACGCGATCGAGGCCACGGCGTTCTGGGTCCCGTTGGCCGCGTAGAGGGTCTTGCCGTCGCCCGAGAAGACCAGGGCGTTCGGCGAGGCCCCGAACAGGTCGGCCGGCGAGGCCTTGACCCAGATCGTCTCGACCACGGCGTCGGCCGCGGTGTCGATGACGCTCAAGTTGTCCGAGGCGGCGTTGGCGCAGACGAGCCAACGGCCGTCGGGCGACAGGGCCAGGGCCGAGGCGTGGAGCTGGGTCGGGATCTCCTTGACGACCGCCCCGGCGCCGAGGTCGACGACGCTGACGGAGCCCTCGCTGGCGATGTGGCGGACCGGGTCGACCCGGACCTCGGTGCCCTGCCCGGCCGGGCCGACCAGGTCGCCGGGCCCGGGGCGCCGGCCGCCCCAGTTGCTGACGTAGGCCTTGCCGCCGGCCAGGACGACGGCGAACGGGGCCACCCCGACGTCGAAGGTCCGCCGGACCTCGGCCGTGTCCGTGTCGATCTCCAGCAGCCGGTTGGACAGGTTGCCGCAGACGTAGAGGGTCCGGCCGTCGGGCGTCAAGGCCAGCCCGGACGGGATCTCTTCGGCCCGCCGCGGCGCGCCGGCCAGGGGCAGCGGCAGGGTGTGCGACGGCCGCGCCTCGCCGTCCGGATCGACGGCGAAGACCTTGACGCTGCCGGCGACGTTGCTCATGTAAATGCGGCGGCCGTCGGCGGCGAAGACGAGGCCGGTGTAGCTTAATTGGCCCTTCTCGTCGGGGTTCAGGATCTGCGGCGAGACCACCTCGGGGCTCTGCTCCTCCTGCTCCTCGGCCGGCAGGGG
>JAEAMF010001680.1_pt1 | contig 14842 bp, 14 predicted proteins | sample 8958721 | NCBI WGS metagenome assembly JAEAMF01 (sample SAMN16933255, study PRJNA681124) | bioreactor sludge metagenome | isolation source: anaerobic bioreactor treating anionic surfactant - SDBS | place: India: Bengaluru | collected 2019-02-28
AACACCGTAGCATCATCGAAACGTTGGTCCACCTTTAGGGTTTTTGCTTTATAAAAATAACTTTTTGCAAGGCGAACATTATTATTGGAACGCAGGTAGTAGCTCAAAGAAAAATCAATCAAAGAATCCGGTTTTAAATCACCCTTTGTGTTATCGAGTGCCTCAAAGTATAGCAAGCCATACAAAGCCCGGTCGGCGTCAGAAATAAAATTAGAAGGGTTCATCTTTTTCAGGATAGAAAGAGCGGAGTCGGGATTTGTTTGGAGTGCAGTTTCGGCAGTTTTCAAGTCATTGGGCAACAAAGAACAACCAACCAACAAAACGAATAATATTGGAATTATTCTGCATGCTGTAGCACGTACTAAATATATCTTACCCAAACATTTACTGAACATTACACCCTAATTTTCTGAAAATTCATATATACGCAAAATCTACAAAACAACTAATTTAAAACACTGTAGTTTTTGCTACATCATCTTCGACAGTACAAATTAAAAAAATACAATATCTCAGCATCTTATCAACATGTAAATCGCCTAAAACATCTTCTCTTCCTTAAACAAACAGAATATACAGGACATCAGCTAAGCCATTAATTTAGTGCTATTTACAAACAATCAAAGTTTACAACAAACAACTATAATCAGGAATACAAAAAGCACTTTTTTAGTCATTCAAATAAAATGTGAATATACAGCTTTTTTTCATATTCAACAATATCCTATAAAAAATACTACAACATTTCAATTAAAAAACAATTGAGAATGCATATTAATACAGAAAAGAATACAAAAAAACAAAGCTATCGTATATATCCTTTATATTTTTCAAATCTGTTTATAACGATGGCTTCTACTTCTTATTGTAAATTGTCTACAGAATTCAGATAGAACTAACAAATAATAATCAAATGAAGTTTAAATAAATATTTTTTATTTGTAATTTAACATCATATTGTCAACATTCATTACAAATATATTTTATAAATTATATTCATATTCCGAATAATGACTTGTCAGTCTGATTGAAATTAAAAATGACTTCGTGTTCAAAATCAGAAAAATCATCGTTCATGGAATTGACAATATATATTTTTCCTGCACCGGCATTTTCGGCCGCCTTTATTCCGGCCTTCGAATCCTCAAAAATAACAAGCTCCGAAGTATTGAGCTGCAACCGATCAGCCGCCTTTAAGAACAAATCAGGCTCAGGCTTTCCTTTTAAGGTACCATCGTTAAACAACACCCATTCAGGGCTAAACCACCGTTCAAGCTGCATTTCGCGAAAGTAAAACTCTACATTCAGAAAATCGGAGGAAGTTGCAATACAAAATGGAATATTATGTGCCTTTAAATACTCAAACAACCCTTCAGCACCTTCGGCAAAGTGCAGATTATTCACAATTAAGTCCTGATAAATCAGTTCCTTTTCGATGCTGAATTCTTTTACCTCTGCATCTGTCAATGTACGGTCAAAAACATCACGCATAATATCGGCATTTGACTTTCCATATATTTTTACTGATTTTTCTTCATCGGTCAGCACAATATTGTGTTGCTCCAGAAATAAATCAAAAGCCTGGTTGTGATATTTAGTATCCCAAAGCAAGGTGCCATTAAAATCGAATACTACTCCTTTAAATTTCATGCAGTTAAATTTATTTTGTTTGTCGATCTACATTTATCAAAATTAGAAAATAAAAAACCATAAAATAATGACTTCAGAATAAATAGTTATTAAAAAATAATGTTGAAAACTAAATGCTATAAAACCAGACACAAAGCCATAACAACGATCAACAATGGAGACAAGAACGTAAGCTGACTCAATAAAATTGCCACTAAAAACCGACTCCACTTTTGTGAAGGCGACAACAAAGTCCTTTTGTTTTCCGTAAGCCGGCGAAGCTCCTCCAGTGTAGTATCGAGCAACTGTTCCTTCGACCGATAAAGAGCCGCCACTCCAACATCGTTTAATCCTTTAAAAAAGCCATTCATTATGGCGCATGGATGTTTCCATAATCCAAAACCCATTGCCCAAAGCGGAAAAATAAAAACAGGAAAATAACGAAGATATCCAGTAGCTATTTCCCATGAAGCAACAAACACCTCTCCACGCCATGTTGTATCTTGCTTATTCAACACATGCTCAATATCGTGAATGTGAATCATCTTCCTGCGCCAACTAAAGTTAGGCAAAGTCAGGTTAAAAAAAGGAAGTGGAACTTCAAAACTCGTATGATCTTCGCCACCATTCTCTGGTATATTGTTTAGTTGATAGAAATTATCTAATTCGTTGCGCAAAGTCATTTTAAGCATTTAGGTTTTAAAAAAGTATTTAAGAAAGATAGGATAAACAAGCACATTACAGATTGATTAATGCGAGAATAGATTATTCTCATTACTTAATAAAAGTTTTTTAGACGAAGCATTTCTGTTTCAGATTTTATTGAAATATAATTTCAATGTTTTTTAACAAAGCAAGATAACCGGATCAAAAAGAAAATAAAGTTTCTTTTAATATTTCGCTTACTGTTGGGTGAGGAAAGACCACTTTCTGCATTTCTGTCAAAGTCATTTCCTGCTCAATCGCCATACAAGCTCCGTAAATCATTTCGCTGGCAGGATTTCCGAGCATATGAACACCAATCACTTCGCCATGTTTTGCTCCGATAAGCACTTTGCAAATACCCGACCCGCCTTCATTCTCTGCAACAAACCGTCCGGCATATGCCATAGGTAGTTTTGCTACTCTAAAATCGATGCCTTTGGCACTGGCCGATGCTTCTGTTTCGCCTACACCTGCCACTTCCGGATTAGTGTATATTACACCAGGAATAGCATTGTAATGCATAACATCATTACCGCCCGTAAGATTGTTCACCACCACTTCGGCTTCGCGACTTGCTGTATGCGCCAATAGTGAAAATCCGGTTACATCGCCAGCAGCAAAAACGCTTGGTACATTGGTACACATTTTTTCGTCGGTTTTGATTCCTCCTTTGAACAATTCAACATTCAGATTCTCCAGTCCAAAACCTGTTGTAACTGCCCTCCGGCCAACGCTTACCAATATATTTTCGCCTTCAACGATTTCTGTGTTTCCATCTTTTTCGAAAACAACTTTGTTGCCATCTATCTTAGTCACTTTGGCATTCAATTGAAATTCAATCCCCTTTTTGCTGTAAATATCGCGCAACATGGCGGAAATTTCAAAATCATTGTTTCCCAAAATTTCAGGAAGCATCTCAATAACTGTCACTTTTGTGCCGATACTGTTATACAAACTTGCAAATTCCATCCCTATTACGCCTCCACCAATGATGACCAAAGATGTTGGCTGTTCTTTAAGGTCGAGTATTTCGCGATTGGTAAGAACAATGCCTCCGGCTTCGAACAGTCCCGGAATGGAAGGAACAAACGCTTCGGAACCAGTACAAATCAGCAAGTTTTGACCGAGATAGCTTTCGCCGGCACAAGTTACTTCAATTCCGCCGGAACTTCGCCCCTTAATCATGGCTTCGCCCTTCACTACAGTTACCTGGTGCAGTTTCATTTTTGCATCAACACCAGCAACCAGTTTGCGAACCACTTTGTTTTTACGTGCTACAATTTTAGCATAATCGAAACGGATATTATCGCTATAAACACCGTATTTATCACCGTGTAATGCATTATCGTACATTTTTGCACTATAAAGCATTGTTTTGGTAGGAATGCAACCTTCGTTGAGACAAACACCACCCAAAGTTTTTTTTTCGAATAACAAAACCGAAAGCCCTTTGTGTCCTGCACGTTCGGCAGCTACATATCCGGCAGGACCACCACCAATTATAATTAAATCAAACATATGAATAAGATTAAATGTTCGGATGCGCCTCAGAGACGAGGCCGACACTAAAAGAAAACAATGAGTTTACCATCAGTTGAATGCTGGTCAACCCCTTTACAACACCTCCGAAGAGATAATTAGCCACATCCGTTCTCCATGAGGACAAATGTGGCTATCATTATCATTATTTTAAAATAAAAAGGAATGACCCTAACAAACCGGATTTGGTTTGATCAGCTTAAAGAAATCGTTTCCTTTGTTGTCGACAAGAATAAATGCAGGAAAATCTTCCACTTCAATTTTCCAGATGGCTTCCATACCCAATTCAGGATATTCCAGGCATTCCACTTTCTTGATGCTGTTTTGAGCCAAAATAGCGGCCGGACCACCGATAGAGCCTAAATAGAATCCACCATATTTCTGACAAGCATCAGTTACCTGTTGCGTGCGGTTACCTTTGGCAATCATAATCATGCTACCTCCATTGGCCTGAAACAAATCAACATACGAATCCATACGTCCGGCAGTTGTTGGACCGAAAGAACCCGAAGCCATTCCCTTAGGCGTTTTGGCAGGACCCGCGTAGTAAATCGGGTGATCTTTTACGTATTGCGGAAGCGGTTTACCTGCATCCAACAATTCTTTAAGTTTGGCATGAGCAATATCGCGACCTACCACAATGGTTCCGCTCAACGACAAACGTGTTGAAACAGGATATTGTGATAAAGTAGCCAAAATATCTTTCATAGGCATATTCAGGTCAATTTTCACTGCATTGCCTTCACCTGCCTGACGGTATTCTTCAGGAATGTATTGACCCGGATTGTCTTCCATTTTTTCTACCCAGATACCATCTTTGTTGATTTTACCTTTGATGTTGCGGTCGGCTGAGCAAGAAACTGCCATACCCACAAAACAAGATGCACCGTGACGAGAAAGACGAACAATGCGAATATCGTGAGCAAAATACTTACCGCCAAACTGAGCACCAATACCCGAAGCCTGAGCAGCTTTTAATACTTTTTGCTCCATTTCCACATCGCGGAAAGCTTGACCGAGCTCATTACCTTCGGTTGGCAATTCGTCGTAATATTTTGTAGAAGCCAGTTTCACTGTTTTCATACAAGCATCAGCCGAAGTACCACCAATTACAAAAGCAATGTGATAAGGAGGACAAGCTGCTGTACCAAGGGTTTTCATTTTCTCAGTCAGGAATTTCTCCAGCGAAACAGGATTCAACAGGGCTTTTGTTTCCTGAAACAAGTACGATTTATTGGCTGAACCACCACCTTTAGCAATAAAAAGAAATTTATACTCGTTTCCATGATAAGCCACCAGGTCGATTTGTGCCGGAAGGTTAGTTCCTGTATTCACTTCATCGTACATATTCAACGCAGCATTTTGCGAGTAGCGCAGATTTTCTTCGGTGTAAGTTTCGTAAATACCTTTCGAAAGTGCTTCTTCGTCGGTTCCGTTGGTCCAAACATTGCTTCCTTTTTTGGCGTAAACGGTAGCAGTTCCTGTATCCTGACAGAAAGGTAGTACGCCTTTTGCCGAAATTTCAGCATTACGAAGCATGGTTACAGCCACATATTTATCGTTATCGCTGGCTTCGGGGTCAGCAAGGATAGCTGCCACTTGCTTTTGATGCTCAGGACGAAGCAAAAACGAACAATCGTGCATGGCAGCACGTGCCAGTTTTGTAAGCGCTTCCGGTTCCACTTTGAGGATTTCCTGTCCTTCGAACTGCGACACCGAAACATGCTCTTTGGTAAGCAAATAATACTCGGTTTTGTCTTTTCCCATCGGGAATGGGTCTTGGTACTTAAATTCTTTTGCCATGATTATATTTACTATTTATTCAGTTACTGTTTACAATTTTTGGAAGCACAAAGCTACAGAAATTTTTCTGTAATCGGGGTATCCAACGAGCTTAAAAACAAAAAAACTGCCTTATTCTTTTTCACTATTTTGCCTCCCATTGAAGAGTGGTTTGCTCCATTGGAGCAAAGTTTTGCTCTGAGGGAGGGATCGTTTGCTCTGAGACAGCAAAGTTTTGCTCGGGTGGAGCAAACTTTGCCTCCTGAAGAGCCGAAGTCGATTAAATACTACAGCACAGCGTCACCAAAAAAGGCACACTTAAATCCATTACAAAACCATGATAAATGGAGACAACAGAGAATTCTTTGCCCGATGTACGAATAATAATCGGGAAAGTGGTATCCATGGTAGTAGCGCCACCGCCTGCAATAGGCGCCAGTTTTCCGAAATATTTTACCATTACCGGTGCGAAAAGCAATGTGATTATTTCGCGAAGAATATTAGCGAGCAACGCAATGGTGCCTAATTCTATGCCTTTGTATTCGGTAATCAGAATACTCGAAAGCGAATAATAGCCAAATCCCGAGCCGACGGCCAAAAAATCGAAAACCGAACGTTCGGAAAAAAAACTGAGAATGAGAACACCAAGAAAGGTGCCTACTACAGTTGTTAAAGGCAAAAACAACACACGAGAATGAATCCGGCGAAATTGCTGAATGGTATCGGGCTGATGCCCCAAACTAAACCCCACCGAAAACATTAGCGCAGCCAAGACATAAAAACTGTAGTCGTTGTCGAGCCACGAAGCCGGCAGCACGCGATAAACACCCAATAAAAGTCCCGCAGCAAAAAACGACAGTATAATCAGACTTCCTTTCATAACCTGCTGTGTTTTTTAATATTCTTCCACAACAACAAAGCGCCTGTAACACTTCCGAAAGTTGCAAAAACAGCGATCAAAAGCGCTTCAAGCCCCAACGCTGCAAAGTTTTTCACCACCTGCTCGTTCATGCCTACTTCCACGCCGAGCAAAAACAAAAGCAACCAGATAAGCGTTAGAATAATTCCATTTATAAAACGGAATTTCCATTTACGCAACAAAAAACCGGCAAATACTCCGGCAAGCATAAAGAGCAGAACAAGAAACATCTTTTTTCTAAATTATTTTTTTCGAATACAAAGATAAACTTTCGTTCCGGAATCCGGCATTTTTTGTTCGTTGTAAAAACAAAGATATTCTCTTGATCAATACACATATTGAAAATTTCGCTTCAATTATATGCAAAATTTTGAGTAATTTTGCAGTGCATTAAAGAACAGGAAAAGTTACAGTATAAAATATATAATTCAAAAATAAGATGAGTAAAAAAGCATTATTAATGATTCTCGATGGCTGGGGAATGGGAAACCATTCGAAGGCCGATATTATCTACAACACGCCAACCCCTTACTGGGATGCTTTGTTGGCAACCTATCCGCATTCACAATTACTTGCTTCGGGCGAAGACGTTGGTTTGCCTGACGGACAAATGGGCAACTCCGAAGTAGGTCACCTGAACATTGGTGCCGGACGAGTGGTTTATCAGGATTTAGTGAAAATAAATATCGCCTGCCGCGACAACAGCATCTTGCAAAACCCTGAAGTGGTGAGTGCCTACAGCTATGCCCGCGATAACAAAAAGAAAATTCATTTCTTAGGATTGGTTTCGGACGGCGGCGTTCACAGCTCACTCGATCATTTGCTAAAATTAATTGACATAGCCAAAGATTACAATGCCGAAGCTTATGTTCATGCATTTATGGACGGTCGCGACACCGACCCAAAAAGCGGCAAGGGCTTCATTGAACAACTCGACAACTATACAAAAGGAACAACCACAAAAGTTGCTTCCATCATAGGACGTTACTACGCCATGGACCGCGACAAACGCTGGGAACGCGTAAAAGAATCGTACGATTTACTTGTACATGCCAAAGGGACACCTTACAACAATGCAGCCGAAGCCATGCAAGCCTCCTACGATGCTGGCGTTACCGACGAATTCGTAAAACCTATAGTAATAGTGGATGCGGCCGGAAAACCTTTGACAAAGATTGAAGCCGGAGATGTTGTAATTTTCTTCAACTATCGCAACGACCGTGCAAAAGAACTTACAATTGTGCTTACCCAGCAGAACATGCCTGAATTCAACATGCATACTTTGCCTTTGGAGTACTATTGTATGACTCCATACGATTCTACTTTCGAAGGATTGCACGTGATGTTCGACAAGGAAAATGTACAAAATACCCTCGGAGAATATGTTTCGAATCTTGGTTTGAAACAATTGCGCATAGCCGAAACTGAGAAGTTCGCGCATGTTACCTTTTTCTTCTCCGGTGGTCGCGAAAGTGAATTTGATGGTGAAGAACGCATCCTCGTTCCGTCGCCTAAAGTGGCTACCTACGATTTGCAGCCCGAAATGAGCGCTTACGGCATTGCCGACAAACTTGTAGATGCATTGAACACTCAGAAATTTGATTTCATTGCGTTGAATTTTGCCAATGGCGACATGGTGGGCCATACCGGCGTACGCGAAGCCATTGTAAAGGCAGTTCAAACAGTGGACGAATGTATGGGAAAAGTAGTGGATGCTGCCAAAGCCAACGATTATGAGGTAATCATTATTGCCGACCACGGAAATGCTGACAACGCTGAAAATCCTGACGGATCGCCTAACACAGCTCACTCACTGAACCCGGTTCCTTTCGTTTATGTTACCGAAAACAAAAACGCGAAAGTAGAAAACGGAATCCTGGCTGATGTAGCACCTTCGATCTGTACAATTTTAGGAATTGACAAAGCTCCCGAAATGACAGGTAAGAGTTTGATTCAACAATAGATCCGGCACAGCTTTTTGTACTAAAATAAAGGCAGCATGAAAAGAATCATGCTGCCTTTTTAATATAAAAATTTTAGGTTTATTTCGCTAGTCGAAGTAATGCTTCGGCCTTTGCATTTTCAAATTTTTTCATCAAATCAGTCATAACTTCCTTTACTGTAGAAATGCGATCAGACAGATACGCATTACTGCCGGCAAAAGCATAACCTTTATCCATTTTTCCTCTGTAAGCATTGTAAAGCGAAACGATAATACAATAAGGCACCTTTTTATAATCGCAGGTATGCAAACAATTGTAGGGGCATGACTTGGGCTTTGTAAGGCCCTGTTTCACTCTTTCGAGGAACTTGCCCTGAAGCGCGCGACCCGGCATTCCAACCGGACTTTGGATGATCTCCACATCGTTTTCTCCGGCTTTGATGTATGAATTTTTGAACTTTATATCAGCATCACATTCATCGGTAGTGACAAAGCGGCTTGCTATCTGCACCCCTTTAGCTCCCAATTGCATTATTTTATACATATTTTCACCGTCATAAATACCACCGGCAGCCACAACAGGAATTTCCTGACTGTATTTCTCTTCGAAAAGAGCCACTTCGCGCACCACATCCGGAATCAGATTTTCTATTGAATAATTGGGATCGACAATCTGGTTCTGTTTAAATCCCAAATGACCTCCGGCTTTAGGACCTTCCACCACGATTAAATCAGGTAAGTAATCGTAATTCGCTTTCCACTTCTCGCAAATAATTTTGGCAGCACGTGCCGACGAAACAATAGGAACCAGTTTCGTAATACTTCCGGGCGTCAGGTATTTTGGCAAATCGAGCGGCAAACCCGCTCCGGCAAAAATAACATCAGCTTTTTCGGCGATGGCCGTTTTCACCATATCGCTGAAATTCGTCAACGCCATCATGATGTTCACTCCAACAATACCCGTTGTTTTTTCTTTTGTTTTGCGGATTTCTTCTTTCAGACCCACAATACATGACTCCATGTACGATCTTGCTTTCTCCCTATAAATCAATCCCAGTCCCGCACACGAAATCACTCCTACTCCACCTTCGTTCGCCACTGCCGAGGCCAGCCCCGACAAGGAAATACCAACACCCATACCTCCTTGAATAACAGGTATTCGGGCTGTCAGATTTCCAATTTTCAATCCATTCATAAATGATAATTTTTAATTGTTTATTTTCATCTCCACAAGTCAACCTTTATATTTATTTTAATCTTACTCACAAGTTCCACTAAAAAAAACAGGAGCGAACGATCGAAAACACTTACGAACGTTCACTCCTGAAGTTAAAATCATTTAAGTACCAATCTGCTATTCGAGCAATTATCCGTAAATAATATTGCCATTTTCATCTTTAAACTCTTCGAAACTCTTATTGTATTGTTCCATGGCCTTATAACTCATCGACATGCTGGAGAAACCACCATCGTGATAAAGGTTCTGCATTGTTACTTTTCGGGTCAGGTCGCTAAACATAACCACACAATAATCGGCACAATCGGCAGCAGTTGCATTTCCAATTGGCGACATACGTTCCGAAAAATCGAGCAATCCATCCATACCTTTCACGCCACTTCCCGCAGTTGTCACTGTAGGCGATTGCGAAATTGTATTGATGCGCACATTGTGTTCACGTCCATAGATATAACCAAAGCTACGTGCAATAGATTCGAGCATAGCCTTTGCATCAGCCATGTCATTATAACCAAAAACAGTACGTTGAGCAGCCATATAAGTCAGCGCTACAACCGATCCACCTTCGTTAATGGCATTCATTTTTTTAGCTACCTGAAGCATTTTATGAAACGAAATGGCCGAAATATCCAAAGTGGTAGTCAACATATCGTAATCCAAATCGTCGTAAGTTCTTTTTTTGCGAACATTCGGAGACATCCCAATAGAGTGTAGGACGAAATCAATAGGACCTCCAAGCGCTTCCATCGATTGAGAAAAAACCTGTTCGAGATCGGCAACACTTGTTGCATCAGCAGGGATTAGCTTTGCATTTAATTTTTCCGACAATTCGTTGGTAGTACCCATACGAACCGCCAACGGCGTATTCGACAAAGTGATGATGGCACCTTCTTCTACCACACGCTCAGCCACTTTCCATGCTATCGACATATCGTTCAAAGCACCAAATACAATTCCCCTTTTACCTTTTAATAAATTATTACCCATGATAAGTTGATTAATATTGTTTCCCTTAATAACTCTTTCGCTTCGAAAAAAGTTCGGCAGAAACGTAAATTCGGCACAAAGATACTAAAATTGTGCATTATTTCAATATTTAATGAAAACGATGAAATGAGAATTTAATCATAGAAGACCTAAAGGTTTATTTTACAATTCATAAAAAAACAACCTTTCCAACAATAAAGCTGAAAAGGTTGTGTAACATTATACAAAAAGAAACGTTAGTTCACTCTGAATTTATCGTTTCCTGTTTTCAAAAAACCGACAATTTGTTTAGCAGCTGCAATACCGGCGTTGATATTGGCCTCCGAGGTTTGAGCTCCCATTTTCTTAGCCGTTGCAAAATAGCGGGTTGGGAATTTTTCCAGCATTTCTGCATGATTATCAGGCATTACATCAGTCACGTATTTAACATCGGGACGTGACTCCATAAACTGAACCATATCAGCCTCATGCACTACCTCTTTGCGGGCAGTATTTACAAGGACAGCACCTTTGGGCAACAGTTGGAGCAATTCGGCATTGATAGATTGTTTTGTTTCTTTTGTCGCAGGAATGTTGATAGAAATGATATCGCAACTCTGGTACAACATTTTCACCGAGCAGGTAGGATTAACACCTTCGGCCTTGATGTCCTCGTCGCGACAGAACATATCAAAGGCAAGTATCTCCATTCCAAAACCTTTGGCAATGCGAGCCACATTCCGGCCAACGTTTCCATACGCATGAATACCCAGTTTTTTACCTTTTAACTCGGTACCTGAAGTTCCGTTATAGAAGTTCCTGATGGCATAAATCAACAATCCGAAAACCAGTTCGGCTACTGCATTGGCATTTTGTCCGGGAGTGTTCATCACACAAACTCCGGCAGCTGTAGCAGCGTCAAGATCAACATTATCGTAACCAGCACCGGCACGCACCACTATTTTAAGTTGTTTTGCGGCTGCAATCACTTCAGCATCGATGATATCGCTGCGAATAATGATGGCATCGGCATCAGCTACAGCATCGAGCAATTGCTGCTTTTCGGTATATTTTTCCAACAAAGCCAATTCGAAGCCGGCTTCTTCAATCTCTTTACAGATGCCGTCGACAGCCACTTTGGCAAACGGTTTATCAGTAGCAATAAGTACTTTCATAATATATATGTCTAAGATCAAAAGACAAAAGTCTAAGGACACATGACCTTAGACTTTCGACGTTTGACAGATTAGTGTTGTTTTTCAAATTCGAGCATGCAATCCACAAGCGCCTGAACACTTTCGATAGGCATGGCATTATAAATAGAAGCACGATAACCACCCACAGAACGGTGACCTTTAATTCCATCCATTCCGGCGGCAGTCGCAAATTTCAGGAAGTCGGCTTCAAGATCTTTGAATTCAGGTTTCATTACAAAGCATACATTCATACGTGAACGGTCTTCTTTAGCAGCCGTTCCGACAAACATTTTACTATTGTCGATGGCATTGTAAAGTAATTCGGCTTTGGCAATGTTACGTTTTTCCATTTCAACCAAACCACCATTGGCTTTCAGCCAGCGCAATGTTTCCAACGCACTATAGATAGGCAATACCGGAGGTGTATTGAACATCGATCCTTCAGCAATGTGCGTTTTATAATTCAACATGGTAGGAATATAACGGGATACTTTGCCCAGCAATTCATCTTTTACAATAACGAAAGCCAATCCGGCAGGAGCTAAGTTTTTCTGTGCACCACCATAAATAAGACCGTATTTTGAAACATCCATAGGACGTGAGAAAATATCGGAAGACATATCGGCAACCAAAGGTACCGGAGAGTCGATATCAGTCAGAATTTCAGTTCCGTAAATAGTATTGTTCGTTGTGATGTGGAAATAATCGGCATCAGTTGGAATCACATAATCTTTGGGTATAAATGTGTAATTTGCATCTTTTGACGAAGCCACTTCAATTGTTTCTCCAAATCCTTTGGCTTCCTTCATTGCTTTATTGGCCCAAACGCCTGTATTCAGATAAGCAGCTTTCTTTTCCAATAAATTGAAAGGAATCATGCAAAACTGCATACTTGCCCCACCTCCTAAGAATAACACAGAATACCCTTCAGGGATATTTAATAATTCTTTAAAAAGATCTCTTGCTTCGGCAATTACAGCCTCAAAATCTTTCGAACGGTGGCTTATTTCAAGAATTGAAAGCGTAGAACCATTGAAATCCAACACTGCCTGAGCTGTTTTTTCAATCACTTCACGTGGCAGGATAGATGGACCCGCACTAAAATTATGCTTTTTCATACAAAAAAATTATGTTTGTTTTGTTAGTTTTATCCCTCTGGAAAAAGAAAGCGCAAAAATACTGAAATTTTTACTTATTTCACTGCAAAAATGTGTTTTTATAATTTTTCAATGCCATTTTTTTATACTCATACAAACCTGATTGTGAAATTTGTATATTTATTCAATCCTTTGGCACGTAAAATGAATATCTGAGTTATGAAACTACATCCCCTTAGGTTCCCCTTGCGAATTAGCGAGGATATTTTTCTTATCGTTGAGGGGCGACACCACAGCTTTGCCTGTTTGTTTTTCAAGTTCTTTTCGGGCATTTCGGGCTACCGAGCCACCCTGTTGTGCCACCTGAATATGTTCATCCATGGTTTCGGGTTGCTTTGCTTCCAATATTTCTTTGGTAGAAACTTCATCTAACATATTCAAAACCAATTCAGTATCTGTCATATTGTCGCGCAGATTTTCTTTTTTCATCTCTTTGAACTGACGATATTCTTTTGCTGTTTTATCAGCCCATGTTTTATAAATTATATCGGTTAATGTTGCAGTTGGTTACAATCTGTAACCGACAGATTCCCCTCTTTCTTTAATCCGTTTTTCAGAACCTTCCTATAATTATTGGGATTGGGACTATCGGTAAGTATGCCCACAACATCCACTACAGAAAAATACCATTTCTCCTGTTCGTCGTCCCACACTGTGCGGACTAACTTCTCATCGAACAATTTGATTTCAGGCTTTTGTGTCATTTTCTCGTTTACTGTTTTTGCAATTACCATTTATCCTTTGGCTCCACAACACACCTCAGTTCATTTTCCTCTGATAATCCGTTTTATATCATTCAACTTATTCAGTGCTTCAACTGGTGTTAAGTTATTAATATCGAGATTTTTTATTTCGTCGCGTATTTGTTCCAAAACAGGGTCGTCGAGTTGGAAGAAACTCAGTTGCATACCCTCGCGGTGTTCGGCAATTTCGCCAATTGGTTTTGCAACACCTGTCTGACGGTTTTCCGATTCCAGGTCCTTCAGAATTTGCTCCGAACGTTTCACAATACTTTGCGGCATTCCGGCCATTTTGGCCACATGGATACCAAAACTGTGCTCGCTGCCACCTTTCACTAATTTACGCAGGAAAATGATTTTCTTATCCACTTCCTTCACCGACACATTATAATTTTTAATGCGATGAAACGATTTTTCCATCTCATTCAACTCGTGATAGTGTGTTGCAAAAAGCGTTTTTGCTTTGCTTGCACCGTGTTCGTGAATATATTCCACAATAGCCCACGCAATGGAAATACCATCGTAAGTACTTGTTCCGCGCCCCAGCTCATCGAAAAGAATCAAGCTCCGATTCGAAAGATTGTTCAGAATACTTGCCGCCTCGTTCATTTCTACCATAAAAGTAGATTCGCCCTGAGAGATGTTATCGCTCGCTCCCACACGGGTAAAAATCTTGTCCACCACGCCAATGCGGGCACTTTCCACCGGAACAAAGCAGCCAATTTGTGCCATAAGCGTAATCAGCGCCGTTTGACGCAGCAAAGCCGACTTACCCGCCATGTTCGGACCGGTAATAATGATGATTTGCTGCGTTTCATTGTCCAGGTACACGTCGTTGGCAATGTATTTCTCTCCAATTGGTAATTGTTTTTCAATCACCGGATGGCGTCCCTGCTTGATATCCAGAATATCGTTATCCAATACTTCCGGACGCACATATTTATTTTCGGCAGAGACTTTAGTGAACGACAGCAGACAATCGAGTTGTGCAATCAGGTTCGAATTCAACTGAATGGCTGTAATATATTCA
>JAEAMF010001656.1_pt1 | contig 14758 bp, 17 predicted proteins | sample 8958721 | NCBI WGS metagenome assembly JAEAMF01 (sample SAMN16933255, study PRJNA681124) | bioreactor sludge metagenome | isolation source: anaerobic bioreactor treating anionic surfactant - SDBS | place: India: Bengaluru | collected 2019-02-28
CCCCCCACGTCGCACTCGTGGTCGGCATCCAGGCGGACAAGAACGGAAACCTTTACACCGGCCCCAACACCGAAGACACGCCCGCTATCGTCGAGGCCACCCATTTCAAGCAGGGCATTGTTGTGGCCCAGGTGGAAAAAGTGGTGAAGAAGCTTCCGCGGGTGGATATTCCGGGGGACTGGGTCGATTTCGTCATCCCCGTGGGGAAACCCTGTTATGTCGAGCCGCTTTTCACACGGAACCCGGCAAATATACGTGACGTGCATATCCTGATCGGCATGATGGTGATCAAGGGGATCTATGGGGAATACGGCTTAAAGTCTCTCAATCACGGAATCGGCTACGCCATGTCGGCCATCGAACTGCTGCTGCCCACCTATGCCGAGCGGCTCGGTCTCAAGGGCAAGATCTGCACGCACTGGGCGCTCAATCCCCACCCGACGATGATCCCGGCGATCGAGTCCGGTTTCGTGGAGTCGATCCATTCATTCGGCTCCGAGGTTGGAACGGAGGATTATGTCTCGGCCCGCCCCGACATCTTCTTCGTCGGCCCTGAAGGGCAACTGAGATCGAACCGCGCCTTCTGCCAGTGCGCCGGCCATTACGCCATCGATGCCTTCGTCGGGGCGACACTGCAGATCGACCGCTACGGCAACAGCTCCACCGCCGTGGTCGACCGGATCGGAGGCTTCGGCGGGGCGCCCAACATGGGATGCGACCCCCCCGGTCGGCGTCACTCGAGCGAGGTCTGGCTCAAGGCGGGGCAGGAGAGCGGAATGCGGGCAAGCCTGATCGGCGACATGCCCCGAGGGCGCAGGCTGGTAATCCAATTGCTGGAGACGAAGGGGCCGAAGGGGAATGACTGTTTCGTGGACAGGCTCGACGCCTGGGAACTGATGAAACGGGCCGGCCTCAGCCTTCCGCCGGTGATGATCTACGGCGATGCGGTGACCCATATCGTATCGGAGACCGGCATCGCCCACCTGATCCGCTGTGCCGACCTGGAGGAGCGACAGGAGGCGATCAAGGCCGTGGCCGGCGAAACGGATCTCGGCAGGGAGATAACACCACAGCGAAAGGATGAATTGAGACGAAAAAAAATCTTCCAAACACCGGAGGACTTGGGAATCGACCCATCCACGGCAAACGCATCACTGCTTGCGGCCCGAGGGGTTCATTATGTGGGAATACACGGACAAGGTCAGGGAACATTTTCTCAATCCCCGCAATGTCGGGGAGGTCGAAAATCCGGACGGGGTCGCCGAAGTCGGTTCCATTGCCTGCGGCGACGCCCTGAAGCTTTCCTTCAAGCTCGATGAAAACAAACGGATTCAGGATGCAAAATTCAAGACCTTCGGCTGCGCCAGCGCGATCGCATCTTCTTCCGCGCTGACCGAAATGATCAAGGGAATGACGCTGGAGGAGGCGATGAAGGTCACCAACCAGGATATCGCCGCCTTTCTCGGCGGCCTTCCCGACGAGAAGATGCACTGCTCCGTCATGGGCAAGGAGGCGCTCGAGAAGGCCATCGAAAACTACCGGGGCGCGCCGGCAGAGGAAAAGGGCGCCAAAATCGTCTGCGAGTGCTTCGGGGTGACGGACCGGGAAATCGAGCGGGCCGTTCGGGAAAACAACCTCGCGACCGTCGAGGATGTGACGAATTACACCAAGGCGGGCGGCGGCTGCGGGAAATGCCACGACGCGATCCGGCAGATCATCGACCGGGTGCGGGCGGAGATGCGGACCGAGCCCAAACCGACAGCGGCAGCCAGGATGACCAACATCCAAAAGATCCGCAAGATTGAGGAGACCCTCGATCGAGAGATCCGCCCTTCGCTGAGGCATGACGGCGGAGATATCGAGCTGATCGACGTGATCGGTAACCGTGTCATCGTGGCCGTGCGGGGGGCATGCGCCGTCTGCAAGGCCTCGGAAAGCACATTGAAACAATTCGTGGAGGTCAAACTCCGGGAACTGGTTTCACCCGATCTGACCGTCGAGGAAGAGGAGGCGCCCCAATGAAAACCGTCTATCTGGACAACAACGCGACCACCAGGGTCGCGCCCGAGGTCCTGGAGGCCATGCTCCCCTATTTCAGCGACCTCTACGGAAACCCGTCGAGCATGCACGCCTTCGGCGGCCAGGTCGCCAAGCGGCTCCGAGAGGCCCGGGAGCAGGCCGCGGCGCTGATCGGCGCCTCTCCGGAGGAGATCATTTTCACGAGCTGCGGAACGGAAAGCGACAATGCGGCCCTCCGTTCCGCCCTGGCCGCCCATCCGGAAAAACGCCATATCGTCACCAGCCGCGTGGAGCACCCTGCCGTCAAGGCCCTGGCGGCCCATCTCGCCGAGAGGGGTTACCGGATCACGGAGCTGCCGGTGGACAAAAACGGCCTTCTGGATTTGTCCCTCTATGAGGAGAGTCTCGCGCCGGATACGGCCGTGGTCAGCCTCATGTGGGCCAACAACGAGACGGGGGTCATCTTTCCGGTGGAGAAGGCGGCGGAGCTGGCCCGCGAACGGGGCATCCCGTTCCATACCGACGCCGTACAGGCAACCGGCAAGATCCCCATCGACATGCGGAAAACCGCGATCGACATGCTTTCCTTCTCCGGCCACAAGCTCCACGCCCCAAAGGGGATCGGCGTTTTATACGTCCGCAAGGGAACCCGTTTTTCGCCGCTTCTGATCGGGGGACACCAGGAGAAGGGGCGCCGGGGCGGCACGGAAAACACGCCGAGCATCATCGGTCTGGGAAAGGCCTGCGAATTGGCGTCCGGCCACCTGGATACCGAAAACAAAACCGTCCGGCGGTTGCGGGACAGGCTGGAGACGACGTTATTGGCAAAAATCCCGAACGCACGGGTCAACGGGGATCGGGATCAGCGACTGCCGAACACGACGAACATCAGCTTCGAGTTTGTCGAGGGAGAGGGGATTCTGTTGCTGATGAACGAATACGGGATTTGCGCCTCATCGGGGTCGGCCTGTACCTCGGGATCCCTGCAGCCCTCCCACGTATTGCGTGCGATGGGCGTTCCGTTTACGATGGCCCACGGCTCAATCCGTTTCAGCCTGAGCATCTACACCACCGACGAGGAGATCGATTTCACGATAGAAAAACTCCCCCCGATCATCGAGCGGCTGCGCGGCATGTCACCCTACTGGGCCACCGCGCCGCAGACCTGCACAGGCAAATCAGGGACATGAACCTGCAGGGCATTGCCGGAATCCTTTTTCTGACGGGCCTCGCCTGGCTGATCAGCGAGAACCGGCGTGCCGTCCGTTACCCCATCATCATCACGGGTCTTGTGGTTCAATTCGTCTTGGCGCTGGCCCTGCTCAAAATTCCGCTCTTCGGCGATTTCTTTGAGCTGCTGAACCGGGGAGTCGCCGTCCTCGAAAAATCCACAGCCGCGGGCACCTCCTTCGCCTTCGGCTATCTGGGAGGCGGGAAGCTTCCCTTTGCGGAGACCTATCCGGGATCGTCTTTCATTTTTGCCTTCCAGGCGTTGCCGCTGATCCTGGTCGTCAGCGCCCTCTCCTCGCTCCTTTTCTACTGGAAAATCCTGCCGCTCGTGGTCCGGGCCTTTGCCTGGATGCTGCAGAAAACCATGCGCGTCGGCGGCGCCGTCGGATTCGGCGCGGCGGCCAATGTTTTTTTGGGCATGCTGGAAGCGCCGCTGCTGATCCGGCCCTATCTCGATCGGCTCACGCGCAGCGAATTGTTCATCACGATGAGCTGCGGCATGGCCAACATCGCCGGCACCGTCATGGTCCTCTACGCAACCATTCTTGGTGGCATTGAGCAACCAGCTCCTTGGGCTCCTCCCCCATTTTCGCGGAGAACCCATTACGCTGCAACGTTTTCTGGGCTACCTGATGGCCCCGATGGCCTGGATGATCGGGATTCCCTGGTCGGAAAGCACGACGGCAGGATTTCTGCTGGGGGAAAAGACCATCCTCAACGAACTCATTGCCTATCTGGACATGTCGAAACTGCCGGCGGGATCCTTGAGCCCCAGAAGTCGGATCATCATGACCTATGCGCTCTGCGGTTTCGCCAACCTGGGCAGCCTGGGCATCCTGATCGGCGGCATGTCCGCCATGGCGCCCGCCCGGCGCGGCGAGATCGTATCCATGGGGTTCAAATCGATCCTCTGCGGCACGATGGCGACCTGCATGGTCGGCGCGATCGTCGGTCTGCTGATATAGCGGAGCTGTTGAAAACCAGCGCATCCCTGCGCCGGATCTTCTTCGCTCCCTTCCTCTCGCCGGACGGCAAAGATGAAATCCTTTCGAAGGGACCCCGGTTCGGCGGCATTTAAAAAAGGCAAAACGCCTATTGACATACCCAAGGGGTTTTTTTATGATGGTCGCCGACAACGATTCTGAGATCGGAAACGTCTTGAACATCGCGGCGGACCCGCGTTTCATGAAAACAGACTTTCATCCGAATCATACCCAATCAAACAACGGCCCACGCCTTCGCGGGGATGGGGGATCATGACGGGCAAAAAGATTTCCCTGCAGAAGCGGAGGCCCCTCTTACGGATCTTGACCGGGCGGTAACGGATATGGCGAAGCTGAAGCTCAAAACGCATTTGATCAACCGCGAGTGGTGCAAGGGATGCGGGATTTGCGTGCATTTCTGCCCCAAGAAGGTCCTCGAACTGGACGAATTCGAAAAGGTGGCGGCGGCAAGGCCGCAGGACTGCATCTGCTGTAAACTCTGCGAGTTGCGGTGCCCGGACCTGGCGATCGAGGTTCAGACGGAGCAGGAGTAATATGGGCGGCGATTTGAGGTTTGTTCAGGGAAATGAAGCCTGCGTGGAGGCGGCGCTGTATGCCGGCCTGGATTTTTTCGCCGGTTATCCGATCACGCCATCGACGGAGATCGCGGAGCTGATGTCGTCCCGCCTGCCCCAGAGGGGCGGCAGATTTCTGCAGATGGAGGACGAGATCGCCTCGATCTGCGCGATCATCGGGGCGTCGCTGACCGGAAGCAAGGTGATGACGGCCACCAGCGGACCGGGGTTCTCGCTGATGCAGGAAGGCCTCGGTTACGCGATCATGGCAGAGATCCCCTGCGTAATCGTGGATGTGCAGCGGGGAGGCCCCTCGACGGGCCTGCCGACCAAGGTGAGCCAGGGGGATATCAACCAGGCGCGCTGGGGGGTTCACGGGGATCACGCGATTGTCGCACTGACGGCTTCGAACCATCAGGACGTGTTTTCGATCACGGTCGATGCCTTCAATTTTTCGGAAACCTACCGGACGCCGGTGATCCTGCTGTTCGACGAGACGATCGGACACATGCGGGAGCGGCTGGAGATTCCGGAGCCCGGGGGCATTCATCTGGTGGAAAGGCTCAAGACATCCGTCCGGGAGGGGGTGGATTACCACCCGTACCTGCAGAGGGAAGACGGCCGCCTGCCGATGTCCGATTTCGGGGGGGTGCACCGGTACAACGTGACGGGCCTGTTTCACGACATGTGGGGATTTCCGTCGGAGAACCCGCGTGTGGTCCACGAGCTGATGCGGCATTTGGTGGACAAAATCGAAAACCACGTCGAAAGGATGACCCGCTATCGCGAATATTATGTGGAAGACGCGGAGGTTTTGCTGGTCTCCTATGGAGCGTCGGCACGCTCATCGCTCCACATGGTCACCGAGCGCCGCCAGCACGGTGAGAAGGTGGGGCTGCTGGAGCTCCAGACCCTGTGGCCCTTTCCCGCCGCGCTGGTGAGGGAGAAGGCACGCCATGCCGAGTTCGTGGTGGTCGTGGAGATGAACATGGGGCAGGTCCTGCTGTCGGTCAAGGCTTCGGTGGAGCGGCCCGAGCGGGTATTTCTGGCCAACCGGGTGGACGGAACGCTGATCACGCCGATCGATATCCGCAACATCCTCCGGCTGATCCAGGGCAAAGGAGTCTGACATGGCCGTCAAGGATTATATCCGGGAGAGGTTTTTCCCTCACATCTGGTGCCCGGGCTGCGGGCACGGCATCGTGCTCAACAGTCTGGTGCGCGCGGTGGAGGGGCTCGGCCTGAGGAAGAACGACATCGTCATGGTATCGGGGATCGGCTGTTCCTCGCGGATTGCAGGGTACCTCGATTTTCACACCTTGCACACGATTCACGGACGGGCGCTCGCGTTCGCCATGGGCGTGAAAATGAGCCGCCCGGACCTGACCCTGCTGGTGCCGATGGGAGACGGGGACGCACTCTCCATCGGCGGGAACCACTTCATTCACGCGTGCCGGCGGAACGTCGACATGACGGCGATCGTGATGAACAACCGCGTGTACGGAATGACCGGCGGGCAGTTTTCACCGCTGTCGGGACACGGCACCATGGCGACGACCGCCCCGTATACGAACATCGACCAGGAATTCGACGTGGTCACGCTCGCCACGGCGGCGGGAGCCACATTTGTGGCGCGCGCGACGGCTTACCACGTTCAGCAGCTTCCCGGAATCCTGGAGGAGGCGATCCGTCATAGGGGATTTTCCGTCGTGGAAGTCATGACCCCCTGCCCGACGTACTTCGGGCGGAAAAACAAAGAGGGAAGCGTCGTGAACATGATGGAAAACCTGAAGACGGGGACCACCCCGATCGGCTCGAAGGCGAAACAGGAGAATCCCTCGCTGATCGAGAGGGGGGTTTTCGTCAAGAAGGAGATGCCGGAGTACTGCGCCGAGTATCAGAAGATCATCGATCGGGCAATGAAAGGTCAATGACGATGGAGCGATGCAGGCTGGTCTTTTCCGGTTCGGGGGGGCAGGGGGTGATCACGGCCGCGATCATTCTGGCCGAGGCGGCCGTGCTGTACGAGAGTCTCATCGCCGTCCAGTCCCAATCCTACGGCCCGGAGGCGCGGGGCGGCGCGACCCGCTCCGATGTCATCATCGCGGAATCCCCGATCCACTATCCGAAGGTGATCCAGCCCAACGTCCTGATATGCCTGACCCAGCAGTCCTACGCGAATTATTTTTCCATCCTCCGCCCGGGCGGGTTGCTGCTCACCGATACCCATTACGTCAAACTGGGGAAAAAGGTGGATGCCCGGCAGGTGGAATTGCCGATGTACGAGACCGTGATGGAAAAGATCGGCCGCCCGATCGTCTTCAACATCTGCATGCTCGGCGCCGTCCTCGGGTTGACGAAGCTGGTCCGACCCGAATCGATCATGAAGGTCCTGGAAACGCAGATACCCGCCAGTTTCCTCGAGATGAACCGCCAGGCCCTCGATCTCGGGCTGAAGCTGACCGAGGGACTCGGGGATTGACGTCCCTGCCCCCGTCAGGGTCCCGCTGCGCTGAAAGAGTTAGACCTGCCCCGTCGCAGAGCCGTCCGATACGACAAAGCCCCGGAGGGAAAAGATGAAGATCCACGAATTTCAGGCGAAGGAGCTGCTGCGCAGTTACGGCATCCCGGTTCCGCGCGGCAAGGCGGCTTCCACGCCGGACACGGCGCGCCACGCGGCGGAACAGTTGAAGGGCAGGGCCGTCATCAAGGCGCAGATCCACGCGGGAGGCCGGGGAAAAGGAGGCGGCGTCAGGACGGCCGCCTCGCCGGACGAGGCGCTGCATGCCGCCCGGGCGATCCTCGGGATGCAACTGGTGACCCATCAGACCGGCCCCAAGGGGAAAAAGGTGCGCCGGGCCCTGGTGGAAGAGGCCCACGCCGTCCGGAAGGAACTTTACCTGAGCCTGGTCGTGGACCGGTCGCGGGGAAAGGAATGCGTTGTGTTTATGGCCTCGGCGGAAGGCGGCATGGACATCGAACAGGTGGCGGCGACCGCCCCGGAAAAGATCGTCCGTTGCGCAGTCCATCCCGTCGTCGGCATCAGCCCGTTCCAGGCCCGAAAGCTTTCCGCCCCTCTGGGGCTGGACGCGGAGCAGCGAAAGGTGTTTGCCGAAATCGTCCGGAACCTCTACCGCCTCTTTCTCGAAAAGGACTGCTCCCTTGTGGAGATCAACCCGCTGGCGGTCACCGAAGACGGCCGCCTTCTGGCGCTCGACACGAAGATCAACTTCGACGACGACGGACTCTACCGCCACCCGGAGATCCGTGAGCTCAGGGACCCGGACGAGGAGGATCCGCTCGAGGTCATAGCGAAAGACGCCTCCGTGAACTATATCAAACTGGACGGCAACGTCGGTTGCATGGTCAACGGGGCGGGGCTTGCGATGACGACGATGGACCTGATCCAGATGGCCGGGGGGGAGCCGGCGAATTTTCTGGATGTGGGGGGCGGCGCTTCGGCGGAACAGATCGAAAAGGCGTTTCGCATCCTGACCTCCGACCCGAACGTGAAATGCATCCTGATCAACATCTTCGGCGGCATCCTGCGCTGCGACCGCGTCTCCGCCGGACTGATCCAGGCGGCCAAAAACATCGACCTCAAGCTGCCGATGGTGGTCCGGCTGCAGGGAACCAATGTGGAGGAGGGGCGGCGGATGCTGCGGGACTCCGGCCTCCGGTTCACGGTGGCCGACGGACTCTACGAGGCGGCCGAAAAGGCCGTGGCGCTGCTGGGATGAAAACGGCGCCGGATCGCCGGAAACAGGCTCGCGCCTGAAGGAGAAACACGGATGGCCATACTGCTGGACAAGGATTCGCGCATCGTCATTCAGGGGATCACCGGCTCGGAGGGAAGCTTTCACGCCCGCGAGTCGGTGAAGATGGGAACGCGGGTCGTGGCCGGGGTCACGCCCGGAAAGGGAGGAACGGACCTGGACGGGATTCCCGTGTACGACCGGGTCTGCGATGCCGTCGAAAAACAGCAGGCCAACGTCTCGGGAATCTACACGCCGGCGGCGTTCACGCCGGATGCGATCTTCGAGGCCATCGAGGCCGGGGTCGGACTGGTCGTCTGCATGACCGAGGGGATTCCGGTTGCGGAGATGATCCGCGTGAAGCAGGCTCTGAAAGGATCGGGCACGCGGATGATCGGGCCGAACTGCCCCGGGATCGCGACCCCCGGCGTCGGCAAGGTCGGCTTCATGCCGAATTTCATCCATCAAAAGGGAAACGTGGGCGTCATCTCCCGCAGCGGGACCCTGACCTACGAAATGATCTGGCAATTGACCGAACTCGGGATCGGCCAGTCCACCTCGATCGGCATCGGCGGGGACCCGATTGTCGGCACCGGTTTCATCGAGTTGCTGGAGCTTTTTCAGAAAGATCCCGAAACCGAGGCGATCGTGATGATCGGCGAGATCGGAGGAACGGCGGAAGAGGAGGCGGCCGAGTTCATCCGGGGGAATGTGACGAAGCCGGTGGTTTCCTTCATCGCCGGACGGACGGCGCCCCCGGGGCGGCGGATGGGGCACGCCGGCGCGATCATCTCCGGCGGAAAAGGAACGGCCGCCGAGAAATTCAAGGCCCTCGAAGGGGCGGGCGTTCTGGTGGAAAAAAACCCCGCCGAAATCGGCCGGCGCGTCCGGGAGGTACTGCATTCGGCCGGCAAAACATAACGGCACCTGAAAACATCACGCTGAAGAACAACAGAAGTCCCCGCTTGACAGACCGGGAATTAGCTGTTAGGAACCCTGAACACGTGAGATGATCCGTCGGGGCCGGGAGCGGCCCCGGGGTTGACATCCAAACCCGTTGCTTTCTTGACATCAGACAGGGGGGCGTATGTTCATCTGGCTCTTTCACCGCATCAGCGGCGTGACCCTGATCATTCTGTTCGGCATCAAGATCCTCACCAGTTTTTTTCTCTTCACAAAAGACCAGAAACCCGACTGGGCGCTCAGCCTGCACCGGCACCCCGTACTGGACATCCTCATTCTGGTCCTGTTCACCTTTCACAGCATCTACGGCCTCAGAACCGTGGCCATTGACCTGGGCTGCCGCAAGGAAAAGCCGTTGTTCTGGGCGGCAAACATCGCCGCGGGCATCATTTCCATCGCGTTGATCATTCTCTATTTCCGGTTTTCATAGGGCGCGGGCATGCTGAATCACGATATCCTCATTGTCGGCGGCGGTCTCACGGGGCTTCGGGCGGCTGTCGGCCTGTGCGACCGTTTCAACGTGGGGCTGATCTCGAAGGTCTATCCGACACGCTCCCATTCGATCGCCGCACAGGGGGGGATCAACGCCGCCCTGACCAACAATCCCGACAGCCGGGACGACTCCTGGGAAAAGCACACTTACGATACGATCAAGGGGAGCGATTTTCTGGCCGACCAGGACGCCGTCGAGATCATGTGCAAGGAGGCCATCAAGATTGTCTACGAGATGGAGCACTGGGGATGCCCCTTCAGCCGCTTTCCCGACGGCACCATCGCCCAGCGTCCCTTCGGCGGCGCCGGCTATCCGCGGACCTGCTACTGCACCGATATCACCGGGCATGCGCTGCTCAACACGCTGTACGAACGGGCGGTCGCCAAGGGGGTCAAGATCTATCCCGAATGGTTCGTGGCCGCGCTGTGCATCGAAGGGGGCCGCTGCCACGGCGTCATCGCGTTGGATCAGACCCGGGGCGAGCTGATCCCCGTTGCCGCCGACGCGACCTTTTTCGGGACCGGCGGATACGGGCGGGTCTATCAGCACTCCACGAATGCGCTGATCAATAACGGCAGCGGCATCGGTATGGCCTATGCGGCGGGCGCACCGCTGAAGGATATGGAATTCGTCCAGTTCCATCCCACATCGCTGATCGGCACCAACATCCTGATGACGGAAGGATGCCGCGGCGAGGGGGGATACCTGTTCAACAACCAGCATGAACGCTTCATGCAGCGGTATGTCCCCTCGGCCATGGAGCTGGCGCCCCGGGACATCGTCTCCCGGTGCATCCAGACGGAGATCAACGAGGGGCGCGGGTTCGATCACCCGCTGGGGAAATACATCCAGCTCGACATCCGCCATCTGGGGGAAAAGAAGATCCTGGAACGGCTTCCCGGCATCCGGAACATCTGCATCGATTTCATCGGAATCGATCCCGTTCTCGAACCGATCCCGATCATGCCGTGCCAGCACTATTCGATGGGGGGAATCGATGTCAACGAGCGGTGCGCTTCGGACATCCGGGGCCTCTATGCCGGAGGCGAATGCGCCTGCGTCAGCGTTCACGGCGCCAACCGCCTGGGCGGCAACTCGCTGCTGGAAACGATCGTTTTCGGAAAGGTGGCGGCGCGGGCGATCACCGAGGATCTGCCCCACCTCCCCCCGCCGGATCAGAAACCCCTGCTGCGGCTGAAGGAAGAGGTCGAAGAAAAGATGCGGCGTCTGACCGAACCCGGCCGGGAGAGGCCCTACCGGCTGCAGGCGGATCTCGGCGCCGTCATGAACGAGAAGGTCGGCATTTTCCGGACCCGCGCGGAGCTGGAGCAGGCCCTGGAAAGCGTGATCGGATTCAAGGAGCGCTATCGGGGCGTCGGCGTTTCCTCGCCGGTCCGGCACATGAATTACGAACTGACCGTCGCGCTGGAATTGGAGTACATGCTGGAGGTCTCGCACACGATCATCCTGGGAGCGCTGCTGAGGGAGGAGAGCCGAGGCGCCCACTACCGGACCGATTTTTCGACCCGGAACGACCGCGACTGGCTCAAACACACCATCGCCACTCGGGGGGCGGACGGCGCGCCCGTCATCTCGTTCAAGGATGTGGTGATTACACGGTATCAGCCGGTCGAGAGAAAGTATTGACGACGGCGAACAGGGACTGCGGGGGAACAAACATTGATCAGGGAGAGTGCGTACACCTTTAAAATCCTCCGTTACGACGCAACGGAACCGGGAATCGGCCCGCGCTTTTCCAGCTACCGGATTCAGGTCATTCCGGGCCTCACGGTGCTGGCGGTGCTGCTTCGGATCCGGGACGAGATCGACGGGACCCTCGCCTTCCGCTCCTCCTGCCGGTCCGCCGTCTGCGGGTCCTGCGGCATGGTCATCAACGGAAAGATCGACCTTGCCTGCCGGACGCAGGTGGCCACGTTCAACACCGACACGATCATCCTGGAACCCCTGCCCAACTTCGAGGTGATCCGCGATCTGGTCGTCGACATGACGCCGTTCTGGCAGATGTACGAAAAGATCCGGCCCTACCTGATCCGAAAGTCGCCCGACCCGGAGAAGGAAATCCCGCAGAGCGAGGCGGAACGCGCGAGGATCGACCAGTACGTCAACTGCATTCTCTGCGCCTGCTGTTACGGGGCCTGCCCCGTCCCCTCGCGGCAGGCGGACTATATCGGCCCCGCGGCCGCGGCCAAGCTGGAGCGGTTCGCGCTGGATTCCCGGGATGAACGGCCGCCCGATGCCCTTGAAATCGTCAACAACGAAAGGGGGGTGTGGGGCTGCGATACCGTCTTTCGCTGCATCGACGCGTGCCCGAAGGACGTGCGGCCCACCGATGCGGTCGTCGGCCTGCGCAAGACCCTGGTGAAAGAACGCTTCAAAAGAATCTTTCCGGGAGGGGGAAAATGAAACTGAAATATTCCCTCATCACGAGAAGAACGTTTCTCAACACACTGCTGTTCGGCTGGGCCGCCGCTTTCTTCTCCGGAACGTTTTACGCCCTGATGAAATTCGCGTTTCCCACACTGGGCAAGGAACCGGACTTTGTCGTGCTGGACAAAAAGGACTTCAAGGGCCTGCCCCAAAATTCGGTCAAGCCGTTTCCGTGGGGGGGGACGGTCGGCCTTTACTTGAAGAAGGCCGACGGTAAGGTCCTGGCGCTCAAGGGCGTCTGCACCCACATGGAGTGCAATGTGGCTTACAAGCCGGAGGAGCGCAAGTTTTACTGCGCCTGCCACCAGGGATGGTTTGATGAGAACGGCGTCAACATCGCCGGGCCGCCGCCCAAACCCCTTGAGGTTTTCGAAATTTCGGAAGAAGGGGACAAGCTGATCATCGCCCGGAAGGGGGTCAAGGTTGAACTGCCCAAGGCTTAAAGACTGGTTCGAAGAGCGCTACGACTTGCGGGGCATCCGACTTCTGGCCCGGGAAAAGCTCGTCCCCGAACATCGTTACGATCTCTGGTANGCCGGCGCCTTTCCGGTGATCGGCGGCTTCATCAAGGCCTTTCTGCGCGGCAGCATCGACGTGACCGGCGACACGCTGCTGCGTTTCTACGCGTTCCACGTGGCGATTCTGCCGATCGTGACGCTCGCGCTGATCGGCCTGCACATCCTGCTCGTCCAGTTCCACGGGATGAGCGTTCCGCTGTCGCTGGAGGGCGAAAAGCGGCGGGACATTCCTTTCTTCCCCAATGTTTTCCTGAAAGACCTGATGATCTGGCTGGTCGTTTTCGGGGCGGTCGTGACCCTCGCGGTGTTGCTGCCGCCGGAGATCGGCGTGAAGGCCGACCCGCTGGCCCCGCCGCCGGAGAATATCAAGCCCGAATGGTATTTCCTGTTCATGCTGGAAACGCTGAAGCTCTTCCCCGGGACAATTCTGGGGTTCAACGGGGAAACGATCGCGATCCTGTGCGTTACGGCGGGGATCCTGTTTTTCTTCCTGATCCCCTTTCTGGACCGGAAGTCGAGCCGGGGAGAAAAAAGCCCGCTGTTCACCTGGATCGGCGTCATCTATATCGTCTACTTCCTGGTCATGACGGCGATGGGCTTTCTGAGTTAGGAGTTCCCATGCAAGCGTTAGGAGCCTTTGAAAAGATCATAAGATTATCCCTGCGACGCCTTGCAGGGCCCGTCGTCACGGCCCTCTTCACGCTGGCCTACGCCGTCCCTTGCCTCGCGGCGGAGCCGGTCGCGGTCTTTCCGGGGGTGCCCTACGACGGCTATATCGTTTACGAGAGTCTGGCCGTCTTTTGGATCGTCCTTGTCGCGCTGATCGTCGTGATCCGCATGAAGCTTCGCGAAATCGAGCGGACTCAGCAACTGGGCGCGGATGAAGAGGATCCGAACGCCCCCTTCCTGCCATAGCGCCGGCGGCGGTTCTCGCGCCATTGCGCCCATGCGGGCGCGGCGCAGTCCCGTAAAAAGACGAAAACCGTCCCGGCTCGAGTTCCAAGATCAGACGGCTTTAATTTTGTGCGGAAATCTCGAAAGGAACGGCCCCTTCCCGGATCGGCGGAACGATCGGGGGCTGTCCGGTCCTCTGAAAGATCCGACGCCCTTCCTCAGACAGCAGCAGCTTGACAAAACCGATACCGGCGGCTTTGTTCTCGGCGGTGCCCGGGAGGGTCACCGCGTTTCGGATCTGTTCGCTCAGGTTCACCTTTGCCGGGAAATCGATCCTATCCGCGTCATCGGCAACGGTCACTGCGGCCGACAGGTATACGATGCCCGCGTTGGCCCTGCCGCTTTTGAGGGCCTTCAAAACGTCGGGAATGGCGTTTTCCTTGATGGCTCCGGCGATGATCTTTTGCGCCAACTCCGGCTTACCCTCGGCCGACGATGCCTTCTTGATGAACTCCATCGTCCGGTTGGTGGCCATGTCCTTTTCGCCGGTAACCCGCGCCAGCCGGACCCCGCTTTTTGCCAGATCGGACATCTGTTTGATCCCGAGAGGATTGCCCTTGCCGGTAACGACCACCATTTCATTGGCTGAAAATACGACATACCAGGATGCTGCGGCCTTGCCGCCTACCTGCTTGCCGAACATGTCTTTCACCACCGCCGGGTCGGAGGGAGCGAAGACATCGCAGGCATCTCCCTTGAGGATCCGCTCGGCGAGTTCCTTGGAGCGACCGGAGGTCAGGTTCACCGTGAGTCCGGTGTTTTTTGCCTCGAAGGCCTTTTTCATTTCGCCCATGGGCCCGGCCAGTGAATCGGCATGCCA
>JAEAMF010001682.1_pt1 | contig 14736 bp, 11 predicted proteins | sample 8958721 | NCBI WGS metagenome assembly JAEAMF01 (sample SAMN16933255, study PRJNA681124) | bioreactor sludge metagenome | isolation source: anaerobic bioreactor treating anionic surfactant - SDBS | place: India: Bengaluru | collected 2019-02-28
CCGCCGTGGATGACGAACATGGGCGTCTTCCAGTTCTTGATGAAGTTGGCCGGATTGTGCTTCTCGAAGTTCTGCGGGTTCTGCCAGGGCGTGCCCATGTGGTCCCACTCGGGGAACCACAGCTCCTCGGTCTCGAAATAGGCGGCCCGCTCGTCGATGTTGCCGTCGTGGGCGATCAGGCACTTGAAGCGGTCGGGCCAGTTGCCGGCGATCCAGTTGATCATGTAGCCGCCGTAGGAGGCGCCCAGCGCGCCGACCCGGGTCCCGTCCATCCAGGGATATTTCGCCAGCGCGGCGGCCAGGCCCTTCTTGAGGTCCTCGAGGGGCTTGCCGCCCCAATCGCCGCGGATGGCGTCGCAGAAGGCCTGGCCGTAGCCGGTCGAGCCGTGGAAGTCCACCATGACCACGGCGTAGCCGGCCCCGGCGTAGGCCTGGGGGTTCCAGCGGTAGTGGAAGTCGTTGCCGAAGGAGCCCTGCGGCCCGCCGTGGATGAGGAAGGCCACGGGATACTTCTTGGCGGCGTCGAAGTCGACCGGCTTGACGATGTAACCGTAGACGGTCTCGTTGTTCCAGCCCTTGAAGTTGAACTGCTCGGGCTGGCCCAGCCGGACGGCGGCCAGCTTGGCGGCGTTGATGGACGTCAGCGCCTTCTCGCCGGCGCCGGGCGCGATGAGATAGATCTCGGTCGGCGAGGTCAAGGTGTTGCGTTCGAAGACGACGCCGTCGCCGAGGGCGCCGAAGCCGGCCACCGTGCCCTGGCCCACGAGGACATCCGCTTTGCCGGTCGCCGCGTCGACGGCGAAGAGCGACGTCTGGCCCTTGTTGGGGGCCGTGGCCAGGAGCTTGGTCCCGTCGGAGGACCAGGCCAGGGACGAGGCCGAATAGTCCCAGGCTTCGGTCAGGACGCGGGCCGGACCGTCCGGCCAGGCCATGGTCACGATGCGCTGGCGGTCGGCCTCGTAGCCGGGACGGGCCATGGCCAGATAGGCCAGGGTCTTGCCGTCGGGCGAGAAGGCGGGCGCCGTGTCCAGGGCCTTGTTGGCCTCGGTCAGGCAGCGCGGGGCGGCCGAGCCGTCGAACGGGACGTAATAGAGGTCGAAGTCCGTGGACCAGGCTTCTTCGCGGCCGACGTCCTTGGCCGCGAAGACCAGGCCCGAGCCGTCGGGCGTGAAGGCGATCTCTTCGGGCCCGCCGAAGGGCTTGCTGGGCGTGTCGGCGTCCATGGCCGGCATGAGGTCTTTCACCTCTCCGCCGCCGTGCATGGGCATGGCGAAAAGGTGCGAGCGGCGGCCGTCGCTCCAGGTGTCCCAGTGGCGGACGAAGAGCTTTTCGTAGAGGCGGCCGGTGGCCGGGTCCTTCTCGACGGCCTCGAGCTTGGCCGCGGTCTCGTCGGGGGTCATGCCCGGGAAGACGTCCATGGTGAAGGCCAGCTTGGCCTTGGTCAGGACCAGGTTGCCGACGTCGAGCGGCAGCCGGGTGACCTGTTCGGCCTCGCCGCCGTCGACCTTGATGCGCCAGATCTGGGACGAGCCCGACCGCGTCGACAAGAAGTAGACCCACCGGCTGCAGGGCGTCCAGCGGCCGTTGAAGTCGGACGCGGGGTGGCTGGTCAGGCGGCGCAGGCCCTGGCCGTCGGCGCCCACGAGCCAGATGTCCGTGCGGCCGCGGTTCCCGGCCAGGTCCGTCTCCCGGACGTTGAAGGCGATCCATTTGCCGTCGGGCGAGACGCGGGAATCCGAGATCCGGTCCATGGCCAGCATGTCATGGATGGTCAAGGGATGGGTCGCCGGCGCGGCTTGGGCCGCGGCCAGGGCCGGCAGGCCGGCGGCGAAGGCCAGGGAAAGGACGAGGGCTGGGATGCGTCGCATGGATCACCTCTTCGCGCGGAGAGCTCGGGTCCCCGGGGGAGGACCCCCGTCCAGCATATAGCACACCGCCGCCGAGGCCGTCAAACGGCGGCCCGGCCGGGACGGCCGGCGGGCCGCTATTTCACTCCGACCAGCCGGACCGGGCCGATGAGCCCGGAGGGGAGCAGGGGAGAATCGGCCTTGTAGAACTCGACCGCCGTGTACGTATAGGTTTTGGCCGCGCCCGGCTGCTTGTCGCCGATGAGCCGGTTGACCCACAGATTGGCCACTTTGATCTCGAGCGTGTTGGCGCCGGGCTTGAGGGCCTCGGTCGCGTCGATGCGGAACGGCGTTTTCCAGACGGTCCCCAGGGGCTTCCCGTTGACGGCGACCTCGGCCACGTTCTTGACCTCGCCCAGGTCCAGCCAGAGCCGGGCCCCCGAGATAAGCCAGTTCGCCGAAACGTCGAAGCTTGCCGCATAGGTCGCCGTGCCGGAAAAGTACTTGATCCCCGGATCGGCGCTCTCGTTCCAGGCGCCCAGGGTCTTGAAACGGGCCGTCGCCGCCGCGCCCCGGCCGGGCTGGAAGGCGACCTCCCAGGGCCCGGCGACCTTTGCCAACGTGGTTTCGACGGGGTCGGGCAGGGCCCGGGCCGGCGCGGCGGCGGGCTTGCGGAAGACCACGAACACGGCGTCGTCGGGCGCGAGCCGGAGAGGCACGACGGTCCGGCCGTTGGCGACGAGATAAGGGGCGGGCTCGACGGCCCCGGTCTCGGCGTGCCAGAGCTCGGGTTCCTTGCCGGTCAGGCGAAAGCTGGCCTCGACGGTTTCCGGGCGGCTGTTGCGGTTGACGACCCAATAGATGTCGCCGTCGGTCAGGGCCCGGTGGACGAAGGCCAATTCGGTGTCCGGGTACGGCTTCGTATAGGAGAAATCGGACGCCGCGCCGATCGCGGCCAGGGCTTCCGCGACCGTGGCGCTGCCGAAGACCCGGCCGGGGCCGGCATCGCCGCCCCAGAGCCCCTCGGCGATGGCCCGGAACTCGGCCTGGTCGTCGGCCAGGCTCGGACTGTCGACCGGACGGGGGCCGACGACCACGGCGCCGGCCTTCACCAGGTCGCGGATCCTGCGCAGGACGGCGAGCGGCATGTGCCGGCCATTGGCGTCCAGCGCCAGCACGCGGTAGCTCATCCCGGCCGGCGTGACGATCCGTCCGTCCTTCACGGCCAGATGGTTCAGCACGACGTCCGAGCTGGCGAAATCGTAGCCGGATCCGGCCGGGAGGTCGGGCATCTTGTCGCCGAAAAGGGCCGTGACGTTGGAGTCCTCGCCATAATAATAAAGGACGTCGGCCACGAAACGGCCCTGCTGCAGCATGTAGGAGCTGCGGGCGAGGTAGGTCGTCCAGGGATGGGCCATCTCGGCCCAGGTCTCGTGCCGGTTGAACCACTGGCCGAACGGTCCCAGGCCCAGGCCGGGGATCTTGTCGTCGACCGGCTGATGGACGGAGGTGTGGATGACGAAGCGGTTCAACCCGTTGGTCATCATCCGGTCGGCCGTCGACTTCAGCGTCTCCGGCGAGAACATCCAGGCGTTGCGGTAGACGGTCAGGGACTCGGCCGCGACCAGGTTCTGGCCGTAGATGTGGGCCACGGAGGCGGACTCGCGGACATCGGCGTCGTGATAGCGGCTGGGCTGGCCGGGCCCGTTGAGCCAGGTGGCGCTCATGGGGATCGCGGCCCGGCGCTTGACGTCCATGCCGTCGCCGATGAAGGCCCGGCCGCCTTCGTGCGATTCGGTGTAACGGCCCATGCCCCGGGCCTTCAGGATGTCGGTCAGCTGGTCGTAGTGGTATTCGGCGACCATATCGCCCAGGGTTTTGCGGAAGTCCCAGAGGAACCGGTCGCTGGCCTCGGCGCTCTCGACGATCCGGCCGGCCAGGACCGGCAGCCACGGGTGCATGTCGTAGCCGCGGCGCCGGGCGAACTCGGCGAACATCCTGTCGGTCCAGTTGGCCGTCCCGGCCTCCCAGCTGTCGGTGATGACGTATTGGAGGCCCCGCTTGCCCATCAGGCCGCCGGTGGCGTCTGTCGGTGATGACGTATTGGAGGCCCCGCTTGCCCATCAGGCCGCCGGTGGCGTTCTTGTACTGGTCGAGGTAGTTGTCGAAGTAGGCCTTGACGTAGGTCTTGTCGAGCTTGTCGACCTCGAGGCCTGTGGCCTCGGGCGAGGCCGGCGCGTTGCGGGCGCCGGTGAGCGAATAGCCGAAGCGGAGCACGACCCAGCGTCCCGGGGGCGGCGTCCAGTCGAGGCGGCCGTCGGGGCGCATCTTCGAGGTCAGGTCGACGACCTCGGCCTTCTTGACCGCATCGCTCTCTGCGACCGGCGGGGTGGCCAGATCGTAAAGACCGGGCGTCGAATCGAAGGCGGCCTTATCTTGGAAGCGGTTGACGGGAGGAACGATATGGAGAACGAGCTCGGATACGCGCAGGCCCTCCGGCTCCTTGGTCGGCGTAAGGGGCTCGTTGGTTTGTATGCGAAGGCGGAACGTCCGGGCTTCGACAGGATCTGTTGAGAAAGTCATGCCCCTTTCCGGGACCGTCAGCAATGATTCGGCGGCCCGATGATCGTCCCATGGGACAAAGTACACCGGATCCACCGCGACAAGCTCCAGATCCTTATTGGAAAAACATTTGCCGCTTCTTTGAGCGCGCAGGGTCAGGCCACGCACTGTTTGGGGAGTGGGGAATTCGATTTGGATCCAAGCGTCTCTTAATGACCTGGCCGGCGGCAGCAGGACCGACTTGTCCAGGTCGCCGTCCGTCAGGGCGTCGAGGTCGAAGGCGCCGCCGCTCGAGGTCACCTTGGGCTTGAGCTCGGCCATGGTCCGTTCGTGATCGGGCACCTTGAAAGCCACGACGGCGCTGTCGGCATAGAACGCCGGTTCCTTGTCCCGTCCGCTGGAGATGTTCTGGTAAGGGCCGGTCGTCGACGGCGGCTTGGGCAGCACGCCGCTCCAGGGCCGGCCGCCCTCCAGGCGCGTCTCGCTCCAGACGTATTTCTTCATGGCCTGGGCCGGGGGGACCCAGGGACCGCCGCTCTCGCTCCAACCGGGCGAGCCGGCGATGGCCATCTCCAAGCCGAGCTTGTCGGCGAGCCCCGCCGTGAACTTGAAGGCGTCCTTCCAGGCCGGGGTCATGTAGACGAGGCGCTTGGCCACGATCTGGGGCGTATCGAGGCCGGCGTCGAAGTTCTGGAAGCCGGCGATGCCGGCCCGCTTCATCCATTCGAGGTCGGCCCGGATGCCGTCCTTGGTGATGTTGCCGCTCATCCAGTGCCACCAGACGCGGGGCCGGGCGGAGTCGGGCGGGTCCTGGAAACCCCGGGCCAGAGCGTCGTCCGGGGACTGGGCCCGGCCGGCCCCCGTCGCCGCGAGGGCGGCGGCCGCGACGAGAGCGATCCAGGACAGGACCTTCTGTGTTCTTCTCATGGGCACGCCCCTTTCACGGGTCTCGAGAGGTCCAGATTAGGTCCGGCCGGCGGCCAAAGTCAATGATTGTCATCCCCGGGCAGGGGTGATACAGTGATGGGCCCCGAGGAGCGTATGGCCGCCGACTACAAGAAGATCGTCGCCGACCTGCTGGCGTTCTTCGACTTCGGGGATCGGACGGTCCTGTCCGTGGGCGCCGGCGGGGGGCAGCTCATCGAGTACGGCCGCGCGGCCCGCCGGGTCCTGGCCCTCGACTGCGACCCGGCCGCGATCGACCGCCTGCGGGCGAACCTGAGAACGGCCGGGCTCGAAGACCGGTTCGAGCCGGTCTTGGGGGATTTCTTCACCACCGGCCTCACGGCCGATGTCGTCCTGTTCGAGTTCAGCCTGCACGAGATGGCCGATGCCGGCGCCGCGCTCGAGCGGGCCCGCCGGCTGGCCCCGGCCGTCGTCGTCTTCGACCACGGGCCGGGGTCCCTGTGGTCGTACATGGCGGCCGAGGAGGATAGGGTCGTGGCGGCCTGGGCCGCGGTCTGCCGCTGCCCGGTCCGGAAAGTCCGGATCCACGACGGCATCCAGGCCTTCGCCGTCTTCGACGATCTCCTCGACAAGGTCAAGGGACAGGGAGAAACCAGCCTGGCCCGGATCGAGGGATATCGCGGACGGACGGACATCCGCATCCCCATGACCTACGGGCTGGCCCTGATCGATGGCCGCTGACCGCGAGGAGGCCGGCCAACGGCCGCCCGGGCCCGTGCCTAACGACCGCTAATCGAGCTTGGTGATCTTGGGGATGACGGCGTCGATCAGAGCCGTGGCGGCCTCCTTCGAGCCGAAAAAATTCGAGACGCCGACGGATAAAAGGCCGCCCTGGCCTTGGCCCGTCCAGGAGACGCGCCAGGTCACGAGCGGGTCGGCCTGACCCGAACCGACGTAGGGCATGATGACTTTGCGGCAGCGGAGGACGCCGTCGCGGTACGGCTGGGTGCCGCAGGGTTCCTCCTGGATCAACGATCCCGGGACCTGTCTGGCTGGCTCGTCGGGCTGCTTGGCGAGCATGTCCACGATCCTCCCGGCCGCGGGGTTGTTCATCCAGGTGATCTCGAGCTTGATGCCGTCGTCCTGGAAGGCCTTGGGGAAATTCTCGTTCGGCTTGTTGGCATTGATGACCTTGCTGCCGCCCATGTCCCTTTCCACTGTCACGGTGAAGCCCGCCGGCACCACGTCGGCCGCCGGGGGCAGCTGGGCGTAAGCCGTCACGGAGAGCGCTAGGATCGCCGCCGCGAACAACAGTCCTGTCATCTTTCTCATCGGTTCCTCCTCGCCTTTCGAACGGTCCCCGCCCCGGCCGGGAGGGGCGATTATGTCCCAGGGGCGGGCGTTGGTCAAGCGAAGCCTGGAGAGATCCGGCCGCCGCCCCCGGGTCATCAACCTTTTGTATCGGCCGGGCGTAGATATGGTAAAATCCCGGCCAGGGGAATGGAGCCGCCCATGCTGGAGATCAAGAACCTGACCAAGTCCTACGGCGATGTCCTGGCCCTCGACCGCTTCTCCCTGGAACTGGGCAAGGGCGAGGTCCTGGGCCTGCTCGGCCCGAACGGGGCCGGCAAGACGACGCTCATCGCCATCCTCTCGGGGACGCTCGGCGGCTTCACCGGCACGGTGACCTTCCAGGGCCGCAACCTCTTCGGCGAGCGGGAGATCAAGAACCGGCTGGGCATCGTGCCCCAGGACATGGCCTTCTACGAAGAATTGAGCGCCATGGACAACCTGCTCTTCTGGGGCGGGCTCTACGACGTGCCGCGGGGCGAGCTGAAAAAGCGGGCCGTCGAGCTCCTGGACCTGGTCGAGCTCTCGGCCCGGGCCAAGGAGCCGGTCAAGAACTTCTCCGGCGGCATGAAGCGGCGCCTGAACACGGCCATCGGCCTGCTCCACCGGCCCGACCTGCTCCTGCTCGACGAGCCGACCGTGGGCATCGACGTCCAGGCCAAGGTCAGCATCCTCGACATCATCCGGAAGACCGGCGCGGCCGGCACGGCCGTCATCTTCACCACCCACCAGCTGGCCGAGGTGGAGGATACGTGCTCCCGCATCGCCATCATGGACCACGGCCGCATCCTGGCCCAGGGCACGCTCGACGAGCTCGTCCGCATCGTCGGCGAGCGCGACATCGTCGAGATCAAGGGCGATTTCGCGGCCGCGGGATTCTCGGAAGCCGTCCAGGGCCTGGCCGGCGAGCGGCTGGAGCTCCTGTCCGTGGCCGACGGCCTGGCCGCGCTGGCCGTCCGCGACACGGCCGAGATCCCGAAGGTCATGGACCGCCTGTTCCAGCGCCGCCTGGCCGTGACCGACATGAAGATCAAATCGCCCAACCTGGAGACCGTTTTCCTGAAGCTGACCGGGCGCACCTTGAGGGACTAGGCCGGACATGCGACGCCTGCTCCTCATCCTCGGTAACGACGTCAAGCGGCACCTCAAGTCGCCCCTGGCCATCGTCATCTTCATCGCCATCCCCATGGTCATGACGGCCCTCATCGGCATCATCTTCGCCCCCCGGACCGAGGAGAGCACGCTGCCGCCCATCCCGGTGGTCCTCGTCGACCACGACAAGAGCCTGGCCTCGCGCCTGCTGCTGGGGGCCTTCGACGCCGACCAGATGAAAAAGATGTTCGAGGTCACCGTATCGGACGAGACCGAGGGCCGGCGGCGGATGACCAAGGGCAAGGCCTCGGCCATCGTCGTCATCCCCGAGAGGTTCACCTTGGACCTCCTGGACGCCCAAACGACCACCCTGACAGTGATCAAGAACCCGGCCGAGCAATTCCTGCCCGACGTCGTCGAGGAGTTCATGGCCACCATGGCCGTCATGCTCTCGGGGGCCGTCCAGGCCTTCGCCGACCAGGCCAAGGGGGTGCGGGCCCTGCTCCAGGCCCCCGTCGACGCCATCGCCTGGGACAAGCTCGGGCCCGAGTTCGGCCGGGCCCAGAAAAAGGTCCTGGCGGCCCGGACGTACCTCGACCCGCTGCTCGTCGGCCTGTTGGCGGAGAAGACCAAGGCCGCCGGGGCCAAGACGCAGGTCACCCGGCGGGACCTGTTCTCGATCATGCTGCCGGGCATGGCCATCATGTTCCTGCTGTTCATCGTCCAGACGCTCATGCGCGACATCATCGCCGAGCGCGAGGACGGCAAGCTGCGGCGGATGATGACGACGCCGCTCCGGCCGCTGGAGCTCGTCGGGGCCCGGCTTCTTTCGGGCTGGGTCATGGGCCTGGCCGTGCTCCTGGTCATGGTCGCCCTGGGCACGCTGATCTTCCGGGCCTACTGGGGGAACTTCGGCGTCTTCCTGCTCCTCGGGGCGTCGGCCTCGTTCTGGACGGCGGCTTTCTTCGGCTGTTTCAGCGCCCTGGTCAAGAACCGCAACCAGGCCGGCGCGCTCGGGGCCCCGATCATTCTGGTCTTCAGCCTGTTCGGCGGCTCGATGATGAACCCCGAGGCCATGCCCGAGGCTTTCAAGACGGTCGGCGTCCTGACCCCCAACCGCTGGTTCATCGACGGCGCCCGGCTCATCCGGGAAGGGCATGTCCCGCTCGTCCCGCTGGCCGTGCTCGTCGGGACCGGCCTCCTCCTCGCGGCCCTGGCCGTGCCGGCCCTGCGCCGCAAGACCTCGGTGTGACCATGAGGACGCTCCGCCGCATCTTCCATGTCGCCGGGAACGACCTGCGGATCATGGTCTCCGACAAGGCCTTCTTTTTCTGGTCGCTCCTCTTTCCGATGCTCTTCATCGTCCTCTTCGGCGTCGTCTTCAGGGCCTCCGAAAGCGCCCCGGCCGTGGCCGATCTGACCGTGGCCAACCTCGACCAGGGCCGCTGGGGGGCCTACTTCCTGGACAAGATCAAGACCCCCGGCGTCGACCTGAAGATCGTCGGCAGCGAGCCGGCGGAGTACAACCGGCTCCTGGTCCTGCCGCCGGATTTCTCGGCCCGCATCGAGGCCCGCCGGGCCCAGACCCTGGACTTCAGGAAGCGGGAGGACGCCTCGACCAAAGCGGCCGCCCGCGTCGAGACCCGTCTCTACCAGGCCATCGCCCGCATGTTGAGCGAGCTCGTCCTCTACGGCGACGGCGACCTGGCCGGGTTCCTGGACGCCCACGCCGAGTTCCGGGACATCGTTCAGGTCGAGACGAAGTTCCCGGAAAAGACCGTCACCGTCGTCCCCAGCGGCTTCGACCACTCCATCCCCGGCACGACCGTCCAGTTCATCATGATGATGGTCATCATCTACGGCGGCATCACGGTCCTGGAAGACCGCAAGAAGGGCACCCTGGCCCGGATGCTCTATGCGCCGCTCTCCAAGGGCCAGCTCTTCCAGGCCAAGCTCCTGGGGCGCGGGGCCATGGGCCTGGTCCAGGCCCTCATCCTGTTCGTGGTCGGCCGGATCTTCTTCAAGCTGGACCTGGGCCACGTCCCGCTGGCGCTCCTCGTCCTGGCCGTCTTCTCCCTGGCCATGTCCGCCTTGAGCGTCTTCATCGGCTCGCTCTGCACGAAAGAGGACCTGATCATCGGCCTGGCCGTGCTGCTGGCCAACATCTTCGCCGGCCTGGGGGGGTGCTGGTGGCCGAGCGAGATCGTGCCGCCCGGGGTGCGCACGGCGGCCATGATATCGCCCGCCTATTGGGCCATGGACGCCCTGCACAAGCTGCGCTTCTTCCAGGGGGGATTCGGCGACATCGCCCTCGACCTGGCGGTCCTGGCGGGGCTGGCGGCCGTCCTGAGCCTCGTCGCCGCCCGGTCTTTCAAGATCCGCGAGTAGGGAGCGGCGGGGACCCCGTCAGGGATCCGGCAGGACGGTCGTCGGGGGCTTCTGGGGCGGCCCGGCCAGGGGCAGCTGGACGCGGAAGGTCGTGCCTTCGCCGACCCGGCTCTCGACCTCGATCGATCCGCCGTGCATCTTGGCGATGGCCGTGGCGATGGCCAGGCCGAGACCGGTCCCGCCTTCGCCGTCCGTGCGGACCTGGTCCACCCGGTAGAACCGGTCGAAGATGAACGGCAGGTGTTCTTCGGGGATGCCGACGCCGGTGTCGCCGATGACCACCACGGCCCGGTCGTCCAAGCGTTCGACCGAGCCCGTGATGGCGCCGCCCGAGGGCGTGTAGCGGATGGCGTTGTCGAGAACGTTCATGAACAGCTGCCGCAGCTTGACCCGGTCGCCGCGCACGGCCACGCGGTCGAGGGGCCCCAGGCCGAGCCGGAGGCCCTTTTCCTGGGCCAGGCCCTCCAGGTCCTGCCCCAGGTCGGCCAGCAGGGCCCCGAGGTCGACGTCCTGGACGTTGATCGGTTCGCTCCCGGCGTCGCTGCGGGCCAGGACCAGGAGCTTGCCGACGATCTCGGACATGTAGTCGACTTCCTGGGACACCAGCTCGAGCGACCGCCGGTAGTCCTCCGGGTCCCGCGTCTTCTCCAGGGCCAGCGAGGACTCGGCCTGGAGCACGGCCAAAGGCGTGCGCAGCTCGTGCGAGGCGTCGGCCACGAACTGGCGCTGCTTGACGAAGGCCTCCTCGAGCCGGGCGATCATGCCGTTCAGGGTCGTGGCCAGGCGCCCCAGCTCGTCGTCGCTGACGACGTCGATGCGCCGGCTCAAGTCGCTCTCGCCGATGCCCCGGGCGATGTCGGCCATGCGCTCGACCGGCTTGAGGGTCCGGCCGGCCAGGAACCAGCCGCCCGCGCCGGCCAGGAGCAAGGCCAGGATGGACGAGTTGAGCAGGACGAGGCGGAAGGCCGCCAGGACGCTCAAGATGTCGTTGGTCACCCGGCCGACGACGAGGGCGGCCCGGGTCTCGGAGTCGACGTTCAGCGGCACGGCGTACATCCGCACGTCCGGCCCGCCCTCCGTATCGGCCGAGACGAAGGACGAGGTGCCGAACAGGGCCTGGCGGACGTTCTCCTGGATGTTGGGGATGTCGAGGCTGGTCGGGCCGAGCCGCTGCCAGAGCCGGCCGCCGGCATCGTAGATCAGCACGATCTCGTCGAGCTTGCGGTCGAAGATGACCCTGTCGCCCTCGATCTTGATGGTCCCCTTGAGCTCCAGGACCCGGGCCTTCAGGGTCTCGTCCAGGTTGCGGTAGAGGCCCCCCCGGAGCATGTAGTAGGCCGCCGTGCCGAATACGGCCAGCAGGACGGCGAAGGCGACGAGATAGGCAACGGTCAGGCGGAAGCGGATGCTCTTGCGGGCGATCATGGGATGCGCAGGCGGTAGCCGGCCCCCCGGACGGTCTGGATCGGGCTGGCCTGGCCGTCCCGGTCGATCTTCTTGCGCAGGCGCCGCACGTAGACGTCGATGATGTTCGACAAGCCGTCGAACTCGTAGTCCCAGACGCTCTCGCCGAGCATGGTCCGGGTGACCACGGCGTTGGGGCGGCGCATGAAGTACTCGAGGATGGCGTACTCCTTGGCGGTCAGGTCGAGCGACCGGCCGTCGCACCAGACCTCCCGGCTCGCGGGGTCGAGCGTCAGGTCGCCGACCTGGACCTTTTGGGCCCGGGGCAGGACCTCGCGCCGGAGCAGGGCCCGCAGCCGGGCCAGGAGCTCGGAGAAGGCGAAGGGCTTGACCAGGTAGTCGTCCGCGCCGGTGTCCAGCCCGGCGACCTTGTCCTCGACGCTGTCCTTGGCCGTCAGCATCAGGATCGGCGCGTGGACGTTCTTGGCCCGCAGGTCGCGGCAGACCGCCAGGCCGTCCTTCTTGGGCAGCATGATGTCCAGGATGATGAGATCGAACGGCGTCGAGACGGCCATGAACTCGGCTTCCTCGCCGTCGTAGGCGTTATCGACGGCGTAGCCTTCCTCGAGGAGCCCGCGCTTGATGATGCCGGCCAGGCGCCGCGAATCTTCGACGACCAGAACTCGCATGGCTTCTTCTCCCCGGATCTACTGAAGACCCGGCTATCATACACCTTCGATGATGAAAATAATATGAAAAATAAATGAAATTCGCAACAGCTCTATTAATCTAAAATTAATAAAGGATTCACCGTTGTTTCATCTCCGGCTGGTACCTTGGCATTCCGGGGCCGTGATGCCGGCCCGCCCGCCGGCCGCCCCCGAACGTGATCCGATGACCTGGAGGAAGGGCATGAGCGACGTTTTAAGCCGACACAACTCCCTGATGGAGAGGATCGTCCGGGACTACGGCGCGATGATCACCGCCACCGTCCACAAGGCCCTCGGCCACGTTCCCTGCGTCGACGACATCATCGCCGAGGTCCATTTCGGCGTCTTCACCACCCTGCGCAGGATCGGCGAGGGCTGGGTGCCGCCGCGCTCGTTCGTTTCGACGGTGGTCAAGAACAAGGTCGGCGACTACGTCTGGCAGCATTACTGGGACGATGGGGACCTGGCGGCCGTGCGTAAGCGCGAAGCCGAGCAGGTCCGCCGGCGGGAGGAGCTCCTGGCCCAGGTCCACACCTTGACGCCTTCGGAGTTCAAGGTCTTCCGGCTGCTCGGGCTCGGCCTGACCAACGAGGAGATCGCCGAGACGCTGTTCATCTCGCCGCTGACCGTGCGCACCCACGTCAAGAGGATCCACGCCAAGTGCGACATCAAGGGCCGGGCCAAGCTGGCCCTGGCCGCCTACCAGGCCTGCCACCACGACGTCCCGGATGCCCTGGAGATCGGGGGACCGGCCGTCACCCACGACGCCAGCAAGTTCGTCCGTCCGGGTATGGCCGCCCATCAGGCCAGCTAAGGGCCCGGCGGCTTCGCGCCCTGGTTATCTCCGGGAGGCCCGGCGCATAGACAGCCGCGCCCTCCCCGAGGCACAATAGGGGAGATGAGCGAGCCTCTCTGCCCCGCCTGGCTGTCCTTCACCCTGACCAACGTTTTCCGGCGTCTGGCCCACGATCCAGTCCGCATCCTGGGCCCGTTCGTTCGCGAGGGGAACGTGGCGCTCGACATCGGCTGCGGTCCCGGGTTCTTCACCGTCCCCCTGGCCCGGCTGGCCGGGGACCGAGGGCGGGTCTATGCGGTCGACCTCCAAGCGGCCATGCTGGCCCGGACGGAGCGGCGGGCGGCCCGCGCGGGCGTCCTCGACAGGGTCCGAACGGTCCTGGCCGACAGGGCCAGCCTGCGGCTTCCGGAGCGGGCCGATCTCGCCCTCGTTTTCTGGGTGGCCCATGAGGTCGCCGATCCGGGCCGGTTCTTCGCCGAGATCCGCTCCGCCCTCGAGCCCCGCGGGCGCCTCCTTCTCGTCGAGCCCAGGGTCCATGTCTCCGCGCCCCGCTATGACGAGATTGTGGCGACGGCCGTCCAGGCCGGGTTCGAGCCGGGCGAGACCCCGCCTGTCCGCATCAGCCGGGCCGTTGTCTTGCGGGCCGGTCCTATTTCCAGAAATCGGCCAGCAGGGGGTACTGCGTCTTGAAGCCCAGGATGGCCAGGTAGAGGCCGTAGTCGGGGTAGTTGCGGCGCAGCTCGCGCAGGTTCTCCACCGGATCGTAGGGCGTTCCCTCGGGGATCTCGTGGCCGACACACTCGGACAGCAGGTGGAGCTTCTTGGACATCCAGGCGTCCAGGACGACCGGCAGCCCGAAAGGCCGGAGGCCTTCGAGCCGGTCGTCCCGGCCGAGGATGGGCTGGGTGATGACGAAGCGGGCCCCGGCATCGACCTTGCGGTTCATCTTCTCGATCTCGGCGTCCTGCGGCTCGTAGGGATTGAAGGCCACGCCGCAGTGGAAGCGTCCGGGATGCTCGCGGTCGATGTAGCGCAGCAGCTCGACCGAGGTCACGGTCCGGCAGTCGATCCCGACCTCGGCCGGTTCGAGCCGGTGGAGCCGCTGGCTGCCGTCGCCGGAGACGACCAGCAGCTGCCGGCCCCCCGCCGCGGCGAAGGCCCCGAGTATGGCGTCGATCTCGGCCCGGGGGTGGAAGGTGTTGAGGTGGACCATGAGCTGTTCGGGCCGGACGGGCAGGCCGAGCAGGTCGATCGTCTCCATGGCCCCGTAGCTCAAAAGGCCCATCGGGTTGTCGGTGATGCAGACGGACCAGCCGGCCTCGATCACCTTGCGGTACTTGTCCTCGAACGTTAGGAGGTCCTTCTCGATGTCCTCGGACGAGCGCTTGGGGGTCTGGAGCTCGACGTGGAAGATCTTATCCATAGAACGCCTTCAGCCGCATCAGGGTCTCGACGCCCTCCAGCTTGAGGATGTCCTCCAGGCAGCAGAGCGCCGGATGGCCGGCCGCCAGGATCTCGTACTTGCGCACGGTCGAGCCGATGATCGTGTCCAGGCCGCGGGGCATGGCCAGGGTCAGGAAGGCGCTCTCGAGCGGGCCCTTGACCGGCGCGCCGCTCTTCGTCTTCGACGGCAGCATGACCGTGAAGTTGCTCAAGCCGACCGACAGGTGGACGCCGGCGA
>JAEAMF010001686.1_pt1 | contig 14733 bp, 10 predicted proteins | sample 8958721 | NCBI WGS metagenome assembly JAEAMF01 (sample SAMN16933255, study PRJNA681124) | bioreactor sludge metagenome | isolation source: anaerobic bioreactor treating anionic surfactant - SDBS | place: India: Bengaluru | collected 2019-02-28
CCCGGAAATTCGGGAAATACCATCGGACTATGTAATCGGCAAGTTCTATCGGCCTAAAAAGGAGACAGTTACTATTCGTCTCGATGCCGATGTCCTTGCCTGGCTGAAAGCCTCCGGCAGCGGCTATCAGACCCGAATCAACAACTTTCTCCGCCTGCTGATGCAGCGCAACCTTGCGCGATAGCATTTCAATGAGCACCGGGAAGAAGGCAATTGCCGCTGTATTCGTTCTTTACCGAAACCGCCGGCCGTGTTACCTTAACGCATACAAATTGGGCCCATAGCTCAGTTGGTTAGAGCAGCTGACTCATAATCAGCGGGTCGGGGGTTCAAGTCCCTCTGGGCCCACTCAAAACAAAAGAGTTACAGCCAGAATCAAAATCCAAAGATAGAAATGGTTAACAGGTGGTTAACGAACGGCCGAATCTCGTCGAAACAAAAAGGCCCCCGGAGGAAACCCCCTTTATCTGAGCGCAGGTGGTAGTCCGGGCACCTCTGAGTGTGAGATCTATCTCGCGGCGGTCCTCAATCGTATCTGCCAGGTATTTTTTTATATCGGAATCCAAATCTTGGACGATATGGATAAGAAATAAATGCATCATTTCGTCAATGGAGATCCGATGAAAAAATGGGTATTTATGGTACTTCTGCTTTTGCCGGTTCTTGCGTGGGCGACAGAAAGCCCATTTGACGGCACTTGGAAAGTCGACCGCGACAATGGCACATCGATAGCATTTACGCTTAAAAGCCTTTCCAACGGCATGGCGTATTCTGCTGGAACTCATGGATCCTGGAATGCAAAGTTTGACGGTAAGGATTACCCCATCAATCCCGGCGTTGGCGGCATCTCCGGGATGACAGTATCGCTAAAGAAGGTTAATGATAGATCTTATAGTGAAACAATAAAAAATCCTCGTGGCGAGGTCAGGTCAGTGCTGACGAGGACGGTTTCAGCCGACGGAAAAACCCTTACCCTGAAAACAAATATGTCTTGGAAGAATGGGGATGCGGAAGACAGCCGGACAATAACCAACATTGCAATAAAGCAGTAAAGCAGCCTCGGTGCGAAAATGCGTACTCTGTCTTGGGTCAGGGCTTGAAATTCTCACGGATTTTAAGCTCGCGACACATCCCCTTCTATCAAGGGAACTGATCAAACCATCTGCACTGCCTTTGGATTTCAGCCTTCTTCCTGCCTTACCTCATCCGCCGTCAGAATATTATTCTTAACTGCAATTTCCCAAGCTGCCCAGCGCTGCGTGGGATCGCCGCGCATGATTCCTGATAGATCGATTTCCAGCCGATGCGTGTCTCGAATTGCGCCGAAAATATTCCGGCTGAATTCCGATTCAATCTTGCGAATCCAAGGTGAAAGCGTGTTCTGGGCAAACCAGCGCAGCAAGGTTTCGACGTTGGAGAACGTCCCATATTGCAGGTCGCCAATGATCGGAGGCGGGACATTGAATAACCTGGCCAACTCCTCAACTGTGAATTGCCTGGATGCGAGAAATTCTGCGTCCTCGGGATTGATGCTGATCTGCTTCCAATGAATTCTCGGCTGGAGAACCAGCGCTTTTGCAGCGTTGCTTGCTCCCCCGAATACTTCTCTGAATTGTTGCTTGAGATGTTGAAAAGCATCATGTCCCAAGTGTCCATCAATCTCCAGAGCGCCGGTAGGATTCACACCGTTGCTGTAGAGACTATTTGCAAATGTCTGGATGCTTATTCCCGCCGCGCGGATCTTCTTGTCAATCGCCCGGATTATTGCTTTGTTACCACCGACCACGTTCGAGACGAAGTGACGGCTTTCTATTCCGGATTCGCTTTTTTCAGCCGGCGGCGAAGCAAAAGCTCCGTGAACAGCAGGTATAAAGAAGGAATGAGCATCAGACTGTCGCGCGCGATTGACTTGGGCGATATCGGGTCGTCGAAGCCGAAGCATCCGCAATCCGTTTCAATCCCGCGAAGATAGGTGACGGCAAGAATGACGATGAAAAACAAAAGCAGCAGGGTGGAGGCGCCGGCCAAATAGCGGATCTTACGCCTGAATCCGATCAGGAGGAGCAGGCCGAGCGCTATTTCAGCCCAGGGGAAATAACGGGCCATGGCCGGAACATATGGATTCGGGAATAGATCGTAACTATAAAGCACAGCCTCGAACAACAGCGGACTTTCCAACTTCACATAACCGCTGTATAGGAATATGCCGGCTAGAATAAGGCGAGACAACCAGTTCAAAATACACGGGATATGAAAACAGACTTTATCCTGTTTCACCGGCAGGAAACACGGGAAAAGCCACTGCATAACGCGTGCGATCATTTTTTCTGCCGCCGATATATTGGACTTTCTGGCGCGGGGAATCATCATCCGGAGGAGACGGAGTCTGAAGACCCGCCTCCTCCGAAAACATCAGAGAGCCGAAAAGGTGTCCCACCTTTCGCGGAAAAAGCCTTTAAGTAAGAGTATGCACGCTCATTTGGCTTTGAGCAGGATGAGCCCTTCCTGCCACTTGCTCACCGTCAGGAGCTTGCCGTCGCGCGAGATAAAAGGTTTCCCCGGTTTGGCGGGCACGCTTTCTTCTTTCCAGGTCTTGCCGCCGTCGGCAGTGCGCAGGGCGGTTATAGCAGCTTTCCCGTCGAGGCCCAGAACGACCAGGCCATGGTTGGCATCGGTGAAACGCACGGCGGCCTGCGGCGTCTCATTGATCCAACCGCCGCTGCCGAAGCCCAGAATGACAGGGTTATTTAGCCCCAGAGAACGGGATGTCCAGGTCTTGCCGCCGTCCTGAGTGACATGCAGGACGCCGCTCTTATCCAGCAGATACCCGTTTGTCGGAGTTCGGAGTGATATGGCTGCGACAGCGGTGACATCCTTGGGCAGCGCAAGGTCAGTCCATGTAGTCCCGCCGTCCGTGGTAATCTTGAACTTGGATCCGGATCCAACCCACCCCGTCTTGGCATCCGCAAAAGCCAGAATGCTGGCCATGCCACCGACATCTTTGGCAATGACTTTCCAGTTCTTGCCGCCGTCCGTGGTCAGGCTGGTGCCGCTCAGACAGGATTGCCAGATGATGTTGGCATCCACGATGTCCACCGAGAACATGCAGCCTCCAGTGTCGGCCTTAGTCCATGTCTTGCCGCCATCATTGGTGTAGTGCTGCGCGCCTTCGTCTCCGGCGCCACCCCAGACGCCAAATTTTTCATTATGGAACGCAGCCATCCGCACCTTCACGCCATCGATCGACTTGGGTATGACCACCTCCCACTGCCCCTGGGCCGCTGCAAATGCGGCTCCAAAAATCAGAATTGACATCAGTAAGCCCGACAAAACGGTTAGCCTGGCATATTGCATCTCCACTTCCTCCTGAATAATCTTATACGCTTGCCTATTAACGCTTGTTTCTCCTTGTGGTTTTTCGTCCAAGGACGGGGTCGGGCAGCAGTGAAGCGGAGGCCCCACCGGCGATGGATGGTAATTTTCAAAATCCCCTGCCGCCTGAACACCTCCTGACGGAAAATCGGCAGATACGGCCTTATCTAATGTTTTACTCGATAGGACAGGCTCAAGAGACCGGAGTGACTCTAATCTCTCCACAAAGGAAAATCCCACGGACATATTTGTACGTGAACATCAGAAAAAAATCAATGGGGCGTTGGCATGTTTTGATCGCATGCTCTTTCGCAGCGATGAGATTCCACCGGCATGCAAATGCCATTGTCTATGCATGAAATGCATATGGCATTTGCGGAATTTGAGATTGCTCTGTCACCCGTCGAAATCAGCAAACCGCGATCGGTAAATCCTTTCAGAGTATCTCTTCATTCCTTCCTGAATGGTTCACAAATAATCCGAAACTCTGTAGGTTCGGGAAATGTCGTTCGCAATGAGCCAATAGGGTATAATGGAGCATCAAAGAATATAGCAATATTTATCTTCCGGCTTGCCGGCAGGTGCGACCGTTCGCATTAATCCTTCGGGTCGTGAGAGGAGCACATTCTTATATGAGAGCAGCAAACCGTCTTGCCGGTGGACTTCGAAAAGTTGCCTGTATCGGATTTCTCATGCTCGGCATCTTCACGATCGCAAACGGCCGCGGGGATCAGATCTCATCTCAAAACGCAAGCGCGCAGACTGAAAAGACGGAAAGGGACGTCGCGGTCCGGATTACGGTCCAGGAAGTGCGGCTCGACGCCGTGGTCGTGGATGGAAAGGGGCGTCAGATTCCGAATTTGACAGCCGCGGACTTCGAAATTTTTCAGGACGATATTCCTCAGGAAGTTCTTTCGTGCGTGTACATTACCGACCAGATGGCGGATTCTGCCAAACCGTCGCTTCCCGCAAAAGCATCCAGGGGCATTCCATCGATTCCCACGCCCATGCCGGTCCGGGAGAAGGTCAATCGCGTGATCGCTTTTATTGTCGACGATCTCACTTATAGCTTTGAGAACTTTCATCACACGCGTCTGGCTCTCAACAGGTTTGTCGAGAGGCAAATGCAGCCGGGAGACCTGGTAGCCATCCTGCGAACCAGTCGTGGAATCAGCGCGCTCCAGATGTTTATCTCCGACAAGACGCAATTGCGGGCCAGGATCGACACCATTCGCTGGGGCGAGAATGTCGGAAGAGATCTCTCTCCGGAAAATCTTTACAGCTATTTTGACGGCCAGCTTGCCGCGCTCCGCTATTGCATACGCGCCCTGAAAGATATGCCGGGGCGCAAAGCCCTGCTTCTGATGACGGCGCAATCCACAATTCCGACCGAATTGGCCGGATTGATGAATAAAACCTCCATGATTCCGGCCGGCTCTCCGGTCAGGAACGATCCCATCGATTACCTGCCCATGTATCAGAATGCCTATAACCGGCTGGCGGATGAGGCATTGCGGTCCGGCGTCGTCATTCATACGCTGGATATCAGGGGATTGGAAGCTCCTTTCCCCGATCCTTCCGGCTTTGGCGGAGGGCCTACCTATCAAATGATCGCCGCCAGGGCCGCCGATGCTGTGAATCTGTTGCCCATTAAAACCGGAGGCCTGTTTGTCAAGGACACCAATTTTTTTGTAAACGGAATCGGGGAGGTGAATGACGCTCTGAAAGGGTATTACATCCTTTCCTATGTTCCGCCGGAAACCACCTTCAAGCTCAACAGAAGAAACATATATCACCGGATAAAAATCAAAGTGAAGCGCCGCGGCGCCACAGTTCATGCCCGGGACGGATTTTATGGAGTAACCGAAACCGCGGATGAGACTGCCCTGGCCAAAAATCCACTGCGCGAGGCGATCCTTTCCCCATTCAGGTACAGCGATCTGAAGGTGAATCTGGCTTCCGGATACGTCAACGATCCCAAGGCCGGATACCTGATTCGGTCCTGGGTTCACCTGAATGCCCAAAATGTGACCATGACCGAAAAAAAGGGCGAAGGTCATTTCGCCGCATTCGAGACCGTCTGTGTGACAACCGATATCAACGGGTATATCCAGGATGCCAACATTATGAAATATGAATTTCGTATTTCCGATGAGAATCTCGCGTGGATCAGAGAAAACGGCATCCGTTTCACCGTCCTGCTTCCCGTGAAGAAGCCGGGATCGTATTACGTTCGCGTAGCAGTCAAAAATCAGGAATCGGGGAATGTGGGATCAGCCTATCAATTTATCGAAATTCCGGACCTGAAGAAAAAGCGTCTTGCGCTCTCCAACATGTTTATTCTGGGCCGCGACGATAATGCAGCCTGGATCCGTTCGGGAGTGACGGAGGATTTATCCCAAACATGGGTTAAGCCTGTCCTGAATCGGGAAGCAAGCAGAAGCCCCGCCCTCAGAAGCTTTTTGCCCGGGGAAAGCTTCGAATATATGACCGTGGTGTACAACGCGGAACACGACAAGGATGCGGCTCCTGATCTGGAGTCGCAGTTCGTTCTCTTTAAGGATGGAGTCGAGTTTTTCAAAAGTGAATCGCAGAAGGTCAATCTCTCCGGCATCCATGATTTCGATAGAATTCCGATTCGGAGAAGAATGGTTTTGGGAGAAACCCTGCAAAAGGGCGACTACGCGCTTCAGTTGCTGGTGAAAGACAACGATAGAAGAGGGAAGAACGGACTTGCCTCTCAATCAATGGCGTTTGAAATTTCGCCGGAACACCCTATGGACTGACTTTCCTTGCGGTGAATTTCCAGTACTTGTTCCGCGCGCCCACCATATAAACCGTAAACTTGATGGTATCGCCCGATATTTTCCCATTATAGCGATATTCGTAAACGCGGTTTCCCTCGCGTTCTTTCAGAGTGAAAAACACTTTGTCTTTCGTGACTTTGCCTTCCAATATGGGCCACTCGTCCTGCATAAAACCCAGCACCGAACCCGTCAGTTTGGATCCTTCCACCTTAAACTCATACAGGGCTCTGGTTATTCCTGGATTTTGGCGGGTTGCATCCGGTTTCCACTCCCCGCTGATATCGGTGGGCCACGCCGCGGAAGACATCGCTGCAATAAGAGCCAATGAAAGCCATAGGGGATTAATTTTCACGGCAAGCCCCTTTCGGGCCGATTTCAGTCGACCATCACAAACCTTACTTGTGTTTGAGGCCCTCTACAACTTATTATAGAAAACGGATGCAGGTGGCGGAAGAGAATTCCGGAAAAGTCGCCCCGCAAAACGACCATATGGACCGGAAGTAGCGGAATATTTCTGTGCCTCAAAATGTAAAAATAAAATATATCGGATCGGGAAATGTTAGTAACAACAGGGCATAATGCGGTTCAGGTTTGGACTGAACCCTATGCGATTCGCCGGCGGAATCTTAAAAGGAGCATGATATGGCTGACTTAGCAGGAAAAAACGGAACAAGAAAGGAATTCAGGGTTGTTGGGAAGCCGAATCTTCCGGGAGTATTGTCCTGGTCACAGGCGACCGGCGTAGCAAAGTTCGGTGTCGACTACGTCGTTCCCAACATGCTCCACGCCAAGTTTCTCAGAAGCCCCCATGCGAACGCACGCATCACAAAGATAGACACAACGAAAGCCAAGGCAATTGAGGGAGTCGTCGATATCCTCACCTGGGAAGACGCGGACCTCAAGAGCCTGGGTGGCGGCGGCATGATGGGTGGCCCATCCCAGGGTTTTCTGCGCGACTATGCCGATCAGGAAGGGGGCGAAGTGGGCGCCATCGTCGTGGCCGAAAATGAAGACGTCTGCGAAGAAGCCTTGCGCGCGCTTGTTGTGGAATGGGAAGTATTGCCCCATATCGTGGACCTGCGCAAAGGACGAGAACCGGATGCTCCGGTTGTCCGTCCGCCGGCCCCGTCCGCCCCGGCCAAAAAAGCCGGAGGCGGTGGAGGCATGGGCATGGGAATGGGCATGGGCGGCGCCAAAAATCCGCCTAAGAAAGGCAATGTTTCCTATAGCAACACGAATGACGGCGACGTCGAAAAGGGATTCAAGGAAGCGGATCATATCATCGAATTTGACATAAACACTGCCGCTTTTGCCGGTCATATCCCCAATCCTTTGGGCACTGTTGCCTGGTGGTTTGACGATCCTCTTTACGGAGAGGGAAAAAACCTTCAGGTTGAGGGAGTTCCCTGGGGACACGACCAGCAGGCAAGGACGAACCGCGTGTCTGCCGAAAAGGTTTTTCAATCGTGCATGTTCGTGGGCGGCAGATACTGCGACTGGGGCATCCGCAAATCCCAGCAGATCACCCCGATGCTGGCCAGGAGAACGGGGCGGCCGGTCCGATGCGTCAACAGCCGCTACGACCAGTACGACTTCAACCTGTGCCAGCGCTACGTGCATATGAAAATCGGATTCAAAAGCAACGGCCTGATCACGGCCATAGACGATTTTTCCATCGCGGACGGCGGGGTTCAGGGAAGTTCCAATTTCGGTAATACGATGGACCAGACTTACGGCCCCTACTTCACCACCAGGTGCCAGAACGTCAAACAGAGCATGGAAGTCGTAGACAGCAACACGGGAATGATGTACGTCAGCGGCCAGCACAATCCGATGGGCTGGGACACCCTGATGGCAGGGCTTTATCTGATTGCAGAAAAGGTAGGGAAAGATCCGATAGAGATCGCGACACTTAATCTGCACGGGCCGGAATCCCAGACCGATCCCAATCCGGTGCCGAGCTATGAAGCCTGTGTCGCGGCCGTAAAGAAGATGATGAACTGGAACTGGCATCCTGCGGGCGCCAAAAAGCTGCCGGACGGTCGCATGCACGGGACAAGCTTCCGGTATAACCAGTGTCCGCGGCATTCGGTTTCGGGATACAATCCCAAGCTCGAGCTTCGAAACGGCGTCGTGCATTTGCCGTCCAAGGGACCCATCATCGGCCACTATGGTCTGGAAGCAAACGCGATGGTTATAGCCGAAGAGCTGGGTCTCGAGTACAAGGATATCAAAATCGACCTTGATCACCATGAAATCTACCGGCCCTATGGGGGCGGCAGCGACGGGTCGACGGCGTCTTCGTGGGCGGTGAAGGAGTGCGCAAATATCCTGAAGCAGCACATTCTGGAAGCGGCTATCGAGGAGGCGAACAATCCGCCGGCGGCGGGGGGATTTGGGATGATGGGCGGATTCGGGGCGAAACAGCAGGCACCCAATCCATTCAAAGGTTTGAAGCCGGAAGATCTGGACATGCAGGGGGGCAAGGTTGTCGTCAAGGCCGATCCGAGCAAAGGCCTTCCGCTTGGGCAGGCGGTGCGGGCGAATCTGTTTGCGACATACTCGGGCAGGCCTCCGGGAGCGGTCTGGGCTCAGCGGGGCAAGGTGCTGGACGTGATGAACGTAGCGACGTGCGAGGTTGCCGTGGATACGGAGACCGGGGAGGTGGAAATCCTGCGGTTTGGCGTTGTTGCGGATCCGGGCAAAATCATGCGGCAGACGTCGCTGGAAAGCCAGATACATCAGGTGATGGATTTCACGGCCGGATGCCAGCTTCAGGAAGAGTTTGTGTTCGACCAGAAGACCGGCGTGAGACTAAGCACGAACATGTTTGAGTACAAGAAGGTCAGCATGCTGGACATGCCTCGAGTGGATCTGGAGCTGCTGGAAACGCAAGGCAGCAACGCGTGCTACGGGGGCAGCGGCATCAGCCACTCTCTGGCGAACACGCATCTGGTCATCATGGCCATCCACAACGCGATCGGCAAGTGGATCGAGTCGCCGGCGACGCCGGAAAAGGTTCTCAAAGCGTTAGGGAAGGCATAACTGATGTTTTGCCTGACACGCTGAGGATGGCGCCTTGGGCCGCTGTTTCATGAGCGGCGCCTGGAGTGCACCAGGAGTTTTTATCTGCCGGATAGCGTTTCGTCAGGAATGCACTGCGGGGCGGCAAAGCCTTTTTCGCCTCGCCAGAGGCGGCTGTTTACCCGAAAGGATGAACGCTCCAACAGCAGAACCGGTGGTTTCAGGAAGCCCCCAAGATGGGGGCTGCGTCCCGTCAAGGACGCTGTGATAATAGCCCGGCACGCAGTGCCGGGACTTGGAAAGAGGATGGAAATGAGTCCCATAGGGACGACTGGCCGATTTCGCTCAGTCGTCCCTATGGGACTTTTTGCGTTATGACGACCCGGTACTGCGTGCCGGCTCATTCCTTCCCTGACGGGACGGCAAAATAGGGTAGCGTCCCCTATTTTCCGAATTGCGAAATCTTTTCGGGGTCGGGGTCGAATGGCGCTTAGATAAAGATTTCAAAAGGGACCCTGAAAGGGTCCAGCAGCACAGCCCAGGGTGAAAGAGCACGCGAAGCGGGCTCTGGAACCCTGGGTTGGCATCACACTGGATGCAAGCCCTGCAAGGGCGGCGCAGGCATTCTGCGCCGCTCTTACAGAGCTCTCTTTATTTGCTGCTCTTCTACCCAGGGTTACGGCTGCTTCGCGGCCTCCACCCTGGGCTATGCTGCATCGCGCTTTCAGCGCTGACTTCCAGTGGCTTAACGCGGCATGCCTCCGGGCGCTTAATAATAGACCTGGCGGTATTTCGGAGTGATTGCGGCCACTCTTAATTAGGCGCCATTCGGATCGGAATCGGTATCGGGGTCGGCTTTAGGAATGGTCGATCACTATTTGAGCAGCTCAAAGTTCGTGAACAAAACTGGCGGGCACCGTTTCCGCTGCCGGATTTGTCGTCCGGCCGCTCTCGATTCCGGCCAGCAGACGTTCCAGCCAGGGCAGCATTTGCGAGACCTGCTTTGCGCGGATGATGATATCCCAGAACGGCTCGAATTTTTTCCAGCCTGCAGTATAAGCAAGGTGCCGCAGCCGGGAGGCCCAGTTCTCTTTGGTTGAGACGGCGCGCAGAATGGATCCCCACCGGTAAAAACCGGCGTATGCCTTCCAATATCCGGCTTCGAGCTCTTCGATAGACATTCCGGCCGGTTGATAAACGCAGTGCCTGGTGTCGTAAAGATCCCAGTTGTTATGCAGGATGCGCGACTCCCGGGCCAAGCGGGAGTACAGCCGGGTGCTCGGGTAGGGCGTCAGGATGTGGAAGGTGGCCGTCTCGATTCCCTGGCTCAGAGCCCAGTCCACGGTGGGGCCGAAAACATCGGCATTATCGCCGTCCATGCCGAATACAAAGCTCCCGTTCACCATGACGGCGAGATTGTGCAGGCGGCGGACCGCGCGGTCGTAGTCGCAAACCGTATTCTGGATTTTGTTCTGGCTCCGCAGATCGGCCGCATTCAGCGTCTCGAATCCCACAAACAGGCTGCGCAGCCCGCAGGCGGCGGCCTTTTCGAGCAGGCCGGGAGCCAGCACCGATTGCACGGTGCCGGCCGCTTGCCAGAGCCGTCCCATGCCCCGCATCCCGTCGAAAAGGGCGCCCGCGAATATCGGATTCGCGAAGAGGTGGTCGTCGAGGAAATAAAGGTGTTTTCCCGGCAACCGGCCGATCTCGGCCAGCGCTGCATCGACGGTTTGCGTGTAGAAGGAACGGCCTCCCTTGAAAAAAGAATCCTTGTAGCAGAAATCGCAGGCATGCGGGCAGCCGCGCGAGACCACGAGCGAGTTCGGCACCAGGTAGAGATGACGCTTTATCAGATCCCTGCGCACGGGCGGGGCGCCCCGCAGCGTACGCACGGTCGACCGATAGACGCGCTTCGGATTTCCCGCCCTGTAGTCCTGAAGAAACTGCGGCCAGGTGTCCTCTCCGGGGCCGATAAAAACCGTGTCTGCATGCTTGGCCGCTTCTTCTGGAAGCGATGTTGGGTGGAGCCCGCCCAGAGCTACGTAGACGCCGCGGCTCCGGTAATGATCCGCGATGCGATAGGACCGATAGGCCGAGGTGATATACGCCTGGATGACGACCATGTCAGGACGATCGTTCAGGTCGAGCCTTTCCACGTGCTCGTCCGTGATGCGGACGTCGTCGCCGCCGTCCAGGTAAGCCGCCAGCGTGGCCAATCCGATCGGCGGGAACAGCGAGTATTTGACGGGGCGAAAGAACGGGCTGGAAGCTTCTGTGAGCGCGGGCAATACCATCTTCACTTTCATGCCGCACACGATAGCATAATATACTTTATAATGTAAAGTACAATTATCATCAGGTGCATTCCGCGCATGTGCCGATTGCTCCGCATTTGCTGCGGCACCTCACCTTGCCCAAAACAGGCTGACGAAGGAGAGGTTCCCGGCTCTTACAGATTATAGATATCGGTTTTATAGCGGCTAAGGTTTGATCTGAACCATTCTATCGTCCGGCGCAGCCCGTCTTCCAGAGTTGTGGAGGGCGTCCATCCGAGCAGTCGTTTCGCTTTGCTATTATCGCAGACGAGGCGCTCAACTTCGCTTTTGGGGGGGCGAAGTCTCGCCGAGTCCGTCTCAATCCCGGCCTCGATACCGGTCAGCCGGATCAACAATTGAGCGAGGTCTCCAATCGATATTTCGCGGCCCGATCCGATGTTGATCGTCTGGCCTTCGATGCCCGGCGTCGAACCCGCCAGCATAAATCCCTCCACGGTGTCGTCTACATAATTGAGATCCCGCGTAGGCGTCAGCGCTCCCAGGCGAACGGCTTTGCCGCTCAGAATCTGGCCTATGATGGTCGGGATGACCGCGCGGGCCGATTGTCTCGGGCCAAAGGTATTGAACGGCCTGACGGTAACCACAGGCAAGCCGAAGGAGCGGTAATAGCTTTCCGCAATCATGTCCGCGCCGATCTTGCTTGCCGAGTAAGGAGACTGGCCCTGCAAAGGGTGATCTTCGTTAATCGGAACATATCGAGCCGTTCCGTAGCACTCGCTGGTTGATGTGTGCACGACCCGGCGTACGCTCTCCCGCAGACTCGCCTCCAACACGTTCAATGCCCCTCCGATATTCACCGAAACATATGCGTGAGGAGCGACATAAGAGTATGGAATAGCGATCAGGCTCGACAGGTGATACACGACCTCGCACCCTTGGACGGCCTTCCGGACGGCGAATGGATCCTGAATGTCTCCCGAAAACGTCTCAATCGCGCTTAATATTTCTGCCGGGATCATCTGAAGCTGACCCCAATCGTTTCGGGAATTGTAATGAAAGAAAGCCCGGACTCGGAAACCGCGGGTAATCAGGTGCTGGGTCAGGTGGCTTCCGATAAAACCTCCCGATCCGGTCACGAGAACTTGTGTGCCTGCCAAAGTGAACCTCCTGGGTTTGCAGCAATCATGCGTGCCATTGAGGCCTGGACGTTGCTGGCTCCATCCGGCCGTCTTCTACCGTCTGGATCCGAGTGAACAATTGCCGGAAATTAGCGGACACCATAATATCATAATGCTGTCAACTTGTTGAAAATTATGGTGGATTTGCGGAGCTTGCGCCTGGTTGAATGTACATACAATAACAATATCGTGTTTCCCGATAGTTGGGCGCCGCCGGGTCACGGGAAAAGCACGTATAAGAAATGATTTATAAGACTTAGGAAAATATAGTATTATTGGTTGATCTTTTGGGCGGGATTTTGCCGGTCAATCGATGCGGACAAAGAGTGCCGTTGCGGAAAAGGAAAGGATGACGAGAAACCGTGTCATCGCTCCGGGCGGAACAACCTCTATTTCCGACCTAAAAGCAATTGATTGATTGTTTTGCATCGAACGAATGAAACAACCCATTTCGCGTGGCTTGAGCCGGCGCGAATAAATGGATGAAGCTTTATTTTTATGTTATATGGTTGCCGAATTGTGAGTTAGAATAATAAAAGATCCATGGGCAAAAGCAGAAAAAGCATTCAAGTTCTCATCTCAGACGCTCATACCCTTTTTCGCGAAAGCGTGAAGAAGGTTTTGGAATCAGAGCGAGGATTCCAGTTTGTCGGCGAGGCCGGCGACGGCGAAGAAACCATTAGGCTCGTGAAACTCCTCGAGCCTGACATATTGCTGATGGATTGGAAACTGCCGCGACTTTCGGGCATAGATGTGCTTCGGTCCCTTTCTGACTCGAAAACAATTACGCGGACCATACTTTTAACCGGAGAAGCCGAGCGGGATCAGGTACAGCAAGCTTTCGAGCTCGGTGCGCGAGGCTTGGTGCTTAAAGAATCGGACACGGCGGTTTTGACCGAGAGCATGCGCCAGGTCAGAGACGGCCTGTATTGGATGGGAAGCGAAAGCTGCAGGAGCCTTGAACAGATACTCAAGAGACTGCGGCATAATCCGGCGCAAGGCGAACGGCCCAAAAACTTTGGACTCACCCCCCAGGAACTGAAAGTCGTGTCCGCGGTGGCATCAGGATACACGAATAAGGAGATTGCCCGCCAGTTTTCGATCAGCGTGCAGACGGTAAAGCACCACATCACCAATATTTTCGACAAGGTCGGGGTTTACAACCGCCTCGAATTAACTCTCTTTGCGCTGCATCACAAGTTGATCCAGGATCCCGATTAGCTGCGCTCGCCAATCCATTTCGTGCCCCCTGGCACTGCCTGAGGATGCTTTTCTATTTGGGGGAGCCTTTCTCCATCCGCTTTTTGCATTCAAAGCGCACCTTTCCCCGACAAAATCTCTTCTGAAGCCCTGATAACTTGCCGAAAAGCATTTGTGAGGATTCAGCCCCCTGCAAGCCCAGGGGCTAAACAGAGAATTCCGCGTATGGTATCGGGCCCTGAAACGCGAGCGGGTGCTATACGGTTGACAATTCCCTGGCTGATTTCTCAAATGTATATGGTACAATAGCGCGCCGCAGCCCGGTATCCGCCAGGGCTTTGACAGGTGCAAATTCGGTTGAGTCCCGACAATCGGGATAATTTAGCGTGTGCAATTTGTGAGTGCATCATCACTGCGACGAAGTGGCATACAAGTTCAGGAATTTTTATACTGACGAGCCATTGGAACGTAAGTTGTTTGGAGTTAGCGTGATATCCCATATTGTTTGCATTTTCGCTTCGGAAAGGAGAGCGCAAAGTTTAACGAGGCGTTTTCCTGCTTCCGCCGTAAGGGGACGAATCAGTCTGCACGGCGCGCGCTGTGACTGAATTGGCGGTAGCACAATTGGGATAGGATGCACTGACGCTTTCAAGTTTTTGCGGATGTCATAATTGGCATATATGCAGATCCATGGGCCGATCGATAAAATGAATACCCCCGAGATGCCGATACGCGTTTTGGTTTTCAGCAAACATGCGATGTTTCGCAACGGCCTGAAGCTGCTTCTGGATTCGGAGGCCGGCTTCAGTGCGGTGGCAGTAGCGGACGACGCGGAGCAGGCTGTGAAGCTTGCCGTCGAGCTTGAACCGGACATAC
>JAEAMF010001689.1_pt1 | contig 14721 bp, 10 predicted proteins | sample 8958721 | NCBI WGS metagenome assembly JAEAMF01 (sample SAMN16933255, study PRJNA681124) | bioreactor sludge metagenome | isolation source: anaerobic bioreactor treating anionic surfactant - SDBS | place: India: Bengaluru | collected 2019-02-28
ACCTCGGCAAGACGCTGCAGGCCGTGGCCCTGGTCGGCGAAGAGATGGCGCGCACCAAGGGGCTGGAGTGGCAGGCGGAGATACCGGCGCGGCTTCCCACCATCCTCGGCGACGCGGCGCGCCTGCAGCAGATCACGCTCAACCTGGTGACCAACGCGGTCAAGTTCACCCCGCAGGGTTATGTGCGACTGCAGGTGGAGGCCGGCGAGCGGGACGTGACCGTGCGCGTCAGCGACTCCGGCCTGGGTGTACCCCTGGCCGAGCAACAGGCCATTTTCGACGAATTCCGCCAATCGGAACGCACGGCGACGCGCGGCTACGGCGGGCTGGGCATTGGCCTGGCCATCTGCCGGCAGCTGATCCACCTGCACGGCGGCCAGATCGGCGTGGTTTCCTCGGGCGAGGAAAACGGCGGCTCGACCTTTTACTTCACCCTGCCCATCCTGAGCGAAAAGACGGCCGCGCTGGCCGGCGAGGCCGCTACTGTTACTATCCCGCCCTGCGGGGCGTCTCGCGTTGTTGGCGAGTCAAGTCCGTCACGGGTGCTGATCATCGCCCAGCGCGTCGCGGACGGGGCATTCCTGGGCGATCAGCTCACCCGCCAGGGCTTTGAGGTGCAGGTGCTCGGCATCGAGGAGACCCCGCAGTGGAAAGCCCTGCTGCTGGAGGCTCCGCCGGGCGCGATCGTCTTTGATGCGCGCACGTCCGAGGCCGGCTGGGATGTTGCCGCCGCCCTCAAGGAGAACCCGGCCACGCAGGACATCCCGGTGCTGCTGTGTGCCGTACAGCCGGACCGCGACGGCGGGGCGATGCTGGCGCTGGACGCACTGCCCAAACCGCTTGGCCCGGAGGGGCTGGCGCAAGCGCTGCGGCGCTATGGCCTGGCCGCCGGTGAAGGCCAGGGCCGGACGGTCCTGGTGGTGGACGACGACCCGCACATCCTGGAGATGCATGCGCGCTGGGTGCGCAACGCCCTGCCCCAGTGCCGGGTGATCCAGGCGGCCAACGGGCGCATCGCTCTGGACCGCATGCAGGAGGCGTCACCTGCGCTGGTTCTGCTCGACCTGCGCATGCCGGAGCTTGATGGCTTTGGCGTGCTCGAGGCGATGCAGGCCGACGAGCGCCTGCGGCGCGTCCCCGTCATCGTGCTGACCGCGCAGACGCTGGCACAGGAGGACATGGCGCGCCTGAGCCAGGCTGTGGTGGCCGTGCTGGGCAAGGGGCTGTTCACCGTCGCCGAGACCCTGGCGCACATCGAGCAGGCGCTGGCGGTGAACCGGCGGCTCGGCAGCGAGAGCCAGCGTACGGTGCGCAAGGCGATGGCGCACATCCACGAGCACTATGCCGGGCCCTTGACCCGCGATGACCTGGCGGCGGTGGTCGCGGTGAGTGCGCGCCATCTGAACCGCTGTTTCGCGGAGGAGATGGGCATCTCGCCCATGACCTACCTGCAGCGCTACCGCGTGGCGCAGGCCAGGCGGCTGCTGGAGACAGGCGAGCAGGACATCACCGAAGTCGCGCTGGCGGTGGGCTTTAGCAACAGCAGCTACTTTGCGCAGGTATTCCGCCGCGAGACGGGCGTCTCGCCCAGCGAATGCCGCCGCCGGGCAGGGATTTAACACAAAGACACAAAGACACGAAGACACCAGGATTTCTGGGAATCGAAACCAGGTTTCTTCTCCTGGAAACCTGGTTTCTGGCTGGCGCAACCAGCTTTCGGCACCGAATAGCATAGAGGAGGACTCACACCATGCCCGTCTTTAACGCCGATCAACTACGCCGGATCAGCACGCGCATCTTTGTCGCCGCGGGGCTCCCGGAGGAGAAGGCGGAGCGCATCGGCGCTTCGCTGGCCGAGAGCGACCTGCTGGGACACGAATCGCACGGCGTGATCCGCATCATGCCCTACCTCAGCTACCTGCGCGACGGCCGGCTGGACCCGCATGCGGAGGTCGAGGTGCTGCGGGAGACGCCGACCACCGCCGCGCTGGATGCGCACCGCAGTGTGGGCCAGGCGGCGGCGGAGCGTGGCATGCGCATGGCCATCGCCAAGGCGCGGGAGAACGGCATCGGCATGGTCACCATCGCCCACTGTCCCCACATCGGACGCGCCGGCGAGTACGCGATGATGGCGGTGCAGGAGGGCCTGATCGGCATCCTGGCCTGCAATACCGGGCCGGCCTGCGTGGCGCCCTTTGGCGGCAAAGGCCGGGTGCTGGCCACCAACCCCATCGCGGTGGCCGTCCCCGCCGGCAAGCGCCCGCCCTTCTGGATGGATTTCGCGACGTCGGCCTGCGCCGAAGGCAAGCTCAAGGTGGCGCGGGCGAAAGGCAAACCGGTTCCAGATGGCTGGATCCTGGACAAGGACGGCCGGCCGACGAACAACGCGGTCGATTTCTACGAGGGCGGGGTCATCCTGCCCTGGGGTGGCCACAAGGGCTATGCCCTGAACCTGCTGCTGGACATCCTGGGCGGCGCGCTCACCGGCCACGGCTGCACCAGCCTGCCGGAGTACAAGGGCGGGAACGGCGTGGTGGCCATCGCCATCGACATCGAGGCATTCATGCCCCGGGCCCAGTTCGAGGAGACGGTGGAGCGGCTGTTCGAGAGCATCAAAGGCAGCCCGCGCCTGCCCGGAGTGGAGGAGATCCTGATCCCGGGCGAGATCGAGCTGCGCGCCCGCGAGGCACGGGCCAGGGACGGCATCCCCCTTCCAGACACGGTGTGGCAGCAGATTCTGCAGGAAGCCCGGCAGCTCGGCGTGGAGGATGAGGTGCGGCGAATTGCGGACGCGGGCTAACAGCCCGCGGTACGTGGAGCATCCGTAGGGCGGCTCTTCTAGCCGCCGCCCACTCCGGCTTCCAGACACGGTGTGGCAGCAGATTCTGCAGGAAGCCCGGCAGCTCGGCGTTGAGGACGACGTGCGGCGAATTGCGGACGCGGGCTAACAGCCCGCGGTACGTGGAGCATCCGTAGGGCGGCTTTTCTAGCCGCCGCCCATGCGGTACGTGGAGGTCCGTAGGGCGGCTTTTCTAGCCGCCGCCCACTCCGGCAATGCGCCCTCATGCGCAGAGGCCGGGTAGAAAACCCGGCCTACGGCTCGCCCCGAGTAGGGCAATCTTTCAGATTGCCCCGCCGGGCCGTGGACGCACCAACCTGGATTGGGCAATCCAACAGATTGCCCTACATGCAAGATTTGTCCCAATCGTGATGCAATCCGTCCCAGAAACGAATGACAGCGCGGCGCCGGCGAGGTATACTGGCGGGTAGACGTGTGCCCGTGGCCGGCCATCGGGGCCGGCACCGTAGAGCCAGCGGGTGAGAGGCCGGAGCGAGACGCTGTCCCATGCCCAAGACGGTTTTGATCGCCGCAAATGACCCGCACATCGCCTACCTGCTGCAACGCTATGCGCGGCAAAGCGGGCTGGAGCCGGTGCAGACCGGCTCGGCCAGAACGCTGCCGCGCCTGGCGCGGACGACGCGGCCGGCGCTGATCATCCTCGAACTCGATTCACTGCCCGGAAGCCAGCAGGCACTGCAGCGGTTGTGCACGAACGCGCGCACCCGGGCCATCCCCGTCATCGTCTACAGCGCCGTGGAGCAGGACCTGCGCGGGGCGCTGCGTCATGTGGCGGGTCACCTGGGGGCCGCAGTGCTCTATGACGATTTTGTGGCCACGCTGAAACAGGTGGGCGTGGAGCCGTAACACCTCACCCCCGACCCCTCTCCTGACACGAAATGCTGTGCCAGGAGAGGGGAGGAGCAACGACGGAGAGGGCAAATGGATTCGAAGGGATTGGTCCTGACCAAACGACCGGAGGGTGCGGCAGCCCGCGAAGCGGTGCGCGGCAGTCTCTCGTGGCGCATCAAGCGCGTGCTGCGCATCATGTGGCGACACCGCTGGATCTACATTATGCTGATCCCGCCCATCGCCTACTACATCATCTTCCGTTACATCCCCTTATTTAACGCGCAGATTGCCTTCAGGGACTTTAAACCGCTGCTGGGCGTAGTCCAGAGCCCGTGGGTCGGGCTCAAGCACTTCCGGACCTTTGTCAATTCGTTCTACTTTGACCAGCTCATGGCCAACACGCTCATCTTTAGCGGGTCCAAGCTCATCCTGGGCATGCCGATGGCCATCATCCTGGCACTGGCCCTGCACGAGACACGGTTCCTGTTCTTTCGCTCGCTGGTTCAGACGGTCACCTACCTGCCCCACTTTTTGTCGTGGGTGGTCATGTTCGGCATCCTGCTGACCATCTTGTCGCCGAACAACGGCCTCCTGAATGACGTGCTCGAGGCCTTTGGCCTTCCGGCGACTGCTTTCCTGACCGCGCCCGGATGGTTCCGCCAGATTGTGGTTGGCTCGGACATCTGGAAAGAGACGGGTTGGAGCACGATTCTGTATCTGGCGGCGCTGCTGACGGTCAACCCGGAGTTGTACGAGGCGGCGGCGGTGGATGGCGCCTCACGCCTGCGCCGCGTCTGGCACATCTCCCTGCCCACCCTTGTTCCAGTCATCGTCCTGGTGACCTTACTACGCCTGGGCAACATCCTCGACGCCGGGTTCAACCAGATCTTTGTGCTGTACTCGGTGCCGGTCTACAGCGTGGGCGACGTTCTCGACACCTGGGTGTACCGGCAGGGTATTCTGGAGTTCGAATTCAGTCTGGCCACCGCGGTCGGGCTGTTCAAGGGCGCCATCGGGCTGGCGCTGATCGTGACGGCGAACCGCCTCGCCAGGCGTGTGGCGGGGGAGAGTTTGTTCTAGGCGGAGAGCCGGCTGTCAACCGATGGTCCGGCGGCATGGGAGCCGCCTCTGCTGCGACTGAGCCGGAGCCGGACTTCAGAAGTTTGGGAAGATTAAGTCTAGAGGAGAAGCGATGTTCAAACTGAAAGCGCGCGACGAATGGGGGTTCCAGATTCTGGTCAATCTGTTCCTGCTCGTCGTGCTGTTGATCATCGTGGTGCCGGTGTGGCGCGTGCTGATGACCTCGGTAACGCCGATCGAGGTGTTTACGCGGCAGGGTGTGCCGATGGTCCTGGCCCCCTGGAACTGGTCCGCAGCGGCGTACCGCCAGCTACTCGGACACCAGCACTTTACGCGGGCAACGATGAACAGCATCATCATTACGCTGTGCGGCACGGGGCTAGCCCTGACGCTCACGGTCCCGCTGGCCTTTGCCCTCTCGACCAGGACGCTACCGGGACGCCGGCTGATCACGGCGATGATCCTGTTCACGTTCCTTTTCCACACCGGGTTGATCCCGGTCTACCTGCTGGTTACCCGGCTGGGCTGGACCAACAAGCTGATCGCGGTCATCATCCCGCCGGCGGTGAGCGTCTACAATACGCTGGTCATGCGCAACTTTTTCGAAGGCATCCCCGAGGAGATCAAGGAAGCGGCGCGCATAGATGGCGCCAACGACATGCAGGTGCTCTTCCAGATCATCCTGCCTCTATCCAAGCCGGTCCTGTTGACCATCGGCATGTTCTACGCGGTGTGGTACTGGAACGAGTTCTTCTACCCGATCCTGTACCTGAACGATGCCAAGCTGATGCCGCTGCCGGTGCTGCTGCGCACGATCCTGGTCTCGGCCGGGCTGAACGAGTACGTGGAGTACGATGCCTTCAACACCGCATCGATTGACTCATTAAAGTCGGCCGGCGTGTTGCTGGCGATGCTGCCGATGCTGGTGGTGTATCCGGCGATTCAACGGTACTTTACCCGCGGCGCCGTGCTGGGCGGGGTGAAGGAGTAGCACACTGCCTAGTAGGACAATCTTTTAGATTGTCCACCGGCCGCGGGCGCAGTGCAATGCATCGTAGGACAATCTTTCAGATTGTCCACCGGCCGCGGGCGCAGTGCCGGCGCAGTGAAGGAGCAGGGCCACGCGCTGCCGGGCAATCTGACAGATTGCCCTACGACTGGAAGGAGGGCCAACTGCAGACGATCCGATTACCACGCGCTCAAGCGAGAACGGCGAGAAACGATACACGAAAAGGGAGGAGAACGATGGCAAAGCAAGTTTTGGGTAGAACCGTAGTGCTCATGGTTGTGCTGGCCGTGGTGATTGCGGCATGCGCGCCGGCCGCCACACCGACACCCGCACCGACGAGTGTGCCACCCACAAAGGCGCCGCCGACGGCAGTTCCGCCGACACCGGTGCCGCCCACGCCCACCCCGGAGCCGATCGTGGATATCACGCTGTGGGCCAACGCCAGCGTCACCGAAGCGGCGGCACCGCCGGACGACTGGGTCGTGTACAAGATCCTGCGCGAAAAGCTGCACATCAACCTGATCTACACCATCGTGCCACCGGGCACCGACGGCGAGACCAAGCTCAACGCTGCGGCCGCAGCCAACGCCCTGCCTGACTTTTTCCAGGCCTTCAGCGCATCCGACGACCAGCGGGGCACCATCAAGCGCCTGTACGACCTGGGTCTGATTGCGCCCGTCGATGACATGCTGGCATTGATGCCGGAGCGCGTCAAGAAGCACTATAACGACGCGGGAGCCCTGTCCCTGGTGACGTTTGATGGCAAACTGATGGGCCTGCCGGAGCCGCCGGCATTGCCCAAGCGCGAAGGCCTGCTCGTCCGCAAGGACTGGCTGACCAAGCTCGGCCTGGCGGAGCCCAAGACGCTGGATGATCTGTACAACATCGCCGTCGCCTTTACGGAGAAGGACCCCGATGGCAACGGCAAGGCCGACACCTACGGCTTTGGTGGCTTCCTCAACGGTACGGGCCTCGGCACCCGCTTTGACTTTATCTTCGGCGCCTACGGCGTGCCCGGGGTCTGGAGCTGGGACAATATGACCGCCAGCTTTGGGCTCAACGTGCGCAATCCGGACTATCCGGGTGCGCTGAATTACATGAACAAGCTGGTGAAAGCCAAGGTGATCGACCCGGACTGGCCGACGCTCAAGCGTGACGAGTTCCGCGCCCGCTGGAAGCAAGGGTTGTTTGGCATCATGTGGGAGGACTTTGCCGCACTCACCAACAAGTCCAACTACACCCCGTTTGACACCCTGTTCCCCGATGCGGAGTGGATCCCGGTGCCCGCACCGACCGGACCCAGCGGCGAGAGTGCCTACGGCGTGTATACCGGCCGCGGCAACATCTTTGCCGTCTCGCAAAAGGCCGCCGATGCCGGCAAGAAAAAGTACATCGCCGCCTTCCTGGAGTGGCTGGCCACCGACGAAGGCTACTACCTGGTCGGATTCGGCGAGAAGGATGTCAATTTCAAGCTGGACGCCAACGGCAACGTGACCACCGAGGGCATTCCCGACGACCTGAAGTGGACCTCGCAAGCCCGGCAGCCCTACACGCAGATGCGCAACCAGCTCGTCTTCTACAACACCCAGTCCGAGATCCTCGCGCGCTATCCGAACTGGAAGACGATCAACGGGCGCACAATGGAGGGCATGAAGTTCCTGCTCTATGACCAGAGCCAGCCCTGGTGGGATGGTCGCGGTATCGCCCTCATCAGCCGGCCGGCCAACGCCGCGGACTTTGACCGGTTCTACAACGAAGGTCTGATCAACTTTGCGCTCAAAGGCGTGACCGACGCGGAGTGGACCACGTTCCTGGCGGGTCTGGACACGCTCGGCGCGAAAGAGTACGAGGCGAACGCCAAAGCGGCCCTGGTGGCGGGGGGCCTGATCAAATAGCTGCTGTAGGGGCGTTCAACTGAACGCCCCTCACCGCAGGCAACATCGCAGGGGCGGTTCGTGAACCGCCCCTGCGGAAGGGACCCGCCGATGGGCAAAATCAAGCCGTGGTCCGTGCGTGTGGCGGACGCGCTCTTGCGGCGCACGCCGCGCCTGGACGAGCGCTGGGGCTACGAGACCGGCGTGGCGCTGAAGGGCATTGAGCACGTCTGGAAAAAGACGGACGATGACCGCTACTGGCAGTACATCCGGGACAACATGGATCCGTTCGTGCTGCCCGACGGGACGATCCGCACGTACTGCTTTGAAGAGTACAACCTGGACCTGATTCCCCAGGGCCGGCTGTTGCTGCCTTTGTACGCGGCCACGCACGATGACAAGTACCGCCGCGCCGCCTTTGTGCTGCGCGGCCAGCTCCAGGCGCAGCCGCGGACGAGCGACGGCGGCTTCTGGCACAAGGGCATCTATCCCTACCAGATGTGGCTGGACGGCATCTACATGGGCTCGACGTTCTATGCCGAGTTCGCCACGATGTTCGGCCAGCCCGGGGCGTTCGACGACGTGGTCAGGCAGATCGAGCTGATCGAGCAGCACACGCGCGATCCGCACAACGGGTTACTGTACCACGCCTGGGACGAGACGAAAAGCCAGCGCTGGGCCAATCCCGAGACCGGCTGGTCGCCCCACTTCTGGGGGCGCGGCATCGGCTGGTACGCTATGGCGCTGGTGGACGTGCTGGACGTGCTGCCGGCGGACCACGCGCAGCGCGAGACGATCATCGCCATCCTGCGGCGCACGCTGGACGCCGTGGTGCGCGTGCAGGATGAGGACAGCGGCGTCTGGTTCCAGGTGCTGGACCAGGGAGACAGGCCGGGGAACTACCTGGAGTCATCGGCGTCGTGCATGTTCGTCTACGCGCTGGCCAAGGGCGCGCGGCTGGGCTACCTGGACGCGGCCTGCCGCGATGTAGCACGGCAAGCCTACCGCGGCATCCTGCGCCAGTTCGTGGTGACCGGCGAGAACGGGCGGGTGGACCTCACCGGCACCTGCGGCGGTGCGGGCCTGGGCGGCAATCCCTACCGCGACGGCTCCTTCGACTACTACGTGCACGAGCGCATCGTCACCAACGACCGCAAGGGCATCGGCCCGTTCCTCATGGCCAGCGTCGAGCTCGAGCGAGAATGAGGGTGCCGTCAACGAATGGGGACACGAATAAACGAATCCGCGACGCGGTGACACGAGGAATTGAGAAACCGGGTTTCTGGGAGAAACCCGGTTTCTATTGGAGGGCCATGGCACGAAGCATCGTGGATTTTGGCGCGGTGGGGGACGGGACAACCCTGAATACGGCGGCGATTCACGCCGCCATCGAGGCCTGCGGCAGCGGGGGCGGCGGAACGGTGGTGGTGCCGGCGGGCAGGTATGTGACCGGGTCGCTGTTCCTGCGCGACAACATCACCCTGCACCTGGAAGCCGGAGCGGTGTTGCTGGGCAGCGAGGATGCGGCGGACTACCCGGTCATCCCTACGCGCTGGGAGGGTGCCGACCGGCCGGCGCACGCCCCGCTCATCACCGGACGCGGCATGCACAACGTCGCCGTGACCGGGCGCGGTACGGTCGACGGCCGCGGCGAGGTATGGTGGGACAAGCATCGCCGCAAGACGCTCGATCACCCGCGCCCGCGGCTGATCTCCTTCGACCAGTGCCGCAACGTGCTCATCGAAGGCATCACCTGCCTCAACTCGCCGGCCTGGACGGTCACGCCCCTGCGCTGCGAGTACGTCACGGTGGACGGGGTGACCATCCTCAACCCGCCGGGCTCGCCGAACACGGACGGCATCAACCCCGATTCGTGCCGCTATGTGCACATCGCCAACTGCCACATCGACGCCGGTGACGACTGCATCACCATCAAGTCGGGCACCGAGGCGCTCGGACGCGAAAACCTGTCGCCCTGCGAGAACATCACCATCACCAACTGCACCATGGCCCACGGCCACGGCGGCGTGGTCATCGGCAGCGAGATGAGCGGCGACGTGCGCCGGGTGGCGATCAGCAACTGCGTCTTTGTCGGCACGGAGCGCGGCATCCGACTCAAGTCGCGGCGCGGGCGCGGCGGCGTGGTCGAGGACATCCGCGTGAGCAACCTGGTCATGGACGGGGTGCGCTGCCCGTTCATCATGAACCTGTTCTACGACTATGGCGTGACCGACCCGGAGCTGGCCTTTGACCCCAACCCGCGGCCGGTGAATGAGGGCACGCCGCGCTTCCGCCGGGTCGGATTCAGCCACATCACGGCGCGCAACGCGCAGTACGCGGCGGCGTTCCTGGTGGGCCTGCCGGAGATGCCCATCCGCGACGTCTGGTTCGAGGACATCGCCGTCGACCTGGCCGAGGACGCGCCGAGCGGCTATCCGGACATGGCGCCGGGCTTTGGGCCGTACCGGCGCGCCGGCTTTATCGCACAGCACGTGCGCGGTCTGCGCCTGGAGCGTGTCGAGATCACCGGCCAGGTGGGCGAGGCGCTGCTCTTCGACGACGTGACGGGCATCTATCCAGCCCTGCAAACAGACGCAGGGCGCAGTAGCGAGATTTCACAGATTTCACAGATGGGGAAAGAAAACGACTGGTCGGACGATCAAAGGGGTCTGTAACCCCGTCTCGCAGGCTGTACCGCAGCGGCCCGGGGTGACACATCCCCAGGAGCGTGGAAGAAGCCCCTGCAAAACACGCCGGGTCACCGGGATACAAAATCCCTGATACCCGATACCTGATACCTGATACCTGATACCCAATCCCCACCACACGGAGGCGCACATGGGAACAACACCACACGGCATCATACCGGCGATGGTCACACCGTTCACGGCGGATGACCGGGTCAACGAGGCGGCGCTGCGGCGGCTGGCGCGGCACCTGATCGCGGGAGGCGTCCACGGGCTCTTCGCCGTGGGCAGCCAGGGCGAGTTCTGGGCCCTGTCGGCGGAGGAAAAGCGGCGCGTCTGGGAGATTGTGGTGGAGGAAGCCGCCGGCCGCGTGCCCGTGTACGCCGGGACGGCGGCGGTGACCACCCGCGAGTGCATCGCGCTGACGCAACTGGCGGAAAAAACCGGCGTGGACGCCGTGTCGGTGCTGACGCCCTTTTTCGTCTCCCCAAGCGAGGACGAGCTGTTCGAGCACTACCGGGCCATCGCCGCGGCGACGCGCCTGCCGGTCATCCTCTACAGCAACCCGGCACGGACCGGGGTCCGGCTCTCCGCGCGGCTGTTACTACGCCTGGCGGCAGTGCAGAACATTGTGGGGATCAAGGATTCCAGCGGCGACCTGGAGACGACCACGGAATACATGCGCGTGGCTCCGCCCCGGTTCAGCGTGCTGATGGGGCGCGATACGCTGATCTTTGCCGGGCTGGTGTGCGGCGCGCAGGGGGCGATTGCGGCCACGGCCAACGTCGTGCCGGCGCTGGTGGTGAGCATCTACGAACGCTTCCAGGCCGGCGACCTGGAGGGAGCGCGCCTGGCGCAGGAGCAGCTCGCTCCGCTGCGGCTGGCATTCTCCTGGGGCACGTTCCCGGTCGTGATCAAGGAGGCGCTGGATCTGATGGGCCTGCAGGCCGGCCCCGCCCGCGCCCCGGTGGGTCCCCTGCCCGCCGCCCAACGCGCCGAGCTGCGCGCGGTGTTGCAGGGGCTGGGGGTGGTGTAATCTCGCCGGCAGCACGGGGCCGTCCACGAGTGGGCCACGAATCGGGGGCGGGCGGCCGTCAACGAATGGGACACCCCGCTAGAGGGGGCAAACGGCGAATACACGAATCGAGGGTGGCCGTCAACGAATGGACCACGAATAAACGAATATGAATGCATGGCGCTGCCGAGTGCGCAACGCAGGTCGCAGGCTAAAGCCTGCGCTCCGGAGGCCGGCGCTGCAGGAGCGCGCAGAGCCGGAGACGGGGAGAAAAAACAGAAACCGGGTTTCCCCAAGGCCCCTGAAGCGAAGCGGAAGGGGTGGGAGAAACCCGGTTTCTTAATCACCCAACCTAGAATCTCTGCGGTCTCTGCGCTCTTCGCTACTGCACCCCGCGCGGTATGCGGGGCCGCGGTGAGATCCCGGACGTTACTGCCGCAGGGAGAGCAGGGCCGGGACGCGGTCGTACATCCACAGGCCGATGGGCAGGCCGATGATGCTCACGCACAGGGCGTAGGCGAACTCGATCCACAGGGCGGTCAGCCACCAGCCGATCAGCAGGAAGTACAGGGCACGCAGCAACAGGTTGCGCTGCGGGACCTCCACGCTGCGGGTGACGACGCTATCCCCCTGGACGCGGGTCACGGTCGCCGTGGCCAGCGGGTTACGCAGGGCGATGACCTCGGGCACACGGTTGAGCATGGCCACGCCGAGCGGGATGCCGACGATGGTCAGCATCAACGCCCAGGCGATGGCGACCCAGATCTGGCCGGCCCACCACCCCACCAGGGCAAACCACAGCAGTTGGACGACGCAGCCGGGATTGCGCTGCGCTTGAATCTCTACTTGAGTCATGGTAATCTCCTTTCTCCATGTTACTCTACGCGAGTTTGTGGGTAGAGTTGCACGGTCCTAACACCACGACACGACCCTGCAAAAGGACGCAGGGCGCCCCGCAGAGCGGGATAGTAACAGTAGCGAGACACAAAGGCACCAAGATAAAGCGAAGAGCCGTCCAACCTGCTTCGCTCCTCACACCAAGACACGAAGGCACCAAGGTGATGGGAAGGGCCGTCCAACCTGCTTCAGCAGATTTCCGGTGGCAGGCCGCAATTCACCTGTGCCTGCGGCACAGGCGCAGGCATTTGCGGCGCTACCAGCTGAACTCGGCCGGCCAAAAACGGAACCGGCGGCGGGGTTGAGGCGTCTACCTTGTAGAGAGGAGCTGTGCCGTGAGAGATCAGGTCCGTTCTTATGTCGTGCTTGCGCTTTGTACAGCGCTGCTGCTTTCCGTGCTTATGTCTTGTGGGAAGAGCCCGGTGACACCCGTTCCCACGCCGACAACGGGCCCGACTTCACTGCCGGCGACGCCCATCCCGGTGGCAACACCCGAGCCGACCCTATCCCCGCTGCCCATGCCGGCGCTGACGCCCGCGGCCGGAGCGGTGGATCCCGCCGCCCTCCTGCCCTACCTTCCCGATGGGTCGCAGGTCGCCGGGACGGTGAGAGCCGAGCTGGACGGTGACGGCGAGTCCGAGGTGATGGTACTGCTGGGCATAGGCGGCACCGCCGAGGGGCTGGGCTACGACCACATGGAGATGATGGTGCTGGAGCCAGACAAAGCGCCCGGCCAGGTTATCGCCTGGCACAGCACGCCGCTGATGGGCGAACGCGGCGAGGCGCTGCAGGTGCGCGACATCAACAACGACGGCCGCGACGAGGTGCTCTCCTACCAGTCCATGGGCGCGGCCGGCTATACCCTGTACGTGGTGAGCTGGAAGGATGGGGCCATCGGCCTGATGCGGCCTAAGGGCGGCTACTTTGCCGGCCAGGGCCACTTTGGCGACGTCGGCGTGCACCTGGAGGACATTGACCGCGACGGCGTGCAGGAGATCCTGGCCAGCTACGGGCCGGCGGGGTCCTCGACGGATGTGTACCGCTGGGATGGGACGGAGTATGTGTTTGGGATTACGCTCCTGGACAAGTGAAGCGTAAAACGTGAAACGTAAAACGTAAGGCGTGAAACGTAAGAGAAACCCGGTTTCTCGGGCCCCTTCCGCTGCGCTTCAGGGGCCTTCGGGAAACCGGGTTTCTGTTTGTCAGAGGACTTTACCGCCAGAGGGTGCACCCCGGGGGCGGGGCGACAGTGGAGGGGCACGCACCGGTCCCCACCGGGAACGGGACGGGAAAGCCCACGTCGTAGGACAGCACGATCAGGGCATCCGTCGAATCGACCCACCCATCGGCGTTGACGTCGCCGCAGTTCATGGGACAGAATTGCGACGTATCAAACCCGACATCTGCCGCGAGGATGATCAGGGCGTCGGTCGAGTCCACCAGACCGTCGTCGTTGACCTGCCCCAGATCCCCGGGCGCGGTAATCCGTACCTTCCAGGCTGACGTCCAGGCGCCATCGGGCAGGGCGCGAACCCGCCAGTACCAGGTGCCCTGGGTGATCGCCGCCGTGTAGCCGGTGATGCCGAGCGTGACACTGATCAGGTCCGTGGAGGTGAAGGCGTCGGTGCGATCGATCTGCAGCTCGTAGTCACTGGCCTCAGGCACAGCGGTCCAGGAGAAGGCGACGTCACCTCCCGGCACCGTGCTGGCATGAGCCGGGGAGAGCTGCGTCAGCGGCCCGGCGATGACAAACTGCCGCGACGTTGGACCGAAAGTGTTTTCGGACGTCGAGACCGTCGCCGCGGCCACATAGTCGCCCGGAAGGTTGTCGAGTGTGTCCCATAGGATTGAGAAGGTCCGGATCGTGCCGGCGCCTACCTCCTCCGGATTGGCTATCAGGTTCGCTACCTCCCGCCCGATTGGATCGTAGATCTTGATGCGCACAGTCGCCTGCACTGCGGCCGTCAGGAGGTTCTTGAAGCCAACCTGGAACGTGATGTCATGGCCGGAGGTCACCCCCGGGGAGGCGTCCAGGCTGACGATCTCGCCGGGCACCACTTGAATGAACTCGGAGGCGGTGGCAACCACCGCGCTTGTGCTATCCTGGATGCCCACGTCCAGCGCAAAGTAGCCGCCGGACAGAGGGGTGTTCAAGGTCACCACCACGGTGGCCACCTCTCCGGCGAGCAGGCTGAACGGTGCGCTGGAAGCGCCGCCCTGCACCTCGCCAAAGCTGTTCACGACCGTCAGGTGCGCTGCCAGGTCCGAAAGCGGAGCGGAGCTGATGTTGCTAACCTGGATGGTCGCGGTCATCAACTCCCCGGGGGCATGGATGGTCTTGTCAACCGAGAAGCCGGCGATGGCGGGGGAGGACGTCTCATAGCTGAGAGCCAGCTCCACGTCGTCCCACAGGGTCGTTTCCCGTGTTTGCGGGTCGAACTGCGCCGGCACCAGGTAAGCAACAACCT